>Ga0187868_1001138_pt1 | contig 19502 bp, 9 predicted proteins | sample June2016WEW_13_4_FD_133014 | JGI IMG/M metagenome (GOLD analysis project Ga0187868, IMG submission 133014) | Peatland microbial communities from SPRUCE experiment site at the Marcell Experimental Forest, Minnesota, USA - June2016WEW_13_40 | ecosystem: Environmental > Terrestrial > Soil > Wetlands... | reverse complement strand
CTCGGTCGAGTTGTCGCCGAAGCTGAAGGACAGCGTCGTGTAGCCGCCCTTCTCCGTTTTCCCGTCCGTCGGGCCGGGCTTGAACGGCGAATCGGCGGGGACTTCCACCGTCGCCTGCCAGGTATAGTTGGTCTGGCTGCCGAGCGCCGCCGCCGCCTTTTTGACGTCATCCTTCGGGCTGTAGTCCGCCGCCATGAGTGAGCCGGCCAGCAAAGCCATTGTGCCAAACAAAAGATTTTTTTCCATAATGATTTTGGTTGAATTGGGGACGGTCGGAACGTTGCATCCGCAGCCCCGTCAATTCAACACAAAAATCACCGGCGAAAATTCGCTATTTCTTTTGTCCAAATCCGCTATGTTCGCGCTGGTAAAAATGAGCAAGCTGCTGTTGATTGATGACGAAGAGGACGTGCGGTATTCGTTCCAGCGGATTTTTGATTCGCCGGAAATTGAACTGGCCACGGCATCGAGTGGTGAGGAAGGGCTGAAGGTCATTCCCAAATTCAAGCCCGACCTCGTGCTCATGGATGTGCGCATGGGCGGCATGAACGGACTCGAAACGCTCCGCCGGATCCGCGCCGCCAACCCCAAGCTCCTCGTCATTTTGATGACCGCCTACGGCACGACGCAGACGGCCATTGAGGCGATGAAGCTCGGCGCCTACGATTATCTGCTCAAGCCGTTCGATGCGCTGAAGCTCAAGGAAATCGTCGCCAACGCACTCAAGGCCGCGCGCGACATGCAGCAGGTCGTCTCCTACGAACCTCTGCTCGAATCCGAGGATTATGAACTCGGCATCGTTGGTCGCAGCGAGCTGATGCAGGAGGTTTTCAAGCTCATCGGCCAGGTGGCCGTCAGCGACGCCACCGCGCTCATCACCGGCGAAAGCGGCACCGGCAAGGAACTCGTCGCCCGCGCGATTTATCATCACAGCAACCGCAGCCAGCAGCCGTTTCTCACGGTCAATTGCGCCGCGATTCCCGAACAATTGCTCGAGAGCGAACTCTTCGGTCATGAACGCGGCGCGTTCACCGGCGCCACAATGCAACGCATCGGCAAATTCGAGCAATGCAACAAGGGCACGATTTTTCTCGATGAAATCGGCGACATGACGCCGGCGACGCAGACGAAAATCCTGCGCGTGCTGCAAAACGGCACCTTCGAACGCGTCGGCGGCAACCAGCCGATTCAGGTGGACGTGCGCGTCATCGCCGCGACGAACAAGCCGCTCGAAGCCGCCGTGGCCGCGAAACAGTTCCGCGCGGACTTGTTTTACCGGCTCAACGTCGTGCGCATCCACATTCCACCGCTGCGCGAGCGGCTCGACGACGTTCCGCTGCTGGTGAACTATTTCCTGGAAAAAATCGCGCGCGAACAGCAGCGGAAGCCGAAATCCATTGCCGCCAATGTCATCAAGGCGCTGGAAAAATATCATTGGCCGGGCAACGTGCGCGAACTGGAGAACGCCATCCGCCGCGCGCACGTCATGGCCAAAAGCGACGCGATTCTGCAAAGCGATCTGCCGCCGGAAATTTCCGGACGGGGTGGCAGCGGCGCCCCGCCGCTTGCGGCCGCCGTTGGCGAAGCGACCGCCGCCGACGCCGCCGCGCTGGCGCGGCAATTATTCCAGTGGGCCAGACGTGATCCGAAATTGAAGGTCATCCCGGCCGTCGAGCGCGAGCTCGTCATCCAGGCGCTCAAGGAAACAAGCAACAACCAGGTCCACGCCGCGAAGCTGCTGGGCATCACGCGCGCGACGCTGCGCAAACGCATTGAAAAATTCGGCATCCAGCGCGAATTGAACGTGAAGTGATTTGGCGGCAATGCGACCTGCCCGTACCAGATTGTTCGAACCGGAAACAGAAATGTGTCAAGGCCAGGAGGCCAAGTGACCGGAAACGGGCGTCAGGGAAGTGACTGAAAAGAGAGGTGTCAATGCCACCCTGGCAAAGTACTCCTGGCTTCATCAGAAAAGCCTGCCGCGATAATAACACTGGCGGAAGCCCGCCCTGTTATCGTCATCATCCGACTCAGGTCGATGACGTAGCGTTGGAACTGTCGGCTGAGGTGCTCATACGGCCCGACAAAGGGAGGAGACCTCCCAAGTCTGCCCGCAACTCTTACCCCGATACCGGGGCACCTCCACCTTCATCTCCACGGGCTTCAGCCCGATCGGCACCATCCGCACCTTCCGCTGCCGCTACCCGTGCCCGACGAAGTCCTTTGCCTGACAATGAGGACCGCGTTCCGGTTTCGCTTCCGGTCGCACCGTAAAACAGATGGCTCCCAAGACATACTCGGTCTTGTCATAACAATAGGTCTTGGGAATCCCGAAGGCATGGTAAGGCAGGCTTTGTGATATGTCCCCATTGCACCGCCGTCCGGTTCCGCACTCAAGTCTGTTTCATCCGTGCAGGAACCCCTGGGGAAACCCGCAAAGAAACGTAAGCCAAGGAGGTGGAGGTGGGGCGGGGTCTGGGGCAGCGCCCCGGTTCATTGACTCTGCCTCAAAACAGACTTTTCGTGATGACCCAACAATTCCTTTTGTATCGGGTTCATAATTCCAGTCTCCTTACTGATGCCAAATCTGAATGGTCTGAATGGCCGCAACTGCGGTGCTGGCTTAACAATTGAAAATACGCTATTTGAGGGATAGTATAATTCTGTAACAGTGGTAGGTTCAACAAAATACACCAACGACCGAAGCATGTTTTTATGAGTTTGCGATTGTTTTGCCCCGTTAAGCGACGGGTATTCCCCCAATTGGTTTTGGGAACGAATTGCTTGTTTTTCGCGTTTGTCTCACTGGGGCAGACCACCAACTACATCGTTGACCAGTTCGACACCGACACGACCGGTTTATATGTGAATCAGCATTGGGGAACTGCCGTTCCCACCATCACTTGGGACGATACGACAAATGCGACGACCACCTTGGGGCCTAATAACGCCGGTTCCGGCTCCTCCAAATGGGTGATTCCATGGACGACTACAAATGATCAGATTGAGGTCACGCGCGCATTTAACAATGGCGGCGTGTTAAACCTCAGCAATTTTTCAAGCGTGAACTTCGACATCATGTTTGCTACCAACTCCGCGACGGATGGGGCGGGCAGCTATGGGGCGGTGGAGGTTGACTGTGTGCCGCAAAGTATCGGTTGGCCATCAGCGTCACTTGCGATCTTTACTTCGGCGGTTGCGAACGGCAACGGCTGGATTCACGTGAGTTTGCCGATCAGCGCTGCCAGCAACACCAATCTCAGCGCTGTCACGGGCTTGGGCATCAAGATGCAGCAATATAGAACGGGACCGAACTTAACCGGAACAACAACTTTCTGGATTGATAACATCATTTTTAGCGGTTTCACCACGCCAACAGTCACCGGCCCGCCGCAAATCATTCAATTGAATTCGGCTCAACTCTGGCAGCGGCTGGACTTTCAGATTACCAACGTTCCAAGTGTTTCGAACCCCTTCGACCCGGACAGCATTCGTTTGGACGCCGCGTTCACACTGCCCTCCGGGAAAACAGCGGTGGTGCCGGCATTTTGGTATCAAGGGTACCAACGCACTCTTTCGGGCAACAACGAATACGACACGGTAACGGGACAGCCGCAATGGTGGCTGCGCTTTACTCCGTCTGAAGTGGGCGCTTGCTCGCTTTCTCTCGCCATTCAGACTAATGGACAACCTTTTGCTACCATCGTTACCAATTTCACAGTGGTGTCCAATTCGCCCCCGTCCCGCTTTGGATGCGTCGGCATTGCCCCCGGCAATCGGTATTTTCAAACTGGCGATGGCCAAGCATTGCCACTAAATGGCGAGGATGTTGCTTGGCCTTCGAGCCGCGGCACTTATGATTACGACGATTGGTTCGGCTCGATGCAGAGTGCCGGTGAAAACTTTGCCCGGATTTGGATGTCTCCGTGGAGTTTTGGGATTGAGGATGCGCCAGGCACACTCAACAATTATGCGCTCGACCCGGCCTGGCAACTGGATTACGTGCTTCAACTTGCCGAACAGAAGGGCATCTACCTGCAACTTACTCTTGATTATCACGGCATGTTCGCAACGCAGCCGGATTATTGGGGCGGCAATAATTATTGGCCGCAGAACCCCTATAACATTACAAATGGCGGACCGTGCATCATCCCAAACGCCTTTTTCACCAACTCGACGGCGAAAGTAATTTACCAGAAGCGCCTGCGTTACTTGGTTGGCCGCTATGGCTACAGCCAAAAACTGCTCGCCTGGGAGTTTTTTAACGAGATTGACAACGATTATTCGTCGGTGAACGGTTTGCCCGCCTCTGAGTCTCTCAATCCTCTCGATGTGGCAGCGTGGCACGCTTTAATGGGCAACTGGCTACACACCAATGATCCCTTCGGCCACCTCACCACGACGAGTCTTACTTACGCCAACCAACACCCGGAAATCTGGAACCGGCCCCAGATCAGTTACAGTTCCGAGCATTCCTATAATGAATCAAGTCCAGCTACCAGCTTGGCCAGCGACTCGCAATACTTTCTCACGAATTACGGCAAACCGATAATGATCGGGGAGTTCGGTACCAGTTGGCAGGGTTGGGAGTACAATAACAATGATCCTTACTTAAGAGGTTTCCGTGAGGGCATTTGGGGCGGGGCGCTTGGCGGTTCCGTAGGCACATCCATGTCCTGGTCTTGGCAGAACCTTGACAGCGAAAACGACTATTTCGTTTATGCGTCGCTCGGAACAATTTTAAATCGCGCCGGCTGGGGAACCGGCCTGTGGACGAACATTATTTTCCAAGGTGGCCAACAATCACCCAAGGCCATCGGCTTGAGCGGTCCGCATCAGTCCTTGATCTATTTGGTCGCGGCCGACGCGGCTTGGCCGACTGGTGCCACGAATGTCTCATTGCCACTTCAGCAGGGACAAGCGGTCACGCTGACCAATTGGCCGGCCGGCAGCTATTATGCCAAATGGTATGATCCAGCGACGGGTTCGCTTGTTGGCAATAGTCAGGCGACTGCATCCAACGGCAGCCTTACACTTCCGTTGCCCAATTTCAGCGTAGACTTGGCGGGCATTGTTTATCCGCCGCCTACGCTCACGGCGCCGGCTGTGAACCAAAATAGCAACTTCCAATTCCAACTCGATTCGGAGGTTGGAGGCGTTTACGACATTGAAAGCTCAACGGATCTTGTCAACTGGGTTGCTTTCCTCACCGTGACAAATACTCAAGGAACGTTGGTTGTGACAGGCTCTGTGCCAATTACCAACTCGTCGATGTTCTTCCAGGCTGAACAGAATCAGTGAGCAAGATACCAGACCGATTTTCTGTTATGCAAAAATTGGACGACTATAATTAAATTGATGTCACGTTAGATTTTGGCGTTAGCCTTTCAACATGACTTCGACAGCATGCCCATTCTGTAATCTGGCAGTTGAAAGGATATGGTTGCCAGAGTGTCTGGTTCCGGAGTGAGCAAAAGGTAATGGCCAAGTGGTTCCCTTTGGCTGGACACGAATTTGATGGGGATTTGCTCAAACTTCGAGTTGGGCATCTCCCATGAAAGGCGGCGACCAGCTTTCTGTAGATCATTCCCGGAAAGCCAGCATGCATAAAATAACATCACAGCCAGCCCATAGGAAACAGGCTTAACCCATTGATTTTATTGGCGGTTTTGAATTGCATGGCTCAAAAAAGCGGCTCATACCATCCCATAGCACAAAGAAACGTCAAAAACACCCAATTTTCGAGGGTTTTTGTGGGATTCCTGTGGGATGATTGTGAAATAACATCATTCCCCGTTTGCCACTGGTTGAATCTTTTTATACCTCACCTGTAACCGTGGTGGTGGCCAGGTAGCATTTCACTGGACCGGCCCGAAACAGGAATTCCACAAGCTGCCCAACGGATAAACTCGGCGCCGACGTCGTCCGGGCAATTTCAAAAATACGTCATTTGGGGGATACCGGAAGAATAGGCCTAATGTTATATTATGGCAAACTTGAAACAAAAACAATCAAGTCAACCAACATGAAAACTATGAAACCCTATCCATTCTACACAGCCAAACGCTTCTGCATGACTCGTATGTTTGCAATTCCAGTCGCCATTGCATCCTTCTGCAGCTTCGCCTTGTCGCAGGCCCAAGGACAGACGACCATCATTCAAAACTTCGATGGCTATGCTAACAGTGCCGCCCTGAATGCCGACATCTCGCTTCCGACCGCTAACGCGACGATCACCCTTGGCACTAGCGACGGGGTGGGCGGAAGCCAAGCACTCAACTTCCAGGGTGCCAACGGGAGCAGTCCGTATTATAGTCAGTTCACGTTTGACGTGACCCCCTTCAGTCTGACTGGACTCGCGGATGTCACGGTTCAAACGGAGTTTCTTGGCGGATCCGATGAATATCTCCAAGTCCAGTTGCTTGATTCCACCCACACTACAATCGCGACAGGCCCCAATGTCCTGACGCAAACGATCCCAAGCGCGAGCTTCAGTACCTACACGATTCCCTTCTCCGGCCTGAATAATACCATCGACTACATTCGGTTCACCTATGTGTCTAGCGATTACGGAACCACCACTTGTGCGTTCGACAACATCGCGACCGTTTCCGTCCCGGAGCCTTCCTCATTTGCCTTGGCTGGGCTGGGGTTGGCAGCGTTTCTGTTACGCAGGCGTCAGAAGTAAGGCATAACTTTAGTTTAGTGAACGGAGGTCGTAGTGGCCTTTCCGGCCAACGCTTGGCGTTTGGCCGGTTTTTTTTGATGAAGCCAGCTGTCACCACAGATCCGCTTCCCGTTTTCAACTTCTGTGCCACGTCGGCGTGTGCTCCCCCAGCCGGATACGTTGTTCTTGCCGACGGTCGCTAGCACCTCTGTCCGCGGGCAGTTTATAAAACGTTTCCGCGGCGGCGGCGGTCAACGCGCCGCCGATATCAAGAGCCGTCTGAAACTTTTTTGTCGGGTCAACAAATATCGTTTCCTGACCTTCGGCAGGCTGAGGCAAGTTCTGAAAGCTTAATTCCCCGGCCTTCGCCAGCCTTTGCCCCGTGTCCTTGACCGTTAAATAAACCGTGACCGTCGGTGTGGAATAGGCATGAGCGTTGGCAAAAGCAAACCAACCGCTACCAATATCTTCCAGGTGGTTTTTTCCATTTTTTATCAACCATTGCAACGTTTGTTGATCTGGTTCAAAACGGCCTTGCGTCGGTCACAGTCAGTTTAGAGTTGGTCAGGGCAAACTGGAATGTTCAATATTCCAGCCAACCAGGCTGACTTGGACTTTGGCTTTCGTCGGGCTGCACTCGATGCGGAATTCACGCGACTCCCCGGGCAGAAGCGAAAAGTAGTTGTCATCGTAATACGCGGGCAAAATGCGTTCGCCCGTGTCCGCGTTGCGCACGGTGAGTTTCACCGCCAGCGCCGGGGTATCACTTGGATTTGTCACTTCGCCTTCAACCACCGTTTCGTTTGCGCCGGTCTGGCTGTGAAACCTGCCTTTGAGTGTTACCTTTGGGAGCGTATTCAATTCCTGCAACTGCTTTTCGTTACGGGCGTGCCAATAGAAATTTTCCGACAAGAGACGCCCTTCTGGGTCGCGCAATTCCAATTTGACGAAATGCGGCCCGTTCCCGGTCCAGCCAAGCGTGAAAATACCCGTGCAGGCGTTTGCCGCCGCGGTGATATTGGTTTTGCAATTTTGCACCTCGCGGCCGGACAAATCATAAATTGCGGCGTTAACCGTGACGCCGACGAGCGGCTCAAACCGATGATTGATCACGGCGATTTTGCAATCGGGCAAATCCATTTGAATATGCACCGGTTCGCCGCCCTTTTGGGCGCCAAAATACGAAGCGTTCGGTTCATAATCCCACGAGTATAACTGCCAGACCACGCTCGGCCACGACGGGTGACTCATCCATATCAGCACGCCGCTGCAATCGTTCCAGAGCCGGCTGTTAAAACCTTCGTAAATGGCGCGATACGTTTCGTAGTTCACCATCTGCGCCTTGCGACAAAGGTCGTCGAGATTTTTCGCTTCACCATAGCGCCGCGAAATCATGTCGAGAACGGCATCGCGATTCCCGCCGCCCTTGCTGTGGAAATCATGATAGGCCCAAGCATCGGCCGGCGGCCACAGGTCTGCCGGCGCCATCATCGTGCGCAGGACTTCAGCCGATGGAATCGAACTGGCACCCATCTCGATGCTGAATCCATGGTTGAGTTCAACGAAATATTTTTCCAGCGGCAGGTTTGCCCACGGCCCGCTGGTGCGCAGGTTCACCGAATGCGAGTCGGGCTGATAATAGCGCGTGCCGTCAAGTTCGCGGACAAGCCGGTCAATGCCTTCATTCAACGGCTCCGGCGGCATGCCTTCATTGCGCCCGCACCAAACGGCGATGCACGGATGGTTGCGGAAACGTTTCAATATGTCGGCCACGTTGCGAAGAAAAAGGTCGTCGTCCGCCGGGCTGTAGTTCCAGCCTTCGGTGCTTATCCAAAAATCATTCCAGACGAGAATCCCGTATTCATCGCAGAGATCGTAAAAGGTTTCAGACGTGCTCTGCCCGGCCCAATTGCGGATCATGTCGAGGTTGGCGGCGCGTTCGAGCCGGATGAACGGCTCCAACCGGCCGCGCGAAATGCGTTTCATGGCGTCGTCCATGCCCCAATTGCCGCCGTTGCAGAAAATTTTCTGGCCGTTGACTTTTACAGCGAGATAAGGCCCCATGCCTTCGTCAGCCGCCGGCTTGAGCGCCGGCGAATGTTCGGCGCCGGGCCAGACCGAGACTTTCTCCGACCTCTCGTTTCCGTCGCGGGGCCGGCCGATGGACTCGCGCCGGTTGTCAATCACCGGTCCGCCGTCACCATGCGCGAGGGTCGGCGTGAATTCGACCCGTTGATTTTTCCCATCCGGCATTTTCACCGCCAGTTCATAACTGATTTCACGAATGCCAAACCGGAGCGCCGTCTGGTCTGATTCCTTTTTGTCGCTGGTCACGAACTTGAGTTGCAGCTGATAAAGTTCGGGTTTGCCATATCCGTTGGGCCACCAAAGGCGCGGGTGCTCCACGGTGAGTTGTGGAAAATCTTTTGGCGCAAAACCGACCGTTTTTGTCTCGCCAGCCTGCAACGTCACTGGCTGCTCAAACCGCACGCCCTCAAACGCGCCCTTCAGCATGCCCCGTTGGACGGAGCCGGAAACGTTGCGCAGTTCCGCCTGAATGGTGACGTCGGCGCGGGAAGTGTCCGGCAACGGCAGTTCGGTGACCACCTGTGGATCGCTGATGGTCACCGGGCCGGTCGCTCGCAAAATAACGTCCTGCCAAAGACCGGTGTCCCGGTCGCGGATCGCGGGAATCCAATCCCATCCCTCCGTGCAAATGAACGTCGGCCCGTCAAGGCACAACTTGCCGCCGTTGTCGCCCGGACCAAACTTGACTGATTTTTCGCTTGGAACGCCGGGATCGGGCGGCGGCGCGACCCTGACCGCCAGCACGTTGGTCGCGTCGGGCTTGGCGAAGCGCGTGACATTGAACCGGCCGCGAATAAAGGCGCCGGTGATATGGCCGAGATACTTGCCGTTCAACCAAATTTCGGCGTAGTAGTTAATCCCCTTGAAATCCAGCCAGAGTTCACGACCCGCGAACGTTTTCGGCACAGTGAATTCCGTGCGATACCAATAATCCTGTTTATTGAGGCTTTCCGGGATGGCGAGGTTGTTGAGGGCGTAATAAGGGTCGGGATACACGCCCAGATTCATTAGCGTGGTCAATACCGTGCCCGGCACTGTGGCGTCATACCAATCGCGCGTGTCTACGCCGGGCTTGGAAAGGACCGCCCCGTCGGTCGCCTTGAGGCGCGGAGACTCGATCATTTTCCAGCCCGCGTTGAAAACCAGTTCGTTGCCACGCAGCGCGGGTTCGCCCGGATCAGCCGCCTTTGGTTTGGGGGGGGCCACAACAAAGGGTGCGCGAGATTGGGGCAAAGTGCCCGGTGGCTGCACTTTCACACCCGTGGCGCCAACTTCCTCAAGCGGATTGTCAATTGACTTGGGACGAAATTCTCCCGGCATCTCTGCCCAGAGCTTGCACGGATTGCCAGCCAGAACAAAAGCAAATAGGGCAACGAGAATTGAGTGACTTTTCAACGCCCGCGAAGGTTTTTCAACTATCACTGCCGTTCGGGTTGGCAAACGAACGACTGAACTACCGAAAAATCGAATCACAAACCAATTGTGACCCAAATCCGGCCATCACAACATCCCCCAAATGACGTATTTGTGCCACGCAAACGCGGCGGTTTAGTTTAGCAACTGGAATTCACGGAATCAACCATGGCCCCCGGCCTTCAGATATTTGGTGACGGCTTCGGTTCGCCCCCGAACGTGCAGTTTTTCGTAAATGTGACCTAAATGAGTGCGTACCGTTTCAGAACTGATGCCCAAATGGATGGCTATCTCCTTGTTGGTAATCCCCTCGGACAGCAACGCCAGAATTTCGAGTTCGCGCGGGGACAAACCTTGTTCTTGAATGCCGCTGACCGAGGAGGATTGAAAGGACTGGACGACCAGCCGCGCGATTTCGCTCGTCATGGGGGCGCCGCCGGATTGTACATCAATAATGGCGCGCAAAAGCTCCTCGGTGGGCGCTCGTTTTAACAAGTAGCCGCTCGCGCCGGCTTTCAAGGCTTGGAAGATCAACTCAATATCTTTATAGACCGTCAAAATAATGACCTGTAGTTCAGGCAATTGCGCCTTCAATCGGGCGGTGCAGGCAATGCCGGATTCGCCGGGCAGGTGAATATCCATGAGCACGACCTCCGGCCGCAGCCGGGGAATCTCAGCCATGGCCTCCTTGGCGGTGGCGTAAGCCCCGCCGCAACGAAGCTTGGGCGTGGCATCAATCAACTCGCGCAACGTATTGCGCACGGTTTCGTTGTCTTCGACGATGGCTACGGTGATCATTGGGTTCCTAGTTTGAAGGCAAAGGGAGGATGAACGCAATTACAGTTCCGGCGTTGGGGCGGGAGGTAATTTGACATTGCCCGCCGATGCTGGCCAATCGGCCGTTGAAATTCGACAGCCCATTGCCATTGGCTGGCTTCGCGGGATTGAAACCTTGTCCGTTGTCCGCGATGGTAATTTTGAGTTGCCGCCCGGTTATCGTCATCTCAATCATCACCTCGCTGGCGCGCGCATGACGAACCACGTTATGCAATGCTTCTTTCACCGCCAAAAAGAGGTTGTGCCGAACTTGAGCCGTCAGTTGCAAAGGAGGAACGTCTGCCGGAATCTTCAATCGGCAGGCAATGCCGGACGGAGACAGGTATTCCTCGGCATAACTGCCGAGATAGCTGATCAGGAATGGAAGAACGTCCTTGCTTGGATTTGTGAGCCAGACGATGACATCCAGGGCATTGACCACGGCCCGGGCCTTGTTGCCGATGGCTTGGAAACGCTTGCTGGCTTTTTCGAACGCCTGCGGCCAACCCGCGCCGGCGTCGGCCAGCAGGCTGATTTCCGTCAGACTGGAGCCAAGGTCGTCGTGCAAATCGCGCGCGATTCGCGACCGCTCTTCTTCGACGGCGTGCTGATATTCAATCCGTTCGCGCGCCAGAACCTCTTCCTTGAGTTGCGCCGTTTGCTGTTCCACCTGCCGGTGCAGCAGGCTGATCCACACCAGCGCCACGGCCAGAATGCCCACCAGAATGGCCACCATGGTTAATATGCGCTCGAGCGTCCACCAGGAAGGCCGCGCCAGGACTTGGATGTCGGCGGGAGAATTGAGCAACAATTCAAATGAATCAATGGCCCGCCCCACGGCCCGGTCTCCTCCTCGTCCCACATAGACTCCTGTCATCTCCAGTTGGCTGCCAATGGGCACCGGCTGCATGACCCCCAGCTTTCGGTCGAGCCGCGCCACGATCACGTGCGACCCGATTTGCAATCCCAAAACCTCGTCTCTTTTTTCATTGCTCAAACTCGCCAACCGCACCTTCACCTTTACCAACGTCGAGTCATAATTTTCATTTAAGAGCGCATTCTCCATCAACTGCCTGGCTGCGGGCAAATGAGCGTGTCCCGTCCGGCGCACCATGGCTTCGCGCAAAACGGGAACTGGACCGCCTAATACCAGAAAGCCCGCGACTTCCACCTGATCTCCAACCCGCAACGGGACAGTCGTTCGGGTGATAAATTGGAGTCCGCTGGTTCCATCCATCAGGTAGTATTCTTCGTCACGCTCGTGGATAATTTGGCCCTCGACTTTTACCGGTTCGAAGGCACTGGCTTTGGCGTCGAACAACAGAAGTTCCGAGGCGCGCTTCAGCGGAGCAGCGAAGGGATCGGCCGGCGCCGCCTGATCCACGCTGAGGGAAGCGTTGTGGATTTGAACTTCACCGGGCTTGAGCGCATGGGTGGTTTCATCTTTCACGGCCCACAAACACCCCCGTATGCGAATAAGCGCGTTCTGGTAGCGCTTCAATGCTTCAGACTGCATTTCCGGCAAGTCAATTTGAATTTTTCCGTTGTGGGTTAACAACATGACACTGGTCCTTTCGACCGCCGTAACCACCCCTTGGATCTCCACAGATTGTGTATCCAAGGTTCCATTCATCAACTGATCCCACGTGGGGTGGACCGAATAGGGCAAAGCTCCCAATCCCAAGTGAACGACCCGTTGGGCCAGAACCATCGGCGAAAATTGCGCAGTGGTCACTCCTTCAATCTCCCAATACTCGCCGACGTGTTGCGCGCCGGAATCTTCCCGATTGGCCACGTCAACAAAGACGCCCATGGTGAAATCCTGAAGAACGACGCCGCTTCCTCCGCTCCAAGTAACTACTCCCCGAATGTGGACCGGATATCCACGCAGCGCCTCTGCCCGTTTCAATCGTTTGACCTGCTCCGCCGTGGTCAGAACTGGAAGGGGTTCGGTCGCTTTCTGCGCACGCTCGACCTCCCGATAGAAACCGTTCCGCAAAATGACATTTGTCCCCGATCTACTCCATCTCCCCAACGCTTCGACATAATCGCCGATGGTCTTGGGCATCGGTTGGGTGATTTGAAGCACAATTTCCCCCGTGTCATCCTGAATGACCATTGATCGGCTCGGCCCCTGGGAGCATACCTGTCCGGTTACATGAACTATCGGCCCCCCCACGCCTGGGAAATTCGTGGACAGCAAATCCCTGACGGCAAGAACCGGGTGGGAAATCCAAAACTCCGGCGCCACTTCCAGCAACTCAACCAATTCCAAGTTCGGTGTCCACATGGTTCCGAATATCCTTCGCCCCTCCAGCGTGTAGGTGCTCCAGCAAATCCCGGTTATCCGAACCCGGCTGCCGGGCAGCAGAACGGAAGAACCGTCGGAACCGTCGGCAATTTCCACTTGCATGTTTCCGGTTTCGGAGCTTAACTCCACTTTCAGTCCTTTGGATTGTTCCTTACTGACAAAAGTTACCTCCCCTTCCGTTTTCGCCCATTGTGATTGTTCCTGCTCGGACAAAATTTGGCCGGGAACGATCTGACGTGGCGTTGGCGCGCCAGCGACGCCGATCACCTTCAGGCGAGGCCGCTCAACGAACAACTGGCGGCGGCCATGCGGCACAAGGAAGAACCTGTAAATTCCATCCTGTCGAATTTCCAAATCGCCCTTAAATTCCAGCCCTACGGCCTGATCGCGGGTTCTGACCCCGATGTCAAAATTGGCCGCGATTCCCGTTTTAATGGCGGTCAACTGTTGAAAATCAGGCAATTGGGACCATTGGCCTTCATAAGCCCAATAATTCAATCCTTGAACCCAGTTGGTGGCGCCGCTTGCGGGACTCACCACCTTGTGAAACAATTCCGAATCGGGAATGCTCTGCCGGGGCAGATTCGGGCCGTCATAGAAAACATCCAGTCCGTCCAGATGGTTTCCGTCAAACCAAGAGACGGAAATTTGATACTTTCCCGATTTCAAAAAAAGCGCCTCGGATTGCTCGCTCATTCCGTGAGTGCAATCATCAACCAGCGTCAAGCTGCCAATTGTCAAACTGGCGCCGCCTTGACTCCCGGAATAATTTCCTTCCAACGCGATTTTTTCGCCTGGTTGGATTGGTCGGCTTTGGGGAGGCATTTCAATGAGCGCCATCCCGGAATCATCCTGCAAAACAATCATTCCCTGCGCCAAGTCAGACCAACAAACCATTCCCTCCAATCGAACGGGCCAGTTGGTCTGTTGGGTCTGACTGACCAATTGCTGAAATTGCAACACGTTGGTTATAACCGGCAAGAGCCGTTCAGACGGAAGGCCTCCGGCCGCAAGCGCAACCGACTGACCCACCAACATCAAGCCACAACCCACAGACAACCGTCTCAGCCACGACCCGCCAAAGGGAATCTGCCACATGAAGCAATTGTAACAATTTGGTCCGAAAATTCCAAAAAAAATGCACAGTCCTATATTTAATGTGAACGCTCATTATTTCGAAATAATTGGAATAAGGCTGGATCCCATGGCAGTTAAAATCCGGCAACGGCCTTATGGAATCCGCTTCGGAAATAATTTGCCGCAAGTCTGGTTATCGTGGCGCAGAAGTAATGGGCGCCAAAAAGAAGCAATCCTCATTGTCCGGTGACTGATGGTTCCCACTTGAGCCGCCGCCCCCCAAGCCGGGTTGAACGAATCCTTGCGGAGTGTAGGTGCGGGTATCCTGCCATCTGTGAATGATCGAATGGCCGTCGACAAAGGCCATGCCGCCCGCCCCCCCATGCAAGCCGGAAGGATAGTCAATCAGATAGGTGTTGCCGGTGGTCGCAACCGCCGATACCGCAAAGGACGCATCGTTGATGGAATACGGATTCTCGTCCAATATGACCCAAGTATCGGACGGAGACGGCCACAAGAACGACGACATTTTGCCATAAGTCCGCCACGCCGTCTGATTGGCATTATAGGTTTTCCCCGGCAGCCATCCGCCTTGGACCGGCGACCCAAGCGGAGGCGCGTGATATTGATAATAGGTATACCATATTGTGCCAATGGCCGAATTCATCGAATAGCTCCGCACATGCACGTCATGGGTGTTCGGGTCTATATAATTGTCGGCGGGACAATGCCAGACGGCCACGCTGGGAAGATACGGGGAAATCAGACTGTTGGGATCGGTCAACTCGCTGGCCACAATCGCATCAATGGGTTGCTCCATGGTGCCCACAACCCAGTTCTTCATCTGGAGTTGGTTGGCGGCCCCGAAATAAGTGGTGGTGTAAGGATAATCGTTGGGCGGCAGAAGATCATTATTATCGTCGCCATACAAGCGCCAAGCGAGCGTTATCTGCCGGCTGTTGCTCATGCATACAGCGGCCTGTGCTCTCTGTTTGGCTCGGGCCAACGCTGGCAGGAGCAAGGCCGCCAGAATGGCGATGATGGCTATCACCACCAGCAACTCGATCAAGGTGAAGCCGCAGTTTCGCGAGCCAGCCTTTTGAAGTTCTGCCTGTGTTTCCATGCTAACATTTAAGATTATTCCGATTTAAACGTAATGCAACCAGATGAAAATTCCACCTGTCATATACAACCCACCGGGTGCCACCAAACTGGCACCCGCTTGTCTTTTATCTCTGCAAACGACCGCCGTCTTTAATTAACCGTGATGGACGAACTGGTGCCGGACACGATATTGGGGTTCGTCGTATCGTGGGCCGTGAAGGTGAAGCTTCCCGCACTGATAAACAGTGCGGTTCCTTGCGCGGTCCCGTTTGCCAGCGCTGCGTCATTCGGCGTTACGACGCTGCTGTCCGAGGCGGTGAAATGGATGTTGTCGCCCGAAACGTTGATGATGTGCCAAGTGGAATCAACCGCATTGACCGTCACGGTCGCCGTATCGAGGCTGTTCACTGGAGTGGGTGTTCCTATCTTGCCGGTGAGGGTGTTCGGCGCGTTGGTCTCGCCCGGCAGCAAGACTTGTAGTTGCGTGGCGGTCCGCTTGATGAGGCTGATGAACGCGTACCCGCCGGCCGCCGGGTAGTTGGTTGATAACCCTGGCAAGAGCACTTCCTTCCTCGCCGTCGTAGTTACAATTTGGGACAACCCGGCAGACATCCATCCATTGGTATTGGATAGATCGGTGCTAATTTCCACGTCAAATCCCGCATCGGGCAAGGTCCAACTCACCCAATATTTGTCGGTCGGATGAACGAGCAAAGTGTCGCTCGCCGCATAGCTCACACTGCCCCAATTGGTTGTGTCCATTGTCGTCTGACTGCTCCAAACGTCGTCAAGTGAAGGAGAGGCGGTAACTCCATTGATCTTAAATTCCGAATAGGTGGACGCTTGGCCGAGGTTCGCATCGCCATTTTGTTGATTGCCCATGAAAACGGTCAATGGATTGGCAAAGTACTGCGCGCTCGTTTCGTCCAAAAAATTGGCGGTGGTGCTCAGGCCGCCAACCCCGCTGAGTGGAACATAGCCTATCGTGACGTTCGTGTCATTCAGGAAGGTAAGGCTCCAAGTCCCCAAGGGGCTGGGGGCGGTAAGTGATCCCAAGGTATTAGCGGTGAACTGTGAATTGCCATCGGCTTGATTGGTCTTGAACTGGAACGAGCCGGTGGCAGTCCCATTGGCATTACCATAGATGGAAAGTTGCGCGACGTTTGCGGCGTCATAGTCAACTCCGGGGTCGCCAAAATTGCCGTTTTGCACCAGAAAGATCGCCGATTGAATGGGATGACTAGGATCGGGGTAGCTGATAATGGTCTGAGAGTAGGTCACGGGAGTGCTGCCGGAACCAATCCAGGAAAAATTGCGGGTTGTATTAACCGTGTCAAATGCCATAACCAACCCGCGTGTGTAAGTCCCGCCGCTGCCACCGCACACGATCATCAGCCCCGGAGGTATGGTGTTGCGCGAAATGGATAACAACGGAGGCGGAGGAAGGTTTGTCAGTCCGCCAAAAATAACATTGTCCAGCCAGAAAGTCGTGTTAGTGAGGTTCCCCCCGGTGCGACTTTGCTGAATGCCAATACCGTATCCGTTCACGGCATCGAGCTTGGAAATGCTGGCTGCATTGATGGGCAGGCTTACGTGAATCCAGCCGTTGCCGTTTGCAACCGCCGAGTTATACACCCCAAGGGCGGTTGACGGCCAGCCGTCAGTTTGCGGAATGATGGCAAATATCACGTCACCATAACTACCGGCGCCATCTGTTCCGCAGTTGGTGGCAAACTTGATATCGAAGGTCACGTTCGTGTAGTCGTTGAGGTTTTCCACGTTGCCGTTACTAAACCAGTGCGTTACCATGAACTGATCGCCGGAGTGGTTCGGCCAGGTAATTTGCCATAACGCTGACCCGGATCCCGGATTGTTGGGACCCATGGTGGTGCTGGCATTTTGGGTGTCATCCCAAGTGATGGCGGGAACAGCCGCACCCCAGCCATTGTTGGCGAAACCGCCCGTGGTGTCAACGTCAAACTGGTCAACGACATAATTTGCATATGGCTGCGCCTGACTGACGGCAATCGAGCCAGCGAGCATGAATCCCATCGTGAGTGAATTCATCCATTGAGACTTTTTGTTCAACTTCATAAGTTTTGGGGGTTAGTAATTGTTTAACTAAATTGAGGGGTATCGTTGCACAATAACTATCAGAGCGCCATCCCCCAAATGGCGTATTTTTTGTGATTTCATGGCACCAGCTATTGCACGTTGGGCTATTCAAAGAAGCTGGAAAACCTGAAATACGCGGTTGCGCTGTTCATCTGGCATTTCAACTTCTGGAATGTGGCAACCAATAGCATGACTTGCGCCACCTATTTGAAGAACGACACCGGAGTAGCTTCACGTTACCTCACGGCCCACAATAAGGGCGGGACAGCTTTCACTTATCATTCCGAACGCTTCAATGCCCGGGCCACCCACATCCGACACTGTCCCCGTGAACCTCGGGAAAGCGGACGGGCGGTTTGCACCGCTGCCCATTTTACCAAGCCGGACAGGGCAACTTGGATGTTTGGATGACGGCATTAAATGCCGGTTTGGGCTGGCAGTTGCGGTCAAATAACAGCGGATACGCGGTGCGGCCTTTCACCGGCCAGTTGTTGAGCCAGGAATTGCCGTCGGTCACGCCCCAAAATGTCACGCGGCTGACCACGTCGTGGTGTTTGACAAACACCGCGAACAAATCGGCGTACCGTTGAGCAAGCTGCTGCTGCACGGCCGCCGGCAGGCCGTTGGTGTAGGGATTCAGCTCGGCCCGCAACGCGAAATTCATCGAGACTTCCGCCGCCTGGGATTTGGTCGCCGACGGCAGCATGTTCAAATCCAGTTCCGTGATCATCACCTTCACGCCGAGCGGGGAGAAGGCGGCGATGGTTTCGTCCACCTGCGCCGGGGTCGGCCAGTCCATTTTGTAATGGCCTTGCAAACCGACGCCGGCGATGTGAACACCCTGGGCTTGAAGTTTTTTGAGCAACGCAATGGCGCCGTTTCGCTTGGGCGCGTTTTCCAGCGAATAGTCGTTGTAATATAATTCGGCTTGTGGATCAGCCTCGTGTGCGAATTGATACGCTTTGAGCAGATAATCCTCCCCGATGATTTTCTTCCATGGTGAGTCACGGAGCGTGCCGTCCTCATTCAATGCCTCGTTCACCACATCCCAGCCGCCGATTTTTCCCTTGTAACGCCCGACCACGGTGGAAATGTGATTGCTCATCCGCAACAACAACGCGTCACGGTCAACGGGCTTTCCGTCTCCGTCCTGAAAAACCCATTTTGGCGTCTGGCTGTGCCACACCAGATTGTGCCCGACGATGAACATTCCGTTTTTTTGGCCGAACTCGACGTAACGGTCTGCCGGCCCAAAATTGTAGTGGTCCGGTTCGGGATGGACGGATTCCCATTTTAAAACATTTTCCGGGCTGATGGTGTCGAACTGCGCCTTGACGAGCGCGGCTTCGGCGGCGTTTCCGCCGGAGAATTGCGCTTCGTTGAGCGCCGCGCCGATGAGGAAGTCGTCTTTAAAGGCCGCCTTGAGGGTGGTTTTGGCGAAACCGCTGGTGGCCAGAAAAATCCCCATAATTCCAACTGAGGCCATGATTTTCATAGATATTTTCAAGCGGCGGCGAATTTTCTCCGGCGTTCGGCCAGTTCGTCGGCGATCTGGATCGTCAGACGTTTGTTGAGTTGATAAATCATCAACAGGACAGTGCAAACGGCGAAGAGGATGGCGAGGTAAAGACTGGAGCTTCTACGGATGCATTCCAGCGTCTGATCTGTTTGGGGCTGGTTGGCCTGATAGCCGGCCCAAGACATCAACCAGAGAAACATCGCGCCGCCAAGACTCAGGCCCGCTTTAAGCGCAAAACCAATGGTCGCGAAAATGATGCCGGTGGCGCGGCGGCCGTTTTTCCATTCCGAATAATCCGCCACGTCCGCAAACATCGCCCAGAGCAACGGGATGGTTGGCGCATAAACGAAAGACGTAAGCACGGTCATAAAGAGCATGCCGGTGATGTTCGT
>Ga0187868_1001137_pt1 | contig 19502 bp, 14 predicted proteins | sample June2016WEW_13_4_FD_133014 | JGI IMG/M metagenome (GOLD analysis project Ga0187868, IMG submission 133014) | Peatland microbial communities from SPRUCE experiment site at the Marcell Experimental Forest, Minnesota, USA - June2016WEW_13_40 | ecosystem: Environmental > Terrestrial > Soil >... | reverse complement strand
TGGCGTCCCGCCGCCCGGCAAGAACAATGACAGATTAGTGCGGTTCAGAAATGTTCCCGCACGGTTGGTGTGGGCGAGCGTTTTCTCCGCCGGGCGGGACGCCCCGGCTCTATGGCAGGCAGGGATGCCCGCCACTACGGAAAAGCGGCGGGGGGAGTGCGCCAATGTCAACCTGAACTGCCATATACGAGACCCTGACTCATAAAATGCCTCTGAAAATGGGGGTTTGGTGTAACTCGCCCCTCCGACGAGGAATTGTTTTGAGACAGTCTCGGCAGCGCAGTCCTACCGAAAAGGGGGCAATAAAAAAGCCCCGGATTGCTCCGGGGCTTTGATGAAAACAAACTAATTATTTGCGGCGGCGGAACAACAACAGAGAAAGACCGCCCAGACCCGCCAACATAATCGTGCTGGGTTCGGGAATATAAACCAAGCCAAGCGAAAACGAGGCGGGAAAAACAGACGCCGGCGATGTAGGCGGCGACCCATTGGGATTGCCCGGCGAAATTGCAGCGCTAACAGCAGATTCACCAATCCAACCGGTGGTTGACGGGCTGCCGTTGTTAAACCATGATTCCATAGCAGACAACGTGGCGCCGTCACTGGCAGACCAACCAACGATTACCCATTGCGCTGACGTTGTGAAGGGCGTTATAGTTGCCAGTGATTGGTTAGGATCTGTATTCTCAACAGTGTATCTACCAGCAGCCGCGTTCGTTGCGTATGAAGGACCAGTAACATAACCAGCAATAGCTCCTGGACTATTGAAATTCCAGTTCGAATCCTCGAAGGCATAAGTGCCATTGGCGCCCAGAAACGGCATTTCCGAGCCGGTTATTGATCCGCCAACCGTAGTTGCCCCCGCAGAATAGAACAACGCATAATAAAACGTCGTAGCCGTAGTCCCTGCAAAGGCAGGCGTCGTGCTTGTAGGTAAGCCACCCGGCGCGGAATTGACGCTTATTTTTGAGTTGTTGGCATTTCCCCATAGTACAGTGCCCTGCGCCAATCCGGTTGATACAACGGCTGAAGCCAAGGCCAATGTTATTAACGTTTTTTTCATAGTCTTTTATTTGGTTTAGTGATTTCCTGTGAATTGTTTGTTTTAAGTTTGTTTTGACTGAAAGTTTGATCGTTTTAGTATTGTTGTATCCAATAATAGGGACCCTGGTTAAGGTTGTCCACATAGTCAATAATTATCCCGACCCCAACTGGAACCGTTGGTTCACTCGGAATACCATTATCGCCACTATCTGCCCAACCGCTGGCATAGTCCGAATCTATTGTATAAGTAGTAAAGCCTATAAAATGCCCATTTACAATATTGGGTATAGAAACCAAACTGAAGTCCAACGGTCCAGTGCCGCCATTCGGCCCGCCATTGCCACCAACAACAGGGTTAGTCAGTTGCAAAACTGAAGTAAGCCCGCCACCGATTGGCAATTTTGAAGCCACAAAGTTGAACCCTTTAGTCAGAATATTTGTTGTTGAACCAACGGTTTGCGTCCCCGCCGCCAAGGCATCAACATGAACCGCGCCAACCAGAACATTCGTGCTGGGGGTGCTGATATTGCCACCGTTGTTTAAAATATAAATCAACGACCCCGGGTTTATAGTTGGAGCAAAAGGCTCAACGTTATCATTGTCTCCCGCATCACCCACGCCAGAGGCATAATCCGAATCAATCGTGTAAACAGTAAAGCCAGTTCCATTCCAAACAAAAACCTTATCGAAATCCAACGGGTTAGCGCCCGCACCCGGGCCGGGATTGGGGAAAATGTTGGTCAAGGAATTTCCGGCACTCAAGTCCAGCGTGTTGCAGACGTTGGCCCAACCGTGGGAGGTGAGGGTGCTGCCATTGTAGGGGAGGGTTTGAGTCACAAAACCCACGATGTTTTGTGAATAGGTCTGAGCCGAGGAGGTCAGAACGCCCACTGCCAGAGCAGCGACCGCAATCAGTAGTGTTTTAGTTCTCATATTTTTTCCTGTATTTTTGTTCTGTTGTTACCGTGTGTGCTTCTAATATCACAAAAGAGCAAGGAGGTGTCAACTTTTTTTTCAAGTTTTTTTGAACGTTTTTCGGCGCTTTTCGGCACGCAAAAGGGCCTGTTTTTAAGGATTATAGCCACAAAACATGGAATTTAAGTTTATAAAATAGAGTAAATAAGGAATATTATTCAGAGGTGCATGGTGAATTGAAAAGTTGTGGGCGTAAAGCCGCGTAAAGCTTCCAACTTCGCCGAGGGGCGTGTTGTCCAAAGGCCCGGAGCGCGGACCGCTGAGTCCGCGCGATCCATTTTGCAAAGGTTTGGGAGGTCTTCAAGGGGGTTCGCAACACGCGGACATGGCTGTCCGCGCTCCTGTTCGATTTGGGCAACACGCCCCGAGGCCATGGAGGACAGGGGGTTGAGAGACAAATCAATCAGCATCCGCCCGGACCAACACTTTCAACGAATCAGGGGTCGGGCGGGCGGCCAGGGCGATGGCGGCGGCGGTTTGTTCAAGAGGGAAAAAATGGGAAATCAAATCGCGGACATCGAGCCGGCGGGAGAAAACCAGCTGCGCCACTTCGTCCTGCAACGTGAAATCGGACGAGTAGCTGCCGAGCAAATCCTTTTCGTCCAGGCAAATGGAGGCCAGGTCCAAAGGAAAGTTGAGGGTTGAGGGTTGAGGGTTGAGGGTTGGTGTGGCGCGCTTGGTGTGGGCGAAGAGGAGCACCTGTCCGCCGGCGCGCACGAGTTGCAGGGCTTGTTGCACGGCGGCGTCAGACGGAACGGCAATTATTGCTGCGTCGAGGCCGCGGCCGCGCGTGGCGCGGCGGATGAGGCCGCCGGTTAATGTAGGACAGGCGTCCCGCCTGTTTCCATCTTTAGATTTTCTGTGTTGTTCTTGATTCAGAGACAGGCGGGACGCCTGTCCTACGTTAAACGTCCAGCGGGCGCCGAATTTTTTTGCCAGTTTCAGCCGGGATTCGAGCAGGTCGGTGGCGATGACCTGCGCGCCGGCGAGCTGGAGCAGCCGGGTGAACATGAGGCCAATCGGCCCCTGCCCGGCCACAAGCACAATATCACCGGGCAACAAAGACAAACGGCGAACGGCTTTGAGGACGGTGTTGACGGGTTCGAGCATGGCGCCTTCGGCAAAGGAATTTTTGGCGGGAATTTTCACGACACCGGGCAGGACGAACGGCAGGACGCGGACGTATTCGGCGTAGCCGCCGCCGGCGGGTTGGAAGCCGGCGGTGATGCCGGTGCGTTTGTAAGTCTCGCATTGGGCGAAGGCGCGGTGCCGGCAGAAATGGCAATCGAGGCACGGGACATGGTGGTGCAGGGCGACGCGGTCGCCAAGCTTGAAGCCACGCACGCGCGCGCCCGTGCGGACGACGGTGCCAGCGGTTTCGTGGCCGAAGATGCGCGGCGGCGGCACGGTGCCGTATTGGATTTTTTTGATGTCGGTGGGGCAGACGCCGCAGACGGCGACCTTGACGAGCAGTTCGTGGGCGCCGATGCGCGGGACGGGGACGGTTTCGAGGCGGAGGTCGTTCACGCCGCGATAGACGACGGCGCGCATGGTTTTGGGGATGTCAGGCACGGAAAAATTTTAACCACGAAACACACGAAAGACACGAAATTTCAAACATGGAGTTGAACAACAAAGGAACAAAGACACGAAGACAGGGTCTGGGGTCCCGGATTTCGGTTTTCGAGCTTCGGATTTTTAGTCGAGGCCGGCTCACGGCAAATCCGCAGGAGGTTTCCAATCCTTGAACACGGACAGCCGGTGTTTGACGAGGATGGGATATCGTTCCACGACGACTTCCGGCCGGGGATAAATGGCGCACAAGCCCTGATAGTCGGTCTCCGACGCCGGGTTTGCGGCCAGGTTCAGCAAACTTTTGCGGCCAAAGGTTTGTATCCCGGACAGATCCTTTGCGCCATCAGTCGCGCAAGCTGAACCAAGAACCAGCACTGTAATGGCAGCCAAGAGCAACCACCCGGCAATCTGCCGGCAACCCAGCGGGGCTGGTCTTCCGTAGCGCTTCTTTTGGGCGGGACCGGCATTCGTGTTGCGGTCGCCGCCCGTCCGGAGAAGGACAAGAAAGACAACCAGAGACACCCATAAAGGAACCACCATGGTGCAGTATCGGGAGTAGATGGCCTGATTGCTTCCAAAACCAACCCTTCCAACTCCGGTCATCAATGCACTGCCGATGGAGTACAGGCTCATCCCGAAATAAGGAAGCAGGGTCTTGAAATCCGCGATTTTCTTCCGAACCAGCATCCAGCCGGCCCAACCCAAGGCAAGGGTTGCTGCCAGACCGAAAACAAGCGCGAAGTCACCGTCGGTGGGGGTGCTGCCGCCGGCATACTGGGCGCAAATACCGCCGACATACTTGAGCACAAAACTGCCATACTCAACCGGCATTTTAAAAATGAGATTGAGGGCTGGATGCTCTTCCGGCTTCTGATAATGATACAAGTAGGACCACAACGTCAGAACACTGACCGACAGCCAGGCGATCATGGCCGGCTGTTTTTCCCTTTTACCGGCCGTTACAACGGGCAGTATCACCAGCCCGATCGGCCAGAAAACGGCGCCATTGGCAAAGGAATACGTTGCCACCATCCCAAGAAGCGCAGCGGCGGCAAATCTTCTCCAACTGAAGGCATCATTGGCGAGCAGCACAATTCCACCAACCACCGCGAGCAAATTCAGAAGCATCTGGAGCTGCCAGCCCCAGAGCCAGTTTTGATACTGGCTGATCGAGAACACGATGAGCGAGATGGCGGGGATTGCCCAATGCAATCCGGCAATTCCCAGTTTCCGTCCCGTTATTTTGACCTGGTGAATGAAGACGGCGAAGATGCCGAGCGCCAGGATCAGGTTCACCGCCAGTTCACAGCGGATGTTCCATCCGGTAAGCCGCGCCAGGGCCAGCATGATGATTTTGGGAAAGAGGATCCGGTGCTCGTTGTGTTGTGCCCACAGGTCGTGGAATGTCAATTGGCCGTGATACGTCTTTTCCAGGAGCGGCACCAGTTCCCATTGGTCCCAATAGGGCACGGGCACGGCATATCTGGCAACCACGCAAAGCAAAAAGACCAGGGGAACCAGCGCCAGGACCAGGGGGCCGTGGCGGGAAAGAAACGCGGCGAACGGCGGCATCCCCGATTTCTCCGGCCCGCGATCAACGACGGCGCGCATGGTTTTGGGGATGTGAGGCACGGAGGAAATTTTAACCGCGAAACAAACGAAAGACACGAAATTTTAACCGCGGATGTGAACAACCAAGGGACGAAGACAGGAGGATTGGCCGGAACCGACAGAAGTTTTAACCATGAATGGACACGGATGGACACGGATAAGAATAAAAATTGAATTGTTTCCCTCACCCGCCGCTCCGCGTCACCCTCTCCCCGCCAAACGGGCAGAGGGCCGGGGCGAGGGGCGCGTTCAATTTGGTTTGTTTTCAATCCGTGTCCATCCGTGGTTTAAAAAGTCGGAAAACCACGGCTCGGGGGCGCAGGAAAATTCCATGGGCTGGCCGCGCCAGAGAAAGCGCACGGCGCAGGCGTAAAGCGCCTGGTGCGGCAAAATGAGCCGGGCGCATTGCTTCGGCGTCAGGCGATTTTCGACCAGCGCCAGATACAAATCCTCGTCGCCACCGTAAAGTTTGTCGCCGACGATGGGATGGCCGAGGTGGGCAAGGTGGATGCGGATTTGATGTTTGCGGCCGGTGCGGGGAACGAGGCGGAGGAGGGAAAACGAGGATGGAGAAGGGAAAAGGGAAAAGGGAGCCACCTCCCGGCCCTCTCCCCCGCAAGCGGCGGAGAGGGAGAATTGTCCGCCGATGTGACGCGAAAATTTGTCATTCCACTTTTCTTCATAATTCGGGAAGTCGCTTCTCGAAAAACGGCGCTCGACAAAGAATTCGGTTTGGGACGGCGCGCCGTCGGGGCGGACGCAGTCTTTGACGGCGACATGGCTGTGCTCATCCCGGCCGAGCGGCGCATCAATCAGGCCGTGGTCGTCACGGACGTGGCCGTGGACGATGGCGAGATATTCTTTTTTGACGGCGCGGGATTCCCAGATTTTTCCGAGTTCGCCGGCGATTTCGGAATTTTTGGCGATGAGGACGATGCCGCTGGTTTCGCGGTCGAGGCGGTTGATTAAATGAGGTAAAGGTTGAGGGTTGAGGGTTGAGGGTTTCAGGTAAAGGCGGGTGCGACCAATCAAGCTGGACATTTCGCCGTCCTTGGTCGGATGACAGACAAGGCCGGCGGGTTTGTTGATGACCAGCAGGTCCGCGTCTTCGTGGATGATGTTGAGCACAAAGTTTTTTGACACGGATTGCAAGAATTGGCACGAATTTTCTTTTTTTATCCATGTAAATCGGTGAAATCAGTGTCGAAAAATGCGCCGAAACATTTTCATCTGTCTGCTTCTGGCCGGGGTTACGCTGGCGATTTACTGGCCGGTGCGGCATTACGGGATTATTTACTACGACGACCCGTATTTCATCAGCGAGACACCGGAAATCAACGCCGGGCTAAACGGACACAGCCTCGCGTGGGCGTTCACGGGCGTCGTCCTGGCCAACTGGCATCCGGCAACCAACCTGACGTTCCTGTTCACGCACCAATTCTGGGGCGCAAATCCAGGCGTGGAACATCTGGCGAACGCGATATTTCACGCGTTGAACGCGGTGCTGTTGTTCCTGGTTTTAACGCAAATGATGAGTCTTCGCCATGACGACCCGCAGCAACCATACGACTTACCACCACGGAACGCGAATAAAACGGTCAACGCAGCCATAACGGCTACGACCCCACAAGCCGACGCAACATGGCGCAGCGCGGTGGTGGCGGCAATTTTTGCGTGGCATCCGTTGCGGGTGGAATCGGTGGCGTGGATTGCGGAGCGCAAGGACGTGTTGTGCGGATTTTTCTTCATGCTGACGTTGTTGTGTTACGCGCGGTATGCGCAGTGTGTGACAAGTGACGCGTGTCAGGTGACAGGACCGGGAAAAGCCATGCGCGCGCCTCTCAGGTCACGTGTCACGTGTCACGTGTCACTTTATTACTGGCTGGTCTTGTTATTCTTTGCCCTCGGACTGATGAGCAAGCCGATGCTGGTGACGCTGCCGTTTGTGCTGTTGCTGCTGGATTTCTGGCCGCTCGGAAGGGTGACGAGTGGCAAGTGGCGGGTGACCCGCCTTGGCTATGCTTCGGCACGGCAAGCAAGTGGCAAAAATTCCGTCGCTCAACTTCTGGGCGCGACGAAGCGAAGTGAGGGTGGCTCGACGCTCAACCATTTGCTTTTTGAGAAATGGCCGTTTTTTACGTTGTCGGCGATTTTCAGCGGGTTGACTTATTTGGTCCAAAAAAATTCCGCCGGGGTGGTGCCCTGGACCAATATTGGCTTGGGTGACCGGCTGGGCAACGCCGCCACCAGCTACCTGAAATATCTCGGCAAAACCATCTGGCCGACAGACCTGGCGGTGATTTACCCGTACCCCAAGAGCCAGGATGAACTGGCCGTCTGGCTGACGGCGTTGTGGTTGCTGGCGGTCTCGATTTTCTGCGTGGGCCAGCTCCAACGCCGGCCTTACCTGGCCGTCGGCTGGTTTTGGTATCTGGGAACGTTGGTCCCCGTGATCGGGCTGGTGCAGGCCGGTGAACAGGCGATGGCTGACCGCTATACCTATATTCCATTGATTGGCCCGGTGATCAGCCTGGTCTGGCTCGTCGCGGAATTTTTCCAGTCCCGAAAAATCCTTTTGTCTGCGGCAGCGGTGATTGTCCCGGTTGCTTGCGTTGGCCTGACCGTCCGGCAGGTGCAGTGCTGGCGGAACACCATCGCATTGTTCGAACATAATGTCACGGCGACACCAGAAAATGCTTCGGCACATTTCACGCTCGGATTGGGCTTGGAACACGCCGGCGACACCAATCGTGCAATTGTCTGTTACCGCGTGGCCACGGCGATCACACCCCGCGACAAAGAGGCGCACCAGAACCTGGCCAGTTTGCTCCGGCAACAAGGCCATCTGGCCGCCGCCCGGGACGAATACAACACGCTGCTCGTGCTGGACCAGAACGATTTTTCCACGCACTTGTCCCTGGCGGGTGTGCTCGCCGCGCAAGGCCGCACGGACGAATCCCTCCACCAGTTACAGGAGGCGGTGCGTCTGAATCCTGATTCCGTCGAGGCGCTGAACAATCTTGCCTGGATGCTGGCCACCAGTCCGGACGCATCCATCCGGGATGGAACCCAGGCCGTCCAACTGGTCCAGCGCGCCTGTGAACTGATGCATTATCAAAAAACCATTTACATCGGCACTTTGGCGGCGGCTTATGCCGAGGCCGGGCGGTTTGATGACGCGATGGCGACGGCGCAGAAGGCCATTGCGCTCGCGCAACAAAATGGCGAAAAGGATTTGCTCCGGAAAAACCGGGAGCTGCTGGAACTCTACCGGCACCACAAGGCGTATCGTGAATCTGCGGAAAGCCGATGATTTTATCTACAGGGCAGAGAACGTAATGCTCTGGAAGCTGGTGAAGGCCGGCGAAACAAGACCATTCCCGGCAGTGGACCGATCCGGTCGCTCCAGCCACAAAATGAGCGTGCCAAAGTCACCGACCTGCTGGTAATTTTTGGGGGGTTCCATGCGCATACTAACGGCGAAATCCAAGCCCGACCCAACGAGGGCTGCTGCTCCGGTCATGGCCCGGTCGCACTTCCCGGCCTGGCTGGTGGCAGTGTTGCTGGCGCTGGTGACGATTGCCCTTTACTGGCCGGCGCTGCGCCATGACTTCGTCAACTACGATGATCGAGTTTATGTCACTGAAAATGTTCATGTCCAAAACGGGCTGACCTGGGAAAGCATCAAATGGGCTTTATTGAATCCCGTGTCTTCAAATTGGCATCCCTTGACGGTGTTATCCCACATGTTGGACTGCCAGCTTTTCGGTTTGAAGCCAGGGGGACATCATTTGACCAACGTGCTGTTGCATGCCCTCAACGTGGTGCTGGTCTTCGCGTTGCTGCAACAGATGACCGGTGCGCTCTGGCGGAGCCTGTTGGTAGCGGCGCTGTTTGGGTGGCACCCGTTGCATGTGGAATCGGTGGCGTGGATTGCGGAACGGAAGGACGTGTTGAGCACCTGCTTTGGCCTGCTCGCGCTTATTTTTTACGCGCGCTATGTGCAGAAGTCAGAAGTCAGAAGTCAGAAGTCAGAAACAAATCTCCCAACTTCTTCGTCCTTTCTCCTATCTCCTTTCTACTGGCTGGCTTTGTTTTTCTTCGTCCTCGGATTGATGAGCAAGGCGATGCTGGTGACGTTGCCGTGTGTTTTGCTGCTGCTGGATTACTGGCCATTGCAACGGTTCAAAATTCAGGGTTCAGGGTTCCGGGTTCAAAGTTTGGTTTTAGAGAAAATCCCGTTCTTTGCGCTGGCGGCGGCGGCGAGCACCGTAACCTTGGTGGTGCAGAAGCGGAGTGGCGCTATGATGTCGGGTGAAAACCTGTCACTGGGCGCACGCGTCGGGAATGCCCTGATTTCCTGCTGCCGCTATCTGGGGAAGATGATCTGGCCAACGGATCTGGCCGTTTTCTATCCGCACCCCAGGTATTGGCCGCTGGAGAAAGTGCTGCTGGCGGGTGTGTTCTTATGTGGCATTTCGGTGCTCCTATGGGTGAAGCAGGGGCGGTATCCCTTTTTGCTGATGGGATGGCTCTGGTTTGTCGGGACGCTGGCGCCGGTGATCGGTTTGGTGCAGGTGGGCGGACAGGCGATGGCGGATCGTTACACTTATATTCCGTCGCTGGGGTTGCTGATTCTCGCAATCTGGGGCGCGTATGAACTGACCAGACGGTGGCGGCATCATGTGATTGGATTGTCGGTGGCGGGTTTGGCGGCAATCGTCCTCTGTTGCGCAGTGACGCGGCAACAGCTCGGGTATTGGCAGGACAGTGAAACCCTTTTCCGGCACACGCTCGCAGTCACGGAGAACAACGCCCTCGCCCACAACAACCTCGGCATCGCCCTCTTCGACAAAGGCCAAACCGACGAGGCGATGGGCCATTTTCAGGAAGCCATCCGCCTGAATCCGGATTACGCCGAAGCCCACTACAACCTCGGCGTCGCCCGCGCCAGGAAAAATCAAATTGACGAGGCGATCAGCCAATTTCAGGAAGCCCTCCGCCTCAAACCGGATTACGCCGAAGCCCACATCAACCTCGGCGTTGCCCTCGCCAGGAAAAATCAAATTGACGAGGCGATCAGCCAATACCAGGAAGCCCTCCGCCTCAAACCGGATTTCGCCGAAGCCCATTACAACCTCGGCGTTGCCCTCGCCAGGAAAAATCAAATTGACGGGGCGATCAGCCAATACCAGGAAGCCCTTCGCCTCAAACCGGATTACGCCGACGCCCATCACAACCTCGGCGTTGCCCTCGCCAGGAAAAATCAAATTGACGGGGCGATCAGCCAATTTCAGGATGCCCTCCGCCTCAAACCGGATTACGCCGAGGCCCACTACAACCTCGGCGTCGCCCTCGCCAGGAAAAATCAAATTGACGGGGCGATCAGCCAATACCAGGAAGCCCTTCGCCTCAAACCGGATTACGCCGACGCCCACATCAACCTCGGCGTTGCCCTCGCCGGGAAAAATCAAATTGACGGGGCGATCAGCCAATTTCAGGAAGCCCTCCGCCTCAAACCGGATTACGCCGAAGCTCACATCAACCTCGGCATTGCCCTCGCCGGGAAAAATCAAATTGACGAGGCGATCAGCCAATTTCAGGAAGCCCTCCGCCTCAAACCGGATTACGCCGATGTGCAAAGCAACCTGGCGAAGGCTTTGGAACTGAAAAACATCTCAAATGCGCTAAAGTCCGACCCCGCAACCTTAAACAACCTCGCTTGGGAGCTCGCCACCAATCCGGATGCCAAGATTCGAAATGGAGCACTCGCTGTTAAACTGGCCGAACACGCTTGCGAACAGACGCATTATCGGATGACCATCATGATCGGCACCCTGGCGGCGGCTTATGCCGAGGCCGGGCGGTTTGATGATGCGATGGCAACCGCGCAAAAGGCCATTGCGCTCGCGCAACAAAATGGCGAAAAGGATTTGCTCCAAAAAAATCAGGAATTGCTCGAACGCTACCGCCAGCATCAAACCGCGCCGGAATGAAAAGCGCATGAGGCCGAAAGAAAAACCACTTTATGCGCGGGCACAGCTTTGGGCGGCAAAGCATCCGCTCGCCACGATCGGCATTTTCATCCTGCTGACGCTCGGCCCGTTTCTCAACAAGGCCGTCCACATTGACGATCCGGTGTTCGTCTGGACGGCGGAGCAAATCCTGAAACATCCCGGCGACTGCTATGGCTTTGACGTGAACTGGACCGGGCACACTGTGCCGATGTCCGTGGAAAACTGCAATCCGCCAACAACATCGTATTTTCTTGCGGGTGTCATGGCCGTTTTTGGCGAACAAGAATTTGTTTTGCACGGCGCGATGCTGCTGGTGGCCTTTGCCGCCGCCGCCGGAATTTTTCAACTGGCACGCATCTGGTGCGCACGTCCGCTGCTGGCGACGTTCATCGCCATGAGCACGCCGGTTTTTCTCATCTCCGCCACCACGCTCATGTGCGACGTGCCCATGCTGGCCGTCTGGATTTGGGCCGTGGTCTTTTGGGAACGCGCGTTGAAAAATGAAAAGGCATTTTATTTTCTGATCGCCGGATTGCTCGCCGGTCTGGCCGTGCTGACCAAATACAGCGCGCTCCCACTGTTGCCGCTGCTGCCAATCCTGGGCGTGCTGCGAAAACGCAACCTGGGCTGGTGGTTGCTCTGGCTCGCCGTGCCGGTGGCGATGATTGAACTTTACCAGTTCGGAACGGCCAGACTTTACGGAGAGGGGCTGATTTCCATAGCGGCAGATTGCGCGGCCAAATTCCGTTTCGGCGTGACGGGCGGCTGGATGAACAAAATCGTCATCGGCCTGGCTTACGCGGGTGGTTGCCTCCTGCCGGTTTTGTTTTTTGCCCACCGGGTCTGGGCGAAACGCGAACTGCTCATCGTCAGTGGACTGGCATTGGCCGCAGCCGTTGCCGCGCTTTGGGCGACTGGTGTGGGCAGCCAGTTTGAATGGAGCTTCCAATTGCAAATGGGTCTGATGCTGGCGGCGGGAATTCACCTGCTGCTGCTGGCGGCGGCTGAATTATGGCGGCGGCGCGACGCGGTTTCGCTGATGCTCGCATTGTGGCTGGGCAGCGGATTTGTATTTGCGGCGGTGTTGAACTGGACGGTCAGCGCGCGCAGTTTTCTGCCCCTGGCACCCGTTGCGGCAATTCTCGTCGTGCGTGGATTGAAGCAAAAAATTTCCGCCGCTGAAAAACCAGGCGCATTCCCCTGGCCGCTGGGAATTTCCGCCGCCATCAGCCTGCTGGTCGCCACGGCAGATTCTACACTCGCCAATTCCGGCCGGGCGGCGGCGCATCAACTGGCGGCGGAATATCCGTCATCCACAAACAAACTGTGGTTCCAAGGCCACTGCGGTTTCCAGTTTTATCTCGAAAAATCCGGCGCGTTGCCCGTGGATTTTTCCCGCTCCGTGCTTGCGCCGGGCGAAATCATGATTGTGCCGTCCAACAACAGCAATCTCGTCACCCCCGACGCCAGCGACGTGGAAAATGTGGCCGTGCTGGAATTTCCGACCTGCTCGTGGTTGAGCACGGTTCACGCCGCGACCGGCGCGGGATTTTACGGTGCCGGTGGATTGCTACCATTTGTCCTGGGCCCGGTGCCGGTGGAAAAATATTTTGTCTGCCGCGTCTTGCGGACGCTGTGTTTTGCCCCGCCGGAAATCCTGAACAATCTGGCGTGGCGGCTGGCCACCAGTCCCGACCCGAAAGTTCGGGATGGAACCCAGGCCGTCCCACTGGCCCAGCGTGCCTGTGAACTGACGCACTTTGAAAAAACCATTTACATCGGCACGTTCGCGGCGGCTTATGCCGAAGCCGGTCGGTTTGACGACGCGATGGCAACCGCGCAAAAAGCCATCGCGCTCGCGCAAGAAAACGGCGAACAGGATTTGCTCCAAAAAAACCAGGAGCTGCTGGAGCTTTACCGTGCGCACAAGGCGTATCATGAAACCATCGAAAAGTCTGTCCCTGCCGCACCATGAATTGCTTCTTTTTGCAGTTTTTTCACCGGTGGCCGGAGTTCGCGCTGGCGGCGGGCAGGGAACGTCGGCAACATTCGCGCCATGCCGGTTTTTGCACTGACAATTTTCATTGGAGCATTCCTGCTTTTCCAGGTCCAGCCTTTGATCGGCAAGTACATCCTGCCGTGGTTTGGAGGTGGAACCGGAATCTGGACGGCCTGCCTGTTGTTTTTCCAGGCACTCCTGCTGGGAGGTTATGCTTACGCACATTTCAGCTCCCGTTGGCTCAAGCCGCGGCACCAAGCGACGGTGCATCTGGTCCTGCTCGCCACGGCCCTGGCGCTCCTGCCCATCACGCCCGCCGATGCCTGGAAACCAACCGGGGACGGAAATCCAACGTTACAAATTCTCGCCCTGCTCACCGTGTGCCTGGGACTGCCGTATTTCGTCCTCTCGGCCACCGGTCCGCTGATGCAACATTGGTTTAGTTGCACCCATCCCGGCGTTTCACCCTACCGGCTTTACGCGCTCTCGAACGCCGGTTCCCTGCTGGCACTCATCAGTTATCCCATTTATTTCGAGACGCATTTTACACGCACCGCACAGGCCAGACTCTGGGGATGGGGACTGGCGGTTTATGCCGTTGCCTGCGGTTTCTGCGTCATAAAACTGTGGAAGGCACAAGGTGTCGAGTGTCGAGTGTCGAGTGACAAGGGGGGGAAGTCTGAAATCCAGAATCAGGCGTCTGCGCCTCTCAACTCCTTGTCGCGCCGAAGCGTAGCGAAGGCGGATCAACCCTCAACCTTCAGCCATCTTTTATGGCTGTTGCTGCCGGCCTGCGCTTCGGTGCTGCTCCTGGCGACGACGAACAAGATCTGCCAGGATGTGGCGGTGATCCCGTTTCTCTGGGTGCTGCCGCTGGCGTTGTACCTGTTGAGCTTCATCATCTGCTTCGACAACCCGCGCTGGTATGCGCGTTTTCCGTTCACGTTGGCTCTGGTCGCAGCATTAGGCGGCATCTGCTGGGCAATCTTCAGAGGATACTCCTGGCCCATCGGGAAGCTGGTAACGGTGCATGCTGGCGGAATGTTCGTCTGCTGCATGGTCTGTCACGGCGAACTGTACCGGCTCAGGCCCGACCCGCGGCATCTGACCGGATTTTATTTGATGATCGCCGCCGGGGGCGCACTGGGCGGATTGTTCGTCGCGGTCATTGCGCCGATGATTTTTACCGGGTACTACGAATTGCATATTGGCGTTTTACTCTGCGCCCTGTTGTTCCTGACGGCCTGCCTCCATGATCGGAATCCAGCCGAGGTGAGCCAGTGGCGTTGGATGTCCTGGACATTGCCACTGTTGGGTATTGGGCGGACTCAGTTGGTTGATGACATACCTGGCCGGAGAATATGGAAAGCCTCTCAGCACCCTTTTCACAGCGCTTTGTCCCCTTCCCTGGACATTTTTAATTCTGCCGACAGCATGGGCAATCCGGTGGCGCAAAAGCACGAAACCAGTCGTGGGTGTGTGGGCTTTCCTGGTCCTAATATTCGCGTCTTGGGTGGCGCGCAAGAAGTTCGCGAGTTTCCAGCGTTGGCAGGGGTTGGCCTGCATCTGGCTGTCGGTCGGGGTTTTGACACTGGGAACCGCACTGTGGTTGCAGCGGGAAGTATTCATCGACAAAACCGTTTACGCCGTGCGCAATTTTTATGGTGTGTTGCGGGTGCTCGATCACAGCCAGGGTGAACCCGCAGAGCACATTCTCTGGCTCCGGCACGGACATATCTCCCACGGGTGTCAGTTGCTTGACCCGGTGAAGGCCAACTGGCCGACGACTTACTACAGCGAAAACAGCGGTGTCGGTCTGGCCCTGCGCGCGTTGCCGGCCGGTCACCGGTGTATCGGCGTGGTTGGCCTTGGTGTCGGCATACTGGCCGCCTACGGGCGAGCCGGCGATTCCTTCCGATTCTATGAAATCAACCCGGAAGTGGAACGGATTGCCACTTCGCGGTTCACCTTTCTCACCAACTGTCCGGGAAAGGTGGGAATCACCCTCGGCGACGCCCGGCTTTCGCTGGAACGGGAACTGCCGCAGGATTTCGACCTGCTCGTCCTCGATGCCTTCAACAGCGACGCCATTCCCTTGCATTTGCTGACGGTGGAAGCCTTCGAGGTTTACAACCGCCATCTCAAGACCAATGGCATCATTGCAATACATATTTCCAACAACAGCCTGGATCTGGAACCGGTGGCGGCCAATCTTGCCCTTCACTTCAATTACCGGATGGTTGTTGTTGATCATGTCCCGGCACCCGAAGAATGGTGGCTGAACCGTTCCATGTGGGTTCTGCTGGCACGTAATCAAGAAGCCCTTGACTCGCCCGGCATCCAAAGCGCCTCAAGGCCGGCCAGAGCCGACTTTGCGAGTGTTCCTCTCTGGACTGACGACTTCTCAAGTCTGTTTCAAGTCTTGAAGTAGAGACGGGTGGAAAGCCGGCACAGAAAGCCTGCTTCCAGGCTCCTTACCGGACGAGCAGTATCGTTCAAACAAACAGGAACCGCCAAGATTTGGCACCGGAGGCGCACCCAACGCACCCCGGGATCACTGAAAAGCTTGTTTCCCAAACGCCGTGAATTATTATTCCGGCTTGTGAAGGGAAAGTGGAATCGCTGGCTGCCGGTGATTTTTCTAACGCTGTTCGCATTGAGCCGCTGGCCGGGATTGTTCCCGCCGAATTTCAGCGCGGCGACGGCGCTGGCGTTTTGCGCGGGCGTGTATTTCCGCGGCGCGGCGGCGTGGTGGCTGCCGCTGGGCACCATGCTGGCCACGGACGTGGCGCTCAACGTATTTTATTATCACACCCGGCCGGTTGGCGGCTACCTGCTGCTGAATTACGCCGTGTATGCGGCGTTGATCTGGTTCGGACGGCGGTGCGGCAAACACGCGCGATTTCTTAGTTTGCTGATGGCCGGTCTGGCCGGTGCGGTGATTTTTTATCTCGTCACCAACACGCTGTCGTGGCTGCAGGACCCGGCCTACGCCAAGACCATCGCCGGCTGGATCCAGGCGCTGACGACCGGACGGCTGGACGTGCATCCGACGACGTGGGAAATGTTCCGCAACACGCTGGGGAGCGGCGGGCTGTTCACCGCGCTGTTTGCCGGCGCGGCCAAACTGACGGCCCCCGCCGAATCGCCCGTCGAAAAAGAAGCCGGCGCGTCCCGGAAAGACCCCGAAAACGAAGAAACCCCGGAGGAGACGAAGGCGTGAACTTGAAGCACGTTTCTTCGGAGGGACGAGTTACACGAGTCCCAAATTCCAAGATAATCAGGGACTCGTGTAACTCGTCCTTCCGGTAACATGAAAATCGGCGTCATCTCCGACACGCACGGTTTTCTCGATCCGAAAGTTCCTGAAATTTTCGCCGGCGTCAGTCACATCCTGCACGCAGGCGACATTGGCGGTGATTCAATCATCGTTGAACTGGAAGCGATTGCCCCGGTCACAGCCGTGCTCGGCAACACCGATGGTTCGCCAACCTTCCGGATCACCGAAGTGGTTGCACTCGCCCAACGCAAATTTCTGGTTCATCACATCGTGAACCCGCACGCGCTGAAGGAAAATCTCCAGTTCCAGATTGCGCGCGAACGACCGGACGCCGTCGTGTTCGGCCACACGCACAAGGCCTTTTGCGAGACGATTGGCGGCGTGCTGTATTTGAATCCCGGCTACGCGGGCAAACCGAAGTTTGGCGCGGAACGCACCGTGGCCATTCTGCGCGGCCAGGAAATGCGCGTGGATTTTCTGCCGCTTTAATTTTTAACCGCAGCCGGCACGAGCAATTCGCCCACCGCCTGGCGCACTTCATCCGCCGTCGAATTTGCCGGCATCGGTTTGCCAAAATTCACCGTCACCGGATACAAAATACGGCGCGGCCATTTCCAAAAGAATTTCCCGCCGGCGGAGCTGAAGATGCTGCCCCACACGCCGCCGAGCGCCACGGGCACAACCGGCGAGTCCACATTTTTCATGATGCGCTCAAAGCCGCGCTGGAATTTGTTCAGTTCACCCGTCCGCGTGATTTGTCCCTCGGCAAAGACGCAGACGATCTCGCCATTGCGGATGGCATCGCCAGCCCGATGCAACGCGCGAATCACTTCACGCGGGCGGATTTCGGAAGGAATCGGGATGACCCGCGCGATGCGGCCAAAGGGCTTGATCCACGGCAAATCGTAATATTCCCGGCCCATGAGAAAACGCACCGGCCGATCCGCCGCCGCCATCAATAGCAGCCAGTCCACGAAGGAAATGTGATTGCTGACGAGCAACGCCCCGCCTTGGCGCGGGACATTCTCCCCGCCGCGCGCGCGAACCCGGTAAACCGTGTGCGTCACCAGCCAAAGAAAGGCGCGCACCAGGGATTCAGGCGAAAGCACGAGCACAAAAATCGCGCCCACCAGCGTCAGCACCCCGCCAAAAAGAAAAATCGGCCGCGGCGTCAAACCCGCCCGTTGCGCCAGCAAATAATGCGCGCCGGACGCCAGAAACACGCCGATGAACGAAAGCAGGTTTGCCGCCGCCAGCACTTCGCCTTTTTTCGCCGGGTCGGGACGGTGTTGCAACAGCGCGCAAACCGGCACGATGAAAAAGCCCCCGGCAAATCCGAGCAACGCCAGCCGGACGAGCGCCGCGTTCACCGACAAATCGGGCACGGACAACAACGCGCAGGCCAGCGACATTCCGAAGGCACCGAGTGGCACGAGGCCGTATTCGATTTTGCCACCGGAGAGACAACCCGCCGCCGCGCTGCCCAAACCGATGCCGAGCGCGAGCGCGACATTGAGCAGGCCGATTTTGGTTTCGTCCACGCGCAACACGTCCGCGCCGTAGAAAAACAGATTCAACAGCAGCAGCGCGCCGAGGAAATTGAAATACGTGTTGCCGAGGGCGGCCAGCGCGAGCGGACGGTCCTGGCGGATCGCGCGCAAACGGCCCCATAAATCACCGACAAAATTGGCGCGGAATTTTTTCGCCGGATCCGCCGCCGGCACGCGTGTGATGCCGAGACTCGTGGTCAATCCGACGAACGCCAGCACGACGAGGATTACGCCCGACCAGATTTGCCGGCCATGAAAATGTTTTGCCATCAGGGCGGCGGCGACCGTGCCGAGGATGATGGCCGTGAACGTGCCGAGTTCGAGCAAGCCGTTGCCCCACGACAATTTTTTCTCCGGCAACAACTCCGGCAGCAGGCCGTATTTGGACGGACCGAAGAACGCGCTGTGCGCGCCCATCAGAAAAACGCAGCCGAGCAACGGTGCACACGTCCGCCAGGACATCACCACGCCTGCGTTCGCAAGGTTTTGTTGCCACATGAACCCCGCGATCGCGGACAGCATCACGAACACCTCGAAGATCTTCACGCCGATGGTGATGGTGCGTTTGCTGAAGCGGTCGGCCAGAAAGCCACCCGCCATGGAAAACAAAATGAACGGCAGTGAAAACAGCGCGCCCACCAGTTCGCCGATTTTATGCTTCTCGGCGAGCGACACGTCCAGCGCCACCAGCATGAACACGACGAGATTTTTCAGGATGTTGTCGCTGAACGCGCCTTGGAATTGAGTGACGAAGAGACTCCAGAAGCCGCGAAGGCTTGATTCGGATTGCCGGCTGATGTCTTTGGGTTCAGTCACGGCGGCAAAGCTAACCGCTTGCGCCCCGAACTGTGAATTGAAAATCTTTTGCCCGGCATCGTTTGCAGCGATGGGACGGAAGGAAAGATCAGTATCCGGCTCGTATCCGGCTCCGGCGTTTAACCGCAGATGGGGGCAAATACGCGGGGACTTCCTGGGTTTTTTGAAACTTTTCTCCGGCCAGTCGAATATCGGGGAAATATCCCGTTTGAGCTTGATGAGCAATGCAAGTTGTTCTTTAAGGCAGAGCAAGGTGCAGTTTTGTCAATTTTTTGGCATGAACGGTGCTGTTTTTTACAAGTTCAGTAAGGGTGCCTGTGGCCTGAGTTGTGCCCGTACATATTGGTGATTTGCACCCGTAAATGGGATAAGAGCCATGAAAGTCAACAGAACAATCCTTTTCGTCGAGGACGACGCAGTTGTGCTGACGACGTATCGGAATCTGCTCCAGCGGGAGGGATTTCGCATCGAGTCTGCGCAAGATGGGTTGGAGGCCCTCAAGGCTCTTTCTCAGGCCACGCCCGATCTGGTCGTGCTCGACCTGATGTTGCCCAAGTTCGACGGCGCGGATGTGCTAAAATTCATACGCGCCGACCCCCGGCTGAAAAGCGTTCCAATTATTATATTTTCTAACG
>Ga0187868_1001132_pt1 | contig 19559 bp, 21 predicted proteins | sample June2016WEW_13_4_FD_133014 | JGI IMG/M metagenome (GOLD analysis project Ga0187868, IMG submission 133014) | Peatland microbial communities from SPRUCE experiment site at the Marcell Experimental Forest, Minnesota, USA - June2016WEW_13_40 | ecosystem: Environmental > Terrestrial > Soil >... | reverse complement strand
GCTCTTTCAGCTTCTGGAGCAGCGAGGGATCGCGACGCACTACAAAGGTATGGTGGACGATACGCGGATGCTCGTAAAGGCGGTGGACATCATACCGCTCGAAATCATCGCTCGAAACATCGCTGCGGGATCAATCGTGCGCCGGTATCCCGTCAAAGAAGGGCAGAAGTTTATCCCTCCGGTGCTCGTTATCGACTTCAAGTCTGATGCTTATGGCGATCCGATGCTCAACGACGACCTCATACGCGCGTTACGCCTCGCTACCGAGAAGGAGCTGGCGACCATTCGTGAGCTGACGCTACGCGTGAATACGATCTTGAAGGACCATTTGAATCGGCGAGGGCTGCTGCTTCCGGACTTTAAGCTGGAGTTTGGGAAGGGACGGGACGGGAAGATCCTCGTTGCCGATGAGATAAGCTGCGATACCTGTCGCCTGTGGCTGAAGGATTCGGGCGAGTCGGTTGATAAGGACGTTTTCCGTTACGAGCGCGGCGATTTGATAACGGCGTACGAAGAAGCGGCTAAGCGGATACTCAGCTGAGACCGCGCGTGCGCGACCTAAATCGCATCATTAATAACGTCCCTCGAACGTATTGCAACCACGGCAGGCTCAAGCGGAGCTTTGACCGAAGAACAGGTGTGCGTCGTGCTCCATTCGATGCGCAAGAGGGCGTTCGCGGGGGTGTTGTCGTCCTCCTACTCGTTGGGTTAGCGTCACCGCTCAATACGCTGGCCCGCAGCACGCAGCCCGCCACCGTTCGCGCATCGCTTACGGCCGGCACCACAGGAGTGACGAACACCGTAACGATCACGCCAGAGAGCATCTCGCTTGGCAGCGTGTTCGACGTAAACGGACAGGTGAGCGCAGGTGGTAAGCCGCTTGCGAACGCGACAGTCGCGTTCCACATGGGAGACGTGATACTCGGTTCTGCTAAGACCGATCAACTCGGGCATTATGCGATCTCAGTTCCGGCGGGTGCATACTACTTTCCTGCGGCTTTGAACGGCGCGACGGTGTACACCGTCGTCGAGCCCGTCAATTCGTCCTTCATCAGTGCGCCGAGTGCGGCAACCGACGTTGCGGTCGATCAAGCGCCTCTGTACACGATCATTGTCGTAATCATTGCAGCAGCAGTCGCTGTTGTACTTTATCTGTTCGTGCGTCGGATTATTTTCATGCTCCTTCTCGGTTAGCTAATTGACGAGGTTAACGCTAGTACATCGATGCAAAGACTGGATTGAAGTAGTCAAACTCTTACAGATGGTGGACAATAAAACGACTTCGCTTCAGTGGTCACAGAAAACCTTTTCCGGAAATGCTCGACCAGTTGGGAATCTTATCAATACCTGCGGGACCGCGTGCATGATGCCTGGCTACCTAACAGCGCGCGCCAGCAGTTGCGACGGATTATCAGGAGGATTCAGGTGCAAATGCATCAAGCAACTGACCCTCGCTCTTTACCGTGCGATCAAACTCGTCCATCTGCACATCTTCCAGAGAGGGATTCTTGATACGCAGAAGCCTGGAATGCCAATGAAGCACCACCCGCTTTGGGTAGCTCGCGCTGAAGATCCCGTTCGCGTCTAGAGTCCTCTAACCAAGAAGAAAGTGGGCACGCAGCAGACGTCGCACCGAGGCTAAAAAACAGAGAGAAACATTTCCCGTTACGAAGGTGTTGTCGAGCAAGAGAGTCGACCTCCCTTCGTTCTTGACCGTTCAGAACCAGTGTTATCGACGGTGTTATGGTGCCGCCTTGCCACCAACACGCAATGATTCCTTCTAGGATTATTAATTAGCAGCTCGCCCGTGAACGGATATCGCCTGCGAAGCGCCCCATTTTGAGCGGGAACGGTATAAATAGTTTCGTCATCGAGTGCATACAATGAAAATAGCGATGATAGGAAAAGGAAACGTGGGGACGGCGCTTAGCGCCGGATGGCGGCGTGCCGGGCACGAAATACGGTTCGGCCACCGGGATCCCAACGAGCCTGTGCGCGAGGCGGCTGAATGGGGGGAGACCGTCGTGCTCGCGGTTCCCTTCCTTGCGGTTCCTGAGGTGACTGCAGAAATCGGCTCCGCGGCAGACGGGAAGGTGTTGGTCGACGTTACCAACGCGTTAGGACCGGGAATGGAGCTGGCGATCGGGTTCTCCACTTCGTCCGCCGAAGAGATCCAAAAAGCGCTGCCGGACGCGAGAGTCGTCAAGGCCTTCAACACCGTATTCGCACAGAATCAGAGCACCGCAACGGTAGGCACTGAGCAGCTGTCCGCGTTCGTCGCCGGAGATGACGAAACGGCAAAGCGGGTCGTCATGCGGCTCGCGGCAGACATAGGCTTCGACCCAATTGACGTGGGCACATTGAGAAGCGCGCGTTATCTTGAGCCGATGGGAATGTTACTCATCTCACTTGGGTATGACTTAGCGATGGGGACGAACATCGGGATCAAACTGATAAAGGGTTAAGTCACACTGTCATTCAATTTGAGCGTTGACTAGCTCAGCCTCCTAGCGCTGTCCCGGCAGACGCCTCCAAGATAGCAAATCACTGTTTCGATGTCGCCGCGGGTTAGTTTATAGCCCGACTTCAAGGCGATATCTATCAAACGCGGCGCTGATCCGGCTCGTGCACCCGTTCTTCGACAACATGCCTAAAAAATCATCAACAACAGACGATGCGGGACGATTCCTCGGCAAGCTTACTAATCCCCAGAATCCCCTTTACTCAAGCTGGCCATATTTGTTTCAGTCGTCGTATTAGTCACTTTTCTATTATGGCTTCTCACGTGGCTGAATTTGCTTTGAAGAGAGACGAGCCAGCTTGTAGCCTTGACTCGCGCCGAACGAAACGAACTGGCGTATGCGGTAGCACTGCCGCTCTCCTAATGCCTGCACGCTGAGGTTGCGGTTACTTGTTTTGATTGCATACGATGTCCAAGCAACTTGCTTAAGCAGGACGAATAGCTTGCGCGATGCTACCCCTTGGCTGCTTGAGAGCGGGTTTTAAGTTAGCGGAAATAGCGGAACGTGTGAAGCCCGCCTTTCAGTGCGTCGCTCGCCTAAGCAGCAGGCCGACCCGCCACAGCGCAGTGAATTGTGCGAGGATTGCAACAAGAAGCACTGCTGGCTCAGCCAAGCCGACGAGCAGCCCTATCGCGAGGATGATGAGACGCTCACTTCGCTCCGCGACGCCAGCGGTGCACTGGAATCCCATTCCTTCACCCTTCGCACGCACGTAGCTCACGAGAAGGGAGCCCATAATCGCGACGCCGACGTAGACCCAGTTGACTCCAGCGATGCCAAGACCGAGCAACACGATACAATCGACGTAGCGGTCAGATATGGAATCGAATGTCGCGCCGAAGGTTGTCGTGGCGCGTCGGTTGCGTGCCACGGCGCCGTCGAGCGTATCGACGAAGCCGGTGATCAGGATCAGAATGCCGCCCGCCGTGAAGAACCCGAGGGCAAGAACGATGCCAGCGACGACGCCGGTCGCAAGGCCGGCGAGGGTAAGCATATTTGGGGTGACGCCCAAATTAACGAGGAGATTCGCTGGCCGCGCGAGGAGTCGATCGACTGAGTCTTTGAGTCTGCTTAACACGGTGTCCCTCCTGTGGCGTTCAACGACCTGCTTGCAGGAAATGGCGCGTTCGCGTAATATAGTTGACGAATCGGTGCGCCGCTGAGGGCCCAGCTGGTTTGTGAGCGGGAGCTGCAACGCCGTGCCGCAAAAACCGCACGCTTGAGAGCATCGTGCTCACGCTCGCGGGCGGCCTCGTCCGTAGCTTACAACCTCGTCCAGGGGGGTCTGGAGCGGGAACGTGCAATCGCCAAGCCTCGTCACAGCAGTTTCGGTCCACCTAAATTTTATATATTAGGTTAGCCTAAATATCATATAGAGAAATATGTCGCAGCAATACGAGTTGAGCCCTTCAGAAGAGGAGTATCTCGAAGCCATTTACACGAAGCAGGAGGGGAGCGCGCGCGTCGCCACCACCGGAGATTTGGCGGCCTGCCTCGGCGTGCGAGATGCAAGCGTCACCGAGATGCTCAAGAAACTGAGCGAAAAGGAGCTCGTGAACTACACGCCCTACCACGGGGCAACGCTCACCGAGGCGGGACTTAAGATCGCCACCAAAGTGAAACGGAAGCATCGGCTGCTTGAGCGCTTTTTGGTAGATATCTGTGGGATCGATAAACACGAGTCCCACAAGCAGGCGTGCGAGATCGAGCACGTCATTTCAGATAAGGCGATCGATAACCTCTCCACGCAGCTGGGACACCCAGCAACGTGTCCCGGCGGAAGCGCCATACCCGAAGGCGACAGCGAGGACGAGACACAGGTTTCAAAGCTGTCTGACGTGGGAAAAGGCGCGTACACGATACGGTTTCTGACCTCCCCTGAACCGGAGACCATCAGTCGTCTGTGCTCGCTTGGTCTCATCCCCGGACTCACCGTGCGCGTACTACGCACGATCGCAAAGGGTCCCCTCATCATCGAGACGAAGGATACGCAAATCGCGCTCGGCAGGGACGTCGCAGAGTCCCTTATCGTAAGCCCGGAAGGGACGGAAGCAGAAGGGCGACGAAAGCGAAGACGGAGCGCACCCTCTTCGGCGACCCCGGGCTAGACCGAATCATCTCTGCAATGCGCGAAGCGCAGATGCTGAACAAGGAGCGTAGCGGATAGCTCACCACGGACATGCCCGAAACGACTTCTAAAAAGAAGGACACGGCACCAAAGAGTATCGCGCTGATGGGAAACCCCTCGGCGGGGAAAAGCGCGATGTTCAGCCAGATGACGGGAGTCAACGTCGTCGTTTCCAACATCCCGCAATCAACGGTGATGGTGCAGAAGGGGCTGTCGCACCTTGACGAGCACACCGTCATGGTGTATGATCTGCCCGGGGTCTATTCCATCACCGCTGTCACCGAAGACGAAGCGGCGACAAAAGCCTTCCTCCTGAGCGCGCCCTTGGACGCCGTCATTGATATCGTTGACGCCACGCGGCTCGAACGAAACCTGTATCTGACGTTGCAGCTCCTCGAACTCGGCCTCCCCGTCGTCGTGGCCCTTAACCAGGTCGATCTGCTCAAGACGCTTGACCTTGACATTGACGTGGCCGACCTCGAACGAGAGCTCGGGGTGCAGGTCGTGCCGACCATCGCAACCCAGGGAGAAGGGGTGCACGCGGCGCTGGAAACGGCGTTTCACTACGCTGATCAGCCTTCGAAAAGGACGCATCGACAGGTGAGCTATGACGACCACGTCGAACGCGCCGTAGCAGCGATTATCCCCCTGCTTCCCGAAACGAGCATCCCAAAACGGGGTTTTGCAGTGCGGCTCCTCGGGGGCGACAAGGACTTTGAGTCGCGCGTGGATGAGCACACGCTCGCGCGCGTCAAGGAGTTTAGGGCCGAGGTAGAGCGGGCCCACGGCGAAGACGTCGCCGTTACTATCGCTCGGGGACAACACTCGACGGCTGATCTCATCGCGAGCGCCGTGCTGCTCAGGAAAGTCCACAAACCAACGCTCGGCGAGAGGTTTGGCGAGGTTTCGACGCGTCCGCGCACGGGGTACCCGCTGCTCGTCGCGCTCATCGGCGGCATGCTGGCCCTTATCTTCTACGTCGGCGGCTATCTGAGCACCCTGATCACCACGTTCTTCGAGGGAATCGTCTTCCCACCGCTCTATGGTGCTGTGAACGCACAGGTTGCCAATCCGTTCATCACGTCCGCTCTCCACTCCACGCTGCTCGCCTTAGCGGCGGCACTCGCCATCGCCGTTCCCTACATCCTGATCTTCTTCATTTTCCTGGCGATCCTCGAAGACGTCGGCTACCTCCCGCGCGTGGCGCTGCTGCTCGACAGGCAAGCCCACGTTATCGGGCTGCACGGCCGATCCATCATCCCCATGCTGTTTGGCTTCGGCTGCAGCGTGCCCGCAATTATGGCGACGCGGGCCCTTCCTACGAGAAAGGAGCGGATAATCACCACCGCTCTCATCACGCTCATTCCGTGCTCGGCGCGCACCGCGATAATTCTCGGCGTCGCGGCGACCTACGCGGGAGTCCAGTACGCGCTTGCCATTTACCTCATCTCCTTCGTGCTCATCATCGCGTCAGGGAGGCTGCTGAGAGCAACAGTGCCGGGAAAGACGGCGGGGCTCGTGCTCGAAATTCCGCTGATACGGAGGCCGGCGCTCGTCCCAATCCTGAAGAAGACGTGGCTGCGCATGAAGGAGTTTCTTTACATCGCCGTGCCCCTGCTCATCGTAGGGAGTATCGTGTTCGGATGGCTGGATCTGACCGGCCTCAGTCAATTCATCGAGGCGCCGATGGCGCCGATCACCGTCGGTATTCTGGGACTCCCCTCCTTCACGGCCATCTGTCTCATCTACGGGGTGCTAAGAAAGGAGATGGCCGTCGAAATGCTTGCCATCGCATCGGGAACGTTCATATTTAGCACAGTGATGACACCGACTCAAATATTCGTGTTCTGTCTCGTCGTCACTCTCTACGTTCCGTGCATTGCGACGTTTGGCGTCATAGTACGAGAGCTTAGCGCGCGGTGGGCCGTGGGCATCTCGATCTTCACCATCGTTGTGGCGCTCATCGCTGGCGGGATTGCGTTCCGGGTGCTCACCTTCGCGCATTAGTGGCGTAGCGTAGCATTCCAGCACCTTTTTTGCTGTAGCGGGTAACCTAGAGCTGTGAAGCCTTCACTCGATGATCTGATAAAGTGGTGGGGCGCCGTCGCTTTGGTGCTTATTGTGCTCAGAATATACGGAGTGCTCTAAAGTTCCAGCGTTGATCGAAGAACAGTGCTAGGTCCGTCACGGTCCATCAGAGTCAAACGCATAAGCATCCATGCCCAAGTCGCCCCAGTACCAGCTGTGATGGAGGGCCGTGCCGCGCACCCCGTCTCCTGCCGCCCCGAACGCCACGAGAAGGGGCATGAAGTGATCGGGGTACGGATGAGCACGTTCAGCGTAAGGGCCCCGTTCCCGATATTTCACAAGGCTAATGCGGTCGCCCCGGGTCACCGCGTCGGTCAGCCAGCCGCTGAATTCGTGGGCCCAACCATCGGTGGCCGCACCTTCGCCGAGCGATGCCGCAGCGTAGCCAAGCGGGTGTACGGCGCCACCGCTGCCGAGGATCAGAACGCAGTCGTCCCGCAGCGATGAGATGGCAGCACCAAGTGCCACGTGCTGCGCGGGGTCTAAGTGGCGCTGGATGGAGAGCTGCACCACGGGAACGTCCGCCTCGGGAAACATGAGCATCAGCGGCACCCACGCGCCGTGGTCAAGGCCACGGTTGCGGTCAAGGTCGCAGCTTAAGCCAGCGCCGTGAACAAGATCAGCCACCCGCTTGGCAAGGTCTGGGCCTCGGGAAACATGAGCATCAGCGGCACCCACGCGCCTTGGTCAAGGCCACGGTTGCGGTCAAGGTCGCAGCTTAAGCCAGCGCCGTGAACAAGATCAGCCACCCGCTTGGCAAGGTCTGGTGAACCGCGCGCATCATAACGCAGCCGGTAGAGTTCAGCGGGGAACCCGTAAAAATCATGGATCGTTTCGGGCGCTTCTACGGCGTTAACCGCAGGCCGTGACGTATTCCAGTGGGCAGATACGCATAGTACTGCGTGCACGTTCCTGGACCAGCTGCCAAGCGTAGCTAGGAACTGTCGCGCCGGAACGTCCTCTAAAGGCAGTGTGGGGGCGCCGTGTGACACAAATAGTGTAGGCAGTGGCTCTGTAGACATGATTCTCCCTCAAGGACTCCCCCGTTATCAAACGGACAGAACTTCTGGCGGACCCGCTAGAGCGGCCTTTTTCTTTGAGCACGTCGCGTGGTGAAATTTCGTTATTTATATGACGTAGCCTCACATGAGGCCAAGCTGTCGCATTAGCCCGACCAAATCGTAGAAGAGCCTCTCTTCAGTGATCTCACCCTTCTCATCCCAGTGGGCGACCGTGCAAAACTCGACTTGGAATTTCTTGTTTGTGGGTTGAATGGTTTTCCCATCAGGGCCTGCCATGGGGCCCGTCATCGTGCCGATGAAATTAGCCACCGAACACGTCCATTCGCCCTCACCAAAGAGCACCTTATATGGGCGGTTCGCCACACGATTGTCTGGAAAGGTCTTGAAGAATTGCTCAGCTTCTTCTTGGTGCGCATTTTGTCCTCTCGTCGGTTCGGCCTGGCCTGGCCAGTACACGGCGACGTTTTCGGCGTGCCGCTTGTTGAACGTGTCCCAGTCTTGACCGTTCCACGCATCATCTAACGTTTGCATCAGTCGTTTGTTTTCCTCAACGGTCATCTAAATCCCCCTCTACAACCTGAGTTGTTTTGAGCGTGACGAGGAGATAGCATCAGTAGCACCATAAGCATGCCCCCCTTTTTCAGTGGACGCGATCGTTTTTGGGGAAACAGCGGATATCTCACGCGTGGCGATGTAAAGCGCTCAGCGATGTGATGCACCCAGCTGACAGCCCTCGTTCGTTCGACCTCTTAGGGTCTACAACGCGCTTCGATCCGGGCGCGTTCTTCTCTCGCAGCTCATTGGTACGCTCGGTACCAGAAAGCCGTTTGCGATCCCCAATGAACCGTTTCTTGGACCCTGGGCGACCGCCGCTCATCGCCTTTCGATACAAAGCGCCCTTCGCGGCACTCAATGCGAAAGTCATTGCAGACGCGCTGGCGACTGGAGGTCTTGGGCCCTAGCGTGACTACTGCGAAGAAGGTAATTCCAGAAGTGCGGCCGCAAAGCGCTCTGCATTCTCGGCGTATGCCCCGCTTTCCACGTCGTTAGCCGGAACGTCAAGCATACCAGCCGACTTTTTTCCGGAAAGCGTTTCCATGCTTGCCAGCATCTTTGCGCTGCCCTCGCTGCCTGGGTTTCCGTGCGTGCAAAAGAAGGCGACGCTGGTGAACCTGTCTTTGTTTTTTGCAAGATACGTTCGTATCGGGCTGGACATTTTGCCCGCCCACACAGGACTGCCGACAACCACCAAATCATAAGACGCGGCGTCGTTCATTGTTTGTGCGATTTTCGCGTGGACCCGCAGGAATGCCTGCATCGCCAACCTGCCCATACCCTTGTCTTTCGTGTCGGACGTGATCGATTCAACGTCGGCGTTGAGGTTTTCAGCAAGCGCCTCAGCGACCTTTTTCGTGTTTCCGGTTCGCGAGTAATAGGCTACGAGTGTTTTCATCGCTGTGCGTTATGCCGCACCCGCTTAATACCTGACGGGTTACCCCCAGAGGCACGACTGGTCGACCGGAAACGCCAAGGATTTAGCGGCGCAATACGAACGAACTAACTAGCGTAAAAAGTCCTCTCTTTGGGTAGCGCCCGTGGAAGCATTGACGTCTCTCATCTGTGGTTCGTTCGCATTCAAAATCGCCAGTTTTTCATTCGTCGGCGAGCAGAACAGTTTTATTGCAAACCGATAAATTCGTCATCTAGAGAGTGCTTCATAGCCAGTGGTGTCTAACGCAAAGCGCTGTTCTGGTGTTGCAAAGGCCCCACTCTTATCATTCACGGTTGATACTATGATGACGGCGGCAATCGTCTTGGCAGCTGGCAGGTCTGAACGCATGGGGCAAAATAAGCTCCTCTTGCGCCTGAACGATAGCACCTTACTAGATCACGTCTTGAACGCGATAGCAGCTGCTGACATACACGAAAAGGTAGTGGTGTTGGGACATAAGCCTGAGGAAATAATCGACGTCGTGACGTCGAGGCGAGACGCGGCGCAGATAGTGATAAACCGAGACTATAAGCAAGGGATGGCGTCATCTTTTCAAAAGGGGCTGCAGCTGCTGCGTTATGTTGACGCCGCATTCCTCGTTCTTGGAGACCAACCCATTCTCGACAAAAATCTGCTGAACGTCATGGTGCACCAGCTGGCGGACAATCGCGAAACACTCATCGTGAGTCCGATATATGAAGGAAAGAAGGGACATCCAGTGCTCTTTCGCAGAGAGCTCTTCGGCGAAATATCAGGTTTGGCCAAAAATGAAACCATCCGAGACGTCATTCATCGGCACGCGGCCAGACTGCTCACCGTCGAGGCACCGGAATGGACCATCATGGACATAGATACGCCGGAGGATTATGCCCGCATTCGAACCCTAATGAACCGCGGCCCGTGAAGCTTTGCGTGCTTGACGATGCACTCTTTTGTGCCGGATGACTTCAGCGAGTATGCTTATCCCGATCTCCTCGGGCGTCTGAGCACCTATGGCCACACCCACCGGCGCGTGCAGCATTGTGAGCTCCCCCGCACCGATGCCGTCCGTTTGAAGCCGTCGCACCAGGTGTGCAACTTTTGTCCTGCTGCCGAGGAGGCCGATGTAGGCAGGTTTCTTGGCTACCATGGTCTTTAACGCGATGTAATCGTGTTCGGGTTCTCCATGAACAATGACGACGAAGTCAGTGGGGTATACCTCAAGGTCACCCACCGCGCTGGCGAAATCGCCGGTGATGACGCGTTCGGCCGTCGGAAAGCGCTCTTTGGTGGCTCGCTCAGCATCATCGTCGAGGAGGGTTACCCTGAACCCCACGATTTCGGCCAACCGGGCCAAAGGGAATGCCACGTGGCCCGATCCGACGATGATCAGCCGCGGATCGGGTTCAACGGTGTCAACAAATACTGTCATCTCACCACCGCACATCAGGCCCGTTTCAATCATCCTCTCTTTCCGATCGCTGGTCATGTTGAACGTGACCGTTCGTCCGGTATGTTCTCGCAAGGCCCCTATACACTGATCGATAAGCGCTTTTTCGAGGGCCCCACCACCGATCGTCCCGTAGGTCGCTCCATCTTCTCGGACGATCATTTTCGCCCCCACCTCCCTCGGCCCCGAACCCTTTTTCTCGATGACCGTGCACAAGGCAAGCCGCGTCCCCTTCTTCAATAACCGTCGCGCTTCAGTCAGAATGTCCACGTCTGAGGTCATTGCATTCGCCCCACCTGAAACGGCTTTTGCACCTGCGCCTGTCTTCTTTTCGTACAAACGCACACTATGCGTCTGCGATGAGTTCCTCAGGGCTGATGGGGGTATGTCGTATCCTAACGCCCGACACGTTCTCGATAGCCCGCACGACGGCGGGAGGCACGCCGATCGTCGGCGCCTCGCCAACGCCCTTAGCTCTGTGCGGGTACGACGACGGCTGTTCGACGATGGTGATAGAAAATTCCGGGATATTCTCGGCGATCGGCAGGCCGGCGTCGAAGAGGTCTTTCGTGAGCAGTCTGCCCTCCGCATCGTGCACCACACCCTCGTACAGCACCTGGCCGATGCCCTGCAGGGACCCGCCGATGATCTGCCCTTCCACCACACCGGGGGTGAGCGCCCTGCCGACGTCATAGTGCGCGGCGCACTCCGTTACGGTCACCGTACCAAACTTGTCGATGCGTATTGTTGCGAGGTTTGCGCCGAACGAGTTTACCTGTCCTGAATGCTTATCAAAGACCTCGGCGTCATAGCTGCCGTCGAGTAGCGCTTCCGCGGTGTAGGCTCCGCGCCTGCGCTCCACTTGCGTCTTCACGTTTCGTGCCGCGGCGACCACGGCAGCGCCGCCGACGATGGCGCTCCGGCTTCCCCACGTCCCTACGCCGTTTTTGAGCATGTCGCTGTCTCCGGTATTCAGAGCGATCATGTCCGGAGCGACGCCGAGCTCTTCGCTCAGCAATCGCTTCACAAAGGCAGTGTGTGCCTGACCGTGCTGGTTGCTGCCTAACCACACGTCTATCGTGCCGTTTTGCACCCGTATCCTCGCAGACTCCCCTGGTGGTACGGCGGGCACGAGCACGAAGAAGCTCAGCCCGGCCTTGTCGCTCTGCGATTTTTCCCTGTACTTGAGCTCAGCCACCGCTCTCGTGAAGAACGGACGCGATGCGTCAATCTCGAGGCCGAGTGGGGAGGTGAAGGGCTGTGTCGTGGTATTGACGAGGCGTACTTCGTCTGCCCCCTTTCCGACCGCGTCGGCAAGCGCGTCCATCATCCGTTCCATGAAGAATGCGGCCTCAGGTCTCCCCGCGCCTCGATAGGGGCCCTGTGGGGGCTTGTTGGTCATGACGGACATCGCTCGCACGCGAGCCTTCTCTATACCATAGGGCCCGGTCAGCTGCATCGCTATGAAGAAGGGAGAAAACGTGCCTGCCGTCCCTCCAAAAGCGCCCGCGTCTGTGGTCACTTCGGCGCGCAACGCCTCCACTCTGCCGTCGGTGCCGGCGAACAGCTTCATCTTGCCCTGCACTCCTCTGCCCGGCTGACTAGCGGCGAGGTGCTCGCTGCGGCTCTCAATCCACTTCACGGGTCTCCCGTAAGTCACGGCCGCGTGCGCTGCCATCACGTACTCCGGATACAGTGCGCTTTTCACCCCGAACGCTCCCCCGGTATCTGCTTGGACCACCCTCACGTTCGAGCTTTCCAGCTTGAGGGTGTTGCACAGCCCACGCTGTATGCTAAACACCGCTTGGGTGGAGATGTACACGGTTAGTCGAGCGCCGTCATAATCGGCGATGATCCCTCGTGGTTCGAGCGGATTGTTTACTATCCTGTCGATCGTAAACGCTTCTTCAAGCACCACAGGGGACGGCGGGTCGTCAAAATCAGCTCCGATCCACGACTGTTGTATGACGTTTGACCGCGTGCCGGCGTGGAGTGGGGCGGCCGAAAGGGCCCCTCCTATCGTCGTGATTGGCTTGAGCGGTTCATATTCAACGTGTATCTCGTCGAGCTTGTCTTCAGCGGCGTACTGATCGGCGGCAAACACCGCGGCTACAGGCTGGCCTACGTAGTTCACCGTGTCTGAGGCAAATACAGGGTGCAAGACGGTCGGGTTCGTGTCCCCGCGAGCGCCCTCTCCGAACCTCCCGACAAGTGCGTGCAGGTCGCCAGCGTTCATTCCGCCCTTGACCGAGAGCACGTTCGCCCGTGCGTAGGGGCTCCTTGCAACCGCCATGTGAAGCGTGCGTGGCAGCGTGATGTCGTCCACGTATTTCCCTGCCCCTTTGACTAATAACTCGGGCGCGCTCATCGGATTGCCTCCTCCCTCATGAGCTCCTTGGCGCGCTTGAGAGACTCGATAATGTTGCGATAGCCCGTGCATCTACACAGGTTTCCGGAGAGCTGTTTCTTTATCTCCTCTTCGTCCCAGTCCTTGTTCTGGCTGAGAAGCCAGTAGGACGTCATGACCATTCCCGGCGTGCAAAAACCACATTGGAGCCCGTGCTTCTCCACAAAAGCTTTTTGCACGGGATGGAGCGCCCCCTCTTTGGCTAACCCTTCAATGGTCAGTATCTCTGTGCCGTCTGCCTGGACCGCCAGCATCGTGCACGATTTAGTCGCGGTACCATCCACCAAAACCGTGCACGCACCGCAGTTCGTCGTATCACAGCCGATGTGCGTCCCGGTAAGTCCTAGTTCCTCTCTAAGGACGCTTACAAGCAGCCTTCGTGGCTCCACGTCCATCTCGACGTTTTCGCCATTCACCGTAAACCTTGTTCTCATGCGTTCCTCAGTGCACCGTTGCCCCCTCGTACGAGGCCCCTACCGTTTCTTTCACGAGCTTATGTAATACTCTACGCCGATATTCCTTTGAAGCGGTGAGATCGCTAGACGGTTGCGACGCTTCCACGGCCAACCCCGCTACGCGATCCAGCACCGAATCCGATGGGACTTCCCCCAGAAGGGCGCGTTCGGCGTTCTCCGCCCTCAGGACACTCGGACCCACCGCGGTCATTGCGATCCTGCATCGGGCGATGGTGCCCTCACCAGCAACCGAAAGACACGATGCCACTCCGGCAATAGAGAAACCGCCTGAACGCTTCCTTACTTTGCGATAGGCACTCCCGAATCCGGCCTCCTCCACCGGGATCTCGACTTGGGTAAGGATCTCTTCAGGGGCCAGCGCGGTGTGGCCTGCGCCCACGAAGAACGAATCCGCGTCAATTCTTCTGGTTCCGTGTCTGCTCATTGCCACCATCGACGCGTTGAGGGCCAGCATTACCGCTGGCAGGTCGTTTACCGGGTCTGCGTTGCACAGATTGCCGCCGATCGTTCCGCGGTTCCTCACCAGCGGGTCAGCAATCTGCTCCGCGGCTTCACGCAAAATCGGCAATGAACAGGCGACCGCCCGGTCGTTCTCTACGGCCGCGACGGTGGTCAAGGCGCCAATCGTAAGCACGTGCCCCTCGTTACGAACGTAGCACAGATCTTTGATACCAGTAATGTCCACCAGAGCTTTTGGAGAGAGGGCCCTTAACTTCAGCGAGGTTATCAGGCTCTGGCCTCCTGCCAGCAGTTTCACCTCGGGGTGGCTGCTAAGAAGCTCCAACGCTTCCCCGAGGCTTTTCGGTGCAAAATAGTCGAAGCTTCTGGGATACATCGCAAAAATAACGAGCACCTCAAGATATAAACATCTCTCCCGCTCCGTTCGTCCAAATTTCTTGTTCGATTGCTGTTAAACATGTCATAGCGATGCCGGCGATGCGAGCCCTTACGCTTCACACGTCATCATTTCGCCGTCTCATCGTGCATCGAGCGCCGCGGTGGGGGCGCACACCCATCCTGCGTTCGGGGATGTCGGCAGGTCTCCTGCGTATCCGATTGTGACGCCCAGCGCGGCGAAGCAAGGGCTGTTAGACGCGAGCACTGGTCGATGCGTCGACGGATCTAGGTTCATAAGGGCGAACTTAAAATAGTAGTCCCGCGAACTCACTATGAAAACTGATGCAGGCGATTGAAGTCTCTCATCTGGTCAAGAAATTCGGCGCTGCCACTGCCGTCAACGATATTAGTTTCTCGGTGTCGGCCGGGGAGACCTTCGGGTTTTTGGGCCCTAACGGCGCCGGTAAGACGACCACGATCCGCATGCTCACCGGGATCTCATCGCCGACCTCGGGAGTGGCAAAGATCTTCGGCCACGATATCGTGCACGAGACCGTTGCCGCACGGCAATCCATGGGCATCGTCTCCGAGACCTCCAACGTATACACTGACTTGACGGGGTGGCAGAACATGATGCTTGCCGCGCAGCTTTATCGAATTGGCAGAAGCGAGCGGGATAAGAACGCTACCGAGCTTCTGAAGCGCTTTGAGCTCTATGAACGGCGGCGTGATGACGTGCACGGGTACTCCAAGGGAATGCAGCGGCGGCTGACCATCGCCATGGGTCTGGTCAACAGCCCGCGCCTGCTCTTTCTTGATGAGCCCACCTCGGGGCTCGATGTCGAGAGCAACCTCATCATCCGCGACATGATCAGCGACCTTATCAAGGAAGGGGTCACCGTCTTCTTAACGACACACAATATCGAGGAGGCAAACGTCCTCTGCGACCGGGTCGCGATCATCGACAAGGGACACATCGCCGCCATAGACGCGCCCGAACGGCTGAAAAAGACGATTCAGAGCGCCCAGTCAATTGAGGTCTCTTTTGACAGCAGCTCTCCCACGCGGCTTGACGAGCTCCGTCAGCTCTCGACGGTGAACAACGCACGCAAGGAAGGTGACAAGTTCAAGCTCTTCACCGAGGACCCGTCTGCGGTCATCGACGGCGTGATGGCATACGCTCATACGCACAACACACGGGTGATGAGCATCACAACGCTCGGTCCGAGCCTTGAAGACGTCTTTGTCAAGTTGACTGGGCTGCAGCGCTCAGGTGGTGGGATTACTGCCATCGATTAGCCTCATGGGGTTCCAAGACCGCCTCTCCCGCGAGCTCGTTGCCGCGTGGGCGATTGCGAAAAAAGATGTCTTCATCTATTATCTCAGGCCAGGGACCATCGTCGGCGGAGTGCTTTTTCCTCTTTTCATGTTCCTCGCATTTACGGCAGGGAAACTCGGGACTGCCACTGCTCTGATCCCGGGGCTCATTGGCATCACGACCCTCTTCTCAGCGTCATCTATAGAACCGGTATCGATCCCGATCGAACGCAGGACGGCTACGTTTGACCGCCTTCTCGCCGCGCCCATCTCCCTGAACGCGTTGGTGTTAGGCGAGAGCCTCAGCGGTCTTCTCTATAGCGTTGTTATAGCGCTTGTGGTGTTTGTCGCGGCGCTGCTTATCTTGGCAACGCCCATCGCAAACATAGGCTTCATTGTGGTGGGGATCCTTCTCAGTTCACTTTGCTTTGCGACGATGGGGACCCTTTTTGCGGCATATCCGACCGAGAGTCCAGGGGATATCATTTCGATGGTGAACGTCGTCAGGTTTCCCCTCATATTCATCTCAGGCGTCTTCATCCCTATCGCGACACTACCTGCCGTCGGGCAGATGATCGCCTATATTTCGCCGCTCACGTACGCCAACGACCTCATCCAGGGCGGATACTACGGTAAAATGTCGTTCCACCCGATTGTTGACGTCGCGATGCTCATCGTCTTCATCCTGATCTTCCAGTTAATTGCGAACTACCTGTACAGGCGATTCAACGATTGAGCGAGTCGAGCGGAGTACGCAAATGGAGATCGGATTAGGTGCGCGCCGTCCATATGTCCAAACGTGGCTACCCAGCACGCTCTCGTTTGGGCAGGCGAAGCTGACTGCGGGTCCGTCTAACTGCATCGGTCGTGCGAATCGCTCGTCGAACGCACGATGCTCAGACGCACTAAGTTCGACTCAACTGATTCCGGGATGCTCGTGCGTGTCAGTGCACGCATGCATGGACTCAAAGTCGCTCTGCGGAGCAAACTGTTGGCGTGCTCGCCGCGACGACACACACTGTGGAGCTACGGCCAGGTTGAGACGACACACCGATTTGTGGAGAAGCAACAGAACCCTGCGATGGGCGCACTGAGGTAGCGTTCAGAAGCGTATTATGCGTTAGAGTTATCGCCGAGTACCCGCAAACACGCCATCATAGGGAGCACGAAGTGCAGCCTATCCTATTCTTCACTCTCCGGATGGGCGGCACGAAACTGCTGGCGACTGTTTGGAAGGCCACAGCGTGAAGCAAAAAGTCATCAAATTGAACGACGTCACGTGCATTCTCGGGAAGACCAACGTCGGTCTGTACGAAAATCACCTGATCGACACGGCAGCTATTGACGCCTCGCTCGATCTTGAGGCGATTCTCATCACGCACGGACACGCCGATCATTTTGGGTGGGCGAACACGCTCAAGAGACGTACGCGGGCACTCGTGGTGGCTCCGAAAGAGGACGCGTTTCTGATCGAAATTCCAGAGGTGAACGTTCGGGGTATGTTCAGCTGGGCGCGTCCACCGGTCGAGATGACGACGCGATTCTTCCTCGGAGAGGCGTGCACGGTCGATCGCTACACCGAAGACTATCCGTTCGAAGGAAAGATTGCCCCGTTGCTCTTGCCGGGTCACACGATGGGGCATACGGGCTATCTGTGCGACGGGGTACTCTTTGCGGGAGATGCACTGTACCCGAAAGCGGTCTGGGAACGGCACAAGCTCCCCTACTCAATAGACGTTGAGCTCACGCGACGCTCGCTCAACGCGATCAAGAACACGGCGTTTGACTGGCTCGTTCCGAGCCACAGCCAGGTCATGTCAAAGGACGAGAGTGACGTCCAGGTCGCGCTTCACCTAGGGCGGCTTGCTGAGATTGACGCTATGATACTACGACTTTTAAAGCGTGCACGATCAACGGAAGAACTCATACACGCTGTGCTCAAAGAGCTCAACGTGCAGGACAACCTGGCCCAGTATTGGCTCTCCGTCACGACCATAAAAGGTCACTTGAGTGGACTGGTCAGCACCTATAAAGTTGCGTACGACATTGCCGATCACCGAGTGTACTGGAAGGTGAAAGAATGAGTGTGCTCCTCTGCTCAAACGCCGTGTCGGATCTCGCGCACGGTTTTCGAATTTTGGTAGAGGGGGCATAATGCCGGTGTACGAATCAAGACGATGTGAGACGGGGGCCGGAATGATGGGTGGCAGCCGATGGGTACCACTGTCGGTGCGCGTGAACGTCGACCCGCTGGCTGTTTCCGAAGCGGTGCGAGCTTGGGTTATACGTTGCGTCTCCAACAAGTCCTTTCCTCTGATACAACAACTAAAGCGAAGGTTGATGCTATGGCGAACTTTGAAGACTGCGTGCGCTTTGCTAATCAGCACATGATCTGTTCAATCGCCACGTGTGATCGCGAGCAGCCACGCGTGCGGATGCTCGGGATGTGGTTTGCAGATACACGGGGCTTCTATTTCTCTACGGTGAAGACGAAAAAGATATTTCAAGAGCTTACAGCAAATCGGAGGGCTGAGGTGTGCTTTTATGCCCCGCCTCGAGGCCCGCTTGGCCAAGAGGGTTCAACGGACATCGGAACGATGATGCGAGCGTCAGGCGACGTGGTTTTTCTTGACGACCCGAACCTCAAGGAGCGCCTTTTAGCCGAGCGACCGTTCCTGCGTCCTCACGCCGACGATCAGGCCATATTCCGGATCCAAAACGGCGAGGCGACGTTCTGGACCTCTGCAGACAGTGGGCGCGAATCAGCCCTTGAGCGAATCCGTTTTTGAAATGGGAGCTACGCCCTCTTTTCCCTGAGCTAGGTTTCTAAGTCCTGCTCGGCCTTTTTAGGTGCAACTAGTATCCGGGCGGGAGTCTGTGACAAAGACTACTGTTTGAGTGGCTCGGCACTGGCGAGGCGCTTTGTTTGGTGCGCGATGGGCTTTTCGAGGTCGCCCCGTCTTGCTCCCGGGTCGTTGCCAGACGAACCCTGCGCGAAGCGGGCGTCGTTCATAAATAGTAGTTGGCAATCACCTAAGACAAGAAGCAACGTCACTCGTTTTTTATCGGGAAAAAGCGGTCAGCGATAAGAAACCAATTGGGTTGTGGTCGGCCGTCTCTATCGGCATCGGCGCCATGATTGGTGCAGGAATCTTCTCTATTTTAGGCGTTGCCGGCCAAATAGCGAGGAGCGTCGTGTGGGTTTCGTTCGTAGCACGGGGCTGGTCGCGTTGCTCAGCACGTACTCGTTCGACGACGAGCCTGCAAGTCGTCGGGATCAGAGCCGAGCTAGACAAATCGTCAACGACGTCGTGCGCAACGCGATGCAGGACGCTGATGCTCGGTCGTTCTGTTCGCTGGTTGTGTCCTCTCGTCTTTAGTTGGGTGTCGAAAGCGATTCGGCTGGTTACGCTGAGCTGCCAGCAGAAATGGGCCCTTGCGTCGCTTACCCTATCGTGTCTCGCAATAGCGTGCCAAACCGCACGACTTCGTCCTTGTTCCGACTGTCCACAACGTCGTATCGCTTCCCGAGCCGTCCAAAAAAGTCCTCCATGGTGTGCCGATCGTGCTCCGAGAGGACATTTATGTCGAAATAGCCGCCAAAGATTCCCACCGCGAGGACACCGGGTGGTGCGTACTCGCGGAGCTCTTCAACGTACGTCTCGCTCTTGGTCGTGAGAAGCTTGTCGTACACGAAGAAGAGCGCTACGTTTTTCCCACTCAGCGCTTCGCGGTGATCGTGCAAGAACTGTGTGACGCTCGAAAGTGGTTCGTCAGTGTAGATCGGTGCTCCAACTACAATAAGGTCGTAATCCAAGCTCGTAACGTCCGCTACTTTCGC
>Ga0187868_1001130_pt1 | contig 19565 bp, 20 predicted proteins | sample June2016WEW_13_4_FD_133014 | JGI IMG/M metagenome (GOLD analysis project Ga0187868, IMG submission 133014) | Peatland microbial communities from SPRUCE experiment site at the Marcell Experimental Forest, Minnesota, USA - June2016WEW_13_40 | ecosystem: Environmental > Terrestrial > Soil >... | reverse complement strand
TCCTCTACCCCTCTGGCCCAAGATGTCGCTCCCACATCTTGTAACCAAACGGGCGGCTACGGTGGTCCCCTTTTCTACTGCCATTTCCTCGCTAATTGGTCCCCTTTTGTATTTCCATACACAAAGCAGGGGGTGGAAAAAGAAAGTTATGGCAAGCTGAGATTCAGAAAAGCTACCGCTTGCAAACAAAAGAGGCAGGAGAATGCTTCCTGCATATGATCCGGCAGTTCTATGTTTGGGGTGAAGAAGTGAAACGGTCAATTGATTGGCTGACCAAGCGTCTGATCAAAATAGGGGCCAGAGTTTCTTACCACGCCCGGAAGTGGTATGTGCAGAATTGGGGAGATTCTCCAGCGGGAGGTTGTATGATCAAGTGGTAGCAATTACCGGCCGTACGGTCACAGTGCAGCCTCGGCTTTCGGCGAATCTGGTCACATTATCCCTGGCGGCCTCGTTATCCACCATCACTACCACTATCTCCTCTGACTCCTTACTTTCCAAGGCCTCTTTGGTGCGAATCACCGGCAGGGGACAGGCCAGACCGGTGAGGTCCAAAATTTGAGACATATATCTCACCTCGATAATCATAATTAAAGGCAGGAATATCTTTGCGCCTACCTTCGACTACAGAATAAGGGGGAAACTTTACCAACCCCTTGCCCTTACAAGGCTACCCCGGAACCTCTAAAAGCCGGCTCTGAAGCGGCAAGTTTTATGCCTAGCAATTTATCCTTGACGTATATATACCAGAATAGTATAGATAATCGTAATATAAATTGTAATGTACTTCCATCTGCTCATTTTGCAAACCTCGAGCCAGGAGGAGGATCCACCTGGAGCAAACAAAGGCGTCGGGAGGTTAGAATGAAGCTCTCCACCAAAAGCCGCTATGGCACCCGCCTTATGTTGGATATGGCCCAGCATTATGACCAGGGGCCCGTTCATTTGACCAACGTGGCCCAACGTCAGGGCATATCGGTGAAATACCTGGAGCAGATCATCATTCCATTAAAGAAGGCCCAGTACGTGAAAAGTGTGCGCGGCCCCAAAGGTGGCCATGTCCTGACAAAGCCGCCCCAGGAGATCACCGTGGGCGAGATTGTGGCTCTTTTGGAACAGGGTGCAAGCCTTATTGAGTGTTCAGACCGTCCCGAAGTCTGCAGCCGAGCCGATATCTGTCTGACACGCAAGGTATGGAAACAGGCCGCGGAGGCTATGTTTGAGAACCTGCATTCCATTACCCTGGCCGACCTGGTGGCAACGGGAAATGCCAATAAATGCCAATTGATCAGCCAATAAAGGAAAAAAGGATCTAAACATATTTGAGGAAGTGACAAATCATCCCCGCAGGTAATGCTTCGGGAAGGAAGAAGGTCCGGTAACTTATCTTTCAAGAGACGAGGCAATGTTTCCAATCGATCTAAAGGGTAAAGTTACGTTTTTCGATCTCACAAACGAAGTGTGCCCCATGACCTTTGTGCGCGCCGAGCTTCACCTGGAGCGCATCCCCCCGGGACACCGCCTGGGCTTCGTCTTGAAAGAAGGGGAGGCGAGCCGGGATGTGCCGCGCAGCCTGATGAAGGATGGCCATCTGGTGGAATGCGTGCGCCAGGAGGGAGGCGATCACTGGTTCATAGTGACCAAAGCCGGAGGACCGCCGACGCCATGAGGAAAGCCATCTTGCTTCTCTCCGGCGGTCTTGACAGCACCCTGGCCGGGAAAATTCTTCTTGATCTCGGCGCCGTGGTGGAAGCAGTGAACTTTACGTCTCCCTTCTGTAACTGCACGCCCAAAGGAGCGGGATGCTCCGCCGCCAGACACGCCGCAGAGCAGCTGGGGATGTCGGTGAAAATGTTCGCTTGCGGCCGGGAGTATCTCAAGGTGATGAAGCATCCCGCTTCGGACGGGGTAGGGGCATGAATGCCTGCATTGACTGCCGGATTTACATGTTTTCCCGTGCCCGTGAATATATGGAAGAGCGCGGCTTTGATTTTGTGGCCACCGGCGAAGTGCTGGGAGAACGGCCGATGTCTCAGCGAAAGAGGGCAATGGATCTGATCGAGCGGGAGTCGGGATTAGTTGGCAGGATTGTGAGGCCGCTCTCGGCGCAGCATTTTCCGCCGTCAATCCCGGAGCAGACGGGACTCATCGAGCGGAGCAGGTTGAAAGGCATACGGGGGCGCTGCCGAAAGCCACAACTCGAACTCGCCCAGGAACTGGGCCTGGCTGATCTTCCCTGCCCAGCTGGCGGCTGCAAGCTGACGCAAAAGGATTTTGCCATCAAGTTTGGCGAACTATTGGAAAACGAGCCCGAGTTTGGCTTGAAGGACGCCCTGCTCCTGCGGTACGGCAGGCATTTCCGCCTGCCCACTGGAGCCAAAGCGGTGGTGGGCCGCCGGGAAGAGGAAAACCGTATTATAGAACGGGCGGCGAGCGGGAAGGATGCGGTGCTGGCGCCAAAGAAGGTCCCGGGGCCGAGCGTGCTGGTGCGCAGGTACAGAAGCGCAGACGATCTTCGCCTGGCCGCAGGCATTCTCGCGGCCTATACAAAAAACGCTTCGACCATGGAGGTAGAAGTTCGGAATGGCGGGGTGCAAGGGGTGGAAGGCTGGGGCGAGACAGTCGCGCCCATGGACCGGGACGTCCTGGAAACCTTGAAAATTGGCGAAAAACGACCAGGAGTTCTCGTGTGAGCCTTGACTTTTCAGAAGAGGAAATCTTGCGCTACTCCAGGAACGTTATCCTGGCGGAAGTGGGCTGGACCGGTCAGCAGCGGTTACGGTCCGGACGGGTTTTGGTAGTGGGGGCAGGCGGCATCGGGTCGGCCACTCTCCTATATCTTGCGGCCGCCGGGGTCGGACACCTGGGCATTGCCGATGGGGACGAGGTTGAGCTCTCCAACCTGCAGCGGCAGATTCTACATCGGGTCGAGGATCTGGGGCGGCGGAAGGTTGAGTCGGCCAGGGATGCCATCACTGCACTCAATCCGCACTGTACGGTGCAGACCTACGACCTGCGCCTTCGGGTGGAGAACATCCGTGAAGTTCTGCAGGGATACGATGCGGTCCTCGATGCCAGTGACAACTTCCCGACCCGGTTTCTGGTGGCAGACGGCTGCTGGCTGGAAAAAATCTCCCTGGTTTCTGCTGCTGCCACGGGGTTTCAGGGACAACTCCTGTCAGTCGTCCCAGGGGAAGGAAACCCGTGTTACCGGTGTTTCCTGCCGGAGCCGCCGTCCGAGGATGCGGTTGCACCTTGCCGTCAGGCCGGAATTCTGGGTGCAGTGGCGGGGGCCATGGGCTGCCTTCAGGCAATAGAAGCATTAAAGTTCCTTCTCGGGCAAGGCTCGGACCTGTCGCGTCGGTTTCTTTCCTATGACGCGCTCAGGTGTCGTTTTCATACTATTAATCGCGCCCAGAGGCCAAACTGCGCGCTTTGCGGAGAGATCTCCGGCGTCGCCCGCGGGGCGACTAGCGTCCAGGTAAACTGTAAGTCGGATTGAGAGTGAGTGGAATCACTAGGCAGGTTGTAACCCCCCTGATGGAATCAGGGGGGTTGCGTCCTCAGCTATTGCCTCCCACTTTTGATAGGTGGGAACCCAGGCAGCCGGAGAAGTGCATAGCGGTGCTCATGAGCGGCGGCGTGGACAGCAGCATCACCGCCCTCCTCCTCCGGGATGCCGGATGGGATGTGGTTGGCGTAACCATGAGGATTCCTGCGGTGGAGGGTTGCACCCCGCGCCGGCCTTGCTGCGGGGCGGAGGCCGCGTTTGTCTGCCGCCAACTAGGCTTGCCCCACTATTTCATCGACGTTGAACATCTCTTTCGGAACCAGGTAATCGAGCCATTCCGGCAGGAATACCAGGAAGGAAGAACACCCAGCCCCTGCGTAGATTGCAACACCATCCTCAAGTTTGGCGCCGTGTGGAACACGCTGCTGAAAGAACTCGGCACCCGTCATCTTGCCACCGGCCACTATGCCCGCGTAATTCGAAATGGCGGCGGCGTCCATCTGGCGCGGGGCGTCGACCGGCTGCGGGACCAGAGCTATTTCCTCTACGGGATTAAGAGCGATCGGCTACCCTATCTCCACCTGCCGCTGGGCCACTATGAAAAGCCGCTGGTCCGGCAAATCGCCGCCCAGTATGGGCTGGCAGTGGCTACCAAGCCTGACAGCATGGAACTCTGCTTTGCCGGAGAAAGCGATTATCGAAACCTCTTTAAGCAAGTTGCCCCTGAAGCCGGACCGATCTATGACCTGAATGGAGTTCAGCTTGGCGAACACCGCGGGATCCACCATTACACCATCGGGCAGCGCCGTGGCTTGGGAATTGCCTCACGTTTCCCCTTATATGTCCTGAGGATATCAGCCAGGGACAATGCCCTCGTGGTGGGGCCGAGGGAAATGGCGGAAACCCGCCTGGTTCAGGTGGAAGATTTGAATATGCTCATGCCGGACCTTATGGAAGAGGGCCGATATTTGTGGGGAAGGATCAGGTCCAACGCCAAGTTAACCCAGTGCGTCGTTAATCGCCGGGAGGGACAGTGCGCTGTTCTTTTTGCTGAGCCCGTATTTGCACCTGCGCCGGGACAGCGCCTGGTCCTGTATGACGAAGCCGAGAACCTGGTGGCCGGTGGAACTATCCGTCCCTTTCATACGGAACCTTCACAGAAGGAAGGTGGGGGAGCATAACCGGCTTACCCGCCGCTTTCCATCAAAATGTCGTTAAAGCGGGGTTGAGTTCAGATGTCTAATTACAAAAACTGGCATATTCTCAAGTTAGTGGCTTTACTTCTTCTCGGGGCTGGGCCGGCGGCGCCAATGCGGTTCACTGTGACATGAGTGCTCTGTATTCGGGTACCCTGGGAGGCCTAACTAGAGAGATGGAGGCAAAATTAGCGGCCCTGGAGAACCGACTGCGGTCTTTGGGGTCGGCAGTAATCGCTTACTCGGGCGGATTGGACAGCACCTTTCTGGCTAAGGTGGCCCATGACGTTTTGGGCCACAAGGCATTGGCGGTGACAGCCTGCTCCGAAACCTTTCCTTTATGGGAACGTGAAGAAGCGCTGGAGACGGCCCAGGAAATCGGGCTCAGGCATCGGCTGATCCAAACCTCCGAGTTGGAAGTGCCCGGCTTTGCGGAAAATCACCCCGACCGCTGTTACTTTTGCAAGACCGAGTTGTTTCGGAGTCTGCGAAGAATCGCCGATGAGGAAGGCATGCTGCATGTCATGGACGGGACCACCGCGGATGACCTGACGGATATCCGCCCAGGCCGGCGGGCAGCCGCAGAGCTTGGAGTAATCTCCCCACTACTGGAAGCCGGGCTCAGGAAAACGGAAATTAGGGCACTTTCGAAAAGGCGGGGCCTGCCGACCTGGGACAAGCCTGCGTCTGCCTGCCTCGCCAGCCGCATACCTTACAAGACTGCGATTACTCCGGAGAAGTTGCGTCAAATCGAGTTGGCCGAGGAGTACCTGCGAAGCTTGGGCATTGGACAATGCCGGGTCCGCCATCATGGGGAGGTGGCCCGGATCGAGGTGGCTGCCGACGACATCCCTTTGATCTCTGCGGGTTTACGCGAAGATATTGTTGCCCACCTCCGCACTTTAGGCTTCACCTATGTGACCCTCGATCTCGCCGGATACCGCACCGGCAGTATGAACGAAGTTCTTGGCGCCATTGCGACTAAGATCACTCATTGAAAGCATCCGTTATTAACCGGCGGGACACCTGGAGCAGGATATTGAGCAGTAACAATGACTCCTGAGAAAATTATTTATCTCGACCATACTGCTACCACGCCGGTGGCAGACGAGGTTCTGGCCGCAATGTTGCCATATTTCCAGGAAAACTTTGGAAATCCGGCGTCTATATATCAATTGGGCGCCCTTGCAGGTCAGGCCGTTAATTCGGCCAGAGACCAGGTTGCCTCACTTCTGAATGCTTCGACGGAGGAGATCTTCATCACTTCCGGTGGAACCGAGAGCAACAACTGGACCATTAAGGGAATTATGGGCAGCGGCAAAAGGCGACACGTTATCACCTCAGCCATCGAACATCACTCTGTTCTCAACTGTGTCCATTTTGTCGGAAGGGCATTGGGGTACCAGCCCACCATCCTACCCGTCAATGAATATGGCCAGATTGAGCCCGAGACTCTTCGGAAAGCTATCCGAGACGATACGGCCCTGGTAAGCATCATGCATGCCAATAATGAAATAGGCACGGTGGAAGCTATTCGGGAACTCGCAGACATTGCTCATGAGAAAGGAGCCCTTTCCCACACCGATGCGGTGCAGAGCGTTGGCAAGATTCCGGTTGACGTGGAAGAGCTGGGCTTAGACCTGCTTAGTCTTTCTGCGCACAAATTCTATGGCCCCAAGGGGGTCGGGGCTCTTTTTATCCGCCATGGCGTCGAGATCCAGGCTATCCACCATGGGGGCGGCCAGGAACAGGGCCTAAGAGCCGGAACCCTCAACGTGCCGGGCATTGTGGGCATGGGAGCGGCTGCAGTCCTGGCCCAGGCAAATCTTAAGGACCAGATGCTGCGGGAGCGTGAACTGCTGGAGCAACTCTGGCATGGTCTTTCAACGAGGATTGAAAATGTCCGGCGCAACGGCCATCCAGAGCAGTGTCTGCCGAATATCCTGAGTATTTCGGTGCCGGGGGTCGATGGCCTGTCCATTCAGTTAGGGTTGGACCTCAAAGGCATCCAGGTTTCTTTGAGTTCCGCCTGTGCCACCGGGAGTCAGGAGACTTCACATGTTCTGAAGGCCATCGGAATTCCAGCCGAACTCGCCCGGGGCTCCATCCGGTTAAGTTTGGGACGGGAGAACACAGGTGCAGAGATTCGGCGGGTCATCGAGGTGATGCCGAAAATAGTAGGCGCCTTGTGCCAAAAAGAGACAGGCAAACGCCCTTGCTCGTAATCGGTCTATCATTGATAGCTGGGGCAGCGGAGGGAATGGGGGAGTAATTAAAGTGTGCGATTATTGGTCGAATAAATTGGTCATCTGGCAAGTGACCAGATGTGCGCCACTGTTGAGAGGTGAGTACTATGCAGAAGTCAGTGACACCGGACCTGGAGCGCTGCAAAATCGAGATGAAAACCGCTCAGCAATACCGAGAGGAAATGCCGGAGATTGTGAATCAACTGGTTCTCTCCTGCCAGCGGGAGGATTGCTTCAACCATGTAGGTCCGGAACCCATTCCCTCAAGGGACGCCGTCATCGATATCATTCATCGGGGCATCCGTCTGCTTTATCCCGGTTACTTCATCCGCAAACGGGTGGATGCGGTTAACCTTAATTATTATTTAGGCCAGGAAGCGTTAGGCTTTTATGAAGTCCTGTCCGAGCAGATTACCCTGGCCATACGGCACGAATGCCTGCGCTATAACCTGGACTGCACTAATTGCGAAGAGCGGGGCCAGAAAGAGGCGATCCGCTTTATGAGAGAACTTCCGCGCCTGCGATCGGCTCTTGCCAAGGATGTGCGCGCTGCCTTTGAAGGTGACCCCGCGGCCAAAGATTACGATGAAATCATCTTTAGCTACCCGGGTCTTTTTGCAGTTACTGTTTACCGGTTAGCCCATCAACTCTGGGACCAAGAAATACCTTTTCTCCCGCGCATCATGACCGAATATGCGCACAGCCAGACCGGAATCGACATCCACCCGGGAGCCCATATCGGGGAAAGCTTTTTCATTGATCACGGCACTGGCGTGGTGGTGGGAGAGACCACGGAAATCGGCAACCGGGTGCGAATCTATCAGGGGGTGACCCTGGGGGCCTTGTCCGTCGCCAAGGAAGAAGTTAATTCCCTTAGGACCCGGAAACGCCATCCCACGGTTGAAGATGACGTGATTATTTATTCCGGGACCACCATCCTGGGGGGCGACACCGTGATCGGGGCCCGTTCGGTCATAGGAGGAAATTTGTGGATAACGGAGTCGGTTCCGCCGGATACCAGGGTATTTTTGAAAAGGCCAGAACTTATTTATAGAGGAGTCTAATGGGGAAGGTCATTTGAAAGGATATGCATACTGGCCAGTTCCTGAAGAATAGGACCCTGACTTTATATGAATTTCTAGGTGGTTACAAGTCATAGAGTTCTCCTTGAGTTTGGCGCCGAGCCCCAAACTTCTCCGGAAGTCTCTATGATTCTCCCTAAAAATCATCAAAATTATCTATTGCCTTTTTTTAAAATATATTTTATTTATATATATCATAATGGTAGACAAAATTTCGGGACAGGGCATAAGAAACCCAATGAAAAACGCGGAAAAAGAATCCTCCATATCCTCGATGTCCTGCATGGGCATGCCTTGCCTCCATGGAAGGGGGGGGCCGCCTATGTAAACATCATTGGACGACAATTTCTCATACAAGGGCCACCCACTACCAGGAAAATGTCATGGTTAGTGGGTTTTTTATTTTTTGAACCAATAACCCTGAAGCGGCAGGTAGGCCTCCGATTCACCTGGCCAACCTGGTAAATGCAAGAAGGAGGTTATCATGGCCAAGACTATTCAAGAAATCAACGAGAAGATCAGGCAAGGGAAGGCCGTGGTTTACACTGCCGAGGAAATTATCGGCGTGGTCAAGGAAAAGGGACTTAAAAAGGCGGCCACCTTGGTCGATGTGGTCACCACGGGGACCTTCGGGCCCATGTGTTCCTCGGGGGCCTATTTCAATGTCGGTCACGCCAATCCCAGGATCAAGATGGGCGGGGGCACTGTTACCGTAAACGATGTCCCGGCCTATGCCGGCTTTGCCGCCGTGGACCTGATGGTGGGGGCCAACGCCTTGCCTGAGGATGACCCTCGCAACAAGGTCTTTCCCGGCAAATTCTCTTATGGGGGAGCCCACGTCATCGAGGATCTGGTGGCCGGCAAGGATGTCCGGCTGAAGGCCTCCGCTTACGGCACCGACTGCTACCCCCGGAAAAACCTGGATACCTGGATTCGCCTGGAAGACCTCAATGAAGCGGCCCTCTTTAATATGAGGAATGCCTATCAGAATTACAACGTGGCGGTGAATCTCTCGGACCGGGTCATCTATACCTACATGGGGGTGCTTCAGCCCAAGATGCGCAATGCCAACTACTGCACCGCGGGCCAACTGAGCCCGCTCCTCAACGACCCGCTCTATCGCACCATCGGGATAGGGACCCGGATCTTCCTGGGGGGCGGTCAGGGGTATGTGGTGAGCCACGGCACTCAGCATAATCCCGGGGTGCCCCGTACCGAACAGGGCGTGCCCACCAGGCCGGCCGGGACCCTGACGGTTTGGGGGGATCTGAAAAAGATGAGCCCCCGCTGGCTCCGGGGGGCGTCCTTTAGGGGCTATGGCGTGACCTTGACCGTAGGGGTAGGCGTTCCCATACCTATCCTGGATGAGCAGATCCTCAGATTCACGTCCGTGAGCGACAAAGAGATCATCGGTCCAGTGGTGGACTACGGTGAAGCCTACCCGAACTGCAAGCCGCAGGTCCTGGCCGAAGTTACGGTGGCCCAGCTCAAATCCGGAGAAATCACTGTTGACGGCCAGAAAGTGGTAACCGCGGGCCTCTCTTCCTATGCCAGAGCCAGGGAAATCGCCCTGACTTTAAAGAACTGGATCGAAGAGGGTGCCTTCCTGTTGAGCGAACCCCTGGCCCCACTGCCGGGTCCGGATTCCGGCTATGTTTTTAAACCACTCAACTTACGGCCGTGGGAACCCGTGAAAGAGGCTGTGTGAAAAATTCATCCGGAAAAAAAAGAGGAGTCAACCATGTCCGACGAGAAGGTAGTGCTGAATTTCCCGCCGCAAATCATTGACCAGCCCATCATTTATAGGCTGATCAAGGAGCGCGGCCTGGTGGTCAATATTCTGCAGGCCCGGATCAGTCCGAACGAGTGGGGCCGAATGGTTGTGGAGATAGGTGGCAATGAAGCGCAATTGGATGCGGCCACGAAGTTTCTCAAGGAATTGGGAGTAAGGGTCGAATCCTTGGCTGGAGAGGTGAGATGGCTCGAAGACCGCTGCAACCAGTGTACTGCCTGTATAAGTGCCTGCCCCACTCATGCCCTGGTTATCAATAGGGCCGGCATGACCGTAACCTTTGACAAGGAGAAGTGCATCGCCTGCGAGCTTTGTTTGAGCACCTGTCCCTACCAGGCTCTGGAAATATTATTTGAATAATATTTGGTTCAGCCACAGGGGCAAACCATTGGAATCCGGGGAGAGGGTCCCAGGCGCCAGCTCGCTGAGAGATCCTGGCCCCGGAATCGTGAAGGGTTTGCCCCCGAAAACTACCTCAGGAGGTTACCCATGTCAGGAATTTATGACGACAACAGCCTCAGTATCGGCAATACCCCCCTGGTGCGTTTGAACCGAGTTTCGCGGGGTCTTCCTGGAATTATCCTGGCGAAAATCGAGGGGCGCAACCCGTCTTATTCGGTGAAATGCCGCATCGGCGCCTCCATGATCTGGGCCGCGGAAATGGAAGGCAAGCTGATACCCGGCTCCAGAGACGTAACCGTGGTGGAGCCCACCAGCGGCAATACCGGCATCGCCCTGGCCTTCGTCTGCGCCGCCCGGGGCTATCCACTGCTGCTCACCATGCCGGAAACCATGTCCCTGGAGCGGCGCACGATGCTCGCCGCTTTTGGGGCGCAACTCATCCTCACCGAGGGAGCGAAAGGCATGCCCGGGGCCATCGCCAAGGCGGAGGAGCTCGTGGCCAGTGTCCCGAGAAAATTCTATATGCCGCAACAGTTCAAGAATCCCGCCAACCCGAAGATCCACTTCAAAACCACGGGCCCGGAAATATGGTGCGACACCGATGGCAGGGTGGATATCCTGGTAGCAGGGGTGGGCACCGGCGGCACTATCACCGGGGTGGCAAGATATATCAAACAGGAGAGAAAGAAGCCCATCTGGACCGTGGCGGTGGAACCGAGCGGCTCGCCGGTTTTAACCGCTATTCGGCAGGGCCAGGACCCCAGGCCCGGTCCCCATAAGATTCAAGGCATAGGCGCCGGCTTCAAACCGGCCGTGCTGGACCTGGACCTGATTGACGAAATCGCCACGGTTTCCGATGAGGAAGCGGTGGAGCTGGCCCGGCGCCTGCACAAAGAAGAGGGAATCACCTGCGGCATTTCCAGCGGGGCGGCAGTGGCCGCGGCCTCACAGGTGGCCGCCCGGGAAGAGAACCGCGGCAAGCTCATCGTCACCGTGCTGCCGGATGCCGGTGAGCGCTACCTGTCGAGTATCTTGTTTGAAGACCTTGCAGGGTATTAAATTTAAGCCTTTCCCCTCTGGAAATTTGTGCTGCAAATCGTGCTTTGATATCATGCCAGCGTGTGGAGCAATCCGCATCCCCGGAAGGCAAAGTCGAGATGCAATGCAGGTGATCGGGCAAAATAACCATGGCCTCGATGGTAAATGGCTGGCGTTGGCGGCCGGCCTTGAACACCTCCCGAAGATTGTCAATGTTTTCGGTCAAGAGCTTCCGGCGGCGTTCCAGCAGCGTGGCTGTGAAGAAGAACGTGCCGTCAAGAACAAAGGCGCGAATATATTGCGGCATACGTCAGGCCTTACCGAATTGCTCAAGGCGGGATGCGTTTCACTTTCCCGCCCTACGACTGCTAGATGCCTGGGCTAGCGGCCGCTCATGGCGCTGGATGGGAGGACCACATGAGCGCCAGCCCCGCCAGAATTGTGAGAAAAGCGGCCAGGTCGCCCCAGCGCAGCCACGCCAGATAGAGGCCCCGGGCCGGTCTGCGGTCTTTCCCGGCACGGCGCCGCATCAATTTGTGAGCCAGCCACAGGACGAACCCCAGCAGCGCTACCGTCTCCCCGGAGGAAGGCTTAAACCAATCGCTCATGGCGAACCGTTTTCTATTTTCTGTCTCTGTTTGTTGTTGGCGTTGTATAGCAACTTGAGAGACCCGGCGAAAATCGAATTATGCTCCGGAAACCTGAAAAAAATTAGCGGCGCCTGAGCCCTGGCCGGGCGCGCCTTACGCGCCCAATCCAGATCAGGAGAACGGATTAAGGGCGCCTAAGACACGTCCTATGGCATAAAAAAAATGGCGGAGAGAGAGGGATTCGAACCCTCGGTGGAGGTTTCCCCCCACACTCGCTTAGCAGGCGAGCACCTTAGGCCTCTCGGTCATCTCTCCGGTCCTGCAAGGATTGTTTTCTGTTTCCTGTTTCCTGTTGCATGTTTCCTGTTGCATGTTTTCAGATGTCGTTCTGATAATCTAAGTTAAGGTTAAATACCGACGGCGATTTACTATTAGCTGTTATTAATAGGAGCGGAAAAGAGATTAAATTCCCCCTCACCCTAACCCTCTCCCCTCGCCGGTAGGGGCGGCGTCTCGCCGCCCGGGCGGGGAAATCCCGCCCTACGGCGGGGGGAAAGGGGATAAATGCTGCATTTATTCTTTAATATTTTCCTTGAATTTACAGAAAACTGAAAACAGAAGCCTTACCTGGCGGAGGGAGAGAGATTCGAACTCCCGGACCCCTAAAGGTCTGCGGTTTTCAAGACCGCCGCCTTAAACCGCTCGGCCATCCCTCCTGCCCCAAATTTTTACCATCCGCTCCCCGGGATGTCAACTTAGGCGGTCAGGAGGGGCGCCGGTCAGTAGTTTCCGGCAATGTTTTTGCTATTAGACAAGCAATAGGGATTTTTTTGAACTTTGGTATGCCCACTAGCTGAACAATTCATGGAATTTACAAGCTATCTCCCTCTGCCCCCTTATGGTGTCTTGTAGGGGCGGGTTTCAAACCCGCCCCTACGAAAAACCATGCGAAGCCACCCCTCACCCGATCCCTTACAAAAAATTCCTTCGCCGGTAGGGGCGGCGTCTCGCCGCCCGGGCGGATACCCACAGCTATGTCTGGGGGGAGCGAGGATTTAGTGAGCACCGGCATAATATGTTGATATCGCTGCAATTACCATGGCCTAGAGTTTAACTGCCAGAGTGTAATCTTCCCCTTGCAATTTTGTTGCCGGACCCTACTGCTCTCATACCCTCTATTTGGGACGTTTATCCACCACCCGCTGGGCCTTGCCTTCGCTGCGAGGCAGGCTGTGGGGCTCCACCAGCTCCACCCGGGGGGTTACCAGGAGCTCGCTCCTCAGGGCCTCGGTGATGCGTTTCTTTAGGCCGCTCAAGTACTTGAGGTCCTCTTGAAAAAAATTGGCCTGCACTTCCACCTTGACGTGCAGCAGGTCGTTGAACTCCTCCCGGGTCACCTCCACCAGGTAGTGGCTGCCCACTTCCGGCATAGCCATCAGCACCCGGTCGATCTGCAGGGGAAAGATGTTGACCCCTTTAACGATGAACATGTCGTCGGTGCGGCCCTGGATGCGGGAAAGACGCCGGAAGGCCCGGCCGCAGGGACAGGGGTCCTCTTCATAAGAAGCCAGGTCCCGGGTGCGGTAACGCAGCAGGGGCATACCCTCGCGGCTGAGGTTGGTGAATACCAGCTCTCCCATCTCCCCGGGCCCCAGGGGCTCCAGGGTCTGGGGGTGCACCACTTCCAGCAGGAAGGCGTCCTCCCAGAGGTGCATGCCGTTCTGTTCCGGGCATTCGAAGGCCACCCCCGGGCCGTTCATCTCCGAGAGGCCATAGGAGTTGTAGGCCTTGAGGCCGTAGGCCGTCTCGATGCGCCGCCGCATATACTCCGAATGGGGTTCGGCCCCGATGAAGGCGATCCTGAGGGGCAGGTCGCGAGGGTCCAGGCCGTGCTCGGCGAAGCTTTTCAAAAGATACAGGGCGAAGCTGGGGATGATATGGATGACGGTGGCCCCGAACTGCTGCAAGAGTTGGATCTGCCGGGCGCTGTTCCCGGCGCCGGCCGGAATGGTAAGGGCCCCCAGTCGCTCGCCGCCGTAGTGGAAACCCAGGCCCCCGGTGAACAGGCCGTAGCCCATCATATTCTGGAAGACGTCCCCCGGCCGCACCCCGGTCATGTACATGGAGCGGGCCACCAGATCGGCCCAGGTCTCGATATCCCGGCGGGTGTAATAGATCACCGTGGCCTGACCGGTGGTGCCCGAAGAGGCGTGCAGCCGGACAATTTCCGTCTGGGGGACGCTGAGCAGGTCCCGGCCCCGGGCCCGCAGGTCGTCCTTGCTGGTGAAGGGAATCCGGCGAATATCTTCCAGGCTATTGATCCCCTCCGGCCTCACCCCGGCCCGGGCCAGGCGCTCGCCATAAAAGGGGCTGCGGGCCGCCCGGCTGACCGTTTGCCGCAGGCGCTGCAACTGCAGTTCCTGCAAAGCGGCGCGCTCGAGGGTCTCAATGGTCCGGTCCCAATACACTGGCTTCTCCCGATCGGCTGGTTGCCCCTACGTTTTGGTGGGCAGTGCCCACCCCACACATTTGGTTTGGCGAAAGGTTTCGCCCTCCATGTTTTATGCGGAGCGAGACCGCCTGTCAAGACTGGGCAGCCTCCGATTCCGCCTTGCCAAGCCGGGGAAAACTTCCTATCATAATCCTCAAAGAGGGCGGCTGTGGCGCAGAAAAATATCCCCCAGGAAGTCGTGGCCCGGGTGCAGGAGCTCCGCGAGCAGATTAATTACCACAATTACCGCTACTATGTCCTGGATGACCCGGTAATCTCCGATGCGGAATTCGACCGTCTTCTGCAGGAGCTCATCGGACTGGAGGAGCGCTATCCCCGGTTGCTGACCCCGGATTCCCCCAGCCAGCGGGTGGGGGCCGCGCCCCTGGAAAAGTTCGAGACGGTGCGCCACCGGCTGCCGATGATCTCCCTGGAAAATGCCTTCAGCGAGGGCGAGGTGCGGGAGTTCGAGGAGCGCCTGCAGCGCTTTCTGTGCAGCCGCGAGACCCTCCAATACGTCCTGGAGCCCAAGGTAGATGGCTGCGCCATTGAACTGGTCTATGAACAGGGGCGCTTCCGCGTGGGATCTACCCGGGGCGACGGGGTTCGGGGGGAAAACGTCACCCAGAATCTAAAGACCATCCATACCATTCCCTTGAAAATCCTCACCCGGGAAGAGCCGGCCCCGGAGCTGCTGGAGGTCCGGGGGGAAGTCTACATGGATCTGAGTGAGTTCAAGAAGCTCAATGAGCAGCGCCTGTCCCAGGGCGAGCCGGCTTTTGCCAACCCCCGCAACGCCGCGGCGGGCTCCCTGCGCCAACTGGACCCCAGCATCACCGCGGCCCGCCCCCTGAAGATCTTCTGTTACGGGGTAGGCGAGGTGCGGGGCCACAGTTTCGCGTCCCACTGGGAAGTGCTGCAGACCTTGAAAACCTGGGGATTTCGGGTCTCGGATCTCATCGAGCAGGGTGAGGGGATCGGTTCGGCCATCGCCTACCACCGCCGGCTGGAGCAGCAACGCCACGGCCTGCCTTACGAAATCGACAACATGGTGATCAAGGCCCTGCCTTTCGAAATCGACGGCATAGTGATCAAGGTGGACTTCCTCTCCCTGCAGGAGAGGTTGGGCGCCAAGGCCCGCAGTCCCCGCTGGGCCCTGGCCTACAAGTTTGCGGCCACCCAGGAGACTACCCGGGTGTTGGACATCGTGGTCAACGTCGGGCGCACCGGCGCGGTCACCCCCATGGCGGTAATGCAGCCGGTGGCGCTAGGCGGCGTCACCGTCAGCAGGGCCACCCTGCACAACGAAGACGAAGTGGCTCGCAAGGACGTGCGGGTTGGTGATTGGGTGCTGGTCCAGAGGGCCGGCGACGTCATCCCCGAGGTGGTCAAGGTCATCAGCGAGCGCCGCACCGGCCAGGAGAAACCATTTCAGATACCCAAGCTCTGCCCGGCCTGCGGAACCACCCTGGTGCGGCCCCCGGGCGAGAAGGTGACCCGCTGCCCCAACCGCGATTGCTTCGGGGCCCAGACCCGGGCCATCATGCATTTCGCCTCCAAAGGGGGCATGGACATCGACGGCCTGGGGGAAAAGATTATCCGGCAGTTGGTGTCCGCGGGCCTGGTGCGAGAGGTCAGCGACCTTTACCGCCTGACTGAAGGCGACCTCCTTCCCCTGGAGCGCTTCGCGGAAAAATCGGCCCAGAATCTTATCCAAGCCATTGAGCGGAGCAAAAAAGTTGCTTTGCACCGGTTGATCAACGCTTTGGGGATCCGTTACGTGGGGGAGGCCACCGCCCGGATCCTGGCCCGCCACTTCCAGAGCCTGGAGGGCTTGATAAACGCCTCCAGGGACGAGCTGCTGCAGGTGGAAGAGGTGGGTGAGCAGGTGGCCGCCAGCATCCGTGAATACTTTGACGATCCCCGGCACCAGGAGATGTTGCTGCGGCTTCAGGCCGAAGTGGAGGTGAAGACGGAGGCGCCGGAGACCGGCCCCCTGGCGGGCAAAACCTTCGTCTTCACCGGGGGTCTGGCCCATATCTCACGGGAGGAGGCCAAGGCCCAGGTGACTGCCCGGGGCGGCAAGGTTAGTTCCTCGGTGTCCGCCAAGACCGACTACGTGGTGGTGGGGGCTGATCCGGGCAGCAAGCGCCCCAAAGCGGTGGAACTGGGGGTGCCCCTCCTGGACGAGTCGGCCTTTGCAGAACTGATCGGCAGGAGGTCATGATGGCGGACAAGGCGCGACTCCACGTCCTGATTGAGGGCCGGGTACAGGGGGTCTTCTTCCGGGCCGCCACCCGGGACGAGGCCAGTGCCTTGGGTCTGGCGGGCTGGGTCAGGAACCTGGCGGATGGCCGGGTGGAGGCCCTCTTCGAAGGTGAGCGGCCAGCGCTGGAGAAACTGCTGGCCTGGTGCCGCCAGGGTCCGCCCTATGCTTACGTGGATCACCTGGAGGTGGAGTGGCAGCCCTACCTGGGGGACCTGCCGGATTTTCGCGTGGTTCATTGATGAAGGTAAACTGATCCACCGGCCAGAGGCCTATGCCAATAGCTCGTTTATAATTTTAACTTGAAGATGAAAATATCCTGCAAAGACCCTGCACCCTCAATACCAGGCATCATAGGCGTCCCGACTGAGTATGAAATTGGGATTAGAGGTGGGTGAAAATGGCGGGAAAAGAAATGATGCCTGCTCCGGAGGAAATCCTGGTTCCCTGCGGCCGGGCCTTTTTTGTGTATTATGTGGCCATTGTCATCTTCCTGCTGGGACCGCGGCTCAACCCCGATGTCAGGATTTTCGGGGTGTTCCATTTTTCCGTGGCGGTGGGCACGCTCCTGGGCCTGGTCCTCATCGCCCTGGTGGTCTATCTGAAGTTGGGCCGGGAGTACCGCCTCAGCCAGCGGGGGCTGGCGACGCGGTGGCGCTGGCCGTCGCCCCGGCAGCAGGAAATCACCTGGGAGAACCTGGGGGACGTCCTGTTGCGCCGGGGGCTCACCCAATCGATCCTGCGGGTGGGCAATCTCGTCATCGGGGACCGATCCGGCGGGCCGGAGATGTTCTGGTTCGGGCTGGCCAACCCCAAAGAAGTCCAGGAGGAAATCGAAAGGAGACGCCTGCGGCGCTAATTCAGTTAACTGCCTTAGTGCGCCGGGTCCTGCGTCTGCGGGCCCGGCTGGGCCTGCTTTTCCTGTGCCGCCGCCTGGGCGGCCCGGCGCAGTTTATTTCTTACCCGGAACACGTGGCCCACCCAGCCCAGCACCAGCCCCACCACCACGCTGGCGTAGGCCAGGAGGAAAGTGGGCGCCTGCCCCAGGGTGAATCTGAAGAGTTTCAGATCTTGGGTCAAACCGCGGTTCTCCAGAGCGAAGTCCAATAGAATAACGATCAGGATAACGAACAGGACCGTTTTGAATTTACTCACGAGGGCCTCTCTTCACTCGGTTCTTTCAGGTGGCGCCTCACCACCGCTTTTAGATCTTCCAGGTCCGAGGATTTTACCAGATATTCATCCGAGGCCCAGGTGGCGAAATCCTGGCGGTATTCGCCGTAGGCGGTGCTGAGTATCACCGGCAGGTCCGGCCGCTTCTGCTTGATTTGCCTGAGGGCCTCGATGCCGTCCATCTCCGGCATCTTGATATCCAGGATCACCAGATCCAGGGGGATCTTCTCCACCATTTCCAGGGCTTCCCTCCCATTGCTGGCCATGTAGACCTCGTAGCCTTCCTCTTTGAGTTCTTCGCTATAAAGGAGGCGAATGCTCATTTCATCGTCAGCCACCAGGATCTTTTTCATCGCCGTCCTCCACTAGATGTCATCGAGTCGCCCTCCGGAACCGCCTGCTTGGCCGTCTCCTTCACCAGACAATATTTGGCCACCGGAAAGGTCACGATGAAGGTCACCCCTTTGCCCATTTCGTTATTGACCTCTATCTGGCCATAGTGCCGGGAAACGATGCGCTGGGCGATGGCCAGCCCCAGGCCGGTGCCGTAGTCTTTGGTGGAGAAAAACGGGTTAAAGATATTGTGGAGTACCTCCAGGGGAATGCCGCCGCCGGTGTCGCTGAAGGCCGCCGCCTCATAGAGGCCGTCGGACCGTTCCACCTGATAAGTGCGGATGGTTAGGGTGCCGCCGTGGGGCATGGCCTGGACGGAGTTCTGAAGGAGATTATAAAAGACCTGTTTTAACTGCCGGTCATCGCAATGAAGCCGGGGCATGGGGGCGAATTCCTTGACCACCATGATCTTGCCGGCGTCCAGATCCCGCTGTACCAGGATGAGGGTGTCCTCGATGAGCTTGGAAAGTTCGTAGTCCCCGTAATAGGAGAGGTTTTCCCCGCTGAAATCCAGGATCTCCCGCAAGAGCTTCTCCAGGCGGCTCACCTCCTCCTGGATGACCTCCACGTAGCCATGCAGGGGGGAGTTGACATCCACCAGCTTGCCGATGCGCCGGGCGAAGCCGCCGATGGATACCAGGGGATTGCGGATTTCGTGGGCCATGCCGGAGGCCAGGCTGCTCAAAGCCGCCAGCCGGTCCGATTCCAGCATCCGTTCGCGAATGAGGAGCAGTTCCCGATTGTTGGCTTCGATGGTGGAATAGAGGTGGGCATTTTCCAGGACCAGGGCCGCCTCATTGGCGAACATCTGCAATACGTGCAAGGGCTCCGCCTCCAATGGGCGCCCGGAATCCTCGTTGTCGACCACGATCACCCCGGTAGCCCGGTCTTTCACCACCAGAGGGACGACGAAAAATTCTCCCGGGGCGTATTTTTCCAACAGGGAAGCGGGCACGCCGGGCTCCTTGCCGCGGTAATGGAAGGATTGTTTCCGGAGCACCGTCAGGGCCAGGGGACCCTGGTCGGGTCGGATGGGGATCTCCCAATCGTCCACCACAATGGGCTCTGGCGGCGGCGCCAGCAGGGCCTGGAAACTCGGGAACGGCTCGTCGACCCGGCGGGCCCCTTTGATCCCTTTCAGGGTCTGGGTTTCTTCATCCACCATGAAGACGATGGCCCGGGTAAAGCCCAAACCCTGCTCCAGGGTTAGCCCCTGGAGGACGATCTCCAGCAGCCGGTCCTGCTGTACGGTGGAGAGCAATACCTGGGAGATCTCCTGCAGGGTGGTAAGGTTCCGCACCATGCGTTCGTTTTTCTCGGCCAGGCTCTCCACCTGCTGGTAAGTGAGGGCGTTTTCGATGGCGTTGACCACCACCCCAGCCATG
>Ga0187868_1001118_pt1 | contig 19651 bp, 16 predicted proteins | sample June2016WEW_13_4_FD_133014 | JGI IMG/M metagenome (GOLD analysis project Ga0187868, IMG submission 133014) | Peatland microbial communities from SPRUCE experiment site at the Marcell Experimental Forest, Minnesota, USA - June2016WEW_13_40 | ecosystem: Environmental > Terrestrial > Soil >... | reverse complement strand
CCTTTAAAAACTCTTTTATTATGTCAGGATCTCCAAAAGTTAGCCCAAACGCCAGCGTTATATGTTTAGATTCCTCAATCCCAGACTGACTTGACGAACCAATGTCCTTACTGTCCTTATAAAGCTCCCTATCAGGGATAGTGTCATCTAGCTCTTTAATCTTTTTAGCTATACTCTCAGGGACTTTAATCCCAAGAAAACCGTACTTCTCTCTAGCCTCGATAGACTTAGCTACTTTCCTAAGCTTATCAGATATGCAAGCCTTTTTAACCACAGGCTCAGCAAGTCTCTCTAGATACTCTTTAAGCTCATCTAGGTCATCTAGGTCATCAAACTCCTCATAATCCCTATCAGTGTCATCTAAAAACTTCATTTCCTTATCTGAGCCTTCTCCGCCATCGTAAAACACAGTATAATCAGCATTTACTATAGCAGATAGCTCTTTATATATGTCTTCCTCTGGATCCCAATCAGGATTAAAAGGATCAATGAAAAATAGTTTATCTTTAAACTCTTCCTTTAAATCCTCTCTCCAGTCATTATCCTTACAGGATCCTCCAAGGAATACAGAAGGTTTATCAGACTCCTCTGCTTCTTCTATGGCTTTTTCTAAGTCTAAGGCATATTTGTTTATGGAGGCATCCTTACTATTAGGATGTTTATTTTTCCACCAACCTAAACATTTTCCGAGCTGCTGTTTTTTATTAAACCCCTCAGATTTAGTAGTCCTTATACAATCGGACATATACTTAGGCTTTTCAGATTTAGAATAACCGCTAGGATTAGGCATCTTATTTATCCTTTTACCTGACTATCTGGTGTCTGTGTAACTGGAGGAGGCGTGACTACATCATCTTGAGTATCATCCTTAACTTCACTAGACTTACCCTCTGGAATTTTAAGCCCTAAATAGGTCCCTGAACTTATCCCCATAAGAGCTAATAACTCTTTACTTATCTGTGGGATATCTAAACCATTAAACACACTATAAATAAAATATATCCCTATAAATACTGTCCAAACTACCATCTGAAAACGATGTATAGAAACCCCGTCATCATCTGATAGGATGTCGATAAAAAATCCTTTAGACTCATTAAGAATTACCTTATTTTTACTACCACCTATAAGACTTGCCCCTACAGTAGTCCCTATCGATACTGCTAAAAGGATAAGAGTAGACCCTGTAATAAGAGGCATATCTCCTGTGATAGCAAAAATATATCCAACAGACCCTACTATAATCAAAGTCCAAAAAGCTAACTGAGACTTAGCAAGACTGAAAGTAGACATTTTATCACCGATCTTACCGTCTCGTACTATGATAGATTTCTTAGATAGGACTACAAATCCAAAAACCATAAAAATAAATACTACCAACATCCCCCATAATAATACTCTATCATAAAGCTTTAGATACATCTTACTGGAAGCTCCTTTAATAGCTCCCTTATCATTTATCCCTACACTTATATCTACAGGGATAATAGATTTTCGTGCGGACTTATGATAGAAGACATCCCAAAACTTACTGGCTGAATCTGTCTTACTTAGCTGGAATACTGTATAACCTTGGACGGTATCAACAAACACAGGAGCTATCCCTGTCATAGGCATCCCGTTAAGATACAGAGTAAGAGGACTTGTAGACCCGTTTACAAGCTTATTAAGTCCATTTACCTTGATACTTATGTAATCTTCTAATCCTACCGTGTTCTTAGCATTAGAATAGTTTTGGACAGAGGACACGTAAACGCTAGTATCTCTTCTAGGATCTACTTGTGAAAATACTAAAGATACACAAGCTAGCAATAACACTAATGACATTTTTTTGAATTTAAACATTTTATATTACTCTATTTTATTAGTTATCTAGGTATAGAGCTTCACTAGCTACCCGCTCACCGTCCCTAGGATTCGTGAAAATAGTTATAATAGGATTTGGATTAGGTGTAAAATAGCTAGGTTTAGTAACATCTTGAGATCTATTACCCCAAGGAAAAAATATCTGAGGAGGCACATAGGGAGAAATTGATACTATCCCGCTGTTATCTCCTAAATTTACACAAGTAGAATTAGTATAAACTGTACCACCTACAAAGTTTATATCTTGGAAACTAGCATAAGAAACATAAATAGTAGTTATAGCTGATATATCTATAGTGACTTGAGATCCTGGTGTATCTGAATAAAAATATACTAGATTACCAGAGGTCCCTGACCATTCCCCAGGAGTGAACCCTTGTATCACATAAGTATTAGCTATAGCAAACTGATTCTGAGACCCAGGATCACAAGTAAGCTCTGCTATATAATTTGTTGCCATACTCTGGTCCTTCTATTTAAACTTTATAGTACTTATATTGTGTATAGGAGGTGTATACAAAACTCCGTTTAGCTTTATAACTAAACTATGACCTACAGTAGAATATATCCCGCTACCAAACAATGAAGTTATAGTAGCCCCTGATGTATAAACTATGGAGTCTCTTACTATTATAGGCTTACTTATAGTAGATACAGTAGTATTTAAAAATATAGCATAATTACATCTAATAGGGATATCAATAGTATAAGTAGATTGAAAAACTGCAGTTCCTAACCTCATAGTATCTATACCTACAGAATCTAAAAGATAGGCTATACTATCAATACTAGAAAAATTATCATAGGCACCTATAGACCAATTAGTCCTAGTAGCGCCTGTAATATCAGTTGAAAATTTACTAGATAAGTTATCTCCACGACTTAATCCTAAAAAGTTATTATGTATAGTCCCATCTGTATCTACGTGTGGATTTACACTCCAATATGAGTGAGCATCAAATCCAGCAACACGAGCTTGGGTAGGTGTATAAATATGGTTTATAGTGTCAAGATAAGTCGGGTTAGATGTGGAATCAAATCCTGTATAAACGTTGTAATCAATAAAAAGATGTTTTACAGTGTCAGTGGCTAAATTTAAATTTACTCCAGACACGGAACCTAGTATGTTGTTTTCTATCTGCATATACCCAGTATTTGAAGCAGTATTAGGCACATACCGGAAGTTATACTCAGAATAATTGTTCCATAGCCACAGAGAGCATGTAGGACAATTTGATCCTGTGGGTACTTCCCAGGCTAATGAAGCATTATTAGTATTACTGTAAAAAACATTATTATACACTTTCCACTGTCCGCCATTCTCCCAAATACCCTCAGGAGTAGTAGAATTGTGTATCTGGTTTGAGTATATCGATCCATATCCAGGTCCATATACGAAAATACCGTTAGTGTGCTCAGCAGGAGACAATCCTCCTTGAATAATCTGATAGATATTGTTGTTATTAATTACGATATTGTTGTTAACAGTACAACCAAAATAAACACCGCCACCAATATCATGAATAGTATTACTTGATACAGTGTAATGATTGCCGTAAGTCCCTGTTACACAAACACCTAGCCCACCTGAATCCCTACCAGCTACGATATTATTATTGACGACGACTGTAGAACAAGCATTAAACATGAATGGAGCATTGTTGTTATCGACGGGGTCGGAGTGATCAGGGTAGATACTGTCTATTAAGTTATTAGTGAAACACAAGTTGGTATCACTATAACAATTAAATCCTACTGGATCACCATCACCACTACCGGGTACTGCTTTATAATTTCTCAATTCAAAACAATTGAATGTTACTACGCCCTTATACTTACACCTAATAACACCAGCTGAAGCTGGGAAAGTCTTTTTCATTGCATTAAATGTAGGTCTTGAAAAAGAACTTCCACTGTACCACGTAGAATCTACCGTAAAAACATAGTTAGCACCTGAGTAAGTATTTTGAGTATCAACAGTCATAGGAAAACAAGATGAATCCCAAGTAACTCCTCCTTTAAATACAAAAGTATCTGCAACATTATTTATATGGTTAAAAGAGTTAGACAAACCTGTTGAATTTAACATCCCTCCGTACCGCTTCCAAGGTGATAACTTAGTAGTGCCAGTATTAGCATCAGACCCTGATGAAAAATCAATATAGTGCTTACCAGAAGCACACACACAGACTGCTAACATTACACAAATTAAAAATATTTTATTAAGCATACTCTCCTTAGTAGGGCTCAAATCTTCTTTTGTATTTATCTATCTTAGCCATAAGACTCTCTGTAGTCTTTGTCGTTCTCGTAATCTCATTAACTACCTTATCTACCTCTTCACCCTCACCTAAAGGAGATGTAGACTCATTCTTTAAAATAGACAAGAAACCTTTGTATAGATCTTTTATACGCTTATCCTTATAAGTATCCTTAGGATCATCCTTGGACATCATTTCTACTTCTTCAAAAGATGAAGTAGGATTAGCCCCAGGTACAAATAACAAAGATAACTTCTTATCATTCTTTGTGGTAACTCTACCAGGATCTTGTATAGACTCTGCTACTTTTATTACTCTCTCAGCATATTTATATGGAAGTTTTGAACTTATATTATAAAGCTTTTCTACTAGACTAGTCATTTTTGATCCTGCTATCTTTGAGTTTGTGCCTAGACTACTAAAAATATTCGTGTAGTCTATAAAACCTTTTAATTTATAAGAAGCTTCTACTAGTATCTTATTACATGCTAGTTTGGCTTCTAGTTGTTCCAGTTTCTTATCTGGAGTCCCTGATTTATATAAGTCTTTTAAATAGAAGTTATAAACCTTATCAGGTCCAAATATCTGCCTGACTCTAGTAGGTTCTATGTTAGATACAAGACTGCTAGGCTTATCACTATCCTTTAATTCAAATTGGATACGAGCTACATCTTTTTGCTTCTGACCACTCCTTATATACTTAGTTAGATCGTCTACAGACTTAACCCTCTCTACACGCTGCTTTACCTTATCGATAGGCTCTATGTTAAGTCTATCTACGAATCTCTTGAAAGAGTTGGGATCTAATACCCAGTTTTTTACATTAGACAGGTCAGGAGTCAGTTTACCTTTTAGGTCTTTTTGAGACTTATCCTGTTGAGTAGACTCATTTATATTTAGACCCTTTGGTTGCTTAGGTTGATCCTTGGGCTTACCTAGACCAAAGAGGGCTTCTTTATTAGAACCACTCTGCTTACTTTGTTGTTGTGGCATAGGAGTCCTTATTCATAGTATTTTTTAAGAAGTTTCTCAAAATATTCTCTTTTTTCTTTAGGGACTAAGCTTTTTAGACCTGAGACAAAGTATGACCCATGATCTGCAAAATCATCTTCGGGCTGTCTTTTTGCATAAAATCTAGTAAATTTAGCATTAGGACCATAGTACCATTCACCCTTTAGTTCTGGATAACCTTCTTCTCTTATTATAAGCCTCTTATGACCTTGTATGGGTTTCCTAGACCAATCAGATAATGATATCCAATCACCCTGCATACTTAACCAATCTTTTTCATTTTGGCTTTTCTTCTCATCTAGTCCGTGAAATAACTCATGGTAATAGGTCAAAATAAATTTTGAGGCGGAATGGCCTTCACTATCCTCCTCAATTTTAGGATCATCAAGTATCCTCTCATTTAAAATGAGAATCCCTGATATGTACTTACCGTGATTAGGATAGAACTCCTTAGAAGGACCCATATCCTCAAATCCCATTTTATCTATCTTACAATCCCTTACAAGCTGTGACGGAAGCTTCTTAAGAGCATCGTATAAGGCTATCACATACTCTGGTTTAGTGTCTTTTTTAACTATAGTGTTATAAGTGGATTTCATTTCCTTAAGGATATGACTTACATCTTTAGATTCTGATTTATCCTCTGGTTTATCTTTTAGGTCTGTATCCTTAGACTTATCCTCTACCTTAGAAGATATAGACCTTAGATATGAAAATATTGGATAGAACATAGCAAAATATGCCCTTTAGGAAGGATTAAAAGATATATCGATAAGGGTAGAAAAATTAGTAGGTTATTAGACGTAAGAAGGGAGATTTAGAAATAAAAAAGACCTACTTTATAAAGGTAGGTCTTTTTGCGAGACTTTTATAATATCCTAATTTAAATTACATTTATTCTTCGTCTTCTTCATCGTTTGGAGAAAAATCTCCTAATTCAGCTTTAACTATCTTATCAGCCAACCTTTTACTACAAGTTAGCCAAATAAAATGACAATCTGCATTTATTTCAACTTCCTCACCCTCAGTCATAATCATATCTGCTAGATCTCTTAACTGTCTTGAATCTGATTCCAAAAACTGTGAATGCATTTTAAGAGCCTCTATAGGATCGTTACCCGTTTCATTTAAACAATGGTTTAAGTCATCACCTTTCTTAAAATACCCAAGATTGATCTCTACTTGTACCTGTTTGTTATCCTCAACCTTTTTAGATTGAGATTTCTTAGCCTTGGACTTAGACATAAAACACTCCTTTGATTTAATGTTATATAATAGGACCTTAATCAAACTTTTTTAAAAATTCATCCCAACACTCAGGTTTAAGAGCTACAGATTTAAGTTCTTCAAATAAATAACTGTAGGATTTGCCTGAGTTAAAAAGACGTTTAAGCCTTGTGGCTGGCTTACCTGTTTCCTTTTCATAATCATAAAAACTTAATAATTTGCCTCTACTCTGACATTCATTTAGATAGTCTTTAACCTTCTCTAAAGGGGTTTTAGCTTCATACTGAGGTTCTATTCCGCAAGCCAATAGAAAGGCATTCCAGCCGTTGTAGTGATGTTCTATTACGTATGCAGGATAGCCTAGCAAAACTCCATCTTTATAATTATTTCTAGAAATCCCTTCTTCAGAATATATATTTTTCATTTTTTCTTCAATAGAGACATAGTCTATATGCCCATATATATTATTTTGTACCTTTTTCTCTTCTTCTATTAATCCTTCAGACACCTCTTCAGAAAAATCTGTTTTAAAGAAAATTTTATCTAGAGGTATCTCTTTTTTCATGCCAGGGTCCTTACTAAATATAAGAACTACCTCATACTTCTTATTCACAGAAAAAATATGCTTAAAAGGTACTAAATAGTAATCATGAAAATACAATCCTAACTCTTCACAAAATTGTATAGAACTTTTAATAAGTTCTTCATGCGAATGCCTGCTTATACAAAAACCAAAAAATCCATCGTTAGTAAGCATCTTACTACAGTTTTTAACAGTATTTCTCCAATAGTTTATGAGCCAATCTTCATATTTAGGATACTTAATTATACTTTGACCGCTATCATCTGAATACTTTTCATAGTCAAAATACGGAGGCGATGAAAAAGCCAGACTAAAATAATTTTCTTTACCCAAAAAATCCTCAGAACCAGAGCTAGATATATTAAATGAACCAGTAGTACGATCTTTTAAAAAACTACCAAATCTATTAAGATTATCATAAGATTTTATATTAGGCTCACATCCTGTATACTCTAATCCTAAAACCATGGCTGCTAACATTCTAGACCCAAACCCACAACTATAATCATATACCTTACCATTATTACAGTATTTTTTATAGATAAAAGATGCTACAGAAGGTTTAAAATTTGTAACAGTAGCCTTACACAACTTTAGACCTGTCCGTATAGAACTATCAGTTAGTCTATTAGCATACTTTAACCTATTTTTAGTTAATTCCATAAGAAAACTATCATCTTTCCACAATTCTGTAGGAGCCCTGTAACCTTTCCTGTAGCAATCGTATATATTAGGGAAAAAATATTCACACAAATTCAAACCAGTATTATTGTAAGCAATAATATGATCCTTCTCCTTTACTACCATTTCTTTATAAGAGCTTAACACATAATCTAAACGATCTTTAGTAAATTTAGTATAAGGAAAACCATATTTTCTAAGCATCTCAAATACCCTTTTTTCCATCATATATTTTACAGAATCATCCTCTATAGTCCTATAAAATTTTGGTTTTATGCTAGAGTCTAACTCATAAGTAACTTTTGACACCATCTCGTGGTTTAGATACCTCTCTGGTATCTTATAGTACATATCTGGAGTTATGTATTTAAGTAACAGTTTTACAAAATCTGCATAATACTCTTTTGAAAAAATTATCCTATAGATATCAAACTCATCTGCTTTAAAACCCCAACCATAAATACTATCTAGAAAATTTAAAAAGGCATCTAATTGGGCTTTATCAGGGCATTTATTAGCGAATGAGAAAGTATTAGTATCATCATCATAATACCCGTCATCAAAAAACCAAGTAGCTAATATCTCATCGTCCCAGTCTGATTTTATTAATTCTAAAGGCATAAATTTACCTTTTACGCCTTCTCTATAAAAATTTTCTCTGAATTCTGAAAAATTTCTATGAGCTACAGTGTCAAATCTCATACCCTTACCATCATCACTAAGTTTTTTTGGAGTAGAGTATGGACTAAGTATATCCATTTTTTTATCAAGATACTTTTGTTGTTTCATAGAATGATATTCAAAAAATCTAGGACAATCATCTATTCCTCCATCTCCTAGCATACTTCCTATAATTACAACTCTCTGTCTTTTAATTAAGGGTGGATAGCTATCCAACCTATTGTCTTCTTTGCTTTTAACTTCAAGACTCTTTAGATGTGGTCTCCAAATAGTAGTGGAAATACCGTATTTATCTGAAAAACCTTCTTTAGTGAGACTATAGTAATCTTTAGATAGGATATCTTTAGGAGTACTTTTAAGTTTATTTATACTTTCCTGTGTTTCATTATACTTCATTGATACAGTTATCCCTAATTTACCTCTTCTAAAAGCTATCCCTTCTCCAGTCATATTGTATATATCGCCTATTGCTGCATCAGTTAAACCTTTTTTACATAGTCTAGTCAATTCTTCATCTGTAAGTTCATTCTTTTTGTCTTTCCTTTTTCCTGTAAACACAATAGATATATCAACTCTTACCTTATTTCTAGGATTTGTAGGTATTTTGTATTTTGTAAGTCTTTTTAAGATAGCGTCTTCAGAGACTCCTATGATATTTCCTATCTCTCTAGCTCGATACCCAAACTCACTATAAAGTTTGGAAAGACTCTCTTTGTACAATTTCTCAAATTTATATTCCATATGATTACCTCCTACATATAATATACTTCACGGCAATAGTTTTTGCACAATATTTCTTTAATTATTTTAAAATATTTTTAATACTTTCCGCCGATGACCCGAAAACTTTGATATCAGTTTAATTTCTTAAGAAAATCACCCCATAACTCCGGTTTCAAGGCTACTTGAGTAAGCTCATCAAATAAACTTCCATAAGGAGCTTTTGAACTAAACAGTCTTTTTATCTTTAATCCGTACCTTTGTCCTTTTATCCTAGAATACTCGTAAAAAGTTATTACTCTTCCTTGCTCTAAACAATCTTTCATATAAATAGTAGTCATCTCTGCTGGACTTAAAAATATTCTTTCAGAAGATGCTACGCCTCGTCTAGGTAAATTTAACTCTTTAAGCCATCTAGTTAATGTAGGTTCAGATATATCATATTTTTTACACAACTCATTTATAGACCTACCACCGATGTAGTCTTCTTTAAAAGTATCTGGAGGATCCTTTTTATTGTGAGGTCTGTCTATATTAAATACTTTACCATACTTAGCTTTTAATGTAGCTACTCTCTTTTCAATAACTTCAGGAACTTGACAAGTATACTCCACCCCGTACTTTTCTAGACAAGTCTGCTTAGCCTGTTCTCTATTAGTATATCCTGGATCTCCATAGAGTTTTTGTTTAGTCTCGTGTATTTTAGCTAAAACAGCTGGATCTCTTAAAGAGTGTCCTCCTTCAAAAGTTTCATTAGACAGCAAAGCCCCTTCTTTATTCTTATAATTTTCATTTCCGTATACTTCTTTACAGGTCTCTTTACGCTTAAGTTCGACTGCTCCACAGACTATCTTAGTATTAGGATACTGTTGCTTATACTCTGAAGAGGTTAGATTATGAATCATCTTTAAGTGTATAGTAATATCTTTACCTTCGTGACCACAAATAGCGCATTTTACTGAAGTGTCTATTACAGGTATCTCTGTTTTAGGTGCCTCTGAGAACTCTTGATCTAGAATCTTCTGAATATCTTGTTCCGTTTCACTACCCTGTGATTTCTGACTTTGTTCCTGTGACATAGTTTATCCTTTCTTTAAAACTAAAAATGTTTCTGTTAATGTGCTAAAATTTGTACCAGTTTTATAGCTAGAGGTCTTATATACATCTTCTAAAAAAAATCCTATTTCTTTAGTTAGTATAATAGAATCCATAACTATTCCATAACCCTCTATATCTCCTACATTTAAAACAAAATAACAACTATTTTTTAATGAGTTATAGACATTAAAAACCATCTTCTTTAAAAACTCATTTTTCCATAATGTGTATTCTGGGTATTTTATATAAGACTGAGTAGGCTCTGTAGAGTACCTCTCCTTATTAAAATAAGGAGGACTAGTTATAGCAAAATCAAACTGTCTATTATAATTGGAAGAATCTTCTGCTACTCCGTTACAAATATCTATACTATTAGATATCCTAGAATTTAGCCAATCTTTTAAATTTTTAAGACTATTATATGTTTCTAGGCAAGGTTCTATTCCGTAATAATTCTTATTTTTAGAGACTACCCCACACATCCTACCTCCCCATCCTGCGCATGGATCTAAAACTTCTAACCCTGTACAATATTTATCAATAAAAAATTTAGCAAAAGCTGGGTTAAATTGACCTGCTACCTGAGATCCGTAAAATCCTAAAGCATTGCGTATATTAGAATTTTCTATATTATCCCCACATTTAAGCTGCTCTTTTATTACTTTTTTTAGATTTCTATAATTATAAAAACTTTCATACGGGCTTTTTTTATTTCCTACATTAACTTTAAACCTATGGTTCATAAAACTACTAGGTAAAACATTATTTGTATAAGAGGCTCTTAGTGTTTTGTTCTCTTCTTTAACTTTACACTTTAATATAATATTCCAATCTATATCTCGTTCTTCTTCTGTAAGATTATAAAAAGGAAAACCTCTTACCCAGGTTCTTGCCTCTAATGCTCTGAGAAATCTTTTTTTAAATACTTCGTCTGAAGAAGTTCTATAGCTTTTTAAACTATATTGTTCTAAAAAAGGATGTTGTAATCTACCTCTATTATCTTCCCATTCTTTAAACCACGGCTTAACTCTATATATAGATCCACACTCCTCTGGTAAAACTCCAAATTTATAACAAAAATCAGGCCATATATAATCTTTTATTTTACTAAAAATATATTCAGCATTATCTCCATAACACGACATTTCATAGCTTAACCCTTCTTCTCTAGCATCAAACTTAACTCCTAGTTTTTCATTTACTGTTTTAACCAATTTATAAAATTTTTCATATGTATAAAAAGGTTGCTTTCCTATAGTTATTGAAAAACTATTATCTATGCTATATCTTTTTCCATCATCCATAGCCCATATAGCTAATACTTTTAAGTTCAAATTTTTATTTAAAAATTCAAGTACTTCCTCTCTCATTACATTCTTCTGAAGATTAACTTTTCCTTCTACCTTTTCAGTATAAAATAAATTATAATAATCCCTTAGTATAGGATCTGTTTCAAAATGAGCATGTATGCTATAGTCTCTATAGCCTCCTTCTTCGTCTTTATCAGGGTCTGATAATCTTATTCTAGATAATCTTGATCTTAAAAACTCTATTTTTACTTTTACATAAGCAATCTGTTCCCAAGTATGACCGAATGAAAAACTATGCGTAGCAGCACATATTTTACTTCTAGCTATATTTCCATCTCCTAATACAGATCCTAATAAAACATCATTATCAAAAGGTTGTTTTTCTGGAATTCTATCTTTTCCTGATATTAATTCTAACCAATCTGCATTCATAGTGATAGGTTTTACAGGAATTATACCTCCAAGTTTTATAAAAAGAGCTTTTGTTATAGGGTATTCTTTTTTTAGATCTTCTAGCATATACCCTAGCTTAATCTTACTCTTAATGTCTTCTATTCTATTTTGTGACATACTGTACCTCCTAATATAGTAATATACGTCATTAATATCATAATATTGTATAATAATTAAAATATTAGAAGATTATTATAAAAATAGCAATAAAAAAGGTTCTAGATTGCTCTAGAACCTTTAAAATACTACTAAAATTAAAATTAACGGGCGATTTTAATTCTAGTTAGGGCGAGAGGATTATGTGCACCTATCCCCAAATTTTCGAAGCAAGAGAAACCAATTCGACGGGCTTTGGGGTCATCTGCACTGAGGATCGTTAACTCCGTCCTCACAGGGATCCTACCGAAGAACTCCGGTTCTGCACAGACGTAAGCATAACCAGGATCAACTTTACGAGTGACGATGATCTGGGCACCCCAAACAGTTGCCATGAGACCAGTCTTCAATAAAGCAGCCTGTGATTCGATGTCAAGGACATCGCGTCCCCACTTACGTACATCCGCGTAGTCGAGAGCATTCATAAAGATACGTGCTACGCGCAAATCATGAGTCTCGATACGAGCAAAAGCATCGATGAAGTCAGAGGGCTTGATAGGAGCAGTGGCATTGACCTGGGCATTCGTGTATGCGCTATTAAGATTGTCAAAGCCTACAGTGCTAACAGCGTCCATGACATCAAAGGCTCTGGCATCTTCTGCAGCCTGGATCTGGGCTTTGGCAAGATCCTGAGCACGTTCAATCAAGTCAAAACGACGTTCTTTGACCTGAGTAAGCGGAATTTCAGGGTTAGATGCAATTTCAAACAACGGGAAAATGACACGGCGTGGTTTGGTAATTGCGAGAATGTTTTCGCCTTCCTCACCGACCACGAACGCAGTTACGTTCGGATCTTTATCGTAAATAGGAAGAGCGCCATCAGGAAGCTGCTCGACAAGGAATGCCTTACGTGCTACTGACGTATAGTCTCTACGTAGGCGCAAGGGCTGAATCCAGTGTGTTACTTTAACCCTCTTTTATAAGAGGGAGGATAAGTCTTTCAACTTATCTCTTGCAGTTACCTGCAAGTTCAGACTGTATCATCACCTGTGATTCAAAACCACAAGTGCTCGGCGTGTAAGAAAGAGTTACCTCTTTCGAATGGGCGTTATCGTCATGGGCTTGCGCCTTTAGACTTTCCCCAGTCGTTGAACCTTCCGAGATGTTTCCATCAAGGCTTGGCTGCTGATTGTCCTTGTTACGGAATTTTTTAGGTAGTTTGTATCTTAAATCATTAGTGATTTCAGGTTCGATATGTTCCCAAGCTTTATTATGGCTATCTTTGAGTACACATATATTACCTTCACCTTCTTTATCCCAGGTGATACTGACAGTAAGACCGAGGACCTCTTTAAAAACTTTAACAGCTTCCATTCGAGTATCCAAGAAGATATTCTTGTCATAGGTAACAATGTTAAATCCGTACTCAGTTACGATACCATCGTCCATCCACCAATATGCAAATCCTTCAGGAGTCATCTCTCTTAATAATTCAAGAGTTAGAACTTTTTCACCTTGAGGATAAAATCTTTTGCGATATTCAGTGAACTGAGGTAGAGCAAATGTTCTAGCATCTACGTATGGGAACAATTCTCCACCTTTTTCAAAAGCTCTTTCACCATAAAAAACCTTAGCAGTAAAAGGACTAAAAATTGAAGCTTTCTTAAGCAAAAGTTGTTCTTGTGCAGTACAATGACGACATAGCCAGTATCCTGTTCCTGAAGCCTGAACAGCTATACAAGAATCACCAAAAAGTGTACCGTGAAGAACTTTCCTTTGTCTGTCAGTTAGACTTTCAAATCTTAGAGCATTTCTTCTAAGTTGATATCTCTCATCTGTCTTAATTCCGTATATTCTACGGAGTTTATTTACCCAGCTCTGAGAAATACCGTACTTTTTAGAAATTTCAGTGTCACTTAATCCGCTGAGCTCGTACTCTTCGGATAAAAGAGCTTCAGGCAACACGTTACTCAGTGCTGCTAGCTTCTCTTCGCTTATCATGACATTGTTTACTACCATCTTACTTACCTAAAAACTTTCTTAACAAGGAGGTTCCAGACAATTTACCGAGTTTATCGTCCACCATTCAGGTTTAGTTAATGGACGCGGCTAGCTTCGCACGACCTGCAGCAGTTTTGATATAGTCGCCTATCAACTGCTGTTTGACCTCATTACTGATCTCGGACATAATAGAACCTCCTTAAAACGTGAATAAAAAGACACCCTATTTCATGCTCATACAGAGCATATAAAAATAAAAGGGGAGGGTTTAATCTCCCCAATCATTTAGATACGCATCTGAACAACCATGAACGGATCACTTGTTGACGGAGCTACAAGAAGAACACCGATCACTGTACCACCGCGAGCTGTATCAGAGCTAGGGGTAAGTAGACCATTTGCTGACGAATAGAGTAAGCAACCAGGAACATAGTTAACAGTAAGATCTGCACCGTTAACATTGTTTGTCTCATAGACATCGGTTGCAAACACTGAACCAGAACCAGCAAGATACGGGACTTTTCCAGAACCGATACCAGACATAGACTCATAAGGATAACCCACTGCATTGTTCTCTGCGATACCAACGGGGGTTACGTTTGAATTGTCTTCTGAAGCGTTACCACCAGTGGCAGCAACGATGGTTCCGCTAACTGTACCAACTGCTACGACGCTACCAGCAAGGATACCGCTAGGAGTAGAAGAACTCAAACGGGTATTAGCCTTCTGCTGTGTTGAAGTGTAGTTGCTCTGAGTAAGACCAGCATCGGTCAATTTACCCAGTGTGTTCAAAGTAACTCTGTAGAGGATATTCATACCGCGATCCGGTACGATTCCACTTGCTTCACCTATCATGGTAAAACCTCCTTAAAGATTATTAAAAATGCACCCTATCCTAGATGGCGGGTAGTAAAAGAAACCTTACTATTTATTAACAAAAATACTGTGATATATCAGGATCAGACTTCCACATCCCTGCGAGAGGATCGGAATTACTTTCTGATGCTTCTTTCTTAACCAAACCACTAAGTGACTTCGCGCCTTTCTTAGTATCTGAAGCGATAACGCCTGCAAAGATATCATCAAGAAGATTAGTGGAAGCTTCTTTTTCTTCTTTGTCCTCTTCCTTCTTCTCTTCCTCTTCCTTCACTGCAGCGTCTTTCTCTTCATCTTTATCTTCTTCTTTTTCTTCCTTAGCAGCATCTTTCTCTTCTTTTTCTTTGTCCTCTTCCTTTTCTTCCTCTTTAGCTGCGTCTTTTTCTTTCTTACACTTAGGGCAAGTGCATTCCTCAGCAGCATCCTTCTCGTCTTCTTTCTTCTCTTCTTTATCTTCTTTCTTGTCGCCCTTCTTAGCCTTCTGCTCTTCCTGGAATTTCTTCAGACCCTCAGGGATCTTACCAGCATCTTTTTCTTCTTTATCTTCATCTTTCTTCTCTTCTTTTTCATCTTCTTTGCATTCTTCAGCTGCATCTTTTTCTTCAGCCTTACACTTTTCACATGTGCAAGCAGCAGCCTTAGCGATAGTATTAGCAAGCTCTTCCTGACGATTAAGCATAGCATCTACCATGTTATCAGGTAAATGCATAAGGTCAGCAGCTTGATGCTGTACGACTTCATCAGCAGCACCTGGAAGGATACGCTGAGAGGCGACGATACACTTTACAGCTTTTTCCTCAAGACGCTTAGCAGCTTGGACAGCTTCAGCAGCCATCTTAGCAGTGATCTCAGGGATATGAGTATCAGGGTCTCTCTTATCCTTTTTTCCACCAGGAAGATCTGTTACGACATCTTCCGCCCAAGCAGAAGGATCACCTTTAGCATATTCAGTGACCTTAGGGTCATTCTTTTCATGCTCTGGGTTGTTTACTTGGTAAGGATCATTCATGATACCTGTACCCTTGTCTTCAAGATCCGCTGCCTTTTTAGTAAGTCGTTCTCTCATGTTAAGTACCTCCTATTAAGTTACGAGTATGATTTCTATAGGAATTTTGTTATATTAAAATATCAGTATTAATAGGTTATTACAAAATGCATTTTTTTATCTTAGAGACTTTTCAACAGCTTAGCCCACTTCAATAACTTTTTTGCTTCTTTTGTAGTAGGTTTTCTGCCTGTCTCGATTATAAGTTCAGTGAAAAAAGATTGAGGGTCTACACTAGCTGTTTTCCCTATGGAGATCATCTTAGACATAGCTTTAACTGAGTCTGGTTTTACTGGACTATCTGAGGCATTTTTGTCGATGTAGTATAAAAGCCCTAAGACATCTTCTTTTGAGTATCCATACTTTTTAAAATTTTTCCAATTATTTATATTTGATAATATTTGTAGTCCATTTACTAATCTTTCATTACCTGTAGCTTTGGCTAACTTTATGACCCTATCTTTCTCACTAGCGTCTTTTATTAGTCCTGAGTTAGTAGATTCAGACTCTAAAGGTCTGTCACTAGGGTTAGTCTTCTGTACTATTTCATCCTTAAGGATATTTCTTCTGATCTTATTAAGGATGTTTTTAGTCATCATCTGTTCTACTTCATCAGCTGTAGCATCCTCTGGAGGCTCTTCTACTTGACGCTCAGGTGTAGGTGCTGTTGCGTCACCTGCGGGAGCACCGCCTAGTGGTGCGTATGCTCCTGGAGGAGTCTCTGGAGCAGGAGTAGATCCAGTGTCAGGTTGAGGCTCATCTAATTTTAAAGGACTGTCCCCACCACTTGGAGTCTCAGGGAAATCAGTATCATCTGCAGGAGGTGCAGCCTTGAGAGATTCTTTTTTAGGAGGAGTCGGTGTCGCATCGGGGGCTGGTGCGTCAGCAGGAGCCTCGTCTGCAGCTTGGATTTCCTGTAGGAGAGATCTAGCAGCTTGCGAAGCAGCACGCAAGATCATTCCAGGTTGTGCTTCGAATGAAGGCATCCCTATATATTTAATAAGCTTTTCTGATACATCTTCTGTAGGCTCTATTATATTACGAAGGACTGCGCCTTCAAAAGCGGGTTTCGCAACCCAACTGGCATCCACAAAAACACAACTATTTTTATCTTCAACATTTCCACAAAGCTCTGCCACTATTCTTCTTATGCCGTTATCATCATAGAAATAGTTATTCTTATAATACTTAATATGATGACAGAGTTTAGTTTCATCTGCAGCTACATTACCGCACTGAGAACATTGACTAAAGAGAATTTGACAACCCATGCTGGTTGCGTTAAAATATCCAGTTTTTATCTTTTCTACTAAATCTTCATGTTCTCTACTAGTAGCTATGAGAAGATCTACATAGAGAGTAGTTATATCTTTACCATCTCTATCTTTTCCTATAGGAACTTCTCTTAAAGCAACATCAATTACCTTGCCTTTTGAGAGCTCAGGTAGTTGACAGTGTTCCAAATAGTTATCTGCACCAAGGAAAGTTTTATAGGTAGCTCTAAGTAATTCTCGCTCCCATGCATCTCCATTATTGTTAACAAAAATAGAATGTTCAGGTTTAATAAAATATTTACTTTTTTTATCTTTAGGATTAGCTAATTCAGTATCGACAGAAGCCATTATTGTCGCGTGACTAAGAAGCCACTTACCTGGATCATATTTAGCTATAACTGTCTTAGCTACTTTAATTCTACCTGCTGGTACTTTCTTTTCAACCCATTTAAAAGGATCTACTATAGGAGTAACTAAAGCAGCATTATTAAAACTGCGTCTAAACATAGCCATAGTTATGCCACCTTGTTATTTATTGGAGGTCGTATATCTTCTGGATAGCGTGCTTTATAAAACCATCAGAGCACTTCGAGGAGTATTTATGATAGATAGTCTGATAGGCTTGGATATCTGTAAGTTTATTATCTTTGCACTCAAGTATATCTGAAGCCACTTTCTCGACTACCTCTGTAGCAAACTGATTAGCGATATTAGAAGCCATTTTAGAGATACGGTAGGTATCTACATCGATATTAAACTGTTTAGCGAGGATCTCTTCAGCAAGTTTAACTGTCTTCTTTTTATTATCTTTTTTATCATCTTTTTTATCGAACTCACCAAAATCCTTGTGTGATCTTTCCTTTTCAAAACTACTATAACCTGTATTACGCATTACAGGAGATACCCCTTGAGCATAAGGTACTAGTATAAGATCTTCTGGAGCAAACTGCTGATTACCGCCTACAGGCATTTCCACCCAAAGCTTATTAATACTAGGGCACACCTCAGTAACTATCCCTACGTATGGAGATATCTGTGTTTCAGATATGACCCATTTAACAGGATCTCCAACTTTGAAGGAGACAGCTATAGCAGACTTGTGTGGTGGATAATTCTGCATCTTCAGTCCTTTTTATTAAGGTAGTACCTACTAGTTTATTCTAATAGGTACTATAGTTACTTTATTTTCTTCAACTCTCACAAGTGTGAGATAATTTCAGAAGCACAGTCTAGCTGATAGGCTAGCTTATTTATTTCAACTCCCACCTAAACTAAGTGGGATACTAACTACTTAACGATGCTATAAGGTTTCTTACTAGCATTGACTTTACTCTGCATATTATCAAAAGCTTCCTTCAGAGTCTTATCATCAAACTCGATCTGAAGTACTGAAGCAGTTTTCTTACCTTCAAGGACATCAGATACACTGTCCAATTGAAACGCTAGTTTAAAAAGTTCAAAATCCCCAGACGCCTGCAATTCTCCAGCAATCGTATCAAGTTCCTGAGTAACTGAAGTAGAAGCGTCTTTATCTTCTTCTTTTTCATCCTTCTTATCACCCTCTATTTTCTTCTCTTCTTCAGTTTCTTTCTTCTCGTGATCTTTTTCATCTTCATTATGTTTCTTACCAGTAGCTTCTTCTACTTTCTTCTCTTCCTCTTTCTTTTCTTCTTTGCTCTCTTCAGCAGCTTTCTTAAAATTCTTGATACCGATAGCATCTAGTGTGGTTTCCCAAGTCTTTGGATCATTCTGATCCTTACCTTTTTTCTTATCTTCAGCAGCAGCTTTAAGCATAGTCTTAAACTGTTCTCTTTCCTGAGTATTAAGACAAGCTACTAGTTTAGCTAGCTTTTCCATTGTATCTTGTTTCTCTAGACTTGCTAACTTGGCCTGAAGAGTTTTGATTTCATCTGCTCTAGACATCGTATCCTCCTTAACGGTATTAAAAGATTGTGAATTATCAGATATATCATAAGCTTTCTTAGAAGAAACTAACTTAGGGTTCTTATTTATATTTGAAAGGATAACAGCGTAGGTGTTTGAGTTTACTTTACCTGCGTACTTACCATTATCTTTTTCATTGATTGCACGATGGAGGGCATCTTCATAGGCGGTGCGTTCATCATATCTAAGGATACCTTCATCTACTATATCTGTAGCATACTTGGCTAACTCTCTTAGATCGGTTTCATTAAGATCATAAACATTAAAAGGCTGACCTACATCTTCTCTTTTAGGATCACCTCTAGGGACTCTATCTTCTACGATAGTTTGTCCATTCTGGTTACGAAAAAGATGTCTAGCACTATTTAATACTTCTGGATGATTTAGAAGCATACCTTTAGCTAAACTTTTAGCAGAGGGTTTATCCTTTTTATCAGCCATTATAGATCCTTATGATAAGATAATTTTATGACAGATAAATCACAGACTTATCTATAATTACTGTGTCTGTATTAATAGGTTAT
>Ga0187868_1001113_pt1 | contig 19702 bp, 19 predicted proteins | sample June2016WEW_13_4_FD_133014 | JGI IMG/M metagenome (GOLD analysis project Ga0187868, IMG submission 133014) | Peatland microbial communities from SPRUCE experiment site at the Marcell Experimental Forest, Minnesota, USA - June2016WEW_13_40 | ecosystem: Environmental > Terrestrial > Soil >... | reverse complement strand
TCGATTAAATAGGTTTCGCTCACGGTCATCTGCCCGCCGCCCGGCTGGAACAGAATCATGTGCTTCGAAACCTTGACGTCCGTCGGCTGGCGTTGGGACGCGTTATAGACATCGACGGTGATGCCGGTAGTGGGAGTGCCCGGCGGCATCATGTGGTTGTAAACCACGTGGTCGACTTCCACCCGCACCATGGAGGGACCCTGACCGCCAGCATCTTGCTCCATGCGAAACGCACCGCCCGCATCGGTCTTGGCGGAAGCGACCGGCTCCATGCCGCCCTGGCCGAACTTGTACAGCGTTACCGTGGTGCCGGCCTGGGGCTGGCCGGTGGTGCGGTTCACCACTGTGCCGGAGACTTCGGCGGCTAGCGGCAGGCAAACGAAAACCGGGATCAGTAAAGCGATTTTTTTCATGCGCTGGCCGCCTTCATGGATTTGCCGCACTCGCCACAGAACTTCAGGCTCTTTTCGAATTGCGCGCCGCAGGAAGGGCAGACGAAAACGATGGGCTTGGATTCGGGGGCGCGCTCGGGCTTCTGCTTGGGGACCGGCGGCGCGGCTACCGCTGCCGGCGCGGTCAACTGCCCCTTCAGGCGATCGACTTCGGCCAGCACCGCGGCCAGCTCCTTTTGCAGGTCCTTCTTGGTGTTCTGATAATCGGCGTCGGAAAGTTTGCCCAGCCGGTATTCGAATTGCAAATCGCGCAGGTTTTCGTAGATGGCGGCCTTACGGTCGTCCAAATGGGCGAAGGGGGATTCCGGTTCGGCGGCGGGCAGGTCGCTCGGCCGGATGGTGAGGATGAACGCGATAACGGCGATCGCGAGCACGCATGTAATGACGATGATCACCGCGGAAGCTTCACTCCAAATCGGCCAGATCTTTTTCGATCTGGTCTTTATATTTCGACAGCGCCGGGTCGTCGATTTCGATGGTTCCGACTTCGGCCATGGGGCGCGGTTTGCGATATTTTCGAATGAAAAACCAGATGGCCAGCAACCCTGCGGCCACGGCGGCATAGGGGACCACCCATCCGGCGCTCGATGGCGGGGACAGATAAATACCCGAGCCGTAGTCGCGCACGAAGGCGTCCACGATCTGTTGATCGCTCATCCCCAAGGCCTGCATGCGGGCGATGCGCTCCTTGGCCGGCTTCGAGAACCCGCACTCCAGCATGCTGCAGGTGGCGACGGAATCCTTGCAACCGCACTGGCAGGCCAGGCGCATGCCCACGCGGCGCACGTCCAGGCTCGGTTTTTCGGACGCGGTTTGCGCCAGCGCGGCCAGAACCAAGACCGCGGCCAGGAGAGGCATTTCAAATCTTCGGAGCCAGCTCTTACGCTGCATCTCTTATAAGCCTCCCTTGCGAATGCCCAATGTCACTCAGTACCCGGTTTCGGAAATTCAGTGACGTATTCCAGGGCAACCGCTCCTTGACAGTCGCGGCTCTGACTCGGGGCTCCTTCGCAAACTCGAGCATGTTGGCATCAGGATCGAATGTTCGGGTCAGAGCCGCGACTGTCAAGGAGCGGTTGCCGAATACGTGACCGTAATTGCGAAACCGAATACTCGGTCTTAGCCAAGAGAACGGCGGCCCGGGAAGCTGATTCCAGGGGAGAAGAGCGGGACGAGGGCGTCCCGCGCGGGCCAGGGGGCCCGCCCCACAAGGTTGACCCGCGACTGCCTTTGGAAAGCTAAGTGACATTGGGCACGAGTGCCCGCTCCACGGTTGCGGGCTATGCCTTAACATGTCTTCTCGCCAAGCCCACCACCGTTGTGCGGGCATACTGCATTTTCACTTTGCTAGGAACCAGGCAGACCAGCGTTCCGCCGATCAGCACCAGTCCGCCAAACCAGATCCAGAATACCAGCGGGTTGATATAGGCCTGAATCACGGCGCGCTGGTTGTCGTCCGACATGCCGGCGAAATTCAGATACACGTCTTCGTTGGGCCGCTGGCGAAGGCCGATTTCCGAGGTGCCTTGCCGGCTAGCCTTGTAAAAGCGTTTCTCGGGCTCAAGCGTGCCAAGGTCGTTGCCGTCCTTAATGACTTGGATGATGGCGCGATGCCACTGGTAGTTGGCGTTTTCGCCCTGGTCCATGCGGACCATGTGCAGCGCATAGTGGCCCAGCCGCATGGTGTCGCCCGGCGCCATTTCGCGGGTGTCGCTTTGGTTGAATGCCTTGCCGGTGATGCCGATGAAGATCAGCACGATGCCCATGTGCACCAGGTACCCGCCGTAGCGGCGCGTGTTGCGATGGGTGAGCTCAACCACGGCATGGGGAAAGGAAAAACCGTTCTTGGCCGCGATGGAGCGCGCTCCTTTGGAGAATTCCACGATCACGGTGAGCGCCACGAACAGGCAGAAGCCGAAAGAGACCAGCGCGTAAGGATGGCGCACACCGGCAATCAGCAGCGCGACCACCAGGACCACCGCGGCCAGGCCGGGCCATTGGAAATTGCGGCGCAGGCTTTCGGTCGAAGTGCGGCGCCAGGCGAACAGCGGGCCCACGCCGGTAAGGAACAACAGGAACAGGCCTATGGGCACCATCAGCCGGTTGTACCAATCGGCATCCAGCGAAATCTGGTCGCCGGAAATGGCTTCCGAAATCTTGGGAAACAGGGTGCCCCACAGCACGGCGAAGCAGCTCGCCAGCAAAATCAGGTTATTGAACAGGAAGCTCGATTCGCGCGATAGCACGGCTTCCAGTTGCGCATCGCTCTTCAAATAATCGAGGCGGTCCAAAATCAGGTAAATGGTGCCCGCGATGCCGATGGCCAGAAAGCTGACGAAATACTTGCCGATATCGGAGCGGGCGAAAGCGTGCACCGATTGGACCAGGCCCGAGCGGGTCATCATGGTGCCGAGGATGCACAGGAAAAAGGTGGTCGAAACCAGCACGATGTTCCAGATCTTCATCATGCCCTTCTTTTCCTGCATCATCACCGAATGCAGAAACGCGGTGCCGCTGAGCCAGGGCAGGAGCGAAGCGTTTTCCACCGGGTCCCAACCCCAATACCCGCCCCATCCCAGAACGTGGTAAGCCCAGGCCGCGCCCAGCATAACGCCGGTGCCCTGGAACAGCCAGGTGATCAGAGTCCAGCGGCGGGTCGTATGAATCCAACCTTCGCCCGGCTGCCGCGTGATGAGGGAACCGATAGCGAACGCGAACGGCACGGCGAACCCCACGTAGCCCAGGTACAGCATGGGCGGGTGAATGGCCATCGCCGGATACTGCAGCAACGGGCTCAAGCCGCTGCCATCCGCCACCGGCTGAATGAGCTTATCCACCGCCAGCATCTGAAAGGGATTGGCGACAAAATTATTCATCAGCAGGAAGAAAGTCTGCACCGCCGACAGCACCGCCACCACGTACGGCATCATGTCGCGGTGTTTACGCCGGTTGGTGAAGACCACTACGGCGGCGTAGCTGGCCAGCAGCCAGCTCCAGAACATGAGCGAGCCTTCCTGCCCGCTCCACCAAGCGGCAAATTTATAGACCGTGGGAAGGGAGCGGTTGCTGTGCTCGGCCACGTACGCGAAGCGGAAATCGTCGGTCAGCAGGGCATGCACCAGGACACTCGATGCCAGGGTGATGAGGACCCAGACCGAGTAAACCGCTTTGCGGCCGCTGGCGACCAGAAACGGCTTGGCTTTGACGCGGCCGACCACGGAAGCCACGGCGGCATAAATCGCCACCGCGAAGGCCAAAAGGATGGCCAGGGATCCGAAATTTTCCATATCCCACCTTTAAATGCTGGATTTAGTGCCGCTATTGATGTTGGGTACCTGGCCCGGTTTCAGGCTCGGCTTGGCCTCGTATTTGGAGGCGCACTTGGCTTGAATGTTGGTGGCGTGAAAGGTGCCGTCCCGATCCATCTTGCCTTCCGCCAAAGCCTGAGCGCCATCGCGGAAGGTGTCCGGCAACGGGTCCAGCCCGCTGTAGACCACCTTCAGATCCTGCTTGTCCTGCTTCAGCACAAAAACCACCTGCTTGCCGTGGTGCTCAATCGACCCGGTGGCCACGTCGCCGCCAACCCGCAGCCGCTGGCTGTAGGCCCGGTCCCCCATCTGACTGAGCTCGGCAACCGTCTTGTAATAGGTCTTGGCTCCGCCGGATCCAGCCAACGCGAGCCAGACCATCACGGCCAGGATAATGGCGATCAGAACAGCGAACTTGCCGTATTTTTTCATCCGGTCCCTCTGAAGTCTCAGTATAAACCCAAAGCAAACCTCGATAATCAGGTGTTTTTGACTCTTTTGTGGGAATACGCAACACCCCCCATTTGGAGGGTGTGCAGCGCCCCAAAGACTCATTGTGCCGCTTGTGCATTCTTGTGGATGCGCTTGCAATGGGCGTGGTTTCCTCCGCGTCTTAGGGCATTTCCACGGAATCGGGCGGTATGCTCAAAAGATGCGTCATAGTCTGCCCAGGGTGGGTGTGTTCGGCTGGGGCGTTGTGGCCCCTAAGTCAGCCAATATCAAAGCGTTTGAGGAGAATCTGCTGGGGTCCGAAAGCTGGCTGTCGCCATTTAACGGTTTTGGGCCGGACAATTTCCTGGTGGGAGAACCCGAATTCTGCTTCGAAGATTATCAGCCGTGGATCGGCCAGCGCTTCGCCCCGCGGCAGTATCAGAATCTGAAGGAGAAAATCGATCTGCCGGCGCTGTTCGCGATCGGCGCCTTTATTCAGGCGCTGGAGCAGAACCCCGGATTGGAACAGGAACTCAAGCTGCTTGGCGAACGATGTCACGTCTATGTCGGGACAGGTTTGGGAAGCTTGGGCACAATTTACGACACCAGCGTGGCGCTATACGAGGCGCAGGCGCGTTGGGACCGTTTTTGGGCCCGGCCGGAAAACAATCGCGCGCGGCGGGAGTATGTGGCGCCAGGCGACGGTGGCGTGCCCCCGGATCCGCGCGCGGCTTCTTACGACGATCTCGACGGCGTCGACGAACGGGCAGCCGCCGAACGGAGCTGGAATCGCTACTGGGCCGCTCGTTCTCCGGAGTTGGGCGAGTACCTGGCGGAATTGGCCGAGATCGATGGCTGCGGCATCGAAGGCGGCATTGCCGCCGGCAAGCTCAACAGCATTCGCGACAAGGAAAAGCGGCGCGCCCGGCTGCGTGAAAAATGGCGGGCGCCGGAACCGCCCTGGAAAGTGTCCGCGAATCTGATCTGGAACATTCATAATATGCCGGCGGCGCAGATCTCCATCCTCGGCGGCATTACCGGAATGGCTTTCGCGCCGGTAGCCGCCTGCTCCACCTTCGGCGTGGCGTTGCAACTGGCCATGCGCGCCATCCAGTGCGGCGACGCCAAAGCGGTCATCATGGGCGCCACCGACCCGCCGCCGCATCCGCTCGCGGTTGGCGCGTTCTACAGCGCGCGGGTGATTGCCGCGGACGGGCGCGTATCCACGCCGCTCACCCAACTGAAGGGCACCCACGTGGCCGGCGGTTCGGTGATCTGGATCGTAGGCGACCTGGAATACATGCGCGCCAAGGGCTTCCAGCCGCTGGGCATGGAGCCGGTCGCGGTGGGCGTAACCTCGGATGCGCACCACATCATTACGCCTTCGCTCCCCGGCCCCAGAGCTGCCGTCTTGCGGGCGGTAGCCGAAGCCTCGGCAACGGCCGATGGCGTGGGCACCTGGGACCTGCACGCTACCGCTACGCCGGGCGACTATGCCGAAATGGAAACGGTCCGTTCGCTGCTGCCGCGCGACGTGTTGGTGACCGCGCGCAAGGGTACTTTCGGCCACGGCATGAGCGCCGGCGGCGGCTGGGAGCTGACGGCGCAATACCTCGGCTACCAGCGAGGCAAACTGTTTCCCACTCCGCTGGCCGAAGCCGAAATGCACCCGGCCATCCGCGAATTGCACGACCATGTAGTTTTCGACCAAGCCTGCGCGTTTCCTGATGGGCTTGCCGGAAAGCTTTCCATGGGCATTGGCGGCATCAACGCCTGCGTGATCTCGCGGCCTCTGGAGCGAGGTCTTCCATGATGAACGTCCTCGAATTCTCGCTGATCGTATGCGGAGTTTCCGCGGCGGGAGGCTTCCTGGGAGCGCTAACGGGGCTGGGAGGCGCTGTGATCGTCACTCCCGCGCTCACACTGCTATTGGGCGTAAATCTGCATTACGCCATGGGCGCGGCGTTGGTCTCGGTGATCGCAACCTCGTCGGGCGCGGCGGCGGCGTACGTGAAAGAAGGTTTTTCGAATATCCGCCTGGGCATGTTCCTGGAGATCGCCACCACGGTGGGCGCGATCGTGGGTGCGCACCTGACGTCGGTGATTCCAGCGCCCGCGTTGGCCATCGTCTTCGCGCTGGTGCTGCTCTATTCGGCTTGGCATTCCGTCCACGGGATTCCGGAGGTGTCCGAAACCAAGCCCGACCCGCTGGCCTTGCGCTTTCGCCTGGGAAGCACCTATCCCGGGCCTTTGGGTGCGATCCACTATCAGGTGGGACGGGTCAAAGCGGGTTTCAGCCTGATGTTTTCCGCCGGCCTGCTTTCCGGACTGCTGGGGATTGGCTCGGGCGCCATGAAGGTCATTGCCATGGACCAGGTCATGCGTGTCCCGTTCAAAGTTTCCACCACAACCAGCAACTTCATGATTGGCGTCACGGCAGCGGCCAGCGCGGGCATTTATCTGCACCGGGGTTATATCGACCCGCGCCTGGCCATGCCCGTGATGCTGGGCGTGCTAGCCGGATCGCTCTTGGGCGCCCGCCAACTGATCGGCGCCGGGACGCGCGCGCTGCGTTTGGTTTTCGCCGTGGTGGTGGCAGCGATGGCCGTCGAGATGATTTATAGCGCATCCACGGGAGGGTTCCAATGACCGACCAGCAGCTTGAAGAAAACATGGGCAACCTGCTGCGCTGGGGCGTCATTCTGGCGGCGACGGTAGTGGCCGCGGGCGGCGTCTGGTATCTGGCCACGAACGGCGGCGCGACGCCGGATTATCGGCATTACGCGCCGGGAGCCGAAAGCGTGCGCAAACTGGCTGAGCTGCCGGCGCCGGAGCTCGTGATTCTTGCCGGGTTGTTGCTTTTGATTGCCACTCCCGTGGCGCGAGTGGTGTTCTCGCTGGCGGCCTTCGCCATGGAACCCGACCGGACCTACGTGGTTTGCACGATGATCGTTTTGGGAGTATTGATGTACAGCCTGAGCTCGTCGTGGTGGTAAGGGAACCGACCGCCGCATAATTCTTCTCCAGCGAGAGTATAATTATTGCATGGACGGATATACGCCTGCGCAAGCCGCTGCCCTGACCGGTTTGCCCTTGGCCGCGGTTCATAAGGCGATCGACAGCCGCTTGATTCGCCCCCGCTCGACCCGGTCGGGCGCGACGGTCCGCCGGCTTCTCACCAAGCAACAGCTCGTATTCCTGCAGCTCGAAGCCGAGGGGTTGCGGCTTCTGCCGCTTCGAACCCGGCGGGAGACCGCCGAATTGCTTGAGCGGGATCCGAAGAGTAACCAGTTGCCGGTTGGTGGCGGAACGGCCCTTCGCATCGAAATCAAATCGGCTCGCCAGAAGGTGGAGGGCCAATTGAAACAGTTGGCACGGATGGAGGAAATCGTCATCCGCGACGCGGATATCATGCGCGGAACGCCGGTTTTCAAGGGGACGCGGATTCCCGTGGACCTGGTGGCAGACATGCTTGCGCAAGGTGCGACGGAGGATGAGATTCTTGAGGGCTATCCAAGTTTGGACAGGGACAAAATTGCGATTGCGCCCCTGTACGTGCGCGCCTTTCCGCGGCGGGGGCGCCCCAGCCGGCGCCCATGGCAGGGGAAAAGGCCGCGGCGGCAGAAGGGGTTCCCGTTGGACAGCCTACTCACGACCGCATGAGGTTTTTGATCGACGAATGCCTGCATCAGTCGCTGGTCGGGATTGCTAATGCCGCGGGCTTTGCGGCAATGCACGTCAACCATCTCGGTCTTAGTGGCCAACCCGACTGGGCGTTAGCCGACCGGATCATCCGAGACGAATTCACGTCGGTGACGAACAACGGCGTTGACTTCGTGGGGCTCCTGGGGAATGTGGCCTTGCACCCCGGCCTTGTTGTGATAGTTCCGAACGTGGCGCCGGCCTTACAGCGGTCGCTCTTCCAGGCTGCTATTCAATACCTCGCGAACAGGGACTTGGTCAACACCGTGATTGAGGTAGACCTGGACGGCAAGATGGTAAGCTGCACGGAATATGAGTTGCCAGAGACGTGAGGTTCGCAGGCCAGGGCTGATGCGGAAGCATATGTGTAGCCTCCGCAAAAAGAAAAAGGTTCCAAGTGATCCGATCCTCGACCTGGCTTACCACCGGCATGCGCGGCATTAAGCGTTGCAACGAAGAGCACCGGGCGATTCGCCGCTTAGCTCCACATAGGGCGTTTTCTCCACCCCACGCTTCGCCGCCTTACGGCTCGCCGCAGCCTTTTCCTTCTCTCTCCGCCGGGTCCCTTCGCTCGTAACGGCCTTTCGCTCGCCTCGAACGGCTGCCCCCTCGCGAGGCCTCCATTCCAGGGTCAACGTTCCCGACCTGCTACTTCGCTCTCCTCTGCAAGGTCTCTGCCGCCCGTTCGGCCATCCCGCTCCGCTGCCGCTTCCGGATTGCCCGGTCTCGGCTGCTTCCACGCGAGCGGCCCGTTGCCGCTTCCCCCTTACAGATCCGTGCCGCGCGACCGGACTCCACTCCCCCTCGGGGATTTTACCCCCCTCGGGATCAACGCGTCACCTGGCCCGGCTGCACGCTGGACCGCCTTCTCCCTTGGCCCGATCTCCCTTCGCTCCCCGCAGCCTTACTTCTATTGCTAGACTGCCTTCCTATTGCTAGAAAGGCCGACTACGGATCACCGTTCCAGGACCGCTACTTCAGGAGAGGCTGGCTGATTCACAAACCTCTTGGAACCTCATTCACTATGCTCCCGGCAAGCTCTCGGCGTCAATCGGTTTCAGTTGTATTACGGAAGTTTTCCTCAGGATTTATTTTTCACGATTTCAGATAGTTAGCTCAAGGAAGCGGTGAAACGCGTGTGGATAAAGCATGAGCTTTGTCTTCTGTTTGGGCGCAGACGACGTGACCGGACGCGAAGAGTTATTGCGGGGGCTCTAGCTTGAGAATCATTCCGGTGTCGGTGGCGATCCACATGTGGGTGGGATCGACGGCCGCGAGCGTTACGCGATTCGCGGTCGCGCGATAATCGACTTCGGCTTCGCTCCAGCCAGTGTAATCGCGGCTGCTGAGCACCTGCACCTTTCCCGGAAGTACCCCTCGCAATTTGCCCGGGTTGACGATCCCTACCATGTAAGCGGTTTGGTCCGGAGCCATCCAGACGTCCGTCACGGAGAACTTGTTGCCGCGATAAAGCGAGGTGCTCTTGCCAGTGGCCCACTCGATCTGGTAGACCTCGCTGGGGAATTGAAATGCCGCGGAGTGCACCACCAGGCCGAGGCCGACGCCATCCGGGTTCAACTGGATGCGTTCGGTCTCCCCAAACAGGGAAGCCGAGCTGGATTTCCAGGTTTTGCCGCCGTCGTTGGTGAAGAGCGAATAGGTCAGATGAGGCGTTTCGCGATTGTCGAGGGCGGATTCGGGATCCATCCAATCCGGCTCGTCTTGCAGCCAGCGGCGCGGCGGAATGTTCCAGCCGGTGATCAGGCCGAATTGCGGCGTCGGAAAGGAAATCGTGTTGTAGGCGCTGAATTGAGGTTCGCCCGGCGGCTCCGCTGCCTCTTTAACTGGGGTCCAGTGCTGACCGCCGTCGTGAGTGGCCAACACCGTCTTTTTAGCGCCCACCGCAAAGCCGTTATTCTCGTCCACAAAGCAGACGCGCAGGATCTGCGCCGGAATCCTGGGAAGGCGCGTCCAACTGTGGCCCGCTTCCCTGGTCACCATCAGACTTTTATCGGTGACCATCCAGCCGATGTTTTCATTCAAGAAAAACAGAGAAACCGGCGCTTCCTCGAGCGGGGCCTGCTGCCAGTGCGCTCCGCCGTCGGAGGTGAGCAGTGCCATGGGCTTTTGGGTTTTGCCGGTAAGAACGTAACCGATGGCGATGCCGCGCTCGGCGGAAGGAAATTTCAGGTCCAGCAGCACCAGCGAGGACTTTTCCTCGTCGTAGAAATACTGCATGCGCCAGCGCTGGGCGAACGCCGGAGCGGCGACGAGAATCCACGCGGCAGCCAGGGCACCGAACACACAGCGGCGATGGATCACGGCAGTCAGCCTTTCATTTCGACCGGTCCCGCCGACAGAACCAATTCCACGTGATTGGCTTCCTCCACGGCGGCCCGGGACATTCGCGCCAAAACCAGCACGCAGCCGATCTGCTCGCCTACGGTGGTGAGTACTTCCATTTCGCTGCCGGTGTGCTGGTGCGGCTGGCGGTGCTGCACATTGATCACACCCACCACGCGGTTGCGGGCCGTGACCGGCGCGGACAGAAAGGCCTCGAAACTATCCTCCGGCAGGTCGGTGAAGCTTTTGAAACGAGGATCCTTATAGGCCTCTCGGGAGATAGCCAGCAAGCGGCGTTCGCGCGCCACCCAGCCGGTCAGACCTTCCGCCAGGCGGAGCCTAACCTTGCCAATGGTAGAAGGGTGCGGCGTGTTGGAGGCGCACAGCACCAATTCCTCGCCGTCGAGCAGGTAAATCAGGCAGGAATCGCACTGGGTGAATTCCACGACCAGCGACACGACGCCTTGCAGCACCTCGCGGAGGCTCATGTCGCGCACCATGAAACGGCTGATCTTCTGGAACAAGCGCAGTTGCTGCTCGGTGCGCTCCAGCCGCAGTTCCAGTTCCCTCGCTTTTGGCACGACTATATTATAACTGCGGCCCGGATCGAGACCCGCCGGGGTGTGGGCCATGGGCCAGCCGCTTTCGCCTGCCAAGACAGACTACAAGAAAACGATAGTCTGCCCCACCGATCCACCTGCCTAACCGTCAATGTTTTTCCATCAGCAGGTCGAGTTTGGCATCCAGGGCTTCGAGACGGCTGAGAACTTCCTTGTGGCGGACGTCTTCGTCGGCCGGGATTTTCCGCTGGATGAAGAAAGTTCCACCAGGCTCCAGCACGCAGCGCTCGACTTCATGCAGGCCGTCGAACCCTTGCCGGTGCAGCACCGTCAGCAGCTCGGCTCGGGTCAGCAACTCTTTGGCGAGCGCGCGCTTGACGATGCGGCCTTCCTCGACCAGCGTGACCGGCTTGCCTTCCATGAGCTGGTCGAGGCGGCGATGGCGAAAGAGGAAGCGAATCACGAGGTAATTCACCGCCAGCAGAGTGAAGGCGCCGATCAGGCCACCGCTCAGCGAATTGTCGTTTCCGATGATGGCGTTCTGCACGGTGTTGGAGAGCGAGAGCAGCACCACCAGGTCGAAGGGGTTCAACTGCGCCAGTTCGCGCTTGCCGAAGACGCGCAGCGCGATCACCAGGAACAAATAGACGAGCATCGGGCGAAGCATTTTCTCGATCAAAGGCGCACCCAGCACGAAGATGTCGTGCCACATGGTTTTCGTCATCGCCCACTCGGGCATCCGTCGATCCTCCCTCTGGCAGGTTATCGCGAGTGCGCGGAATCTGGTAAAACAGAGAGTAGAATTTCTGTTTTAAGCGGCTGTGGAAAAACCTGTGCACGAAGGTGCAAACGCGCGCGGAACGGACCGCGCTCGAATCAGTTCGGGCTTCCACAGACAAGATTTGGCGGCGACGTTTTTTGGTGGCTAGAGGGGAACCGTTCGGAGTTACCCTGTATCGATTGCACGATGACCGCTCCTAATATAATCCTGGAAAAAGGTCTTCCGGCCAATCTGGATGCCGAACGCTTCGTGCTGGGATCGATCCTGCTCGACGATGCGATGTACGTGCAGGCCGCCGGCGCGCTCGAAGCGGACGACTTCAGCCTGGAAAAGCACCGCCGCATCTTCCGGCGGATGGGAGAACTGCAGGAACGCGGCGAGAAAATCGACCGGATCACCATCGCCAACGAGCTGATGAAGTTCAACGAGCTGGAAGCTTGCGACGGGCTCAGCTACCTGGTTTCGCTCGACGACGGCCTGCCGCACCTTCCCAACCTCGACAGCTACATCCGCATCGTCAAGGATAAAGCCATCCTGCGGCGGATCATCACCACTTCCCAAAGCATGATGAACCGCTGCCTGCTGGGCGAGGAGGAACCGGACGAAATTCTGGCCGGGGCCGAGGAAACCCTGCTCAGGCTGGGCGAGACGCGGGTGAAGAACGGCCTGTTGAGCCCGCAGCAGATTGTCGAAGAGTACGATGGCGGCATCAATGCGTTCCTCGATCCGTCCAAGCGCGTCAAGGGCATCAGCACCGGGTTCACCAAGTACGACGAATACACCGGAGGCATGCACGGCGGCGAACTGCTGATTCTGGCCGGGCGGCCGTCCATGGGCAAAACCGCGCTGGCGCTCAACATTGCCCAGCACGTGGCGCTCAAGCTGAAGCAGACGGTGGCGGTTTTCTCGCTGGAAATGTCGAAGGAATCGCTGCTCACACGCATGTTGTGCGCCACGGCGCGGGTAGACAGCCAGCGTTTCCGCGCCGGCTACTTGAGCCAGGAAGAGCGCCGCAAGCTCAATCACGCGCTGCATGAGCTAGTGGAAGCGCCGCTCTATATAGACGACACCGCCGGGATCCACCTGATGGACATGCACGCCAAGCTGCGGCGCCTGAAGGCGGAGCGCGGCCACATCGGTTTGGTGGTGGTGGACTACCTGCAGTTGATGAGCGGCCGCGGGCGGTTCGAGAACCGCAACCAGGAAGTCAGCGCGCTATCGCGCGGCATGAAACTGCTGGCCAAGGAGCTGAACGTGCCCATGATGGTGCTGAGCCAGTTGAGCCGCGCGGTGGAATCCCGCCAAGGCGATCACCGGCCGCAGTTGAGCGACCTGCGCGAGAGCGGCTCGATCGAGCAGGATGCCGACGTGGTCGGGTTCATCTTTCGCGAAGAAGTGTACCAGCGCGAGCGAGAGGACCTGCGGGGGCTGGCCGAGCTGATCATCGCCAAGCAGCGCAACGGCCCGGTCGGCACCGTCAATCTGGTATTTCTGCACGCACAAACCAAGTTCGAGAACCGGGCGGAAGATACTGGGGACATGGCGGAGGAATAGGAGCCGGCTCAGAGGCCGGTTCTTAGCCGGTGTCGGACACTTGATTCTCGGGGAGCAGTGCGGACCAGGGCGTCCCGCGCGACCAGGGGGTCCGCCCTACCAGTTACGCCGCGTCCAGGGCTACCGCGGCACGGTCAACTCTACCTCCGTGAATCCGCCGGCCGCGATGCGCTCGCGCAGCGAACGATAGCGCAACAGGCCGGCGGCGGAGCGCAACTGGTCGCGTTCGGCGAGGGTCAACTCGCGGCGGTAGCGATCGGCACGGTCGCGGTACGAGTAGCCGGAATACTGGGGAGGGCCGGCACCCAGTTGCCGCATCAATACGTCCCAGAACGCCCGCCGGCGGAACAAGCCGTGGCGCGCCGCGATTTCGCGCGGCAACTCAACCGCTTGCCGGCCTCCGCGCAAAACCGCTTGCACGCATTGGGCGGGGGAAAACGGACGAGCCGGATCGGGATCGGGAAAACCGGCCAGTGCCTGGCGCAAACTTTCGGCGTCCGGCTCCCACCCTTCCCAGCGAAACCGCGACGCGCCGCTCACCAACGTGCCGCGCCGCAAGAGCTCGCGGATGCGCGGCTCGTCCTTCCCGGTCACGGCCAGCACCTCTTCAAGCAACTCCGCGACGGGCAGCTCGCGCGACACGACCGGTGTCAACGAGATCGCTCCCGCCGCTTCCGAGCTTAGTTTTATCCGAACCTTAGCCGGTAACACGTCGAGTGACTTCACGCTAGCATAAGTTCGTGCCGATGGTTTCTTCCTACAGCCTGCCGGATTCTTTTGCGGCTGCGACAACCCCTTCGTGGAGCGGACTCTCACATCACCCCAGCGGAAGGTCTGCCGCATGACGGCGGCGGGGCAGATCCTGGTCGGCGAGATCGCCCATGGCGGTCCCATTCCGTTCCGGCGGTTCATGGAAGTGGCGCTGTATCATCCCCAACACGGCTATTACCGGCGGCGCGCGGACCCGTTCGGCATCGGCGGAGATTTCTACACCGCCGAGCAACTCCAGCCCGTGTTCGGCCTGTCGATGGGCGCACGCATCCGCCAATTGGCCGCGGCCATGGGAAACCCCGCCGATTTCACGGTGGTGGAACTCGGCGCGGGGCGGCGCGAGATGGCAACGGCATTCTCCGAATGGCGCTATGTGCCGGTGGACATCGATTGCGGCCAATTGCCGCGGCGCTTCCGCGGGGTGGTTTTCGCCAACGAATTCTTCGACGCCCTGCCGGTGGACGTAGCCATCGCGCGCCGGGGAAAGTTTCTGGAACAACGCGTCGGCTTCCGCGACGGCCGCTTCCAGTGGGAAACTGCCGGACCCGTGCCCGCGGAAATCGAACAGTACCTACGCCGCTATGCCACGCTGCCCGCCGAGGAGTTGGACGATGCCGAAGCCGCTCGCGAAGGCGTGCTCATGGAAGCGAACACCGAAGCTCTGGGCTGGATCGAGCGGATTGCCGGCGCGCTGGAGGATGGATACCTCTTCGCCGTCGACTACGGATACACGCGCGCCGAAGCGGCTCGCTTCCCGCGCGGCACGCTGATGAGCTACCGCCGCCACATGGCGCGAGAAGATGTGTTGGAGAACCCCGGCGAGCAGGACATCACCGCGCACGTGAATTTCACCGCTCTCGAAGAACACGGCCGGCGGCATGGTCTGGTCCGCGAAAGTTTTCAGACCCTGACGCGGACGGTGCTCGAAGCCGGGGAGGCGGACCAGTTCGCTTCCGTGCTATCGGCCACCGATGCGCGCGAAGCGCTACGGCGCAGAATGCAGTTGAAGACGCTGCTGGTGGGCATGGGAGAGACGTTTCGGGTGCTGCTGGCGCGGCGGGAAAGGCTGGGAAGGGGAAAAAACGGCTAAAACATTTTGGCTCAAAAATGAAAAAGGCCCCGGAGACCGGGGCCTTGGAGTAAACTGGTCTACCCTTGTGCAGGGCGCGCCCAAGCTACTTCTTTTTCTTCGGAGCAGCCTTTTTCTTCGGGGCGGCTTTCTTCGTTGCGCTCTTCATCGATTGATTCTCCCTAACATCAAATTTTGCGATTTGAAAAATCGCAATGTGATTCATATATAAGGTTGTTCAGAAGGAAAGTCAAGAGAAAAATGAATTTCCGCGGCGCTCAGCGCCATCTTCCCGCAAGCGGAGCCGGCTCGAGCGCGAGCGACTGCATGCGCAACACCCGCACGCGATCGGAATCGCGGATGGAAACCAGCGGAATGAAGCCGCAATCGAGCAACCTTTGGGCGGCTTCTTCGGTGAGCAGCACCTCCGCGCAAGGCTTCATCGCCGCGCCGCCATCATCTTTATATACGTGCGCAGGAAGGCCGTCGACGATATCGACCATGCCGGGCCGCATGTTCCAGCCATAGCGGGAGAACGCTTCGCCCAACAAATACGCGCAGGCAAGAGCGGGATGGCCCCAAAGATAACGCTCGTGTTCGGGCTTGGCCGGCATTTCTTCGAACGCGAATGACTCGATTGCGCCGGTAGCGGCGCCGTACGGGAGGCGCAACAAAAAGCGCGGCAGCGCCAGACCGAGCCATGCCGCGTCGGGCGCGCGGCGCAACCCGTCGAAGACGCGATCCAAGCCCACTACGCCGGGGGCGAGGCCGGCGATCAGCGGAGCGCGCGCGTTGCGGGCCAGGGCGGCGAGCCGCGCCAGCACCGGCTCGTCGGATGGTGAGAAGCTCCACAAGCCGGCGATCACGCTCCACTCACCCTCCGCGAGGGTGCGGGTGAGGACGCCGATGCCGTCCTCGGTGGCGAGTTCCTCCTGCGGCAGGTCGAGCACGAAGATTTTCAGGCGCTCTCCGGTTTCGAGTCTCCGGCTCAAGAAGAACAACCCTCGCCATGCCGATTCGAGCGCCTGGAAGGTGCGGTCGTGAAGAAGGGAACGTATGTGGCCGGTAATGGCGGCTTCGGCTTGCGCCACCAACTCCGCCTGTCGCGGATCGGGATTGGGAACGGCGTAGGGCGCCACTAACCGCCGTAGCATTTCTTCCCAGTCGCCGCGGGCGGGCGCGGCGTCGGCGGCGGGAGCCTCTCCGAGCATCATGCGGAGCAGATCCGCTCCGCTCCTTCCCGCGAGTTCGGCGGCCGGATCCGCCGGCGCCTGATGCGGAAAGAGTTCCGCCGCCGCCGCGGCGAAGGTCGCCGGATCGAGCAGGCGCTGGCGCAGGCCGCGCAGCGCGCGCAGGGACTCGACCGTTACCAGCAGCCGATCGGGATGAAAGTCGTCGAGCTCCTCGAAGCGGACGCCGGCGGGAACGCCGCCGGGCGAGATACGCGCTTCCGGAGCGAGGAATGCCATCACGATATCGAAATCGTCGCGATCGATGCCGATCACCTTGCGGTTACGGCCGGCGCCGCCGGTAAAGTTGCCGGCTACCAGGATGTGAAAAGGCGTTTCCGCATCCGGTTCGGCGATTTTCCGGACTTTCTCGAGGGTGTCGATCTCGACCGCGGCTAGCGAGCCGGCTCGTGGCATGGCATTTGAAACTGTACCGCACGCTCCGGGTTGAGAGCAAACGGCGGATGCGAACGGCGGGGTGCGGCTTCAGCTGACCGACGTGAGGAAGGCTGGCGGGCCGGCGGGGGGTGCCTATCGCCGTTTTTCGATACACTCGCAGAGGTTGGCCGATTGACAATCGGCCGCAGCTTACCAAGCTGCCCCACAGGGCAGCAGTGCCACGGCTAAAGGCGGGGCTGTCTTCGCGTTCGCGAGGAGTGCGACGGGCTGGGCGAGACAAGCGCCGGGACGAGTCCCGGCGTGGCAGACTGAGAGTCCGCTCCACGAAGAAGTCGTCGCGGCGCCAAAAGAATCTGAGAGGCTGCAATACTGGGCGCTTGTGCTACGCTCAAGGTTTCCAAACCCATGCACAACGTCGTCATCATCGGTTCGGGCTGTGCCGGCAATACGGCGGCCATCTACACGGCCCGCGCTAACCTGAGTCCCCTGGTGGTCAGCGGACACGAGGCCGGCGGGCAGCTTTCTCTCACCACGCTGGTAGAGAACTTTCCGGGCTTTCCGGACGGAATCGACGGGCCGCAACTGGTGGAGAACATGAAGAAGCAGGCGCAGAACTTCGGCGCCGAGTACCGCCACGGCGCGGTGCTGGATGCGGATCTGAGCCGGCGGCCGTTCCGCCTGAACATCGAGGGCGAGTGGACCGAGACGCGCACCGTGATTATCGCTTCGGGAGCTTCGGCGCGCTGGCTGGGTCTCGAATCCGAACAGAAGCTGATCGGCCACGGCGTAAGCTCGTGCGCCACCTGCGACGGATTCTTTTACCGCGGCAAGAAGATCATGGTGATCGGCGGTGGCGATTCGGCCATGGAAGAGGCCAACTTTCTCACCCGCTTCGGCAGTGAAGTGACCTTGGTGCACCGGCGCGCCGAGTTTCGGGCCTCGAAGATCATGTGCGATCGCGCGCGGCGCAACCCGAAAATCAAGTTCCTGACCAATTGCGTGGTGGAAGAAGTGTACGATGCCGCGCAACACCTGGTGACCGGAGTGCGCCTGCGCGATACCGTCACCGGCGCGGTGTGGGACCAGGAAGTGGACGGATTTTTCGTGGCGATCGGCCACGTGCCGAATACCAAGGTGTTCCGCGGGCAGATCGAAACCGACCCGGACGGGTACATTCTGTCCAAAGGCGGCGCGCGGACCAATATCCCGGGCGTGTTTCACGCCGGCGACGTCGAGGACCGGGTGTACCGCCAGGCGATCACCGCCTCAGGGGCCGGTTGCATGGCAGCGATTGAAGTGGAGCGTTATCTGGAAGCGGAAGGACATTGATTATGATCGAACGAATCGCCACACCGGGCGCGCCGGCGCCGCGCGGGCCGTACTCGCCGGCGGTAAGAGCGGGCGACTACATCTTTGTATCGGGGCAGATCCCCGTCGACCCGATCACCAACCAGACCAAGCTGGGCGACATCGGCTCGGAAACCCGCCAGGTGCTGGAGAATATCCGTATTAACCTGGAAGGCTGCGGCGCAAGCATGGCCGACGTGGTGAAAACCACGGTGTTTCTTACCAATGTGCAGGACTTCGCCGCCATGAACGCGGTGTACGCAGAGGTCTTCGGAGAGTCGAAGCCGGCGCGGAGCACGATCGGCGTGGCCGCACTTCCGCTGCCAGGCGCGAAAATCGAAATCGAGGCGATCGCGTACAGACCGAGGTAGTGGGAGCGGCCTCTTGGCCGGCCGATTGGGGATTTACGGAGGGACGCGAATGCGAGAGCCGACCACCTGCCGATATGACGCCGCCACTTTCGGGCAGCCCGATACTTCCTCGATGTCGTCTTGACGAGAGTTAAAATATTGGGCGGTCATGCGATTGCCCAGAGGTCAGCCACTTGTAACAGTGGCCCTTCTGCTCGTTGCGGTCGGGGCGTTCTGGTTGTTCTCGACGATGTTCCCCGATCAAGTGTCTGGAGCATATGTCGGGGCGAGGCGCTGGCTTGCGGCTGCCGGTCCGATCAAGAAGCTGCCATTCCCGAACCCAGCGGCGCGCGAGGAAGCGCCCTGTCGTGGCACGCCTCAAACTCTGAAACCCATTGCCCCGGACCAGTACTTCCCGCCCGGCGTGCTCGCGTGTGACGACCAGCAAGAAGCGTTCCTAACAAATTGGTACTCGAAGGCGTTGAGGGCATTAGGGGAACCGACGCTCTGGGCGTTGTCGCGAGACGATTCGCGGGCGATGGTATATCGGTTTCTCTGGCTCCGAAGTTTTCACCATCCCGTTTCAGTTAGGCTCGTCCTCAAGCCAGACCTGACCGGAGTCGTAATTTCGAAGTCTACCGGCGGCGCAGGTGGGTACGACCCGGGCGCTCTTATCCGTAACGAAAGTGCGTCAGTTGGAAGACGAGGTACAACACTCTTACTAGCTCGTTTGGGGCAAGCACATTTTTGGGAACTACCACCCCGTAACGGCCCCGGCGGTGTCGATGGCGCGCAGTGGGTTCTGGAAGGCGTGGAGAATGGACGGTATCACGTGGTTGATCGATGGTCGCCCGGCGAAACCGACGCGGTTTACACGCTGGGGATGACTTTCCTCCTTGACCTAGCGGACATGCGGATCGATCCGAAGGAGGTATATTGATCCGCGGATAGAATGATATACGGATCGTCGCCGTCTTCGGGCGCCGCTCAGCTGTGCCGTTTCGCTTGCGCGTATGTCTGAATCTGGACCGCTGGAGAACGTCCGATATTATGGAACGCAGCGTTAATCAGTATTTCGGCTGCGCCGGCGCATATTTCGGCGTCAACAAGTGGAGCAGGAGCAGCGCCAGCATGTAAACCGATCCGCACAGCGCGAAGACCAGCACGTAACTGTTGGTCCAGTGCACGATGTGGCTGACGAATTGGTCGAGCAGGCCGCCCCCGGCCGCCCCGAGCGCGCCGCCGATTCCGGTCACCGAGGCCACCGCGGCCTTCGGAAACAGGTCCGATGGCACAGTGAACAGGTTGGCCGAGAAGCCCTGGTGCGCCGCCATGGCCAGGGCGGCCAGCGCCACCATGCCCCATAAGTTAGGTATGAACGGCATCAGCACGAGCGGCAAGACCC
>Ga0187868_1001110_pt1 | contig 19781 bp, 17 predicted proteins | sample June2016WEW_13_4_FD_133014 | JGI IMG/M metagenome (GOLD analysis project Ga0187868, IMG submission 133014) | Peatland microbial communities from SPRUCE experiment site at the Marcell Experimental Forest, Minnesota, USA - June2016WEW_13_40 | ecosystem: Environmental > Terrestrial > Soil >... | reverse complement strand
TCCAAGATGCCCAGCGCGTCCATATCTTCCACTTTGGCCGCGCCGCGGAGCGCCGGGAACACGGCTTCGTGCAGATTGGGAATGACGAAAGAATCGATGACGGAGAAGCGGCCTTCCGACACACCCGCGGATACGCTGGCGCTCACGGCGCCGACTTCGCCGCCTACCATCACCATATACTTGCCCGAGCAGATGGAGCGGGAAAGGAGCAGCTCCACGGCCGCCGCCTTCAGCATGGCGTCGCACACCTCAAAGCCCGCGGCGATGCTGGTCAGCTCGATCAATCCAATCGAATCGTTCGCCATTTTGATGTCCTAAAAGGCGGGCGCCGCGCAAGTGGGACAGACGATCGTTTTTTGTCGTCTGTCAGCCGGTTGTGGCCGGGCGAGGGCCCGACAGACCACGAAAAACGATGGTCTGTCCCACTGCTTGGTGTCCCTATGCCACAATTTCTACCGCCTCGGCGGTGACCGCCTTCACCTTGCCGTCTATGCTGGCGTGCACGGGCGCGCCCAGCTTGCCCTCCTCGACGCGCCCCACCACCTGGCCCTTCTTCACCTTCTGGCCCTCTTTGACCGAGGCCGCGGCCGGTTGGCCGGCGTGCTGCTTCAGCTTGATGCGCACCGCGGCGGGGCGCAGGTCCACCGGTTCGAACGGCGCTTCGCGCTCATATTCCTCGATCTTCAGCCGCTTGCGCAATTGCGCCAGCGGAATGCGGCGATACTCCTTCATGGGGTGAACTTCCACCGGCTTCTGCTGCACGAATTTCAAGCCCGCGGCGCGCCGGTCCTGCTTTCCCATGTCGCAAGCTTCCTTGGGATACAGATCTTCGGGGCACGCGTACAGCGTGCAAATGCCGCAGGAGCAGCACAGCTCCGACCATTGGTTCCAGATCTCGCCGCCGGTCACAGTGAAGCCCAGGCTGCGCATCACCTTGTGCGGCATCACCTCGTAACCCAGCAGGTAGCGCGGACAGAACTCGGTGCAATAGCTGCACTGGTCGCAGGCCGACTTGCCGATCTGGTTCATCTCCTGCTGGGAACGGGTCTTGCGGGTGAACAGGTAATGGTCGCGCGGCAGAACGATGATGCCGCCGGTGGTCTTGGTCACCACGTCGTCGAGGTCGAAGGTGGTCGAGCCCATCATGATGCCGCTGACGAAGATTCCGAAATCGGGCACCGTCGCGCCGCCGGCTTCGGCCAGCAAGTCGCGAAACGGGGTTCCGACCGGCGCCCAGAAGGACTTGGCTTGCGCGACGGCGCCGCACACCGACAGAAATTTTTCCGTTACCGGTTTTCCCTGCCCCGCCAGATGGACGTTATAGAGCGTTTCCACGTTGCTGACCACGCAGCCGACCTGGAGCGGAATCCCCGCCGGCGGAATGAGGCGGCCGGTAGCGGTGTAGACCAGCTCGTATTCATCGCCGGAGGGATAGAAATCGCCCAGCAGGACGAATTCGATGCGGTCGTTGCGGTTGGCATGGCGCAGGGCTTCGACGGATTCGGCGTTTTTGGTTTTGACGCCGAATTTGCCGGACTGCGCCGCGGTGGCTTCCATTAAGGCGCTCATACCGGACAAGATTTCGCCGGGATACCGCTTCATGATTTCGGCGTCTTTATGGATGAGCGGTTCGCACTCCGCGCCGTTGGCGATGAGGAATTCCACCTGGGCCTGCGCTTTGACGTAAGTAGGGAACCCGGCGCCGCCCGCGCCCACCACGCCAGCTTCGCGCAACTTGTCGCTGAGCATCAAGCTTTCAGGATATCGCAGGGGGGTGCAGGCTGTTGGGATGGACACGCGCAGGTACTCCGGTGCGCAGCATTCGGATTTCAACGAATCACGACAAAAGCTCGCCGGTGGTTCGGACCGAATCGGAAGACGGCGAAGTGGTTGTCCAGAGAGGCGGCGCGCTCGATGCCGAGCCGCCGCATGATGGCGAAGCTCGTCCGGTCGACAATCGAGAAGTCTTGGTCGCGGTATGAAATCCCGATTTCCCAGGCTGCCTCTAGATCTGCCATGCCAACCCCCTCCACGGTTGCCGCACCATTGCGCAAGCCATCCCAGAAGCGTTCGGCGGCCTGGCGGCTCAGCCGATGCCGAATCAGTGTCCAGGTCTCGATCAAAACGTGATCGGTGGTAACCAAGGGCTCGCCCCCTGAGAGTATGGCCTTTGCCCGCACGTTGTTGCGGTCCGACCGGTCCGCCGCGGCGTACCAGATGGAGGTGTCGACGAACAGGCTCATGTTACCGGCGGCGTGATTTTTGGCCGCGCGAAGTAAAGGCCTCGAAGAGCATGGCATCCTTGTTGTTGGCGATGTCGGAACCGCCCGAAGCTCCGAGATCGAAGACCGCGGCAGGATCCGCTACCGTCTGCGGCCGATCCAGGTCGCGCGCGACCAGGCGCCGCACATATTCAGCCATCGATACACCCAGATCGCTGGCGCGACGCCGCACTCGGTGCTGCATTTCGGGGTCAAGCGTAATCTGGGCTCGTGACATCATGATGGTACCATCATACCGCTTCGGCGCCGGCGGCCGGCACTGCCCAAACGCCTTCAAAATCGACGAAGTAAGCCTGCACATCGATAGCCGGAATGGCTTTACGCAGACACTCGGCGGCCCGGCGCAGTTCCTCTTCATGGTGCTGGCTCTCCGCGCCGGCATCGCCGCCGAAGGCGCCGGCCAGTCCTCCGTAAGCGCCGCAGTCGGAATGAACCATAAGGATCGCAAGCCTGGTCCCGTGGAGGCGGACGGATTTTCGGATCTGATCCAAGACGAACTCCGAGTCCGTTTCGTGCTCTGGAGATGCGAGGCACTTGGCGCCGCCGGCGATCTTGATCTGATCTGAAGTTGCGATGCCAATCCGCTTCAGAAATTTCGCGAAGCCCAACTGAAAGCGGTGGTCGAAACAGCAGACGACGACGGCGTCGCATCGATAATGCTCGCGGGGTGAATCGAAATGGAAGAGCTTCTTCATTCAACGCCTATTTTCGGGCATGCGGTCTGTGAGCGCAACCAAAGGCACATGGAATATCGGGTTCCCGGGTTTCGCGCAGCCAAATGCGGGGCAGGCTGGTAAACTGATGTTAAGGGACGGTATGCAGACTATTTCCGTACGACGGGCGGACGAGTTGGGCAGCGCGGCCCGAACCGCGGTAGAGGGTCTGCTGGGCCGGAAGGTAGCGGACGAAGAGCACGTTACGGTTATGGCGTATCGTGCCGGCGGCGCCGCCGGCGAGCCGGACCACAAAGCGGCTGTTCAGGACTTGATCGAGGACTTGGACAGCATGGCAGCCAAAGCCAGCCACATTCCACCCGAAGAGATGGAAGTTTTGATCGACGAAGCTACCCGGCACGTACGCAATCGGCCGCGGTAATGCGGGTCGTCCTCGACAGTAACATTCTGGTTCGTGCCGCCGGAAACGCTGACGGACTCGCCGGCCGATTGCTTCGGTGCGTCCTCCAGGAACCGCACCGCTTGCTCGTCTCCGCATTCATCCTGGGAGAGGTTTCGCGCGTCCTTGCGTATCCTCGCCTCCAGTCTCGCTGGGGACTCACCGATGAGCGGATTCAAGCACACGCCAACCGCCTAGCTTCGGCGGCGGAGGTCGTGATTGTCGCACTCGCCGATCGGGTCGTGCCGGACGATCCCGACGACGATTTCATTGTGCAAACGGCCGTCGTCGGACATGCCGATGCCCTGTGCACGCGGGACACCCACCTGCTCAGTCTCGAGGTTGTGCAGTATTGCCACAGTCACGGAGTCCGGGTCATGGATGACATTGAGCTGTACCGGGTACTGGCTCGGCAGGTTTAAGAATCGGAATTGGCTGGCTATTCCACGTCCTACTGCTGATCCTTTGCCGTGGCGTCCGCCAGGCTTTTTTCCACCTCGCGCACGAATGCGTGCAGGGCGGTGCGATCGGCGGATTGCCATTTCACCACGACGAAATACGGGCCGCGGCTGAAGAATACGGTATCGGCGGAAGGCTTCCAGCGCTGGGAAAGCTCCAGGCCGACCACGCCGGACCCGAGCACGTACAAGCGCGCTTCGAGCTTGCCCGGGCCTTCGTAGCTGGCCACGAGCAGGCTGTCGATCTCATTGCGCGGGACCGGGTCGGGCGCTTCGGAGATGCTCAACCGGCGCCGATCAGTGCGCCGCCATCCGCCGGAGGCGTTTTCCGGAAAAATATTCGGCGGCACGGACGCCGGCTTGCGGCAGGCAATCCCAGCCGACGCGGCGACGAAACCGGCCGCCGCCAACCAACTTCGTCTTTTCATGTTCCTTTTGATTCTGCCATGCGGCGCCCAATTGCGGATGTTACCATCCGAGTTATGGCGAAATTCAAGCCGGCGCGCGGCAAGAAGAAGGCTTCCCCAGCGCCGCCGGGCGGCTTGCCGTGTGTGATCCTGGTGATCGCAGGCATTGCCTTGGTCATGCTATTCCTCTATTACGTGTTGAGCCATGCGAACGGATAATCGACTCCCCACCCAGATGCGGCGGGTAGAAATCAAGACGGGCGTGCTCGCGGCAGCCGAAGGCTCGGCCTTGATCCACGTCGGCAACACACAGGTGCTGTGCGCAGCCACGGTGGAGGACGGCGTGCCCCCGTTTCTGCGCAACAGCGGCAAAGGCTGGGTGACGGCCGAATACGCCATGTTGCCTCGGGCCACCGCCAAACGCACGCCGCGCGAGGTCACCAAGGGCCGCGCTTCGGGGCGCACGCACGAGATCCAGCGGTTGATCGGCCGGTCGCTGCGCGCGGTGGTGGATATGCCGGCGCTGGGCGAGCGCACCGTAATCGTGGATTGCGACGTGCTGCAGGCGGACGGCGGCACGCGTACGGCGTCGATCACCGGAGGCTTCGTGGCCCTGGCCCTGGCGCTGCGCCAACTGGTGGATTATGGGGCCATCAAAACCATGCCGGCGCGGGATGCGCTGGCCGCCATCAGCGTGGGCCTGGTGCGCGGCGTTCCGATGCTCGACCTCTGTTACGAAGAAGACTCCCAGGCCGAAGTGGACATGAACGTGGTGATGACCGGGACGGGCCGCTTCATCGAGGTTCAGGCCACCGCCGAGCACGGTTCCTTCGACGACGCGCAGATGGGCGAGTTCCTCACCCTCGCCCGGCGCGGCATTGCCGAACTGGTGGAACTGCAGAAGAAGGCGGTACGAATCTGATCGAGCTCGCCTGCGCCACTTCGAACCCTGGCAAGCTCGCGGAATTTCGCCTTGCGGCCGAAGCCGTACCGGGCCTGCCGCCGGTCGAAATCAAGCTGCTGCCCGGTTTCGCCGCCATCCCGGTCCCGGTCGAAGACGGCGCCACTTTCGAGGAAAACGCGCTGATCAAAGCGCGGCATTATGGGCGGCATAGCACCGGGCTGCTTTTCGCGGACGACTCCGGACTGGTGGTGGACGCGCTCGATGGCGCGCCGGGAGTGCGCTCCGCCCGCTATTCCGGCGCCGGGGCCACCGGCCAGTCGAACAACCGGCTGCTGCTCGAAAAACTGCGCGGCGTGGAGCGGCGCACGGCGGCGTTTGTGTGCGCCATCGCGCTGGTCGAAGGCGGCGAACCAGTGGGCGTGTTTCGCGGGCGGGTGGAAGGTGTGATCCTGGAAGAACCGCGTGGCGGCAACGGCTTCGGCTACGATCCGCTGTTCTTCTATCCGCCCTTCGGGTGTACATTTGGCGAGGCTGGGGAAGAGGCCAAATTCGGCGTGAGTCATCGCGGGCAGGCGATGCGGGAGATGCTGAGGTATTTGGCAAGGGTAGCGCGTTAGAAGAAAAGCCGAGAGGACTCTAATCTCGGCTCAGCAGGCTCGATAGCCGGCTCGACAGCCCGCGCCACGATTATTGTCGGGCGATGGCGTACACATCGGTCTTGTCGCCGTACGCGACGGTGTACTGCATCGCGGCAAGGTCGACGGTGACAACGGCTGTTCCGCTGACGGTATCCCAGCCGGGGAGAGGCGCGGCGCCGGCGCCCTGCTCGGTCCAGTAGGTACGGGTGCCGGCATGGTGCAGGCGGTTGAGACAAGCTTTGGTGGGATGGCCGTAGGTGTTTCCGTTTCCGGCGCTGACGATGGCGATCGTCGGCTGGGTTATGGCAAGCCACCGGGCGTTGCTCGAGTAACTGCTGCAGTGGTGGTGCACCTTGTAGACGTCCAGTTTGCCGACGGCGGCGGCAACGCCGCTTTCGACATCGATGTAACCCTCCTCGTTTTCTCCGGTCAGGTCGCCGCCAATTTCGGCGCGAAAAGCGCCGTAGCCGATGCGGGCGGAGAGACTGAGGGAGTCCTCGTCGGTGGTCCGCGCGCCGTTGGCGTTTACGGCGACGATCTGGATGCTCACCGGGTTCGCAGAGCCGGCGTCGAGCACAAACGTTTCGCCCACGCCGGGGGTGGTGCGCATGCTTCTGACGGCCGCCGCGTACGCGGTGTAGTAACTGCTCTGGTAGGATTGGCCGCGGTCCACCACCTGGACGCTGCCAGCCAAGGCAAGAATGTTCGGGACGCAGCCGATGTGGTCTTCATGATAGTGGCTGGCGAACAGGTAATCGAGCTGGCGGATTCCAAGCTGGGCGTAGTAGGCCACCGGCTTGTCGCAAGTCTGGCTGACCATGTCCCGGCCGATATCGAATGCGACCGCCTGGCCTCCGGGAGAAATGAGGATCGCCCCGTCGCCCTGGCCGACGTCGATAAAGTGAAGCTGGAGCTTGCCGTTTGCCTGGGCCCAGATAGGAGCGGTCGCCAGGATTAGGCAAAGGAGGAAGCGGTTTCGAGTCGTCATGGTGTCAGGCCACAATGATCTTTTCGGCCGATTGGGGGATTGGAATAGGGCCAAGTTGCAGGCCAAAGGCCTACTCCACGAGATCGGTTATATTCTGTTTAATCCTATGAGCAAAGCCTCGGTTCTATTTTTCGCTTCCGTGATCTTCGCCTCCGGCGCCGTCTGGGGCCAATCGCGCTTCGAGTTCTGGCCCGGCGCGGTTTACGATCCGGCGGTGCCCACAGCCCAAAAGGTCCTTGGGTACGACTTCGGCGAGCGCATCGCCAGCCCGGCGGACATCGTGAAGTACTTCCGTGCGCTGGCTGCCGCCGAGCCCGCCAGAGTCAAAATCTTCGAGTACGGAAAGACCTGGGAGGGCCGGGAGTTGATCTACGCCGCGATCGGGTCGGAAGCCAACCTTCGGCGGCTGGCGGAAATTCGCGCGGGCATGCAAAAGCTTCACGATCCGCGCAAGACATCGGCCGCGGAAGCCCAAAAGCTCATCCAGGATCTACCCTCCATCCTCTGGCTGGCGTACGGCGTGCACGGCAATGAGATTTCCTCTCCGGACGCCGCCATGGTAACGGCCTACCATCTCCTGGCGGCGCGCAACGACAAAATGGTGGCGGACATTTTGGCCAACACGCTGACCATCGTCAACCCCTTGCAGAATCCCGATGGGCGGAATCGGTTCGTGCACGATTTCGAAGTGAACGCCGGTCTGGAGCCGGACGCCAATCCGCTGGCGGCCGAGCATTCGGAAGCCTGGCCGGGCGGGCGCACCAACCACTATTATTTCGACCTGAACCGCGACTGGATCGGCATCACCCAGCCGGAAACCATCGGGCACGTGAAGGCGCTCGAGGAATGGTATCCGCAAGTTTTTATCGACCTGCACGAGATGGGCACCGACGCCACCTATTACTTCACCCCCGAAGCCGATCCCTACAACCCGTACCTGACCAAGGAGCAGCACGACGACCTGTACTGGTTCGGCAAGAACAATGCGAAATATTTCGACCTGTTCGGATTCCGCTACTTCACGCGCGAGGAATACGACGCTTTCTATCCCGGCTATGGCGCGAGCTGGCCGTTTTATCTGGGCGGTCTGGCGATGACTTACGAGAACGGCTCGACCCGCGGCCTGGTGGTGCGGCGCGCCGACGACACCACCGTCACCTTTCGCGAGACCGTGCGGCGCCACTTCGTGACTTCGGTGGCGAGCTGCGAAGTGGCGGCCACCAACCGCGCCAAGCTGCTCGATATGTTTTATCGCTACCAGGCGACGGCTCTCGAAGAAGCGGGGAAGCGCAGCACGCGGGAATACATTCTGGCGCGCCGCGGCGACACCTCGGCGGTAGACAAGCTGGCGCAGTTGCTGGTGTTGCAGGGGGTGGAAGTGAGCCGGCTCAAGGCTCCGCTCACCGTGGACGGCAAGCAGTATCCGGCCGGCTCGTACATCGTCCCGTTGGCGCAACCGGAGGCGCGGCTGCTGGAAGATTTGCTGGTGCCGCAGGTTTCGATGGACGACAAATTTCTGACCGAGGAAGAGCGCCGCCGCAAGCTGCGGCAGCGGAGCGAAATCTACGATGTGACGGCGTGGTCGGTGCCGCTGCAATTCAATGTCGAGTGCGTGGCGTCGAACACGCGCACCGAAAGCGGAATGGAAGCGGTAAAACCGGGCGCCGCGCCGGCGGGCAAAGTGGAAGGCAAAGCCTCGGTGGCGTACCTGGCGCCGTGGGGAACGGCGGCGTCGGCGCGGTTGCTGGCCGGTGCGCTGCGCGCCGGATTGCGGGTGCTCTCGACCGACAAGAAATTCACCCAGAACGGCCGCGTGTATCCGGATGGGACGCTCATTGTCATGGTGAAAGACAACCCTCCCAACCTTTTTGAAACTCTGCAGAAACTGGCGGCGGGCACGGGCGCCGAGGTGGCCGCCACGGACACGAGTTGGGTAGACGACGGACCGAACTTCGGCAGCGGGCGCGTGGTTTACATGAAGCCGCCGGCGATTGCGATTGCCTGGGACCGGCCGACCAACGCGACCTCCGCCGGTGAGACCCGGTTCGTGCTGGAGCGGCAGTTCGGATATCCGATGACCGCGGTCCGCACCCAGCAGCTTGCCGGCGCCGATTTGAGTAAATTTCAGGTGATTGTTCTGCCCGAAGCCGTGGGCGAAGGCTACGCGGCCGTGCTCGGCGCCAACGGAGCGCGGCGGTTGCACGATTGGGTGCAGGCCGGCGGCACGCTGATCGGAATCGGCAGCGCGCTCTCCTACCTGGGCAGTGCCGGATTTCTGGCCATTTCGCGGGAGAATGCGCCCGGCGCGCCGGGTAGTGGGAGCGGCGGCGGTCGGGGCGGAAGGGGCGCAGCGGCAGGCGGCGAAGCTTCGGCGCCAGCGGAAGGGCGCGGCGGCGCGGGTGCGGTCGCGGGGCAATTGTTCGCCACCGAGAGCGACATGGAAAAAGCCACTCAGCCCGACGCGCAGGCGCCTTGGCCGGCCCATGGATTCCTGGCTAAGGCCAAGGTGAATCCGGAACATTGGATCGCGGCCGGAGTCCCGGAAACCGTGTACACGCTCGTCAGCGGTTCGAACATTTACACGCCGCTGAAGGTCAATCAGGGAATCAACGCCGCCTACTTCGCCGCCGCCGATCAGGTGATGGCCAGCGGGTACTCCTGGGAGGAGTTCCGCAAGCAACTGGCTTTCAAGCCGCTGGTGGTGGTGGAGCGCGCCGGGCGTGGCAACGTGATCGGATTTACCGCCGACCCTAATTACCGCGCCTCCCTCGACGGCATGAACCTGCTGTTTCTGAACGCCATCTTCCGCGGCGCGGCCCATGCGGGCGTGGGCGGGCGCGGCGGCAGGGAAGAGCGGTAAGCTGGCTTCCATGGCGTCGAATTCTGAAATTGCCAATGTGTTGACCCAAGCGCTGGGCCTGGCACAACCGCCAGTGGCTGTCTGCCTGACCGATAACCTGCCCGCCGGAGTCGATTTGTGGTCGGGCCATGCCCCGGCGGGATGCCGCTTCTGGCAGGAGGCCGCCACCCGCGTTTTCGCTACCACCGCCGCCGATCATGGCCTTTGCTCCATCGGCCTCTACACTCATAACCTGGGCTTGACGCCCGCGGCCCAAACCGATTTGAACGACGCCCTCAAGGTTTTCGCCGATCTGACCTATGTCCGCGCCGAGGACGTAGCGGCCATCCCGGTTCTGAAATCTCAGCCGAAATATGTGGTCTACGGGCCGCTGGCGGAGGCGCCGCTCGCGCCGGATGTGGTCTTGCTGTTCGTCCAGGCCAGCCAGACGCTGATTCTTTCCGAGGCATCGCAGCAAATCGAAGCCGGCCTGCCGCCGGCCATGGGACGGCCCGCCTGCGCCGTGATTCCCCAGGCCGCCAATTCCGGCCGCTCGGCGCTAAGCCTGGGCTGCTGCGGTGCGCGCGCCTATCTCGACGTGCTCACCGACGCTGTCGCTCTTTACGCCGTGCCCGGCCCCACCATCGCCGCTTTCGCCGAACGCATCGACGCTTTATCGAAGGCCAACCAGATTCTGCAGAAATTCCACCAGATCCGGCGGCGCGAGGTGGAATCCGGCCAAACGCCCAGCGTTTTGCAGTCGCTGGCGGCGCTGCAGGCGGAGAGGTAGTCTCAATCCTATCGACGCAAGGCGGGTGCTGGGTGGCGTCCCCATATTGTCGTAGCGCCAGCTGCTGGCGGGGGCTGCGCTATCTTCCCGGAAGGTCACGGTACGCCTACAACACACAAAACAAAGGAAGGGCGGAACTTCCAGTCGCAACGTCCGCCCAGTCTAACCCCAAATAACGCTACACTGATTTAAATCTCCGACACCATTCGGGACGGTTAAAGCGAGAAGACATCATGCGAGAAGTCATCGTGAGAGCCATGCGATGGTTGCGTTTTCCTTTATTGGCCATCAGCCTGATCGTTCCAGCTCCGGCACAGCGCGGTGGGGCCGACAACAAGGAGCTGATCGCCAAGCGCAACAGTATCGAGGCGGAGCTGGAATCGGCAGCCATCGTCGAGCGCAAGGTGATGGTGCCCATGCGCGATGGGAAGCGCATGGCCGCGGATATTTACCGGCCCAAGGACACTTCGAAAAAATATCCCATCATCTTTGTCCGCACACCGTACAATTTCAACTTCTGGGACGTCCGCCTGGGCGCGCCGCGCGATCTGTCGGCGGAGCTCACGGCGGTGAAACGCGGCTACGCCTATGTGGAAATGAACGAGCGCGGGCATTTCTTCTCCGAAGGCACCTACGACATCCTGGGCGCGCCGCTGACGGACGGCACCGACGCAATTTCGTGGATGAGCTCACAGCCTTGGTCGAACGGAAAGGTCGGCACCATCGGCTGCTCGTCCACCGCCGAATGGCAGCTTGGCGTGGCTGCGCAGGGAAATCCGGCGTTTGCCGCCATGATCCCGCAGGGGTTCGGCGCCGGGGTGGGCCGCGTGGCGCCCTATTACGAACAAGGGAACTGGTACCGCGGCGGCGCGGTGCAGATGCTCTTCATCGCCTGGCTATACGGAGAACAGAACCAGGTGCGGCCCATGTTCCCGGCCAATGCTACCCAGGAGAACTTGATCGAGGCCTCGAAAATGTTCGACCTGGCGCCGCAGATGCCCCCGGTGGATTGGTCGCAGGCGCTTACCCATTTGCCGGAGATGGACATCATCAAGGCGGTGGGAGGTCCCCAGGGAATCTTCGCCGATCGCGCCGAGGTTTCCACCGGCGGCGCCATGATCAAGCGCACGCCCAACGACCCTGCCTGGTACCGCGGCGGCCTCTGGCACGACGACATGAAGATCGACGTGCCGGGCTTCTGGTTCATGTCCTGGTACGACGTTTCCATCGGGCCCAACCTGGCGGCCTATAACTACGTGCGCAAAACCGCCAGCCCCGAAATCGCCCGCGAACAATACGCGGTGATTGCCCCAACCCTGCACTGCCAATATAAGCGCGCCACCGAAAACACCATCGTGGGCGAGCGCAGCATGGGCGACGCGCGTCTGGATTACGACGAGCTCACCTACGGCTGGTTCGATCGTTTTTTGAAGGGCGAAGACAACCACGTGCTGGAGACTATGCCGCGCGTGCGGTACTTCACCATGGGCCTGAACAAATGGCAGTCGTCGGACACCTGGCCGCCGGAGGGTGCGCAGACCATGACCCTGTATCTCGCCAGCGGCGGCAAGGCCAACACCCTGAATGGCGATGGCGGGCTCGCCACGACCGCGCCGGCGGCCGATGCCCCCGACCATTTCACCTACGACCCCATGAACCCGGTTTCCTCTTACGGCGGCAACGTGTGCTGCACCGGCAATGCGGTCACCGGCGGCGCTTTCGACCAGCGGAAGATGGAAACGCGGCCGGACATTCTGGTCTATACCTCCGAGCCTTTCCGTGACGGAACCGAAGTCAGCGGCCCCATCGACGTCACGCTGTATGTCTCCTCCGACGCCAAAGACACCGATTTCACCGTCAAGCTGATCGACGTCTACCCGGATAGCACGGCCTACAACCTGGACGAAACCATCCAGCGCGCGCGCTACCGGGAAGGCTACGACAAACCGCCGGTGTGGATGGAGCCGGGCAATGTATACCGGGTGTCGCTGCAGCCCATGACCACCAGCAACTACTTTGCGGCCGGGCATCGGGTTCGCATCGAAGTATCCAGCAGCAATTTTCCGCGATTCGACCGCAACCTGAATACCGGCGGCAATAACTACGACGAGTCGCAAGGCATCGTCGCCCACAACGCCGTGCATCACTCGAAGCAATACGCTTCCAAGCTGACGCTGACGGTGGTGAAACGATAAGTGTATGGACGAGAGTTCAGGCTCTAAATCCTACGTGGCGCACGCACTCGTGCGTGCCGTGTCGAGACTCATCTCGACACCTCTTCGCAGCTGTGACCCACTCGCGGAGTCAAGCCTCGCCAAGAGTGCCCGCGCGACGTTATCGTTGCTGGCGATCATCGCCGTGGGTGCGTTCGCCTTCCAGTCCTCACCGCCCATCCCCTCCGATCGCGTGGCCGATCCCTTTGCCTTCGGCTGGTTCCTGGAAGATACCAACGGCGACGGCATTGCCGATGTCCTGAACGGCAAAATTGTCGTGCCGGCCAGCCCTTCGGCCGCGCAAAATGCCGCCGCGGCGAACCTGGCCGCGCGGGCCGCATTCGGAACCACCGGGTTGACGCCACCGGTGGTTATCGCGGCGGACGAAGACCGAGGTAGCGGGCCGCGCATCTGGGTGGGGAAGGAAGCCGTACCCGCCTCGGCCGCGGCCGAGCTGGCGGCTTTTCTGCTGGCTACCGATGAGGGCGGCGTTTTCGCCATCGGCGGCAACCTGGCGGTGATCGGGGCCAATGACGGGGGATTATTGGCGGCAGCCGATTCTTATTCCGCGCGCGCGCCGTATGTGTGGCGGCCCTCCGGCGAGAAACTGGCGGCAATCGCCGATGTTCTGCGCGAAGTTGCTCCGGGCAGCACCGTGGAGCTGGCCGGTGTCTGCTATCTGCGTGGCAAGGCCGGCGTGCATCGGGCGTACCTGCGCGCAAGCGGGATCGCCGCCGATGCGCTGAAGCGGGCGCTCGAGTCGCCGCGCCTGGCGGCCGTGCACAGCCTGGCCGTGGTGGGCGGCGAATCCGCGGAAAGCAGCAAGCCGGAAATGCCCGCACCCGCGCCAAACGGCCCCGGGGGACAAAATCGCGCCCCTGCCGATCAGGCGGCCGAAGCGGGCGGGTCGTCCAGTTCTGCTGATGGCGCTGCCGCCGCCGGTCCAGCCCGGCTCGATCTGGCCACGCTTTATACCAGCCGCGGGCTGTTTGGGCCCGCCGGACGCATTCCCATCCCCGGTTCCACCAGCGCTCGCCTTTACGTACCGTCCGGCCGCGCGGGAACCGCCATGGCAAATCTGGCGGCGCGCATGGGGCTCGAAACCACCGGCATCGGCTTGCCCATCGCCGCGCCGGCCGAATCCGTCAGGTCGCGCCAAGTTCGTATTCACGCTATCCTGGCCGGCGACTCAACCCTCGCCCGTGAGGCCGAACGCAAATTGCGCACACAGGATACGGCTGCCCCATTTTCGGAGATGCCGCTCGCCGCCGGCGAGGGCGAAGTGCGCATTGTGGACGACGCTTTCGGACGGCAGTCGGCCGTGCTGGCGCTGGGCGACGAGCCCGGCCAGGCAGCCGCCATCGGCGCGCTCGCCGACCGCTTCCCCAACCTTTGGGAGCAGGGCAAACAGTTTCTCTCCATTGAAGAAATCCGCTACGATTTGCACCGCTTCTTTTCGCTGCATTCGAGCTCCGGCCAAACTGCCGCCGCGCTCTATCACCTGGACCGCTGGATGAAAGCCGCCGGCTCCGGAACCGGGGTTCGCGAAGTCACCGCGGAAGTTTACACCGACCTCGCCGACCCGCATCTGGCCGAATTCATCCGGAGCCAGATCTCGAACCGCTGGCATGTCGCGGCCGAGGTGAAGACCGCCAGCCTGCGCGCCGGCACGGCCTGCTGCTCCAGCAATCCGGACCTGCATTTCGAATCGCCCGGCTACCCGTTTCATCAGGCCGCGCCTACCTTCACCGAAGACATCGCCATCCCTTGGGAAGGCCGGCGCCTGCTCGACACGGTGCGCGGCGCGGCGGCCAAAATCGGGCCCGGCCAGGAAGTCGCGCTACAAGCGCGGCTGAGCGAAGGCCCCGCCGAACGCCGCAAACTCGAAGCCCACGTTCGCGACATCCTGGCCAAAGCCGGCGCCGATCCGCGCAGGCTCTCAGTGGAAGTGCTGTGCGCGTATAAACAAGGCTATAGCTGGCTGATGGACGAAATTGCGCCGGCGCTCTCCGGCAAACCGCTTTCCGCCATCAAAATCGATTTCGTCAGGGACATCGACCGTACCGACATGCGCGCCATGCACACCGACGCGCGCTGGGTGCAGGAACTCTATCCCGTGGATGAAATGCTGGCGCGCAAGCTGAATCTTCCGCTCGACCGCATTTCGCTGAATGAGATCGAGCCCGCGCCCGATGGCGCCACCTACCGCATCCACGCCTTCGATGCCTTGGGTAAGGAAATCCTGGCGCGGTCTTTCCGCGTGGCCACCGTGACCGAACCTTACAACGGGGTGCTGCCGCGTTATGAAGACGTGGAGGTGGAAACCGGCTGGGTACGACTGGTTGCGGGTGGCAAACCGTTGCTCAACGAGCGCGTCAAGACCGATATCGAGGAGTTCTGGGAGCATTATCAGAACCAAACCTTGCCGCGCATTTATCGCCTGATCATGTCCCAGGCGCACGGCGAGATCCGCCCTGAATACCTGCCGCCGTTCGACACGCTCACGCTCGACATTCACATGAGCGAGCCCGATTACAACCTCGATCTGGACAAAGAACGCATCTCCACGCTCGAGGCGCTGCAGGAGGACACGTTCTACTCCACCGCCAATTTCATCAGTATGGTGGGCGATCTCGAAACCGGCCGGCCCGTCGGCTACACCGGCCGCATCATCCCCATCGTGCACCCGTCGGAAGACGGCAAGGACGGCCGCGTGCACATCGAATTCTACGCCAAGGCAGCGGCCAATCCGCTAGTGCGCCTGGCCTGGACCGATTCGAAAGGCGAGCGCCATACCGAAGAGCGCAACTTGCCGCCCATGACCGGCGAATTTCAGCCCCGTCTGATTCAAGCCCGCGTGAAAGCCGGCGAACAAGGAGTGGAGCGGCTTACCTGGCTGCTGCCGGCCGATTTCCTCGAAGATCGCTATGACGACTGGCTGAAGCTCGAAGGCCAGGACCAGGTGGACCGCACCATCTTCCCCGCCGAACGCGCCCGCGCTATGCTCGACTGGCTCGCCCGCATGCACGCGAGCGGAATCTATCCCGACGAATTGGCGTACCCGCGCTTGCACGAGATCGGCATGGTATTCGAGATGCCGCGGGAAACCGCCGCCGCTCCGGATAGCCCCGCTCCCCGCGTGTTCGCCAGCTTTCCCGTAATTCCGCCGGCAATCCCGCGCCCCATGATCCGCGATTTCGAGGCGCTTCGATCCAACCCGATCGTGCAGTGGAATGAGCCGATTTCGCCTGGCGAAAACACCGCCATCCTGGCGCGCTTGGCGCAGTATCCCGGCGTCAACGTGTATTGGATGGGACGCAGCTACCTGGGCCGCAACATCTGGGCCGCGGATATCACCTTGCCTTCCCCTGCCCTGCTGCGGTCCTGGCCCAAGGAAACCACCCTGAAGCCATCGATTGTCTATTCCGGGCGCCAGCACGCCAATGAAGTCTCCAGCACCAGCCACATCGATAAGCTGGCCGAACAGCTTGTGACCGATGCCGGCCGCCACGAGCTGCTCAAGAAAGTCAACGTGGTGGTGCATCCCATCGACAACCCCGATGGCGCCCAGCTTTCCGTGGATCTGGCCGGTATCACGCCCGACAACCTGCTGCACGCCGGCTATCACGGAGCGCTTTCGGCCGACGTTTCGAGCGAGGCTACCGCGCCCGACCCGATGTATCCGGAGTCGCGCACGCGCAAACAGTTAACCGACGCCTGGCGGCCCGACGCCTTCCTGAACCCGCACGGCTACCCGTCGCACGAATGGGTGCAGCCGTTTTCCGAATACACCGGTTGGGTACAAAACCGCCAGGGCGCCAATGCGGGCCGCGCCTGGTGGATTCCGCGCGGCTGGTTCACCAGCATGGGGTATCTCCGCGACGAGCAGCACCCGTACAGCAAGACGGTGGCGTTCGCCCTCGAGGACCGCATTGTCGAAGCCGAACGCAGCGTTCCCGGCCTGTTGGAGCTCGAAAACCGCATGAACGCGCGCTACCAGAGGTTCGGCCAGCGCTGGCAGCCTAGAGATATGTTCCAGCCGATCATCAACGGCATCCGCATTTATATGTCGCTCAAGGGCGCGGCCGGCGGCGGGCGCGGCGGCGCAGGCGGAACCGAAGCTGGGGCGGGAGCCGGCGCCGCTACCCCCGGCAGCGGCGGCGTGATGGGATTGTCTCCGGACGTCACCTGGGACGCGGCCTACACCGAAGCTCCCGACGAAACCTCCCACGGCGATTACATGCAGCTCATGGCCGCCGCCGGCCTGGCTTTCGATTACGTTCACCTGAAGTACCTGGCCGAAGGCGATCCGCGCGTGACCCACACCGAACGGGAGATGGCAGGCGCAGTCCAGTGGCGCATAGAGCGAGCCCGCCCGGTTTTGCCCGTGGGAGTGAAGGCAATGCCGGCAGCCAGCGAGGGCCAGTAGAACAAGCCCGCTTCTACGTGGCGCGGGCCTCCGGGCCTGCGTCGGCTGTCAAGTCGACGTTCCGTAGCGCCGGCGATCTTGTCGCCGGTGCCTTTTCCCGCTTAGCGGTCACAAGACTTCCAACTTTATTTCAGCTCCCAAGTCGTTTCCCCTCATCACTCCACCGTCGGCGGTCTTAAGCCCGCTCCCGTCGTCGTGCTACATCTCGAATTGGGAGGCCGAGCTGACACAGCCACCGATCTGGGGATCTCATAGCCCGGGGCCGTCAACCGCTCCCTTACGGTCGCGGCTCGGTTACGCTTGCCGTGTGTTTGCGGTCACTTACCGAGCCGCGACCGTTAGAACGTGTGCAGAAATATAGCCGCCGATGAACGCCGATGAACACCGATAAAGAAAACAATGAAGTTATCGGCGTTAATCGGTGTTCATCGGCGGCTCGAATTTGATTTTTCAAGAGCTTCTTAGGGAGCGGTTGTCGCGGGCACTCCCGCATCGCCAAAATGCTAAAAATTGCACAAAAATGCACAAATGCCTCATCCACAGCTCGCGAACCCATCCGGACACCAAAACCCGCCCATTCCACCCCTCCTCGCCGAAACCCACAAACCTGCACAAGAATGCACAAAGGACCGAACCCTCCGCGCCGCCCGTCTCTTCGCCCAACCCCCTGTTAGAATGGGCCTCATGGCGGATCAACCGGCCGGCCCGGAGCCAGCCGCATCTTTCGAAACCTCGCTCGACGAGCTCGAAAAAGTCGTCAAGCAACTGGAAGGCGGCGACCTGTCGCTCGATCGTTCGCTCGAGCTGTTCGAGCGCGGCATGACGTTGAGCGACGTCTGCCGCAAGCAACTCGAAGCGGCGGAAACCCGCGTGGAGATGCTCATTCGCAAGGACGGCAAAATTGTTGCCGAACCCTTCCGTCCCGACAAGCCAGAAACCGCATGACCCTCAAGGAATACCTGGCCCGCGAGCAGCACCTCGTGGACGCGGAGCTAGATCGCTTGGTCCCGCCCGAAACCGCCCCGCCCGCCACCATTCACCGCGCCATGCGCTACAGCCTGTTCGCCGGCGGCAAGCGCATCCGTCCCATCCTGTGTCTCGAAGCCGCGCGCACCGTTTCCGGCTCGGCCGATGGCGCCGCCGTGCTCCCCGCCGCCTGCGCCTTGGAGCTCATCCATACCTACTCGTTGATTCACGACGACCTTCCCGCGCTCGATAATGACGATTACCGCCGCGGCAAACTCACCAACCACAAAGTTTTCGGCGACGCCATGGCCATCCTCGCCGGCGATGCGCTGCTCACCCTGGCGTTTGAAGTGCTCGCTGCCATGGATGCGCCCGCCGATCGCAAAACCCGCCTGATCGCCGAACTGTCTGCCGCGGCGGGCACCGTGGGCGGCATGATCGGCGGCCAGGTGGCCGATCTGGAAGGCGAAGGCAAGCCCCCCGAAGCCGAATTGCTCCACACCATCCACAGCGCCAAGACCGGCGCCATGCTGCGCGCCAGCCTGCGCATGGGCGCCATCTTCGCCGGCGGCTCCGAAGCCGAATACAGCGCGCTTTCGGCCTACGGCGAGCACATCGGCCTGGCGTTTCAGATCGTCGACGACATCCTCGACGTGGAGGAATCCTCCGCCGCCCTCGGAAAAACCGCCGGCAAGGACGCCGCCCAGCACAAGATCACCTTCCCCGCGGTTTACGGCCTGGAATCGTCGCATCGCATGGCCGAGGAACAATGCGCGCTGGCGCACCGGGTGCTGGCCCCCTTCGGCGATCGCGCCCAGCGCCTCAACCAGCTCGCCGATCACATCGTGCACCGCAAGTCATGAAGGCGAGGCTCGAATTCGCTGTTGTGGATTGTCAATCGGCCGCTTGCTCAGCAGCAACCGCTCCCTCACGGTCGCGGCTCGGAAAGGCCGCTAAACCGAGCCGCGACCGTGAGGGAGCGGTTGCTGAAATACTTCACCATACTTGCATAAACGTGTCGACAGGCCAGGAGGCCTGTCCCACCCATGCGCGCTAGGCTGGATCGCCTGCTGGTGGACCGCGGACTCGCCGAGTCGCGCGAAAAAGCCCAGGCTCTCATCATGGCCGGTTCGGTCACCGTCAACGGCCAGAAAGCCGCCAAACCGGGCCAGCCGGTCGATCCCGCCAGCGCCATCGAGCTCCTCGAGCGCCCGCCCTACGTCAGCCGCGGCGGCCTCAAGCTCGCGGCCGCGCTCGATCGGTTCGCGATCGCGGTCGAGGGCAAAATCTGCCTCGATATCGGCGCCTCCACCGGCGGCTTTACCGACGCCCTGCTGCAGCGCGGCGCCTTGCGCGTTCACGCCGTCGATGTCGGCTCCGGACAACTGGCCTGGAGCCTGCGCACGGATCCGCGCGTGGCGGTGCACGAGCATCTCAACGCCCGCCAGCTCACCGTCCAAGCGCTCGGCGAAAAGGTCGGCTTTCTCTGCTGCGACGTCAGCTTCATCTCGGTCACCCTCATCCTGCCCGAGGCCGTCCCCTTGTTACAACCCGGAGGGCAAATGGTTATACTAATCAAGCCGCAGTTTGAGGTGGGCAAGGGCCAGGTGGGTAAGGGTGGCATCGTGCGCAACCCCGATCTGCACCAGGCGGCTTGTCAGCGGGTGGATCGGGCGGTTCGCGAATTCGGATTCGAAACAAGCATCATGCCAAGTCCCATTCTGGGCGCCGAAGGCAACAAGGAGTTCCTTCTT
>Ga0187868_1001109_pt1 | contig 19794 bp, 16 predicted proteins | sample June2016WEW_13_4_FD_133014 | JGI IMG/M metagenome (GOLD analysis project Ga0187868, IMG submission 133014) | Peatland microbial communities from SPRUCE experiment site at the Marcell Experimental Forest, Minnesota, USA - June2016WEW_13_40 | ecosystem: Environmental > Terrestrial > Soil >... | reverse complement strand
GCTGAAATCCACCGTCGGCTTGTTGACGGCTTTGACAAATTCCGCGAGGTCGTCGCCCGCGCCGAGCCAGGCCAGAACGCCATCGCCTTCCCAGCCCCAGGGAATCACCTTTTCCCGGGCCATGTTGGAGTAAAGATGCCAGCCCTGCTCCCGCGCATATTTCTCAATGCCCTGATGCAAATGGTAATCATACCAGCCGAGTGCCAGGAGGACGCGTTTTTGTCTTTTGGCCATGGGTTGGCATGCTAAAACGAAGCGTCCGGGTTTGCAAACCTTTCCGCGCGTTTGTGCGCTTTTTTCAAACAACTTTGCAAACCTTTGCCATTTCAAAATAGTAAAACCTGCGTTATTTTTCTCCGTATCAATGTTCCCGGAAACAACTTTCTAAAATTGTGAAACGCAGTGGCAGAAATAAAATGGCAGTTTTTAAACAGTGAAAAATATGAATTGTTTTTACAAAAAGACAGACCCAAGAGTCAACCGCCGCGTGGCCTTTACGCTGATTGAACTGCTGGTGGTCATCGCCATCATCGCCATTTTGGCCGCCATGTTGCTGCCTGCGCTCGCGGCAGCCAAGCGCAAGGCGTATTTGCTGAACTGCACTGCCAACCAGAAGCAAACCTGTTTGGCGCTGCAGATGTATTTTAATGATTATAATGATCAGTGTCCGCCGGGTCCGGGTTCCCGTGGAAATCCGGGAGTAAATTATGGACTTACTATTGGTCAAGTTCCGGTTTACAATAGCGTGATATCGGGGGGTTGCTGGAAATGGTTGCCGGTATATATATGGTCATATCTAACCTTGCCGGAGCCCAGGGCCATTGGACCCACTTCAAACTTTGTTGTCAGAGTATTCATATGCCCGGCCTATACAAGCATCTGGTCGCCGGGCAATATTGACATGAGCACTCCGCTGGTGGATCCTTCTTCGGATAATTATTACTCTTATACCCAAGGCACAACTGTCAATTCGATGGGATCCTATGCAGTAAACATTGGCACAGGTGCAAACGGGGCGAAAGCATTGTTAACCGCCGCCTTTCCAGATGGAAATACGATGGGTTCACAGGGAGCCCAATTAGGTCCGGAACCGTTTGGTAAAAACGGTAGTAGTTAGTGGTAGTAGTACCCCGGGCCATGAACCGCTGAACTTGAACCAAATCAGACGTGCCGGTCTGTCGCCTTCTGATCTGTGGGCAATTGGAGACGCTGACGAAGTTGCCGACTCCTCGTTAGACAAAGCGGGCTGCGCCCTCAAACCAGTGCATAAAACTGTTCGCAGCTTTGGTTATTTCGACGGGAGAGCGGGAAGTGTAAAGATTACTGGCGATGGAACTTATGATCAACAAAATTAATAAGTTTATAATAAATTGAACGGTCTCCCGGCTTGTAAAAGAAATCCCAACCCGAACCAACTTATGAAAAACCCCCCAACCCGAATGTTTAAAAAAATCATTGGAATGTGCGGCCTGCTGCTTCTTGTTCAGAGCGCCCAGGCGCAGTTCACTTTTCCGGTTTACGAGCCGTTTTCCGAATATCCGCAGGGTGAAAAGATTAGTAAAACAGCCACCGACCCCAACACTGGTTACCCGATTTCCCCCAACTCCGACACAACCTGGACGATTGGCAACAGTGGAAGCACCAACAGCAGCCCCATGGTTACCAACTCCGCTGCGCTTTCTTATCCCGGCTTGTCTCCCGATCCGGTGAGTCCTCCCAGAGGAATAATTGGAGCCACGTATTCCAGTACTGGTCGAAGCACCGGCGCACCGTTTACACCACAGACCACCAACGCGCTTTACCTCTCATTCCTTTTGAACCTGCAAACACTGCCCAGCGCCACCCGCCCCATCATCGGTTTGACCGAGAAAGGCCCCGGCACAACAACATTGGACGCCAGCACGGGGGTCTCCATTTGGGAAACCTCGCTCGGCCAGTTGATGTTTGATGTGCACAACGTGAGCACACCGTTGACAAACACAACCAGTGCTTTGTCACTCGGCAACACATACTTTATCGTGCTGAGCTACAATTTTACAAATAGACAGGTGAACCTTTGGGTCAATCCGTCCGTCTTGGGCAACGACGCCAATATCCCGGCCCCGACCATCTCCAGCACCAACACCAGCAACGGCACTTTAAGCAGTCCGGCCACACTGCAAAGCCTGGCCCTTTTTTACCCGACCAGCTCAGCCATATCCACCAATCTGTTTGACGAGCTTCGTGTGGACAATCACTGGGCGGGGGTGACTCCAACGGGTCCTTCGCCCGGTCCCACCTTCAACGTGACGGGCGGCGGCGCCGGGTGTCCCGGCGAGAATTATATTGTTGTTGGTTTGAGCGGCTCAGTTACGACTAATATCTATTGGCTTTACATCAACAGTGCATTCTCCGGGCAAACCGTCACCGGCACTGGTTCCTCCGTCAGCTTCGGCACGCAATCGGTTTCCGGGGTTTACACCGTGGTGGCGAGCAACACAGTCAGTGGCAATGTCGGCTGGATGAATGGCAACGTCGTCGTGTCAGTCCTGGCCGGGCCGAACATTACCACCCAGCCAGCCTCGATGGTGGTCGCCACCAATGGTTATGCAACCTTCTCCGTGACCGCCACCGGCGACGGGTTGAATTATCAATGGTATAAAAATGGAACCGGGCTGAGCGATGGTGGCCACATATCCGGCAGCAAAACCAATATGCTCGTCATTTCTCCGGCGACCACGGCCGACGCCGCCACGGCCGCCAATGGTTATTATGTGATCATCACCAACAGTTGCGGTCTGGCAGCCACTTCAACGCCAATTGCGGCGTTGACCCTCGACGCGCCGGCGAACCTGGTCTGGCAGGGAGGCAATCCCAATACGAACTGGGATTTGGCCACCACCGCCAACTGGACCAACAGCGCCGGCAGTGCTGTGGTTTTCAACGCGGGCGATAACGTTACGTTTAATGATTCTTCAACCAATCAAGTTGTGACCCTGGTTGGTGCTTTGGCGCCCAGCTCAATCAACGAAACCGCCACCAAGAATTATTTCATGACGGGCAGCGGCAATATTGCTGGGTCAGCTTCTTTGCTCATGAGCGGTTCAGGCACACTGGCCATCAGCAACGCAAACAGCTACACCGGGGGCACAACCATCAGCAACGGCAGGGTGGTTGTTGACGACTCTGGCCAGATGGCACTCGGCGTCGGCACCGTGACATTGGCCGGTGGAACATTGGAAATAGGATTAAAATCGGCCGTAGCAACTGTTGGCTTGAGCAATATCAATGTTACCGCCAGCAGCACTCTTCAAATTGATGGAACCTCATCATATGCCTTTGTCATATTAAATACATTGACCGGGTCGCCTGGTGCGACGCTCACCATTTATGACAAATGGAATAATAGCGCAACGCCAGATAGAATTCGTCTATACGGATTTTTTACCAACAATGCTCCGATTGCCATTACCACCTTTGGCAATGAAGTTGAGATTGCTCCTTATAACACCACCAATGGCAGTCAGGTTTACAACGGTGTCATTTCCGGCAGCGGTGGGCGGTTTGTGCCGCGCGGTAATGGCAGTGTCATCTTTAATGGCGCCAATACTTTCAATGACAGTGCTGTCATAGCCAATGGCAATTATGCGAGTGGCTACAGCGTTCTCCTTAGCAGTGGCAATGTCGGCGTGGGAGCAGATTCGGTTTCTTCCAGTCCGCCGACGATTGATTCCAGTCCGTTGGGCACGGGCATTCTGGGCATTCAGGTGGGTGGTACCGAGGCTGGCGAAAATCACTTGTTCGCCAGCGGGGGTGCACACACGGTTGCCAACCCCATTGCTTACACCAGCGCTACAAACACTGTAACTTTGACCCTCAGCGGCAGCAACAGCCTGACGCTGGCAGGCTCGTTTACACTCTCGGGCGCGGACGGCACTGGTCCCACCAACCGGACAATCAATGTGCAAAACACCACCGTTCCGAGCACAATTTCCGGCGTTATCAGTGATGCTGGCTTGAACTGTGGCATCATAAAGATGGGCGCCGGCACGCTGGCATTGAGCGCAGTCAATACTTACGACGGCCCGACGACCATCAGTAACGGCACGTTGCTGGTGAACGGACAAATCGACACCAACACCGTAACGGTGGCGGGCGGCACGCTCGGTGGCTCCGGCACCGTTCTCGGACCGGTGACGGTGGCGTCTGGCGGCACTCTCGCACCCGGCACTTCCGCCATCGGCACGCTTACCATCAACAGCAGTCTTGCCTTGAACGGCAACCTGTTCTTCAAGGTCCATAAGGGGGCATCACAGTCCAATGACATCGCGTCGGTCAGCGGCGCACTGACCAGCAGTGGCATCGGAGAGTTAACCGTGACGAACGCCGGTCCGGCCCTGGTGGTCGGGGACAAGTTCAAGCTGTTTAACCAGGCCGTGGCGAACGGCAGCACGCTGGGCGTATCCGGGGGTGGCGTGCTGTGGACCAACAAACTGCAGGTTGACGGAAGCATTTCCGTGACTTCCCTGATCGTGCCGACGCCGAAAATCAACTCCGTCATCCTCCAAAATAATGGCACAAATTTCGTGTTCAGCGGCACCAACGGCCCGGTCGGCGGCGGCTATTCCGTATGGAGTTCCACCAACCTGACGACGCCGCTGGCCAACTGGGTGTTGCAAGCGTCCGGCACGTTCAATGGTACCGGCGGGTTTAGCTACACCAACGTCATCGATGTGCCCATGAGGTTCTTGTTGTTGCGAATACCGTAACGGCAGGCAAACCAGGGAAAACCAGTGGCAGTACGGATTAGTGGTGATCTGTACTGCCATTTTGGTTTAATGGTCCTGTGATTGCCTTTTCCTCCAGTTTGGGTGTTCTTAATCAGCAGATTCGCAAAACAAGGCCGCCGGTGGAGAAAACGCTCAATCGGAGGTTCTTTTTTGATGCTTTCTGCACGATTTCATAACGCTGCCTTTCTCGAGACCTTGCGTTGCCAAACCCGGACGGGAAGCTCATACGCGTGATGACTTCCGCTGCGCCAATGCAAAAATTACCCGGCTTTCCGGAGTGAGAACGGTTGACGTTCTTGTCAAAAAAGCCCGGTGCGGCCGGACGTCGGCATCAAGGAACGGCTGTGGATTGACTGCATCAACCCGGCCGGTTGTAAAATTGCCGACGTGGTTTGCAGGGAAAGCAGGCGGCAGGGGAGTGCGTTTTTTTAAAACTGATTTGCTCAAATTGGTGTGTTCAGCCGGGACAAATTAATGCACTTTCCTGTCCTATGCGCTTAACCATTGCCTCCGCGTGGGTTTTTCTTTTTTTGGCCGTTTCGCTCCAAGCCGCTGACGGGTCAAAAGTATTTGATGTCCGCCAGTTTGGCGCGAAAGGCGAGGGCAAGACACTCGACACCGCCGCCATTCAGAAAGCCCTGGATGAATGCGGCAAGGCCGGTGGCGGCACGGTGAAGTTTTCGCGTGGAATTTATCTGAGCCAGCCGCTTTCCGTCCGCACCAAAACCACGATGTTGCTCGAAGCGGGCGCCACACTGCTGGCTTCGCCGACGCAATCGGATTTTCTCAAAAATGGCAGCGACTGGCTCAAGGCCAAAAGCGGCGGCGATTTCATCCCGTTCATCAGCGGCAAGGATTTGACGGACGTGACTTTCACTGGCAAAGGCACGATTGACGGCAACGGCGCGGTCTGGTGGGAGGAAGCCGAGAAAGCCCGCCAGAAAGTTCCCGGTTACACGCTGCCGCGCCCGAACCTGATTGTGCTGACCCGCTGCAAAAACGTCCGCTTGGAAAACCTCACGGTGCAAAACTCGCCCAAGTTCCATTTTATGCCGACGGAATGCGAAGGGGTCACGGTTGAGGACGTCACGGTCGTTTCCCCTCCCGGCGCGGCTAATACCGACGGCATTGACCCGAGCAACTGCCGCAACGTAATGATCACCCATTGCACCATTGATACCGGCGACGACAACATCACGATTAAATCCGGCAAAAAAGTGGAAGGTCACGAGTTCGCCTGCGAAGACATTACCGTGACGGACTGCACGTTTCTGCACGGCCACGGCATGTCCATCGGCAGCGAAACCGTCGGCGGCGTGCGCAATGTGACCGTGAAAAATTGCACTTTTGAAAACACCGAAAACGGCATCCGCATCAAATCCCGCCGCGGCAAGGGCGGCACGGTTCAAGCTGTGAGCTATTCGGACATCACGATGAAGAACGTTCACCCGGCCATCTCCATCGCGTGTTATTATCAGGACAGTTCCCAGGCTAAGTTTCCAAAGGACGACCCCGCCCAGCCGGTGACTGAAACCACTCCCATCTTTCGTGACATTCATATCTCCAACGTGACCGCCACATCCACCAAAGATGCCGGTCTCATCGCCGGTTTGCCGGAGAGTGTGGTATCGAACGTCGTGCTGGAAAATGTCCGCATCACCGCCGAAACCGGACTCAACATTGCCAACGCCAGGGGCATCCAACTTAAGAATGTGGTCGTGTCAGTGAAAGAAGGCCCTCCGTTCACGACGGAAAATGCACAAGTCGAAGGCTGGGCGCGCGCGAACGAGAAGCAATAAAGGGAATGCGGTCTCGTTGGTTGGCGGGGCTGGTCCGGCGGGCATGGGTGCCGGTGTGCCGGCGGTGCATAATTTTCAAAGCCATTTGCAAGTCTCTGGAATTGAGTAAAACAGGTTTTCTGTTACATTCAGACAAGACCCTTTATGCTTTAAGCCCCAAAAGGATTGCCCCGGCAACTCCGATGGAAAATTCAAATGAACAGACAGAATCAAACGATGAAAAAAACATTTTCTCTTTTTCTAATCACTTTGCTCGCGGTTCCCTTGCTCCGCGCGGATCAACCTCAATGGAGGCAAGTGCCCGAAATTCTGATGCGCATCCAGGCGCCGGGGTTTCCCGCGCGTGACTTCGTCATCACGAATTACGGCGCGGTGGCCGGTGGCAAGACCGATTGCACCGCGGCCCTTGGCAAGGCGATTGCAGCTTGTGCCAGGGCCGGCGGCGGGCGCGTCGTGGTCCCCGCCGGCGAATTTCTCACCGGCCCGATTCATCTGAAGAGCAACGTCGAGCTGCACTTGAACACGAATTCGATCTTGAAATTCAGCACCGATTCCAAGGCTTATTTGCCGGCGGTGTTCAGCCGTTTCGAAAGTGTTGAGTGCCATAATTATTCCCCGTTCATTTATGCGTTCGGCCAGAAAAATGTCGCGGTGACCGGGGAAGGCACGCTGGACGGCCAGGCCACCGGGGAAAACTGGCTGCAGTGGAAGGGCGGGAAAAACGCCGGCACCAACACCCAAAAAGCCGCCAACGAACGGCTCAAAAAAATGGCCCGGGACGGCGTCCCCGTCGGGCAACGCCACTTTGGCGAAGGTGATTATCTGCGCCCGAACTTCATCCAGTTCAACCGCTGCCGCAACGTGATGGTGGAGGGCGTCCACATCCGCCGCTCGCCGATGTGGGAGATCAATCCGGTGCTTTGCACCAACGTCATCGTGCGCGGCCTGGACATTGTTTCGCACGGCGCGAACAACGACGGCTGCGACCCGGAAAGCTGCCGCGACGTGCTGATTGAAAAATGCCTGTTCGACACGGGGGATGACTGCATCGCCATCAAGTCCGGCCGCAACGATGACGGCCGCCGCATCGGCGTGCCATCGGTGAATCTGGTCATCCGCGATTGCACGATGCGCGATGGCCACGCCGGCACCGCCATTGGCAGCGAGATTTCCGGCAGTTGCAGCAATGTGTTTGTGGAGAACTGCGAGATGAGCAGCCCGCGCTTGAATTGCGCACTACGGTTGAAGTCCAATGCCGTCCGGGGCGGTGTCATTCAAAACATCTTCATGCGGAATGTGAACGTGGGCCAGGTGGCGGATTCCGTTTTGCAGATTGATTTTCTTTACGAGGAAGGGACCAACGGACTTTACAAGCCGGTCGCGCGCAATGTGGCGATGGAAAACATCACCGTCGCCCACACCCCCCGCGTGCTGAATGTCCGGGGTTTCCCCGGCGCGGAAATCAGCGGCGTCCGGATTTATAATTCAACCTTCAAGGAGGTCGCCAAACCCGACGTGGTCCAGGACGCCGACGTGAAGCTGGTGAACTGTTCGTTGGAACCGGCAAGGTGATGCAAATCGTGGTATGTTTCCTGTGAACCAGAGCAGTCGTAAAAACCATGATATTATGTAATTGTCTTCCATTCCGCGCCCCGCTTTTGCCGGCGGTGGCGGGGCTTTTGGTGTTTGTCACGGCGACGCTGGCTGCGCCGGCACTGCCGAACATCAACACCAACAACATCATCACCGTCACCAACGCTCCCTACAACGCGGTGGGTGATGGCGCGACCGACAACACGCTTGCTATTTCAAATGCCATCATCGCGGCGGCGGCGGGAGGCAATGTGGGCGGTTTGTATGGTGGCACGGTCAGGATTCCCGCCTCGGGCACATTTTTGTGCGGCCCACTCACCATGAAGAACAACGTGAATATACAAATTGATGCCGGTGCGACATTAAAAATGCAGCCCCTGAGCGTTTGGACTGGTTTGCCGGCCCAAAACCAGACCTATGGCAACCTGATTTACGCCTCCGGAGCGACGAACCTTGAAATCAGCGGTTCAGGCACGATTGACGGACAGGGCGCGGATTGGTGGGCTTCGAGCGGTTCCGTGTTCGACAACCGGCCCTACATGATCTTTTTCAACGGCAATTGCGGGCGGGTGTTGATCCAGAATGTGACGATCCAAAATCCACCAAAAATGCACATCGTCTTCAAGGGGTCCGATAACAACATCACCATTCAAGGCATGACCATCAATACCACGGCGGCCAACGCGGCAAATACCGATGGGATTGATCTGGTCGGCACCAACTGCCTGGTCCAGAACTGCACCATCAACGCTGGGGACGACAACATCGCCCTTGGTAGCAGCACCAGTTCCGCAATTTCCACAGACATTCTGGTCACCAATTGCACCTTTGGTGTCGGACATGGAGTGTCCATTGGCAGCAACACGGCTGGCGCGGTTTCGAACCTGACCGTGATCAACTGCACCTTTAACGGCACGGACTATGGCATCCGCATGAAGTCCAACACCAACAGCACCGGCGGCAGCGGTGAAGGCGGCATCGCGCAGAATCTCAACTACTACAACATCGGGATGACAAACATCGTTGACGGTGCAATTGTCATATACAGCTACTATAGCAGCGGCGGCCAATTCGGCACGCCCACCGGCGTCACGCCGTTCTTCGCTTCGACCCAGGCCGTTACTGCTGCCACCATCCCGGTCTGGCGCAACATTACCATCAGCAACGTGAACGCGACCGTGGCCAGCGGCGGCATCGCGGGCATCATTTGGGGACGCATGGAAGTGCCCGCCACCAATATCATTTTAAGCCATGTCCACATCACGGCCCCGAATTCCTTTGATGTTTACAACGCCGGCGGCGTGCAGTTCGTGGATTCCCAAATCACCGTGACGGCCAGTACAACCAGCTTCCTGCTGTTCAACGCGCAACTCATCGTCACCAACAGCGTGTTCGCAACCAACCTTGTCACGCTCGACGGGTTGACCACCAACGGCTATGGCAACAGCCTGGCTTTTTATAACGCCCAAGCGTCATTGAAAAACACCAACGTCTTTGACGACGGCCCCCTGACTCTCGGCGACAGCATCCTCACCATCAGCAACAATTTCATGCTGTTCCCCAGCACCGTCCTGAATTTTACGCTGGATCCCAACACCAACAGGGTGGCGGTGGTGGGCAACCTGGCATTGGGTGGAACCATTAACGTGACGAACGGCACCGGCTTTGGGGCGGGCACGAATATTCTGCTGACTTACACCGGTATTTTAAGCGGCAACCTTCCCACTCTTGGCTCGACGCCCGCCGGCTACAACTATGCTTTCGACACCAACACCGCCGGTCAGGTGAGACTTGTCGTGACCTTGCCCGCGCCTTCAGCCCCAACAAATTTCACGGCGACGGGAACGAACCTGTTGATCAAATTGAAATGGAACGCCGTGTCGGGTGTGACCAATTACAATCTCAAACGCGGGACAGCCAACGGCGGGCCGTATCCGACGGTTTTCAGCGGGTTGGTGGTGACGAATTATTCCGACGCGGCGGTGACCAATGCCGTGAATTATTATTATGTCGTCACGGCGGTGTCCGGCGGCGAAAGCACCAACTCCTTGCAAGCCAGCGCCGCACCACTGCCTTCATCGGTGGCAACCAATATTGTCGTGCAAGTCAGCAGTGGCCAATTGCAATTGTCCTGGCCGCAGGATCATCTCGGCTGGCACTTGCAGATTCAAACCAACAGTCTCAACGCGGGTTTGGGGACCAACTGGGTCAACGTCCCCAATTCCACAACCACCAACCAGATTTTCATCCCCATCAATCCAGACAACGGTTCCATTTTTCTCCGGATGGTGTATCCCTAGTCTGCGGCTGCTCTCAGGACACGTTGCTTCACCCAGGTCGAATTTGGCAGCTTGCCCGAGGCAGGAAAATCACGGCTGGCTTGGGTGAGTGGGAGAAGAAGTTTGGCTGGTGTCCCGAAATGGAGAACCCGCTTCATACAGCTTGAGCTGGTTTTGGATGACTTTAGCCAGAGGTTTGTTGTTTTGCGCGGCACTGAGATCTAACACCCGTTGAGCCGTCTCGATCGCTTCAGGAAATCGCCCAGCCTCGGCATAAGCCGCCGCGAGCGTGTCCAGAATCTCCGGAGCATTGCCCCCGGAAAGTTGCACGGCCTGTTGCGCCAGTTCCACCGCCTTTTGGCCATTGCGCAACGAGTTGTCCGGACAGGTCGCCAGCAGCCAGGCCAGATTGTTTTGCGCCGTTACGTGGCGGGGATCAAGTTCGAGAACCTTCTGAAACTGCGCGATGGCTGCTGCGAACTTGCCCCGGTATTGCAGCGCCAGGCCCAGTTGATAGTGGGCGTGAATGGAGTCTGGCATCTGTTTCAGTGCCCGCTGGTAATGTTCGATGGCCTCGTCCCACCGTCCTTGGACAATGAATATATTGGCCAGGTTGTAGTGGGCCTTGGCATTGTCCGGCTCCATTTCAAGGGCTTTCTGGAATTGCCCGATGGCCTCGGCCGGCCGCCCCCGGATGGCAAGCAGGTTGCCCAGGTTATTGTACATTTCTGCGCGATTAGGATTGAGTTCAATGGCTTTCTGGTAATGTTCGATGGCTTCAGTGATTCGGCCTTGTTTCGCCAGCAGGATGCCCAGGTTATTGTGCGCCTCCGCAAAGCTGGGATTGGCTTCCAAGGCCCGGTGATAATACTCAGCCGCTTCATCCAGCCGTCCTTGGTTGAGAAAAACCGTGCCGAGATTGTTGTCAGCTTCCGCGTAATCGGGATAAATCTCGAGGGCTTTCTGATAATGCTCGATGGCTTCGTTGGTCCGGCCTTGGGCGGCCAGCACATAACCGAGGTCATTATGAGCGGTGTAATTTCCCGACGTGCAGGCCAGGGCATGTGTCCATAACGATTGGTCATTCCGCCAATAGGCAGTTTGTTTCCAGGCCCCGGCCATCAAGACGGCAATCACACTGAATGCCGTCACGCCCAGCACCTGACGACGCCAACGCCAGGAAGCCGTCCAAGCCCTGATGGCCCAGACAATGACAAGAAATAGCCCGATCTGTGGCAAATAAGTGTAACGGTCAGCATGCGACTGGCCACCCACTTGCACCAGCCCGATTACCGGCACCAGCATTCCCAAATACCACAACCAGCCGGTTGTGAAATAGGGGAACCGCCGTGCTGTCCGGAATACCAGCAGGGTTATGAACAGCAGCAATGCGCCGGCGCCCGCAGTCTGCCAGGTTGGTATGTCGAAACGGTAGGGATAAAATACGGCCAGATTGTCCGGCCAGACCGTCTGGGCGATGTAGGTGACACAGGAAACCAGGGCATTGCCCAACCGGAGGGTGAGGGGCAACACGATCATGGACTTGATGACTTCCCGCTGGGCCAGAATGGTCGCCACGCACGAGGCGGCGCTCAACAAAAGGAACGGCAGCTTTCCCAGCAGTAAATGGTTGAGAGATGAGAGTTGAGGGACAGGAATTCGGAATCTTGTCACCCGCCACTTGTCACTTGTCACCCTTCCGAGCGGCCAGTAGTCCAGCAGCAGCAACACAAATGGCAGTGTCACCAGCATCGGCTTGCTCATCAGCCCCAACGCAAAAAACAACAGGGCCAAACCGTAGAAAAGTGACGCGTGACGGGTGACGCGTGACGGGTCAGACATGGGAATGTTTTTTTGAATTCCTGTCACCTGCTTGCCGCGCCGAAGTGCAGCGAAGGCGGGCCACGCGCCACTTGTCACACCCTGTACATACCGCGCATACGCCCAGAGCGTCAGCATGAAGAACAAACCGCTCAACACATCCTTGCGCTCGGACACCCACGCCACCGACTCCACATGGAGCGGATGAATGGCAAACAGCGCCGCGACAAAGGCGCTGGGCCATAATGTGCTTGTGAGGCGTTTTAGGAGGAGAAACAGCAGCATTGTGTTGATCGCATGCAGAATCACATTGGTTAAATGAGGGCCTGCCGGACCGGTCCCAAACAATTCCACGTCCAGCATGAGCGACAACCAGGTTAGCGGATGCCAATTGCTGGCGTATCCGGTTTGAAAAGCCCATAGCACACCCTTCCAGGTCAACCCGCCCCTGACGTGATAATTGGAAGAGAAATAATCACCGTCATCAAAACCAACAAACCCATACCCATGTGTCCGGCCAAAGATGAAGAACACAACCATCACCAGCAGAAAGCACACGCCGAGAACTGTGCGCCTGCCGGCCGAATTGTCGGAACGTGGCGGTGGTTGGGGAATAGTCATGCTTTCCAGGTGATTTTGTCCGGGAGCGCCTGCGGATGCCATCTTTTTAGTTCCATGACAAGATTTACCCGGGCAAAAGTGCGGCTGATTGGTTTGAGTTGCTCCCCAAAAACCAAACAGGCACTGGGAATTTTCCAGCGCCTGTCGTGAAACAGATGACAATTGTTATTAACGGCGCATTCGCCGCGCAAGAACCAAACCGAGCATGCCCAACCCAGCCAGCGCGAAGGTGGCGGGTTCGGGTACAGGTGCAGGAGTCACGTCCTCCCACGTCGTGCCGACGAGAATATTATCTATAATGTAATCGCCTTGGCTGGTGGCAGACTGAGCTTTGACACCCACATCGTCTATGCTTGCCACCACCGTTGCAGTTGTTTGAGTCGCAGTAGGCGTTCCGGGTTGGCTTCCAATTGGAGATGGATTGACATAAAGGTTACCAACAGATGAACCTGAACCGAACGTATATTCTTCAACCACGAAATAAGTGGTATTCAATGACAATGTTCCACTGTAAACAGCACCGCTGCCCCCACCGTCAGTCCGCACACCGATTTTCCAACCAGTAGCTGTAGACCCCGTATAAACTGTAACCGCGTCAGGGCCTCCCGCAGCTGTTGAACTTTGTCCCGGGGTGAGCGTTCCCGGATCCAATGCCATAAGAGCGTTATTGGCAGTGGGAAGCGTTGTGCATTGAATGAGGAAAGAAATATAGATACTTCCGCTGGTAACGGCCGAATAAGTATTTATATCCGAGGTGGAGGTGCCGGAGGTTACTACGAGATCGTTACCACCAAGATCATTCAAACCTGAATAAGTCAGATTGCCACTGCCAATCTGCAAGTTACTAGCGTTTCCAGTTCCCCATGCGACACTGTTGCCAGGATTTACACTGCCGCCAAGGTTGCTTCCTGAATTGTAGCCAAAACCGTCCGAAAAAAGAGGAGTAGCATGGGCATTCTGAATGACAAGCGCGCAGGCGCCAACTGCAATCAGCACCAAAGATAAACGTTTCATAATATTACAACTTTCTGCTAGGGTTTCTGAGTTGTTACTTTACAGGCTTGCATAACTTTACCCCGTTTCCCGGGTTTGTCATCATCGTTATTTTGCAAATAAATTTGAAAATTGGGCACTCCGCGATTGTTCGTTTCGGTTGGGGCTGGTTAATTGCCAACTCCTGAGAATAGTCGGCCTGTGGCCAGTGCCGCGCCCTTGCCTTTCCTGGCTGCAACCAGCCAGGCCGCCCGGATCAGCGGGAGCCAGTTGCAACTTTCCTGGCCGCAAGACCATCTCGGCTGGTCGTTGCAAATCCAAACAAACGGTTTGAGCAAAGGTCCCGGCACGAATTGGGCCGCCGTCCCCAATTCACAACTTGCAAACCAAATTTTCATTCCAGTCAATCCGGCCAACGGCAGTGTTTTTCTCCGGTTGATTTATCCGTGATCATTTTTCTGTTGGATTCATCCACACCCAAACTCGAATGGCTGGTTGAAAATTTACGGTGCGCTGCCGGCATTGTGGAGAGTCGAAGGCATGAGCAACCAAATCTGGCAACGCATCATGTGGTGCATCCGGCAGGACTTGAAACCATGGGCGAGCATTGATGTGCGCACGTTCGCTCTTATCGCGCCCGCGGTCTGGGTCCTGCCGTCGAATCTTGTGCAACTCAATTGATCAGACACCGGAATGCCGCTCAATGGCCACAAGCGCACGCTCGACGTGCCGCCGACCAATGACGAGGCGGAGGTGATGAAAAACTTGTCCCGCGCTGGCAAGCGGCTCATTGGTTTCTGCCGCACGAACCTATTTAAGAGACTCGAAAACAGCGGCTCCGCTTTTCAACGTTGCGTCAGCAGGTGTGCCTTGGCGCGAAGGGCGGGTTGATTGAGCGCGTATTCGACGAGCGGCTCCAGATTGGCTTGGGCGGAAACCAGGACCATTTCACTCCCGTCGAACACCATCACGCAGCATTTCATCCGAGGGGATGAGACGTTTTTTCCCGACATATACACCGTGACCAGGTTCCGGCCGTCCATCACGCCCACCACGCGGTCCCAACCACGGGCGGTCATGGTCGTGTCGGCGGCGTCGAACATGGCCGCGCGCTCCGGCGACTTCGCCCCGGAAGGCAACCGGTAAACACCCGCTTCGGCGCCCCGGACGGCCTGGAGAACAGCACGGACCCCGGGGTCGAGCCTGGCGCGTGACAGCCCGGCCCGGACGATGCCCAGCGTGAGATTGCCTGCGTTCAGAGCAATCTGCTGCCGCCACTCAACGCCGCTGGACTTGATCAATCCATTGCGCAATGCCCGGGCATCGGAACTCAAACGGAAGCAACTCGCCACGCCCACCGCGAGCACAACGAGCAACAACAACGGCGCGGCGAGGATTCCCCAAAGCCAAAGACGTCGGGCGGGCGGATGAAACGCCGGCGGCAGGGGAGACGGATTCATGGACTGGCTGGATTGCAGTTGTGGAATGAGCGGCACGGGCGGGGCTTTGATTGAAAAGCCGGCTCGACCCGGGCAACGCTGGCCTGATTGAGGGCCGACGCCGCCCGGCAACAGTCACTGGTCATTTTTCATTTTTCAGGGCCGCGCCAACATCTTTGAGGGGCTTGATGTCCAGTTTCTCACCCAAAGCCGCGACCTGTTCCGGTTTGATGTCACCGACAATGTTGACCAGCACGGCTTCCTTCTTCGGATCGAACACCGTGATGGCGAGTCCCGCGAGGGCCTCGCCATTGCGCGTCTTGGTGTAAACGCCGATGTCTTGACCGTCCTTTTGCTGCACCGTCACATTTTGCTCCCAGCCCTGGGCGTCAAGGTCATGGCGTATTTGCCGGACGCGCTTCTCCATCTCGGCGCGGTTTTCGTCGGTAAGCCCGACGACGTTCACGTGAACGAGTTGCACGCTGCGCAAAAGTTTGGCCACATCGGGTTGCTGCTTCCCGACCGACTGGGCGGCGAGCGACAGCAGGTTGCTCTTCACTTGGATTTCCACAAATTCGCCGCCGCGGGCCGGGGTGATTTTGCCAAAATCCACCTGGCCGGGAGGAGAATCGGCGAGCGCGTTGAGGTTGATGCCGGCGGCCAGGGCGGCGACGGCCAGCGAGTAATGGATCATTTGTTTCATAAGCTCAGCAGTTGTTGGTTTAATCAGTTTAATCTGGGGAACCCGAGGTTCCCGTTATGGGAAACACCCGGCAGCGATGGGAAAAGTTTCAGAAAAGTTTCACCATCAACCGGGATGAAGTTGATTTTCGATTGCCGATTGGTGCCGCCCGAAACATTAGCGAACTTTGCAAGTCGTTGATTTGCAGACACAGTTTGAAAAATGCGGGTGAAGTTGTTTTGGCCGTGTTTTTCATCGGTGAAGGTGATTTCGACTCGATGGGCGTTGATCTGTCAGGCAGAAACTTTGCCAAAACCATCGTTAAGGATTCGGGGGTGCCGGTGAACCCCGCGATTGGCCTTGCCAGAAATAGTCAATGGGAGTTTGCTGATTGCCTGCGCCTGAAAGTCGCGGCGAAGGTGCAGAGGACAAGCTATGACTGACAAACTAAATAAGTTTCTTGAAAGCACTAAACCGCTACAAGGACTGCTCGCGCTTGTTATTATTGTTTCGGGTGCGATTGTTTGGATTCGTATCTCGGCGCAAAATGCTGTTCTTGATGAAAAGTTTTTGGCGACTCTGGCGGCACGTGTTCGACCGACTTGTATTTTTGATAGTCGTGGAGCAGTCGAGGCTGATTTTGGTGCGAGCGACTACATCGAAGATATTCAGGTGATTCCAGAACCAAAAGACTATGCCAAAAACCATAAAAGTTGTTATTACGACTATACTGGAATTGCCGAGCAAGGCTGAAGTGATTCGGTTCAAAGACGAAGATGGAATTGAGACTGACCACATTAAGTTCCTCGGCAAACTTTTTCCTCCTGATGTTTGCTGGCTTCAATATAACCCTGCCTATGTCAATCAGAAAAAATGGAAAATCAAAAGTATTGGAATGGGATGGGAGAGTGTTGATGACGAAACGTCCATGAAATATTTCCAGTCTTTAGGGAATGAACAGTGGTATATGGAAGAAGGCTAACATATATCGCGAAATCTTTGCCGCCGAGAATCCCAACGGGATAACCATTCAATCCTCCGCCCGTTCACCCGCCGGGGCCATTTTGACGAGACGCGGGAAAAATTTCGCGAGTGGTTCCACCAGATCGGTCTGCGCGGCCATGACTTCCTCGATGTTTTTATAAACCATCGGCACTTCATCCAGACCGGCGGAAATCAGTTTCACGCCGCGTTCATCCAGATAGGGTTTCACCATCTTCCAGTTGTAGGTTTCCCTGGCCTTGTGGCGGCTCATCACGCGGCCTGCGCCGTGCGAGGCGGAATTGAGCGACGCGGCGTTGCCCTTGCCGCGTGCCACAAACGTGGCGCTGGCCATCGAACCGGGTATCACGCCCAGCACGCCCGCACCCGCCGGCGTCGCGCCTTTACGATGCACAATGACGTCGCGCCCGCCGTGGCGTTCCTTCCACGCGAAGTTGTGATGGTTTTCAATGTCCAGCAGCACGCCCGCGCCGAGATGCCGCGCGATGTGTCTGTGGATGAGGAAATGATTCGCGGAGGCGTATTGGCCCATCAATTCCATCGCCGCCCAGTATTCCTGACCATCGGCGGAATCGAGGTCGAGCCAGGCAAGATAGCTGAGTTCCTTGGGCAAATCCTTGTGCTTCTGGCGGGCGACGCGACTGTAGTGGTCGCACACGAGCGCGCCGGTGCCGCGGCTGCCGCTGTGGCTCAACAAGGCGAGATACGTGCCTGGCTCGAGGCCGAGTTCTTTGTGCTCGACGGTGAATTCGCCGAACTCGACGAAATGGTTGCCGCTGCCGCTGGTGCCAAGTTGCGCCGCCGCCTTGTCGCGAAAACGTTGCGTGATGGGGCTGACGGACCAGTCCTCGTCCATGACCGGATGCGAGCGGCGATGCTTGAATTCGGAACCGATGCCGAAGCGCGTCTCGGCTTCGATGGCGCGGATGAGATCGGTTTCGCGGCGGCGGAGATAATCCAGCGGCAAATCGAGGACGGTGAGCTTGACGCGGCAGGCGATGTCCACGCCCACGGCGTAGGGGATGACGGCGTTGTCGGTGGCAAGCACACCGCCGATGGGCAGGCCGTAGCCGACGTGGGCGTCGGGCATGAGCGCGGCGGCGACGGAGACGGGCAGCCGGCAGGCGTTCTCCATCTGCTGGAGCGCGTTGGCGTCCAGGTCAACGCCCCACTGGCGATAGGGGATGGGTTGTTCGGCCATAAAGGCAAAGAAAAGTTAAGCCCGGCAAAGCGTGTTGCCAATGGAAAGTGACAGCGCGAGCAAACCACCTGAAGGTGGGACACCAAACGGGGGCATGGAAAGCTGTTGCAAAGCGAAACAGGCAATGATATTGAAAAACCGCCATGAATGAATCAATTATTGCCCAAAGATCTCCATTCGTTCTACCGGCCCAGCCGGGCACCTTTTGGTGGTGCGCGTGCGGCGCGTCGAAGAAGCAGCCGTTCTGCGACGGCTCGCACAAAGGCACCGGCTTCGGGCCGCGCAAAGTGGATATCGCCGAAGCGAAAACCGTTGCGTGGTGCGGTTGCAAGCACTCGAAGAACGGCGCGTTCTGCGATGGCAGTCACAGCAAACTGCCGTGAAATGTTAAATCGTTACATCGTTAAAACGTAAAAATCGTCAGCAAAATAAAGAGATAATTCCATGGATACAGGGGGAGCCGAAAGCATTCAAACCCGGAAATTCAAGGACGCGATTCTCGCGGAAATTTTCGATGCCTACAAAGAGTCCGGAACGGTATACCAAAAAACGGCGGATCCAGAAATCCAGCGAACGATGCTGGATTTGAAGCGATGTTGCGATCTGGCCATTCTCCATCTATCACCGCTGGGCGTTCACGCTGAGAAACTCTGGGACGAAATGAGAACGCCATTTTCAAGTCAGGACACCGCCCACAATCATAATCGGCCGGGTGGGGCAGGGTTGCGACCCGGATTGGAGGATTAAAAGCGCGGCGCGCCGGGCACCTTTTGGCGGTGTGTGCGCGGTGTTCAAAAGGCCGGCCGTTCGGTGATGGCAGCCACAGCCGGCTCGCTTGAAATTTCAGCCAGATTCCGTCAGCCCCAGTTGATTGCGAAAGGCGTAAAGCACGTGGAGATAGTGTTTGCTTTTTACGTGCTGATAAAGACACACCAGGGAAATCACCATCAGCGCAATGCCCACGCAGCCTAATTTGCCGGGCAAAAATCGGTTCGCGAAGCTGCCAAAAACAACGGGGTTAAAAACAGTTGCTTCAGAAGGCTTGATGAGCAGGACCAGGGCTTTGATGCCGAGAAATAAAATCAAGGCAATGAAACTGCCCACACCCTGGATGAAATAAAAATGGTGCTGTTCCAAAATACTCTTCAAAACGTCGCTGATTGTGCTGGCGTGCAACAGATTCCGAAAGAGCCGCCATCCGCGGTAAGTAATCCACAGGGCATAACCGAGAACCAGGATGACCGCGAAAAGATTAATCCACGTCATAATCAACCTTGTACGCCGCCGACAGTGTTGCCGATGGCGGCATTCTTCATGTTATAATATAACACTGATTACACGGCCTGTCTCAGGCTTTTTTTTTCCGAAAGAACTGTCTGGTTTCGGCAACGTTTAGAACGGAAAGATCAAGTCCCGCCTCCGGAGCCCTCTCCTTGGCGGTTTTAAGCTGGCGTGCAATGCGTTTGACGGCTGCCGCCGCATAATACTTCACCACACCTACACCGGAGTGGGACTTGAAAATCACGACCAGCAGGGAGTGTTCGTCAACATTGGTGACGAACATGCTGAAATTTTCGCCCTGCTGGTAAATGCTG
>Ga0187868_1001102_pt1 | contig 19887 bp, 15 predicted proteins | sample June2016WEW_13_4_FD_133014 | JGI IMG/M metagenome (GOLD analysis project Ga0187868, IMG submission 133014) | Peatland microbial communities from SPRUCE experiment site at the Marcell Experimental Forest, Minnesota, USA - June2016WEW_13_40 | ecosystem: Environmental > Terrestrial > Soil >... | reverse complement strand
GCATGCGCGCGCAGTTGTCGAGCAAGACCTGGCGCTGCTGCTCGCCCCAGGCCGCCAGGGTGGTTCCGAGCCGGTAAATGAAGCGGGCGTCGGACACATTGTTGGTCTCGGACTCGGCGACCAATTGGTTGCCAATCCGGTCCAACTCGAGGCCGAATTCATTCAAGCGGCTCTGGAGCAGGACCAGGGCCGGGCCTTGGGCGTTGGGGTCGTCCTGGGTGTAGTTTCTGCCGATGGACAACCAGGAGGTGCGGGTCTGCTCGAGGTAATCGATCTGGGTGTCCATCGCGGAGAGGAGTTGCTTGAGGCGGGCGGCCATCCTGGCCTCGGTGGCCTTGTCCGAAGACCCGATAGTGACGGAGATGGGGTCGCTGCGCGTGGTCTGGTCCCGCACATCGGTAGCCACGACCAGGAATTGCGCCTCGTCGCCGGTCAGCAGGTTCAGTTGCCCCAGGTCATAGTTAAGGGGCGCATTGATTTCGCGATCCGAGACAACGCCGGTCCGCGGCGCGCCGGGCTTGACCGGGAAAAGCGTCCTGGCATCGGCCTGGGCCTCGTGGTTGAGCACCACCAGGTCAACGCGCTTGAGGCGGACATCGTCGGCGGCCTGAGCGACCAAGGCCAGGACTTCATCCCGTTGAACCATGCCGGAGCCGGCGCCGGCCGCCTCGATGCGGGCCATGGGCGGCTCATCGGGCAGCGGCTGGAGGACCCACTTTTGCGCGGACTCGGCCTCGAGCTGGTTGAGGCCAGTCAGGCGGAGTTGGTAGGTGAGGATATTGGTGGGCTGGAGGTCCAGCGACAAGCGGTTGCCCTCGATTTTGAGCTTTTGGGGCGGGCAGCCCTCCGGCAGCCAGTCGGCTTGGGCCACTTTTTCATCGGCCGTTTCCACGCTCAGACGGACGCGGCTGCCTTCGAGGAAATCGGCGCTGCCGCCTTCGGCCAGGCGGTTGGTCCACTGTGTGTAAGCGGGAGGCTCGATGAGCAATGACATCCGGGCGATTCTGGGCGGCACATCGAGCTTGACAGTGAAGAGGGGGCTCTGGGCATCGCCGGCCTGGACGAGATAGCGGAAGCCCCGGGACACCGCCGGGAGGTTCACCGCAAAGCCATTGGTTGGGCCGCGCGTCATCGAGACGGATTCCTGGAAGCCGTCCTCCCAGGTGACCAGCAGTTTGGCCTGGTCCAGGACGGTGTCGGCAGTGACCTTGATCTCCAGCGGTGTGCCTTGTCTGAGCCGGCAGTCGCCGGGTGTGACGGCGAGTCTGATGTTCGACAAGGAAGCCGTGGGGGCATAAGGGTAAAGCGCCAGCCGCGCGCGCGGCACAAAACCGGGAAGCAGGCAGGCCAGACCCAGCCCGAGGCATAGCCCGGCAACGCCTTTCCAGGCCCGTTTGGCCGGGAGGTGATCCACCAACCCGGCTGGGTCCACGATGCCGATCTCCTCGGCTGCGAGGGCGATGGTCCGCTCGACCATCCAGGAACTCACTCCGGGCGGCTGCGACCCGGCCATCTCGACGGCCGAGAGGATGCGTTCATGGAAATGGCCGCCCGCCGAGATTTCGAACTGCCGTGCGATTCGCCGCAAAGACCAGGGCCTGAGAAACGGGGCGCCAGCGCGCCGCGCCAGCCAGGCCGCCGCGGCGGTATATGCGGCGCCCGAGAGCCAGAGACGCCACAAGAGCCGGGGCCTAAGCCCCCACTCGATAAATGCCACCAGCAAAAAGCCCAGTCCGAAGACCAGCAGCGCCTCGCCCGCGCCGCGCAACAGGAGCGCCAACCTCCGCCGGCGCTCGAACTGCGCCAGCTTCGTCGTGATGGGCGGGGGTAATGCCTGCGGCTGCATCCAAGGTCGATTATGCCGCCTGCTTGATTTCCTCGAGCCGGACGACGTGCAGCAGGGATACCCAGTCAGTCCGCTGGACCACCCGCCTGCCTTTTCCAATCGGAGTGGCGATTTCCAGGCGGGTTGGCAGCACCCAAATAAAATCCGGGTGCTGAATGTCGCAGGTCTTGCCATCGGTCAGAACGGTGCGGAAGGGAACAAACGGGACTTTCTCCAGCCGTTCGGCGATTTCTCTGTAGTTCATAAGCCAGTTTTGTTCCGCTGAAACTATAACGCGCCGCTTTAGGGCGCGTCAACCAAGAGCGGAACGATCGTGTAATGCCGCAGTGACCGCGGGAGTTCCAACCACGGATGGACACGGATAAACACAGATAAGGCCCAAATCCGTGTTTATCCGTGTCCATCCGTGGTCAAGAAAATCCAAGCCCCGCCATGACTGACCCATCACACAATCGTTCCGGCCTTTTGGACCGGCCCCCGACCGGGCAAGCTCTGCGTTGATTTTCCGGCGATTTCGAGCATCTTCAATGTCCATGCAGTTCGTTCGAGACATCTACGCTGCGAAGGGCGCCGCCGGGCGGCCGGTGATTTCCTTTGAGTTCTTCCCGCCCAAGACGCCCGAGGGGGACCGCAACCTGCTCGAGAAGACCCTCCCGGCCTTGCGGCAGGTGCGGCCGGATTACTGCTCGGTGACCTACGGGGCCGGGGGCAGCACGCGCGACAAGACGCTCCTGATCGTGGATCGAATCCAGCGGCAACATGGGCTGGTGGCCGTGGCGCACTTGACGTGCGTCGAGGCGACCCGCGAGCAACTCGGAGAGCTGCTGGGCCGGATTCGGGCGCTGGGGGTCAAGAACGTCCTGGCCCTGCGGGGCGACCCGCCAGATCGGGGCGAGTTCAAGACCACGCCCGGCGGATTCGAGTATTCGAGCCAGTTGGTCCGGTTTATCCGTCAAGAGCCAGGGCTCTGCATCGGGGTGGCCGGCTTTCCCGAGGGCCACATCGCCTGCAAAGAGGGCAAATACGCCGACTGGCAGCACCTCAAAGAGAAAGTAGATGCCGGCGCCGACTTCATCCTGACCCAATTGTTTTTCGACAATGCGGATTATTACGAATTCCGCGACCATCTCACGATCAAGCTCGGGGTCACGGTGCCGATTGTTCCGGGGATTGTCTCGATTCTGAGCGGGGCGCAGATTAAGCGGTTTACGGCCCTGAGTGGCGCGCAGATTCCCGCCCCGCTGGCTGCCAAGCTCGATGCCCTGGGCGGTGACGATGCCGCGGTGGCCGAGTTCGGCGTCGATTACGCCAGCAAACAGTGCGCCGACTTGCTCCAATCCGGCGCCCCGGGGCTTCATTTCTACACCCTCAACAAGGCCGCCGCCACGACCCGGATTTTGCGGAACCTCCGCTTGGCTTGAGCGCACGGAGACAATGGCCTGGGAATAAATGATTAGATTATCCGACATTGACGGGAGTCCATGCCCTTCACCAATGGCGCGCCAGCCACGATGACGCACTGGCAAAGGTGTGCTCCAAAGGGTTGACGCCACACAGGATTGGTGGCAGCCTGATTGCATGCCGACCGAAGCGGCAAAACCAAGAGCTACGCCAGCACAGGTGCTCGAAGACATGGCCCGGCTCACCGCCCGCCAATTGGAAACGGTGATCGAACGGGCGGCGCTGCTGCGCCTGCAAAAGCGCAAGCTGGTCCTGCCCGCGAGGGAATCGGATCTCCTGCGCGCGATCAACCTCGGGCTGAGCGCGCAAAAGAGCGCGCGGCTGGAACGATTACAGAAGAAGCTCCGACAGGAGACGATGTCGCGGCGGGAGCAGGAGCAGTTGCTTCGGCTCACAGACGAACTTGAGAGGCTGGCATCAAAGCGCTTGGAAGCGCTCATCGAGCTTGCCGGCCTGCGTCAGACCTCCGTTTCCGAGTTGATGAGTGACATGGGCCTGACCGAAGCGGCTTATGCCTGAGCGTCCAGACGCTCGAACGCGCCGTTTCGTGGCAGAGCGGGCCCGCTTCCGTTGCGAGTACTGCCTCACCCCAGCGGGCCTGGCACCCTCCCCCTACTCAGCCGAACATATTCTTCCCCGAAGCAAAGGCGGCGCGGCCGCGCCGGAGAACCTGGCCCTTTCCTGCCAGGGCTGCAACGGCCACAAAGCTTCAAGGACGACCGCAAGGGACCCGGCCACAGCAAAAACCGTGCCCTTGTTTCATCCACGGCGACAAAGGTGGGACGAGCACTTTGAATGGACCGCAGACGGAACCAGGGTGGCCGGGAAAAGTCCAACGGGACGCGCAACGGTCATGGCCTTACAGTTGAATAGGCCGGGTCTGCAAAACCTCCGCCGCCTCATGGTGCTCGCTAATCTTCATCCACCTGTATATCCCGGGGAGTAACCCGCGACGCGACAAATCGCCACATCTCGCCCGGGGCCTGCCCGTTTCGTCTCTGTTTCCTCCGTTCTCGCCTGTTAGTCCGCTGAATACCTGCGCCTCAGCGTCTGATGAGTTGTATTCCGCAAATCTTGGGTTCATCGGCGGCGCCTTTGGTGAATCGGATGATGATGTTGCCTTTGGCGTCGGGCGTGATCGAGTCGAAGTCCTTGACAAGGGCCTTGGCCTTGCCGGCCTCGGCGGCGATGTCAAAGTCCGTGAGTGCGCGGCGGCCGTTGATCGCCACGTTGAACTTGCGTCCGCCCGGGGAGAGCTTGACCTCGGCAAAGTGCAGGCGGACGGTGCAGGCGGCCCCGGTTCCGGCGGGGATCGTATAGGTGGACTCTCCCCAACGTTCGGTCTGATAAACCGCCGCCGGGGCGGCATTGGGGGTTTGGGTATCGATGGCTTCTTTGGTGGAAGCGGTATTGCCGCCGCTAAAATCACGGTCGCCGACAAATCCCTCGACCGGGGCGCCGAACCGGAAGAAACCGAGGCGGGGGCCGCCGCAGTTGATGCTTACGGTGCCGGCGGCTTGCGCCGGCGAGGCGGCCACGGCGCCGAGGACCTGCGCTTCCGCATTAGGAACGACCTGGATCGTGTCGCCGGAGGCGAGGGTGGGATTGACCGTCACATTCCAGCCGTCCACCGCCAGGAGCGGTTCCTCGCCGCCGAGATCGGCCATCGCCGCCTCGACGGTGAGGGTCTTGCTCTCGCCGGGCAGAAGCGAGAGGTAATTGTCGCTGTAGAAGACCGGCAGCACACGCTGGCCGGAGCGGGCTTTGCGCAACTGGAGATGGGCCATCAGGGCGATGGACTTAGACGGATTCTTCGCGACAACGTCGAGCAGGCAATTTCCGTCCTTCTCCCGCTTCCTCGCCTGCACATCGAGGGCGACGGCCGGGAGCGAGTTGAGGGCCTGGAAATTATCCTGCTGCTTCGGACTTGCGCGCCAGTAGAAATTCTCGGAGAGGAGCCGCTTCTCCGCATCGAAGAGTTGCAGTTTGATGAAGTGGACAGCCGAGAGGCGGTCTTCAGGGAACTGAATTTGGCCGGCATCGGCAGCGGCGCTTGCGGGAGCGGTGACTATTTGGGTTTGGGACGCTTGCTGGGAGCCGTCGAGGTTGTAGAGGGCGGCGTTGATGGTGAGGCCCTCCAGCGAGCGCGGGGTGTTGTTGATGACCATGGCGTGCCAATCGTTCTGGTTCAACTGGACGTGAATCGGTTCGCAGGCCTTGCGGGTGGCGTAGAGGGAGGAGTTGGGTTCGAGGTCGTGGCTGTAGAGTTGCCACACGAAACTGGGCTGGGCCGGGTGGCTCATCCAGGTGATGACGCCGGTGGCGGGGTGGAAGAGTTTGGCAAAGCGCCCTTCGTAGAGGGCGCGGAAGCATTCGTAGTTGGCGAGTTGGGATTTGCGGACAAAATCAGCCAGGCTGGCGGGAAATCCGTAACGGTCGGTAATCATTTCCGGGTAGAGGTCCCCTTGCTGGGCGCCGGCGCAGAAGTCGTGCTCGGCCCAGTCGTCGTTGATGACTTCCCAGTCCCTGGGGGGCATCATGGCCCGGACGGCCTCGAGGGTGGGGACGGAGATGGAGCCGATCTCGGTTTTGAAGGCCTCGCGGAAGGTGTAGAACTCGCGCGGCGCGCGCCAGTGGTACGGGCCGCCGGAGTTGACGCCGCGCCCGGAGGTGGAGCTGGGCTGGTAGAGGCGCTCGGGGTCGAGCTCATTGATGAGCTTTTGAATGCCCTGGCCGATGGCGGGCGGGGGCTCGCCTTCGTTGCGGGCGCACCAGAGGGCGATGCAGGGGTGATTGCGGAAGCGGAGGATCTTTTCACGCACGTTGGCCAGATAGAGTTGGGTGTTTTCCGGCACCGGGCCGTCGGCGGGGTGAGGTTGGAAGAACTCGTCCCAGAGCAGCAGGCCGTAGTGGTCGCAGAGGTCGCATAGGTCTTCGCTGGTGCTTTGGCCGACCCAGTTGCGGATGATGGTGTAATTGGCGAGTTGGTGCATGCGGACCGCGGCCTCGAGGCGTTTGCGGGGGATGCGTTTCATGGCCTCGTCTATCCCCCAGTCGCCCCCCTTGGCGATGACGGGAACGCCATTGACGGACAGGGCCAGGTTGTCTGAGCCGGGCAATGTGTATGTTATCTGGCGGACGCCGAAGTTGAGTTGGCGGGCGTCTGAGAGGACGCCATTTTGGACAAAAGTCAGGCGCAATTTGTAGAGGTTTTGCGGGCCGAAACCGTTGGGCCACCAGAGGCGGGGTTGTTCGAGGCGCAGGGCCGGGGTGGCCGTTGGGGAGAAGGAGACCTCGAGAGCCTGGTTCGGTTCCAGGCTGACGTCCTGTTTGAAGGCGCTCCCTTCGATCTCGCCGGTGAGGGTGCCTGACTGGGGGGTGCCAGTGGCATTGCGGAGCGTGGCGCGCACCGTCAGTTCGGCGCTGTCTGTCCGGGGCAAGGGCAGTTTCGAGGTTACATAAGGGTCCTCGACAACTACCGGCCCGGTCGCGGAGAGGGTGACATCCTGCCAGATGCCGGTGTCGCGGTCGCGAATGGTGGGAATCCAGTCCCACCCGATGGCGCATAGGAAAGTCGGGCCGTCCAGGGCGGTGATGCCGCCGTTAAGGCCGGTCCCGCCGGCGATGGTTTTCTCTTTGACCGCGCCTGGGTGAGGCTGCGGGCGGACAAGAACGGCGAGGGCGTTTGGGCTCCCGATGGTGACATGGGGGGTGACGTCGAAAATGCCGCGCGCGAAGGCGCCTTTGATGGCGCCGAGCGGGTGTCCGTTGACCCAGACCTCGGCGATGTAGTTGATTCCGTAGAAAGTGAGCCAGACCCGTTTGCCGGCGTAGGATTGCGGCGGCGTGAAGAGGGTGCGGTACCAGTAGGCGGCCCGGCAGAGGCTGTCCGGGATGGTTCGGTTGTTCTCGCCGTAGAGCGGCTCAGGATACACGCCGTCATTGGCCAGGCTGGTGAGAACGGTGCCGGGGACAGTTGCCCGGCGCCAACCGGCCGGTTGGAAGCCGGTCCGGGAGACGGCTTCGCCGCCCTGCGACACCTTGGCGGCATCCTGGAGCTCCCACCCGGCCGTCAGACGGATGGGTTGGGCGGCGTCCTGGCTCGAGGCGGCATGGGCGGCGAAAAGCCAGGCTGGCCAAACCAGCAACCCGGCCAGGAGTCGAATCGGCATCCGGGAGCCAGAGGGCTTGGTTGAGAGCGCACGGCGGACGAAACAGGAATGGGCATTGAAATGTGTTGTCATAGAAAAGACAGGTGGAAGGCCGCTGGCAGGCGGCTCGCACAACCGGGGTGACGATAGAGGACCGGGGTGATCGTAGCAAGATGCAATAATAATCGCAGAAGCAGCGCCAGGGCTGCATCCAGCCCACCCGGAGCGCCGCATTCATGCGGCAGCGGCACGGGAATTGTGAGAATCTGCCGGCTAAAGCCGGCGCTCCGGCACAGGTTCGCCTGGGGTAGCGAGCTTGATGCAGCCCTGAAGCAGCGCCTTTCCGTCTTCGGGTCGGTTGAAGGGCGTTTTGACATTCCGCCTTTGGCAGGGCATGCTTGGGCAACGAAGTCGGAAATCATTTTTGGTCCACCCGCGACGTGCCGTGAATCTCTCGACCCCTGGAATGTCAGAATCGGAAGCCACCCTCGCTCGATTCCCGCTTTTGTCATCGCTTCGATCACGCCGTTCGCGGCGGTTCGGGCTGGGCATGAGAATACCCGGCGGTCCGCTGGCGTACCAGAGCCGGCACCCGCCGGCGCCACTGACGGAGGATGAGGAGGCGGCGCTGGTGTTTGCCGCCTGCGGCCTTACGGGGCACTCGTTGGCGGACCTTTGTTACAGCCGCGACGGCGGCGGGAACATCATGGCGGGGCTGGTCGCGCGCACGATCGCGAGCGGTGACGGATTACAAACCGTCGCACTCATCATCACCAATGATGAGGCCACGTATCTGATCCGCCGGCCGCGGGAATTGCCCGCGGCAGAAATTCCGGAGCTCATTGAACTGGGCCGGCGGGGGGCTTTCACGCAGCTCTATCGCCGTCTGCGCGTGAAGATCAAAGACGGCCGTTCGGCGCCGCCCACAGTTCCTCTGCTCAACATAAACGCCAATAGCTGGTCCGCGCATGCGCCGGGCACAAGCTATTTCCTGCCGGTCAACGACCTTACCTTCATGTATGTCAACGGGCTGCTCGAGATCCTGAACGAGCACACCAACGCGTTCATCCTGGATGAGCGCAACCACTTCCAACCCGCCGGACTGGCGCGCTTCGGGCGAAGTCGAGGCGGGCATCTCTACGACGACCCACGCCAGGGCCGCGTGGTCATGGTAAGGCAGGTCGAGCAGTTCGTGTCGGAATTTGTAACGGTCGAGCAGGGGATGATGTTGCAGAACCTTGGTCTCATGGCGGAGGCCTTGGGATTAGGCGGATTTCCAAATTTCGCCAATCACGAGTATGGCTGGTTTCAGTCGCTGGGCTTCCGCATGGAACAGATGCCGGCGAGTCGATACGCCGGGGCGGGATGGTTGCCGAAGCTGGCAATGAAGGTCCTCAAGCGCGATCCGATCGTTCCTTACGCAATCGGGCTGGAGCGTGACGGCGAACTATTGTTGAAACCATTCTGTCCGCCGTATTTCAAATCCGCGGCGGAGGCGGTGAAGGCGGCCGTCGAAGCGAAATTTGGCGCCCAGGGCGCGTTTGGATGCGCGGGTCCTGGCACCGCGTGGGCCAACCACTCGGGGGTAACTGAGAAGATACCACGCGTCAGTGACGCGACGATCGCGGCGACGATCGCCTATTGCGAATATCTTTGGGACCGTTATGGGAGGTTTCCGGCCATCCTGCCGCCATTTCGGACGGTGCTCGGTTTTCAGGCGTGCCATCTGGACGCGGAATTCTACGACACCTTTTACAAGCCCGAAGCGCTCAGCGAAGGCCAACGGCGCGATTTTCACGAGCGGGCAGGCCGATGACCCTCCGGCGAACCTCCAGCGGATACCGGCGCTTGCGTCGCCCAGTGGCGCGATTACGCCAGGGCGAACGCGACCAGCGGATCGCGTGTGGTCAGCACCGCGATGAGCGTGCAGCCGCCGACTGAATGATTCTCTTCATGTCGCGAGCCGGCGTCGGCATGATGAAAATCCCCGGCGACAAGTTTGAGACCGCCGACCACGAGATCGCCGGTGAGGATATAAAAGTCCTCAGGGCCGGCATTCCAATGAGCGGGATAACGCGCGCCGGCTTCGAGTTTGCCCAGCAACACGGCGTAGCCGCGGTCGCGCTCCAGTGAAAGCAACTTGATGAACGCGCCCGGAACGGGCAACGGCTTCCACCCGGATTGGCCGGCGGCCAGCGCAAAGCTAAGGCCCATGAGCGAGGCCGGTGAAGCTCGGCCGGGGGTCTTGGCGGCCTCCAATTCCTCGATGCGCCCAAATACTTTGTCCTTCAAACCGGGCGGCAGCGCGACTGCCGGTGTCGCGGCGCCGACCAGGGCGATCGCCGATTGCAGGCCGCGGGTGAGCGCCTGCAACTCAGGGTCGGCGCCCGACTCCTCCTCAAAAGCCTGTTGCTCCTGCGGCGACAGCGCTCCGAGGGCGTAAAGGCTGGCAAGCTCCTGCTGGTGTTCTGAAATCATAAATAAGTTCGCAAACCCTCCCGCAATTTCAACATGCCGCGACGAATCCTAGCCTTGATGGTCCCAAGAGGTTCGTTCAGCGTTTCGGCGATTTCCTGATGAGTCAGGCCGCCGAAAAACGCCATTTCAATCGCTTGCCGCTGGTCCTTCGGAAGATCGTTGACGACAGCTTGGATCACTGCGATATCATTCTCCGTCAACGGCGCATCCACGGGCGCCGCTCCCTCCGCCGGAGCCAACTCCGGTTCGCCATCCATTTCCACCATGATCCGTGACCTCCGCTGGCGGGCGCGCAGCCCGTCAATACACCGGTTACGGGTCAATGCCAGCGCCCAGTGGAAAGGCTGGCCTTTTTCCGCATCGAACTTCCCGGCTTTGGTCCAGATTTGCACAAAAACCTCCTGGATTACGTCCTCGGCGTCCGCGACATTTCCGAGCATGCGGCAGGCGATGGAGAAAAGCGGACGAGCCGTCTGGTCATAAAACTCATGCAAGGCCTCGCGGTCCTGGGCCGCAATGCGGCGCAGCAGTTCCGCCTGCGATTCTCTCATGTCTTGCATGATGGTTTTACCGGCGCTCCCCGACCGAGGGCCGGCGGGCGCGACTGAGCCTGCCACAGAATGCGCGCCTGCTTCAACCATAATTCCAGGGCCGCTTTTGCCTTCACCATGACTACGCCGGCGGACAACGGCCGGACGCGGCAAATCTGGCGCCCTCATTCCCGGAGGCCCTGTCCGCCCTCGATTCGACAATGCTCGAGGGTTAAAAGTCCGATGCATCCATTCCCGGATTCCGGTCGTTTAATCGACGCGAGCAGTAGAACTAACAACACCGATGACAGTAAATAATGATTGAACGAATATGACAAAATCAATATTACCCATTGTATTCGTGGCCGGGACGTTGGCAACGGTCCCCATCCATGCCTCCAGCCATCGTGAAGCTCCACTCGTCACGGGCACGCCAAAACTCGACGGGGCGGACTTTTACATGTTCAACAGCTACGAAACCGGCCGCTCGAATTTTGTGACCCTCGTGGCGGATTATCTGCCGCTCCAGGATCCCTACGGCGGCCCCAATTATTTCCAATTGGAAACCAATGGCATTTACGAAATTGAAATTGACAACCAGGGCGACGGCCAGGAGCACATCACCTTCCAGTTCCAGTTCTTTTCGACGCCCAAGCATATCGCCCTGCCCATCGGCCCGGCGGGAAACCAGGTAACCAATGAGATCCCCCTGATCATTGCCGGCCAAATCACCGCCACGAACAACTCCGCCTTGAACGTGGCGGAGACCTACACCGTCAAGATGATCCTCGGCAACCGCCGTACGGGAGTCGCCCAGTACCTCACCAACGCGGCCGACGGCACCATCGTTTTCACCAAGCCCGTGGACAACATCGGCAACAAGACGCTTCCGGACTATAATACCTATGCCAACGCCTACATCTATAACGTGCTCATCCCGGGTTGTCCCACTCCGGGCCGGCTGTTTGTGGGCCAGCGCAAGGACCCCTTCGTGGTCAACCTGGGTGAGACCTTCGATCTGATTAACCTCAGCAATCCGCTTGGGCCCGTGAATGGCGAAAAGGACAGCTTGGTTGACAAAAATGTCACTTCACTCATTCTGGAATTGCCCAAGTCCTGCCTGACCAACGGCTCCCCGGTCATTGGCGCCTGGACTACCGCCAGCCAATTCCAAGGCACGAACATTGTCCAGGTGTCGCGCCTGGGACAGCCCTTGGTCAACGAAGTCGTCATCGGCTTGAAGGACAAAGACGCCTTCAACGCCAGCCAGCCCAAGGACGACGCGCAGTTCGCGAATTACGTCACTAATCCCACGTTGCCGGCGCTTATCCAGCTCCTCTTCGGGAGCGCGGGCGTGGTCGCGCCGACCAATTTCCCGCGCACGGACCTCGTCACGGTCTTCCTTACCGGCATCCCCGGTCTGAACCAGACCGCGCCCGCCCTGGCCGAGGAGCTGCGCCTCAACACCTCCACGCCCACGTTGCCCGCCAGCCAGCAAAATGAACTCGGCGTGATCGGCGGCGATGTGTCCGGCTTCCCCAACGGCCGCCGTCCCGGCGACGATGTGGTTGACATCGCTTTGCGCGTGATGATGGGCAAATTGCTCTCGGCAAACGATGCGCCTTCCGGCCAATTGCCATTCACTGATGGCGCGCTCGTCACGGCGAGCATGTTCCAACAGGTCTTCCCCTACATCAATCCCCCGCTGGCCGGGTCGCCCAACGGGCTCAGCGTCACTATCACGCTTCAGTCGAGCCCGAATGTGAGTGGCCCTTACGCCAGCATCCCTTCCCAGTACAACAGCTCCAGCTCGACTCTCTCGACGTCCTCAGCCGGCTCGGGCGCCGGTTTCTACCGCACCTTAGGCGATCAATCCGGCGTTGTTCTTGGACCCCCAGCCCTGGCCGGTTCCAATGTGGTCATGGGCGTTCAGGTTCCATAAGAACCTAAATGTGTTCCCGCAAGATGACCTCTCTTTTAATTGTCATTTTCACGGCCACGGTGGTCCGCGCCGGGCCCTTCCTGCCCAAGGACGGCGGTCAGGTGCTGGAAACGCTTCGGTCCACGGCGTTCGACCCGGCCGATCGCGAAATCCGCGCCTTGCGCGCGCGCCTCACCGCCGAACCCGGCAATCCGGCCCTGGCCTGCCAGTTCGCCCGGCGCTGCATCGAGCGCAGCCGGAGCGAGGCGGACCCGCGTTACCTCGGGCGCGCCCAGGCCGCCTTGGCGCCGTGGTGGGAGGTTCCGGCCCCGCCGGTCGAGGCGCTGGTGCTGCGCGCCACCATCAAACAAAGCCAGCATGAGTTCACCAATGCCCTCGCGGACCTCATCCTCGCAGGCCGCCTGACCCCGAGGAATGCCCAGGTCTGGCTGACCCGCGTGACTATTCTGACCGTGCTGGGCGATTACGCCGGGGCGCGCCGGGCGTGCCTGCCCCTGGCCCAGCTCGCGCCGGGGCCCATTGCTCTCACGGCGGCGGCCAGTGTCACCTCACTCAACGGCGAGGGCGAACAGAGTTGCGCCTTGCTGCAAAGGACACTGGAGGGAAATGCGTCGATGGGCGGGGATGAAAGAACATGGGCCCTTACCGTGCTCGCCGAGGCCTTGGAACGGCTTGGCCGCGTCGCTCAAGCCGAGACCGATTTCAAAACGGCCCTGGCCCTGAGGCCGCGCGACCCCTACCTGCTTGGCGCTTATGCCGATTTGCTGCTCGACCAGGGCCGCGCAAAGGAAGCGGCGGATTTGTTGAAAAATCAATACCGCGCCGATGGCTTGCTGTTGCGGCTCGCCCTCGCCCAGTCCGCCCTGGTTCCACGACCTGCGAGCTGCGATGCCCATATCGCGACCCTCAGGGCCCGGTTCGAGGCGGGGCATTTGCGCGGCGATTTTGTCCACCAACGCGAAGAAGCCCGCTTCGACCTGCGCCTGCGAGGCCAGTCCGGCGAGGCTCTGCGCCTGGCCCAAGCCAACTGGCAGGTGCAGCACGAACCCGCCGACTTGCGCATTCTCATGGAATCAGCCCTCGCGGCCGGGGAGCCTGGCGCCGCCCAGCCCGCATTGGATTTCATGCGGACCAACCGTTTGGAAGACGTCAGACTCGCAAAACTGGCGCGGCGGCTCAACCACGAATGAAAGGCACCCTCCGATGATAAAACGGCTGCCGCACTTTTTTCCCCTGCTCGCCGCGTTCCTGGTTTTGGCCGTCCGGCCGGCTCACGCCCACACCCAGAGCAGCGCCTATTTGACGCTTCGTGGCTCCACGAGCAGCCTTGCCGGCGAATGGCATCTGGCCCTGCGGGATCTCGACGATGCCATCGGCCTGGATATCGACGACGACGGCCGGATCACGTGGGCGGAATTGCTTTCGCGCAAGGAGGCAGTCTGTGCCTACGCGCTCTCGCGCCTGCGCATTGAGGTCGATGGACAAACGGGGTTCCCGCGCGTCAATGAATTCCTGGTGGATAATCTCTCAGACGGCGCTTACGCGGTACTGCGTTTCGATATTGGAGGGCTCCCTGAGCCCAAGCGGCTCGAACTGCACTATGGCGCCTTCTTCGATATCGATCCGAAACATCGCTGTCTCCTGCGCCTCGAGCATAGCGGCCAAACCCAACTCGGGGTCTTCAGTCCGGCGACGCCGAGCCAGGCGTTTGAGCTGGTGGTGGCTAAACCGCCCACCCCGTTTTTTACCTTTCTGAAGGAGGGCGTGTGGCATATTTGGTCCGGATACGACCATATCCTCTTCTTGCTGGCCTTGCTCCTGCCAGGCGTGCTGCGACGCCAAGGTGCAGGTTGGCGGCCGGTGACCGACAGCCGGCTGGCCTTTGTGAATGTGTTGAAAGTCGTAACGGCCTTCACGGTCGCCCACTCGCTGACACTCAGCCTGGCGGTGTTGGGCTTGGTCCATCTCCCGAGCCGGCTCATTGAGTCGGCGATTGCCGCCTCGGTTCTCGTGGCGGCGTTCAATAATCTGGCGCCGCTTTTTGCCGAAGGGGGTTGGATGGTCGCCTTTGGGTTCGGCTTGCTTCACGGTTTCGGTTTCGCCAACGCCCTGCGCGACCTGGGCCTGCAACCTGGACAACTGGCGGTCACTCTCTTTGGTTTTAATCTCGGCGTCGAGCTCGGCCAGTTGGCCATCGTGTCGGTGTTTCTCCCGCTGGCCTTGAGTTTGCGCCGCCTGCTGTTGTACCAGCGGCTTGTATTGCGCTTTGGTTCGGCCGCCATCATTGTGGTTGCCTCCACCTGGCTGGCGGAGCGCGTATTGGATTTCAAGTGGCTGCCGTTCTGAAGTAGGAGACGACGTAAGTCTCCTACAGTCAGGGAACAGGGCCCGTTTCGGCGACTTTGCCACAGGCCGTGTCGCCGGTTGCTGATCAGGCCGGATCTTCTTTGACTCGGTTGGCGGGGAGGTTTAGACCAGGGGCCGGATGTCAGAGAACAGAGAGCAGAATCGAGAGGCTGGGCTCCGGTCCAATATGGCTGGCATGAATCTGTTTCGCCCTGGCAAGGCGGCGCTTCTGGGGCTGGTGCTGATGGGGCTGGTTTCGGGGCGGGCGGCGACTTTCCGGGTGGCGACTTACAACGTGGAAAGCTACCTGGACGTTGCCACACAGACGCGGCCCTTGAAACCTGCCGAGGCCAGGGCGAAGGTCCGGGAAAGCATCCTGGCCCTCAAACCGGACGTGCTGGCCTTGCAGGAAATGGGCAGCCGCAGCGCGCTCGAGGAGCTTCGCGGGTCGCTGAAGGTCCAGGGCCTGGATTTCGCCTATTGGGAGCATGTGGCCGGTTCGGACACCAACATCCATGTGGCGGTCCTGAGCCGGTTCCCATTCACCGCCCGCCGTTCCCACACCGATGAGGATTTCCTGCTGGGCGGACGCCGCTTCCGGGTGAGCCGGGGCTTCGCCGAGGTGGATGTCCAGGCCGGCGCCCACTATGCGTTCACGCTCCTGAGCGCCCATCTTAAGTCCAAGCGCGCGCTGGCCCAGGCCGACGAGGGCGAGTTGCGCCTGGAAGAAGCCAAACGCCTGCGGGAGAAAATCGATGCCCGGTTCGCGGCCAATCCCGAGCTGAACCTGGTCGTGCTCGGGGACTTCAATGACACCTGCGATTCACGCCCCATACGGCTCCTCATCGGCCGCGGGAGGCACAAGCTCATCGACAGCCGCCCTGCCGAACGCAACGGCGACAATGTCCCAAGCTCGAATCCGGCCTGGCCGCCGCGCAATGTGACCTGGACCCATTATTTCGGCAAGGACGACACCTATTCGCGGATTGATTATATCCTGCTTAGCCCCGGGATGGCCCGAGCCTGGGTGACCAATGAGACCTACGTCCTAACGATGGCCAATTGGGGCGTGGCCTCCGACCATCGGCCCCTGGTGGCGACGTTCGAGATGGACCCCAGGTGAGCGCCGGATCTGGAGTTTGGCACATTCGTGCTGCGCGCCGAGTGTGCGTGGGGCCCGCGCTGAAGGCGCGCAGCATACCAGCCCAGGGCAACGCCCTGGGAAAGCTGGCCTTAGTCGGATCTTGCGCCCTGCCGGGGCGCAGGCCACCCTTCCCGCATGTCTCAATGATGGCATTCGATGAGCGTTACCCTTGGGACTGAATGAGGGGCAGTTGACGCAGTCGCCCAGGGGCGCGGCGGAGAAGGACCGCCCCCGCATCGAACTCCTGCCCCTAACCCCTGAATCTCGACAACCGCTGGCTCCAGATGGACTCCTCCTGCTCTCCGGTCCGCCCGCCAACGATGCTCTTGAGCAGCCAGAGGTCCCCCAGTTGTTTGGATCTGTCGTAGCACCGTTACCATCTGGGGGTGCCGGTCTCGCTCCCAACCAGGCCTCGGCCCCCGGCCCGCCGCTCGACTGGAAGAAACCGTTGCCGATGAGGCCGTTGTAAACGGCTAGAGTTTGAGGTGAGCTGGTGAGGACTGCCAAAGTTCCCCCCTCAGCTAGAGCGTTAGCTTCAGCCTGAGCCCAAGAGATTCCAGGACTCTTCTACAATTGATATACATCACTGCCGTAAGTGGTTGTCGCTATTTCTGTTTGGGAAAAAGCGGAAACCGCACTAAGCAACGTTCCGCCTGCCGCAATGGTTGTTAACCTGTTAAGCACAATGAATCGCGCTTTCAGCGCTCAGAATGGTCTTTGGCCGATAAACCCAGGGCGTTGCCCTGGGCTGGTATGAATGACGCCGTTGGCGTCTCAAACAGCGCAAGAAACTAGGGTTTTTGCGCCTTTTGTGCCTTTTCGCGGCTATTTGGACCGTGCCCTATCCTGCTAACGCCCGTGTAGGCCGCCTTGGTTGACAAACGCGAAGGGTTGTCGTACAGAAAATCGGAATGAGTTCTACTGTCAGTATCAGTGAACTTCAAGACCAGGCGCCCCAGGGGGTCAAGCGCGCCGAACAAAACGGGAGCGTCGCCGTTTGCCGGCACGGCCGCACGGTGGCCTTTGTCGTCTCCCGAGAGCGGATGGAGGCGATTCTGGAGACCCTGGAGATCATGGCGGACGAAAGCGCCATGAGGTCAATCCGGGATTATGAGTCCGGCAGGATAAAGCCCAAGGCGTTCGAACCGGATGAGCCAGGTTTCATGCCGCCTGCCGGGTGGCGCGGGCGGGGATGAGTTTGGCGAGGGCGAGGTGCGTGGGCAGGTATGCCAGCGTGAACAGAGCCAGCATCCAGACCACGAGATACAGGCCCGGCGGCATCCACGTCTGCGGATGGGCATCATCGAGGCCAAAGACGTAGTTGACATTGCGCGGCCATTTCGGGTCCGCCAGGGCTGCGCCCGCCGGCGGCAGCAGGAAAAAGGCGACGAGGCACAGCCCGCAAGCCAGCGCGGTCCACAGCTTGAAGGCGCGCCGGTCATAGCCCAGGCGAAAAACCAGGTAGCAGAGCAGGAAAGGCAGCCAGCCGTGAAAGAGCGAAAGCCCGCGCAGGAAAAGGGAGTGATCCGCCTGGAACATGTAGCCCGTCATGCCGCTCACGTGGAGCCCGAGCAACTCTCCGCCAAAGTCCACGCACCAGAAGAATTGCGGGACCAGAATGCCAACCGCCGACATGGAAGCCAGCAGCGCGTTGTCCATCCAGACGGCGCACAAGGTCAGGAACAACGAGGCGTCGCAGAAATAGACAAAATTTGTCGGCCCATAGTTGGCCCAGTAAACCGGCACGAGCACCATCATGAAGGCCGTGTAGGCCCACTTGAGCCACGCCGGCACCCGCGGCTTGTCCGAGGCGCTTGCCGGCAACGGCGCTGGTGCGGGAAACACAGTTGATTTCATACCTTCCACATTCGCCGCATGCTGATCGGCGGTCAAATTGATAAAAACATCCCCACCATTGATTTGTTTGGCATTGGACATCCCGCCCCTATCAAGCTAAGAATCGTCTCGCTTATGAATACAAAAACCCTGCCCCTCTCGGAAGCATTTCAAAACCGGCGCCCGGCTCGGAACTTATCCCGGTTTTTGCTCGCATGGCGAGCCGGCGTGGGGCAGGCATCCTGCCTGCCGGCAGGCAGGATGCCTGCCCCACCTTACGACCGGTTGAAAACCGGGATAGAGCGTGAACTTCGGTGTCCGGGCCTCGTTCGGATTCCGGCCTTTGGGATTTCGGGTGTCCTGGGCGCGGCCCTCCTGGTGACGGTCCTGGGCCTCGCGTGTCCGGCCTTGGCCCAGCGGCTCGTTTCGCCCGAGGTCCAGTCCGATGGGCGCGTGATTTTCCGGCTCAAAGCGCCCGAGGCCAAAGAGGTGCAGGTGCATTGCGAGGGGGTCAAGGCCTCGCAGATGCAAAAAGACGACCAGGGGGTGTGGTCGCTCACCAGCGAACCGCTTGAGCCGGACATCTATGCCTATTCGTTCACCGTTGACGGCGCGCGGTGCATCGATCCGGCCAACCCGCTCCTCAAGTACAACTTGCTCAATACGGACAGCCAGGTGCGCGTGCCCGGGCCGCCGGGTCTGGCCTGGGAACTCAACGACGTGCCCCACGGACAGGTGCATCGACATCTCTACCGCTCTGCCGTGGCCGGAGACGATCGGGACTTCTACGTCTATACGCCCCCGGGCTATGAGCCCGGTTTCGGGAAGCGCTACCCGGTGCTCTACCTGCTTCACGGTTTCAGCGACGATGCCACCGCCTGGGTGGGCGTGGGATGCGCCAACCTCATCCTGGACAATCTCATTGCCCGGAAGCAGGCCAAGCCGATGATCATCGTCATGCCCCTGGGCTACGGCACGATGGAGGTGGTCAGGGCCGGCTGGGGCGGCACGCGCCGGGGCGATCTCTGGCAGGAGAACATGGACAAATTCCGGCAAACGCTCCTGAACGAAGTGATGCCCCAGGTCGAAAAGGCCTACCGCGTCCTGCCCACCGCCAAGGCGCGCGCCATCGCCGGACTCTCGATGGGCGGCTCCGAGTCCCTGCTCGCCGGCCTGAACGGCCTCGACCGGTTTGCCTGGATTGGCGCCTTCAGCTCGGGCGGCTTGGGAACCAACATGGCCGCGCAGTTCCCGGCGCTGGATGAAAAAGCCAACGCCCAACTCCGCCTGCTCTGGATCGGTTGCGGGGAACAGGATGGCCTGCTCCCCGCCAATCAGGCGCTCAGCGAATGGCTCAAATCCAAGGGCATTCGCCACACCTGGGTCCAGACCCCCGGCCAGCACAGCTTCCGCGTCTGGCGCCGCTACCTGGCCCAGTTTGCTCCGCTGCTCTTCCGGGAGAAGGTCTAATAAGGAACGCCTTTTTGATTGCGTGAAGGCAGGACTTTGGAACAATAATGCAGGCCGCTTTAGATATGGCCGAACAGTTTGAACTATGAATCCGCTATTCTTCAAAGAAATCAATGGATACTTCGATCCCAATCGCGCGCGGTTGAACCTGGGCTGCGCCAGGCAGGTCAGCATCGTCGCGGGTGTTGAAACCGGCCAGCTCGCGGGGAATTTTGGAACGTTGGAAGCCGTCGGCAAGTACGCCACCGAGAGCGGCGCCCGTTCCATGATGATTACCAACTATCTCCTGAATGGACCCGGGCACGGCGAAAACTGCAAGATCCTCTTCCGCAATCCCAAGGAGGTGCGCCAGGTGCTCGAGGGGTTGGGCATCGTGGCGCCCGTGATCAGCGCTCATTGCGCGTCCTACGCGCACCTGAGCGCCAAATGGGGGCTCGAATACGCCGAAAAGTTCGTGCCCGCTTCCGTCCTGGCCAAAGGCGCGCAGTACGTCGAGAAGTGGTCGGAAGAATACCTCATCGGGCTGCTCGAGACCGGGACCGCCGCGGGCATTCACATTTACGGCTGGTTTTGGGGCCTGTGGGGCAATCCGGTTTTGCACAGCGGCTATCCCTGGGTTTTCGGCTGGGAGGCAATGGTGGCTGCGGGGCTCGAGCGGTTCCGGGTCAGCACGGCGAAAGTGC
>Ga0187868_1001099_pt1 | contig 19907 bp, 17 predicted proteins | sample June2016WEW_13_4_FD_133014 | JGI IMG/M metagenome (GOLD analysis project Ga0187868, IMG submission 133014) | Peatland microbial communities from SPRUCE experiment site at the Marcell Experimental Forest, Minnesota, USA - June2016WEW_13_40 | ecosystem: Environmental > Terrestrial > Soil >... | reverse complement strand
TCTAGTTAACCGGTTGTCTGATAAGGCAGTTGCCGGGCAGCCACGCCGTTGTGGATAAGAGCTGAAAGCATCTAAGCTCGAAGCCTCTCCCGAAAAGAGGCAGCCATTCCCGTTTACCGGGACGAAGGCTCCCATAAAAGATGGGTTTGATGGAGCCGGGGTGTAAGCTGGAAGACTTCGGTCGACCAGCTCAGCCTGCGGCCACCAATCGCCTGAGATGTCGAGTCCATTGATGGTGTTTGAGCGATATTTGCGTGAACAGTTTCGGTGTGAAGTGCGGCTCGTTGTTTGTTTGTCCTGTGTATGGCGTATGCAATATTTTAATTTTGAAAGTTTTTGTATAGGCTTGTTTGGTAGGTTTGATGATGAATTTTTGTGGTTTTTTGGTGTTTTCGATAAATTCAAATTGGTAGTTTACAATGGCTTCTTGATTGTTGATGAGTGAGAGTAAACGGGTTATCTTTCATTTAGATATGGATCATTTCTATACTGCGGTTGAGGAGAGGGAACGGCCTGAGATAAGGGGTAAAGCGGTTATTGTGGGCGCTGACCCGAAAGGAGGCAGGGGCAGAGGCATTGTTAGCACAAGCAATTATGTTGCGAGGAAAGTCGGGGTGCGCTCGGGCATGCCTATTTCTATGGCTTGGCGGCTTTGTCCAGAAGCGGTTTATTTGCCTCCGAATTTTCCCCGCTACATCAAGGTTTCAGGCGAAATCATGCAGATTGCGCAGGCTTATGCGGGCAAGTTTGAGCAGTGGGGGATTGATGAGGCTTTTTTGGATGTTACAGGCAAAGTTAAAGATTATGCGGAAGAAGAAGCCTTAGTTCGGCAGATTAAGCAGGAAATCAAGGAGAAGGAAGGCCTCACCTGCTCTATAGGTGTAGGGCCGAACAAGCTTGTAGCTAAAGTGGCGAGTGATTTTCAGAAACCTGACGGTTTAACGGTTGTCCGCGAAGAGGAGGTGGAGGTGTTTTTGGCGCCGTTGCCTGTGCGTAAGCTGTTGTGGGTTGGGCGCAAAACTGAGGCAAAGCCGAAGGCGCTGGGTGTAAACACAATCGGCGACTTGGCGCTTTATGATGCTTCGGCGTTAACGTCAATGTTTGGAGTAATGGGGTTGCAGATGCATTTGATGGCAAAGGGCATTGACCGAAGTGAGGTTGAGGAGAGAATTGGCGTTAAAAGCGTAAGCCACGAGGCCACGTTCGAGGAAGACACGGCTGATTCTGCTGCCATTTTGCAGGCGTTAGACGCTCTCTGTGTGGAGGTTCAGAAAGAAGTTGAGAATCAGCATTTACTCTTCAAGACTGTGACTCTGAAAATTCGTTTCGAACATTTTGAGACCCATACCAAAAGTAAAACTTTTCTTTTCCAAACCAACCGTCTTTATGACCTGCAAAAAACCGCAAAAGAACAGCTACTTCATTATTTGCATAAAGACCGAAAAGTGAGGCTTATCGGCGTCCGAGTATCAAATTTGGTTTCGATTGAAAAGCAGAGGACGCTGCTTTAGGGCTCTGGGATTTTTTGCGCCGTTAAACTTTTTTCGAATGTTTCTTCGCTCGCAATTTCGGTGAGGTTTTTTTTCTTGGACGGGCAAGGTGCAGGAGTTTGCTTGTTAAATCAAGTTTTTCTTTGGAGTAGCCGATTGATAACAGAAGGAGAACCTCAAAGTTGTCGGGAACCTTCAATGTTTCCCGTACCTCTTTCTCATCGAAGCTTCCTACGCAGCAGGTGCTTAAGCCTTCGCTTGTGGCGGTTAAAATCATGTTTTCCATTGCTAAGGATAAGTCGATGGCGTACCAGTCTGGCGAGGATTTCTTGTCGCCGCATGCAACAATCACAAGTGGCGCTTGTGCACAGAACTTGGCGTATGTGCCCTTTGAGAGGATTTTTCTTTTCTCTTTATCAGTAACTGCAATAAAATGCCATGGTTCAGTATTTCTCGCAGAAGGTGCAAGTCTGGCAGCCTCCAAAATTTTCTCCAGCTTTTCTCTTGGCACCGGCATGTCCTGGTAAGCGCGGATTGACCTTCTTTCCTGTATAGCCTCAAAAACATCCATAACGTTTCCGTTCTAAGATAGAGATGGATTTTACGGTATATTAGCTTATCAGAGCCCGAAACATCCGCCAATCTTTATCTTTTTACTGTTGCACTTTTAGCAGTAAGTAATTGTCTCCCCCATTGATGGGGTTGTTTTAGGTTTCTTTATTGGTTTAGGACTTGCTTCGTTTGCAGGTTGAGTACACAGAAGGACACAAAAGGACAAGGAAGGACAAGGAAGTATTTTGCGTCCCGAAATTGTCCTAAAAAAAGAAAATGTTTGGGCTGTAGCTATCTCAAGCGTTAATTTCGAAACTAATTGAAGAGGGCAATCGTAGCAGGTGAGTCTTAAAGCTAAGAAAAGTCAAAGTAGCCATGAAAGCTAAAAATGAGTCAAGAAAAGTCAAAAAGCATCAGTACAGGAACCTATTTTTTTCTTTTTTTGCCATTTTTAAACAGGCTGTTTTGAGTTGCTTTTTTGCTTCAGGATTTGAATTGGTTGCAGGTTTAGGCTAGAAAAGCTGGCAAAAAGGCTTTAAAGGTTAAAAAAAGTTGTCGCCAACATGACTAATTATGCTCTCTCGTTTGTGGGTGCTCAAGCTTATCTTCCCGGTCTACTAGACGCTGGTAATAGGCTTCACCGTGAACTTGTGACTTATGTTTGTCACTTCTCGTTTCGATTTAGTATATTTTCGCTTTACAGCGTTTGTAATCGCCTCATTTAAAACTTTTGTGCACTTGGTAAACTTACAAAAAATTATCCAATGATAGTTAACACCGAAAAAAATCCGATGAGTTAACAGCTAAAACCCTCCTGACGAAAAGTTAACAGAACCACTTTGAGAAACATTAATAAATCTCACGGAAAGATTACATCATGCTACTTCCTAGTGTGGATTGCAATCCGCGGAACGGGGTTTTAGGGGAGCACAAAACTATGTCACAAAACAATATAGCTAGTCAATTAGTCCTTAAAGGAACAACAACAATAGGCGTCGTCTGCAAAGATGGCGTAATTTTAGCTTCAGACACTCGAGTAACGATGGGCTTCTATGTTGCCCATAAATTCGGGAAGAAGGTTTACCAAATCGATGATCATTTAGGCATGACTATTGCTGGAACTGTGGCGGACGCTCAAAAGGTCGTGGATATACTTACGGCTAACGCGAAGCTATACAAGATAAACATGAACAGGCCAATGCCGGTTAGCGCGGCAGCGAGGCTTGTTGCTAACTTGCTGTTTTCTGCACGGTACATACCTTTAGCGACACAGATTCTAGTAGGCGGAGTAGATGACACAGGAGCACACGTTTACAATTTAGACCCGTATGGCAGCTTAACCGAGGAAAAGTCAGTTTCAACAGGTTCAGGTTCACCAATAGCTTATGGTATACTTGAGGATAAGTACCATGAAGGCATGAGTATTGCTGAGTTGTTACCCATAATTGTTAAAGCTGTCAACGCAGCTATGAAGCGGGATGTTGCAAGCGGCAACAATTACAATATTACTGTAATCGACAAAAATGGTTACCGCGAATTATCAGAAGACGAAAAAAGCGTCCTTCTTAAAGCAGGAAGCTAAGATCTGTGGCTCGAAGTCAAGAAAAAGATAGAGAAAAGATAGAAATTAGTCAATATATTTTGGAGAAAGTTCCAAGAGAAGCAGAAGTAACCAGAATCGAATACGAAGGGCCTATGCTTGCGGTTTACACTAAGAAACCTGAGATTTTGGTTGATCAAAGCAGCATAGTGGCTGAAATCGTCGGTGTAATTCGCAAAAGAATAGTCATACGCCCTGACCCGTCGGTTAGAATGCCCGAGGTAGAGGCAGAAAAAATTGCTCGAGAACTAATTCCTCTTGAAGCTGAAATTACCGATATAAATTTTGACCCAAGCCTTGGCGAAATAATAATTGAAACAAAAAAGCCTGGCTTGGTAATTGGAAGAAACGGGACTGTTTTGCAAGAAATTATAAAGAAAACAAAGTGGCGTCCACATGTTTTGCGAAGTCCACCGATTAAGTCCAAGATTGTTACTCATATGCGGCATTACTTGCATTCTGAAAGCAAAGAGCGAGAAAGAATCCTCCGAACTGTTGGCGAGAGAATTTTTAGACCCAAAAGTTACGATGTCGGCGATGTACGCATGACCGTTCTCGGTGGAGCACAAGAAGTTGGACGTTCAGCCTTCTTAGTTAAAACTCGTGAAAGCAGCGTACTCATGGACTGCGGCATTAACCTTGGTTCAAATCGGCCTTTTGAAGCGTTTCCAAGGTTTGATTGTCCAGAATTCCAGATAGATTCGTTGGATGCTGTGGTTATTAGCCATGCACACCTTGACCATTGCGGTTTAGCGCCTTTCTTATACAAGTATGGTTATGATGGACCAATTTATTGTTCTGCACCAACTTCAAATTTGATGACTATGCTTCAGTTGGATTATTTGGACGTAGCCGGCAAGCAGGGTGTTACACCGCATTATGATCAAAAGGATGTTCGCGAATGCGTTTTGCACACGATTCCACTTAGGTATGGTGTTGTCACTGACATTGCGCCTGATATTCGTTTGACACTTCATAATTCGGGTCATATTTTGGGTGGTGCTATGGTTCACTTGCACATTGGCGAAGGCTTACATAATATTGTTTACACGAGCGACTACAAGTTTGCTAGGACTATGCTTTTGGAAGCTGCGGCAACCGAGTTTCCACGTATTGAAACTGTGATTACTGAGAGCACTTATGGTGGAGCAGATGATATTATGCCGTCTCGGGTTGAAGCTGAAGAAGCTATGACGCGTGTCATAAATCAAACTTTAGAACGCAAAGGCAAAGTCCTAATTCCAGTACCAGCCGTTGGCAGAGCCCAAGAAATAATGCTTATCATAGACGGTTATATGAAACGTGGATTGATGAAGGAAGCCCCAGTTTTCATTGAAGGCATGATTAGCGAGGCCACAGCCATCCACACTGCTTACCCCGAATACTTGGGCAGGGAAGTTCGACACAGCATTCTACATGAAGGAATTAACCCATTCCAAAGCGACTACTTCACCATCGTGGAGCATCCAAGCGTTAGACAAAGTATCATTGAAGGAGAACCATGCATTGTTTTGGCTACTTCAGGTATGCTTGAAGGTGGACCAGTAATAGAGTATTTCAAGAATTGGGCTGGCGACGAGAGAAACACAATAATTTTTGTCAGCTACCAAATTGAGGGCACCATGGGCAGGAGAGTCCAAAAAGGCGTGGGCGAGGTAACCATGATGGACAATGAAGGCAAGATTGCAGCGCTACAGGTTAAAATGCAAAACGAATCAATTGAAGGATTTTCAGGTCACTCTGACAGGAGACAACTAGTTAATTATTTGACCCACCTTTCGCCTAAGCCAGAGCGAATCTTTGTTGTCCATGGGGAAAAACAGAAAACCATGAATTTCGCCAATTACTTAGACAACAAAGTAGGCATTAACACCGTTGTTCCCGCAATATTAGAAACTTTTAGGCTGCTGTAGGCAAAGCCTCATTAGAGACTGGCGTTTTTTCGCGCCAAATCCGGATATTTTTTGGACAAATAACCACTCGCTCTTCCCCCAAGCGTGCAATGTCGCCGCCTACCGATTCGGTAAATTCATAGAGCTGGTTTATAGCAGTCTTTACTTCGTCAATGCTTCTGTTTGCAAGAGGCGTAACACGTAAAATGACAATATTTCCATTTTTGATTTCATTTTTTACGTTATCAATATCGGTTAGTTCTTTGAGAGGCATGGCTTTAAGGTATGTTTTACTTAGCGTTTCAGCCGCTTCTTGTTTTGGCTCTTGCGGGAGCACCACGGTTTCTTGTGCGGGCGCCGGTTGTTGAGGAGCAGTTGCTTCTTGTTTAGGTTCTTCGGAGACAGCAGTTATTTCTTCTTTGGATTCTTCTTGAGGAGGAACAACTGGTGTTTCAGGTTCAGATTGTTGTTTGGATTTGTGGAATAGGTTAAATTTCATTTTCCTCTCTCAACCTCATAGTATTAATTGCAAGAGTTAAGCGTTTCTTATTTTTAACTCTGAATTCTAACTGGATAGATACTTTGATATTTTATTTATGTTTTACTAATCTGGATTGCAAATCATAGGTTAGCTGGAAAGTGGAGGGTCACGTTTTTGTCTGACTTTCTGTTTACTTCAAGAGGACTAAAAGATTATTTGCTACTACTATAATCATAAATACCATGATGCCGGCATAGGCAACTTTTACGAATTTGTAAGAATATTTGAAGGATTTGCTGCCTTTGTTCTGGGTTTTTATCAAAGTTCTGTTTGCCAAAATGTATGTAAAAGCTATGAGTAAGGTAGCTGCAATTTTGACCGCTAAAAAAGCTCCAATGTTTGTGCTAACTATGCCAGCCATAAAGGGGTTTAACTCCTTAGCTCCAGAGTATAGAACTCCTATAACAGTGGTTAAGCAGTCTATGGAGCCCACAAGGATAAGAAGTAAACTGGGAATTATCTCTTTCTTTAACATGAGGTCGCCTTCTCGCTTTCTCTCCAAAATACTACTTGGCGTAATTATTTATGAATAAGCTTGCTAATCTCGATATATTCCAAAACGCCAAACAAGTTTTGCATCATTAATTTTCAACTTCTGCGTAACCATTATATTGAAGACAAAAGACGCTGTTAACTGCACATAACCCTTATATTTTAAATGTTAAACTTTCTTGCTGGAAGGATTCAGGCATGCACAAGAAACTCTTAATTCCGGGCCCCACTGAAGTCAGCCAGAAAATACTTAACGAGCAAACTCACCCACTTATAAGTCATAGAGATAAAGAATTCTCAGACCTGTACGGCGGAATAACCGCTAAACTAAGCAAGTACTTCGAGTTACCTGCCAATTTCAAACCTACAGTTACTTCTTCATCTGGAACACTTTGGTTTGACATAGTCGGTAGAAGCATAGTTAAACAAAAAGCGTTAGCATGTATTAACGGCGCTTTCTCCCAACGATTTGCTGAAACCCTTCGTGCATGTGGCAAAGACACTGATTTCTTAGAAGTTGAATGGGGCAAAGCTGTCAAACCAGAAATGATTGCTGCAGAGCTGGACACGGGCGAGTATGACACTTTAACCGTGTGCCACAACGAATCCTCCACCGGTGTAAGAAATCCAATAAGCGAAATAGGCAAACTCGTACGCAAAAAATACCCAGACATAATCTACGCAATCGACGCGGTTTCCTCAATGGCGGGGGACAAAACTTTACCTGAAGAAATCGGTTGCGACATTATTTTTGCTTCTACCCAAAAATGCTTCGCTCTACCACCAGGATTAACAGTTGCATTAGTAAATGAACGCGCAATCGAAAGAGCTCGACAAGTGCCAAACAGAGGCACATACACGGATATGGTTGAAATCTTCGAGTTTGAGAAAAAGCACCAAACACCCTTCACCCCATGCATACCCTTAATCTACGCTCTGAATAAGCGCATGGATCTTTTACTGGAAGAAACATACGACAAAGTTTATCAGCGCCACCTGGAAATGGCTAAATATACGCAACAGTGGGCGAAAAAACATTTTGAAATGTTCCCTGAATCAAGCTATGAATCGATAACTGTTAGCTGCATAAAAAACACTCTCGGCAAAAGCGTTAAGGAACTCAACCAAAAACTCGGCGAGAAAGGCTACATGATATCTAACGGTTACGGCAAACTATCTGAGAAAACCTTCCGCATCGGACACATGGGCGAATGGAACCTGCCAGAAATCAAAGAAGTCATAGACCTAATTGATTCGATTTGGGGATTAAAGTGAGCTATAAAATCCTCATAAGCGACAAAATATTCGAGGAAGGCATAAAACTTCTAGAAGAAAAAGGATACCAAGTCACCCGCGCATGGGACACGCCGAAAACTGAACTCCCCCAAATAATAGCTGACTATGATGTATTAATCGTTAGGTCAGCTACCAAGGTTAGAGGAGAACTTTTAGATAACGCAAAAAAACTCAAATTAATCGGACGAGCAGGCGAAGGCTTAGACAATGTTGACTTTGAAAAAGCCAAAATCCTCGGCATCGCCTTAATTAATACTCCACATGTATCCTACATGAGCGTTGCAGAATTAACAATTGGTCACTTGCTAGCACTTGCAAGAGGCATAGTGCAGGGAACCGTAAGTTTGCGTGAGGGAAAATGGGAAAAAGAAAATTTAATCGGAACAGAAGTCAGCGGCAAAACCCTTGGCATAATCGGTTGCGGCTACATTGGGAAAATAGTCGAACGCTTAGCCGCATCATTGGGCATGGAAGTGCTCCCTGTCGAAGAATGCGTCTACGACCGCTTTGTGCCCCTAGCTGAAATGCTACCTCAGGCAGACTTTATCACAATCCACGTACCATTAACTCCCCACACCAAACACATGATTTCCACAAAAGAATTTAACATGATGAAAAACGGAGTAATGCTAATTGACTGCTCCCGAGGCGGAGTAGTTGACCAAGAAGCGCTTTACCAAGCATTAGTATCGGGCAAGGTTAAAGGCGCAGCATTGGACGTTTTTGAGGAAGAACCGCCAAAAAACAGCAAACTATTAACATTAAACAACGTGATTGCCACACCACACATCGGCGCCCAAACAAATGAAGCGCAGCTAAAGGCAAGTGTACAAATAGCTAAAGCAGTTATAAAAGTGCTGGAAAAAACACCGTGAGCTGAAACGTTTGGTTGACATTAGACCCTTCAAAGCCATTTTGTACACGCAAAAAGCAGGTAATTTAGAGAACCTCATAAGTCAACCGTACGACAAAATAGACTCGGAACAACAGAAAGAATACTACCAGAAATCACCGTACAATTATTGCCGACTGATTCTGCCAATGGAAGAAAACAAGTACCAAATAGCACAGCAGCGGATTGAGCAGTGGCTAAAAGAAGACATATTAGAGAAGGAAAATGTACCTGCAGTTTTCGTTTCACGCCAAGAATTCACCTTAGACGGCAAAAGATACGAGCGCACAGGATTAATTGCTGCCCTGCGCCTTTATGATTACAGCGAAAACATGGTGTTCCCACATGAGGGTACGTACAAAGCTCCAAAAGCTGACCGGTTAACCATGTTGCGTACCGTCCAAAAAGACCTTGAGCCAGTTTTTCTAATTTATTCTGATCCAGAACGAAAAACCCTTGCTTTCCTCCTAGAAGTAGCGAAAACTAAACCGTTAATCCAAGTTACTGACTCATTACAAGTTAAGCATACCGTCTGGAGATTAACTGACCCACAAAAAATAAAGCAGCTACAAGCAAACCTGAGCAGCAAAACCATGGTGATAACTGATGGACACCACAGATACGAAAGCGCATTGGCTTACCGAGACGAAATGCGCAGTAAAGGAAACTGGACAGCGAATTCAGCGTTTAATTTCCACATGAGCTACATAGTACCAGTTCAAGAGGAAGGACTTGTTGTTTTGCCCACTCACAGGCTCCTCAAGGAAATTAAGCTAACTGACGAAGTTTTGCAAGGTTTCAAACAATTATTTGACATTTCAGAAATTGATCCGACTGTGGAAGCACTAGAGGTTTTTTTGAAAAGCCATGCCAATGAGCATGCTTTCTGCATTTATGACGGCTCGAAAGCTTACGGTTTATCGCTAAAGCATGATAAAGACGTTTATGATTTTGTGAATGCTAAAGTTTCTAAAGAAACAAAAATTTTCGATGTCGTCATTCTTCGGGACATCGTTTTCAAGTATATCCTCAAAACAGGCGAATTAAACATGGATGAACACATCCTCTATGTGCGTTGGACAAAGGTCGCGGTGGATAAAGTTGACCGTGGAGAAGCCAGTATCGCATTTCTGGTTAACCCGATAAGCGCTCAAACAGTTGTTGAGATAGCACAGCAACATGAACTTTTGCCTGAAAAAAGCACCGATTTCTACCCTAAGATGGTTTCGGGACTTACGATGATGGATATTTCAGCAAGCGAGGAACTTTACTCTGTTTTTCTTCATAGAAAATATTATAAGCGCTAACTTAGAAAACAGAGAGCTAAATCAAAAAAAGGGGAAAGAAAAAATGGGCGAAGTAGAAAAAAAGGTAACAGAAATGCCAAACCCATCACCAGTGACACCTCAAATTAATTCCACAAAAAAATACATCGCTGAACTGATCGGAACTATGGTGCTAGTGCTAATGGGCTGCGGCAGTGCAGTTATTGCAAGTTATTACATTGGAAAATCGGGAATGGTTGTCGGCGTTGGAAACCTGGGGGTAGCTTTTGCTTTCGGTCTTGCTGTGTTGGTTATGGTTTACACGATAGGAGGCATTTCCGGTTGTCACATAAATCCAGCAATTTCAATATCTATGTTTGTTGCTGGAAAACTAAGCGTAAAAGACACGGTATTCTACGTTGTTTTTCAATGCGTGGGCGCAATAATCGGTGCAGGCATACTTTACGCGATAGCCATAGGAAATTCATCGTATAGTTTAGCTGCTAATGGTTTAGGGGCAAACCAGTATTCCACTTATTCTTTGGCTTCTGTGTTCATTGCGGAAGTAGTTTTAACATTCTTATTCTTGCTCGTCGTTCACGGTTCAACCCATGAGAGAGCACCTAAAGGATTCGCTGGAATAGCTATTGGCTTAACATTAACGCTCATTCACATTGTGGCAATACCCATAGATGGCACTTCAGTAAACCCTGCAAGAAGCTTAGGACCAGCACTTATTGTGGGCGGTACAGCGTTAAGTCAACTTTGGGTCTTTTGGGTCGCTCCAATAATTGGCGGAATAATAGCTGCCGTTGTCTGGAAAATTTTCAAATAACCCTAAAAAACTACCAATCCTTTTCTTTTTTTGGTTAAAGCCAACTATTTAACGAATTTTGTGGCATGCCTCTTGAATCGTTTTTTGCAAACAAGACTGCAGAAATGGTAGGTTTCACCCTCATAAGTAATTTTGAATTTAGCAGTATCCTCGTTAAGAACCATGCCGCAAACTGGATCTCTAAACGACATTATTTTTTTTAAAGCCTCATTCAATCATTCTACTTTCTGCCTTTTATGGTTAATGGTAGGATAAACCTAAAACAGCCGTTATTCTACCGCTATGATCAAAATTGTATTAAAACCTAATATTGTAACGATTAATAGTTATAAGTTTACCACTTAAAAAGGATAAACCTTAAGGTTGTTGAAAATCGCTAAAGACTGTCAAGCCATGGTTTAACTGGTTGGTTAATCTTCTTCGCTGTCTTCTTTGGCTAATTCAACAGAAATTGTGTCATCGTGGCTAACGGCGTTTTTGCGTGTTTCTTTTTTGCTTGGCGGCTCCTGTTCTCGTCCATTCATGAAGCCTTCTTCAGCAGCGGTGATTTCATCGTTGTCTAGCATATTTTCTCTTTCGTCGGTATCATAGAGGTCGTCTGTTTCCTCTTCCTTTTCTTGTTTACTTAAAGGAGGTCCTTCGTAAAAGTACGGCTGCGGTTTTTTTCTTGCTTTTGCTTTACTCATTTTTTAAATCTCCAAATTTCTCAACGTTCAGGTATTTTGTCTTGAAACAAAGTATACTTTAATTACTTTTATGATTATGTGACTGAGCCCTGACAACCACAGTTGAAACATCTTCCGTTGAACTGTTTCTTTGGAAAAAAATAAGAATTTCGTGAAGGAATGTCCTTTTAGAAAAGTTTGGTACTGTCTTTTACAAAAAACGTGTTTTTAGACGTATCTAATTGCCTAAAATGATGCTAAACGTTTTTATATGCCAAACCCCAAGGTTTGGATTGTCACATTAACTCATGTATCACCACAAAGCTCCTGAAGCTTTTAGAGAAACCATGAAAAAGTTCTGTGGCAGGAGAAAAAATAATATATGCAAATTCAATCGTTTAAGGACTTACCTTTAACTAGTGAAGTCCTCAGAAGTATAGAAGAACTCGGGTTTGAGAGTCTTTTTCCAATTCAAGCCCAAGCAATAATTCCTTTGCTTGAAGGCAAAGATGTCATCGGGCAAGCACAAACTGGGACAGGTAAGACAGCTGCTTTTGGCGTTCCCATGGTTCAACGGTTAAACCGTGAAATCCGCGGTGTTCAAGGCTTGATTTTAGTGCCAACACGCGAGTTAGCCGTGCAAGTAGCTGAACACATGACGTGTTTTGCGAAATACGCGAGACTGAAAGTTTTAGCTGTTTACGGTGGAGAATCAATCAACAAGCAAATACACGCTCTATCAAGCGGTGTCCAGATTGTTGTTGGTACGCCTGGTAGACTGATTGACCTTATGGAAAGGCGCGTTTTGAACCTTGGGTCTGTTAAAATTGTGGTTCTTGATGAAGCCGACAGAATGCTGGACATGGGCTTTATTGAGGACATCGAGTTTATTCTCTCGAAAACTCCGTATGATAGGCAGACAAGTCTTTTTTCAGCAACAATTGACCAATCAGTTATGAAAGTCTGCAACAAATACATGAAGAACCCGCAGAAAATCCTTGTTAGCAAAGATGAGATTGCGTTAACACAGATGAAACAGTTCTACACAGTCGTTAATCAGCATGGTAAGTTTGAGGCTCTCTGCGATATAATTCGTAAAGAGCGGGTGAATAAAGCTATAGTTTTCTGTAGAACGCGCAGGGAAACAAGCCGACTCTCAGAGCAACTGTACAGGAAAGGGTTCCGTGTAGAAGCACTGCACGCTGGTTTTACCCAAGCGCAAAGAGACCGCGCCATCAACGATTTCCGTTCGGACAGACTCAGCTTACTTGTGGCAACGGATGTTGCGGCAAGAGGCTTAGACATCGAGGGTATAACGCACATAATCAACTATGATGTGCCTATGGATGCACTCGTATATTTCCACCGTATAGGAAGAACCGCCCGCAAAGGAGAAGAAGGCACAGCCATAACGCTGGTAAGCTACGGTGAAATGTCAGACTTCAACAACATTAAAGCTCTAACAAAAACGAAAATCCAAGAAATAAACTGCGCAGCCCTTGATGATGATTCACCCATCAAGAGTTTCTATTAAGAACCAAGATCTTAACCTTTTTTTCTTTTTTTCCATGATTAAAATTGACGGGGCTTGTTTGTGCTTTTCGTGATGAATTGAGTAGAAAAGCATTTCTGGCAGGTTAAGTTGTGCGGGCGGATAGATTATAGCTTGCTTTTGAAGAACGCGAAAAGGTCCTCGTTGACTTGGTCCTTGTGCGTCGTGCACAGCCCATGCGGTGCGCCCTTGTAGACCTTGAGCGTCGCGCTCTTCACAATTTTGGCTGAGAGCAGAGCTGAGTCGACAATTGGTACAATCTGATCGTCGTCACCATGCAGGATCAGAGTTGGTACATCGATTTTTTCGAGGTCGTCCGTGAAGTCCGTTTCGGAGAATGCCTTGATGCAGAAGTATGCGGCGGGAAATCCAGCCCTCATTCCTTGGAGCCAGAATGATTCACGTACCCCTTCCGAGATCTTTGCGCCCGGTCGGTTGTAGCCATAAAACGGCATACTGAGGTCCTTAAAGAACTGCGAGCGATCAGCGATGACATTAGCGCGAATCTGGTCGAACGCTTCGATCGCCAAGCCGCTCGGATTGGCAGGCGTTTTTAGCATCAGCGGTGGGACGGCGCCGATTAAGACCGCCTTGGCTACGCGTTTTGTTCCATAGCGACCGATGTATCTTGTAACTTCGCCGCCACCAGTTGAGTGACCCACAAGAAGCGCATTCTTCAGGTCGAGTGCTTCGATAAGTTCCGAAAGGTCATCGGCGTATGTGTTCATGTCGTTCCCGTTCCAGGGTTGGCTGGAGCGCCCGTGGCCCCGGCGGTCGTGTGCGATGCAACGGTAGCCTCGAGAGGCTAGATAGAACATCTGATTTTCAAAGGCATCTGCGTTGAGCGGCCAACCGTGGCTGAAAACTATAGGTTGTCCGCTGCCCCAGTCCTTGAAATAAATCTGCGTGCCATCTTTGGTCGTGATTTTGTTCATTTCAAAAATCCTCTTGTCCCAGTAGAATGCGCGCAATTATTTTAGGATTTGTGGCTCCTGGATGTTACATCAATCGATTTACCATGGTAATAATTACAGTTAGAAAAGCGAAAATAAGCCAGAAAAATAATGCGTAATTGTCAAAAGCGGGCGGGGATAGGGTTGGGGTCTCGTTTGAACCCTCGGGTCCCAAATGGCAAAATCAGAAAGCCACTTGATGGATTTTCAGGTTCATGTCGCTAATTAAATCTTGCAGCATTGAAATTAGATTGATAGATGAGCCTGACCGGGCTTACCCTCAATCGAGAGTGTGTGAAAACTCAAATTTAGTTTTAGAACTTGCGTCTTATATCCAAAAACACGTTCTGCCACGCTGCCTAATAGCCATAAACTTAGCATTTTTCTGAAATTGAAACTATTTTTTGCGCAGTCTCAATCCGGTATAAGTCCCTTATGCTAAGGCTTACTGAATCAGGTTATTTTCGCGAGTTTGGACAAAGATTTAAAGCTGGAGATCCTCAATATTGTCTCTAATCTTTTTGTCCTTAAGTTCTTCGATACTTGTTGCTTTAACTGTTGTTTCTTCAGTCAGATCAACTTCGTCCTTTTCTCTAACGCAGCCACCGGGCCTGTAAACCAAAACCAATTCCTCGCATTCTCTGCCTCCGGCCTTGCCAAATTCTGTACACATTCTACTCTTGGCCTCATCCTCTGGCACGGTGCAAACTCTAACAGTGGCTTCCTCCAACCTTAGCAAAGTGCTGTCGTTTTTCAAAATATACTTTTTAATTTTAACCTCGCCAATTCTTTTTCCTGCTTCCTGTCCCATAAATTACCCTTCCTTTCTTGACTTTCTCGTCAATCTCTTTGTGTTGCTTTCCGCAAACTTCGGTACTTTGGACCCACATATCCTATTTTTTAATTTGCCCCCGACCCTTATAATATCTTTGTCGGGAACTTAGTTCACCGAAAAATAGTTAGATCTTCTGCCATATCTGATCTTCGGCGAAAAAAGCTCGTTGGGACAATAGGACGTACTTATTTGGGCGTGAGTCCGGTAGAGACTTTAGTGGATAAGCGGCGAGTCCGACGGGAATTGCAGTCCCAGAGGAGCATTTATACTGTTGTCGTAGGCTTGGATGCCTTGGAAAGCAGTTCTTTCATAGCTAAGAATAATGATTTAGAGTCAGAGTCGTGATTTAGGAAAGTTTTAAATCGGTCAGGCTTCAATCTTACTGTGTAAGTCATTTAAGTCTTACTTAGGTGGGAAAAACATGACCTTGAGCGTGGGATACTTGACTGCTAAACAAAAAATGATCTGGGACCTAAAAAGCAGAGGACAACAAGAAGCCAGCATCGCAAGAAAACTCAACGTCACCCGCCAAACAATTCACAGTGTCCTCGACGTTGCCAACCTCAAAATCGGCGAAGCCCTACAAGAGGTAGCGGAAATCAACAAAATCGAAGTCGAAACCCTCGACCCAGACAGAGGTTTCCTCAAGGGGTACAGCGCCCATTTCAAAACTCAAGCCTTCGTCACTTTTTCAGCCAAAAACGGCGTCCAACTCTGGTATAAGCATGAAGGCGACTGCGAAAAATGCAGCAAACTTCAAACCTGCAGAGAAACCCTGCTGGCGGAGGCTAAAGACCGCAACTTCCTGCTGCTGGATGATACAAGCAAAATTTTGCCATCCAAACTAGCAGTAGCCCTATTTGCAAAAATAGCGGGTGAATAAATGGGTTTACGCAAAAGATTTAGAGATTTTAGAAATTGGTGCCCTCAACCACCGAATCCTCTTTCTTCAAAACTGAAACAGTATTCTGTTCCAATCGCTATCCTGCTCACGATAACTCTTTTTACTGCTTCGTTTTCCATTTTCTACTCAGTTGGCGTATTCCGTCCTTCCGTGCCGCAGGTGCCTACAGTACCCATAGTCAACGTGCCTTCATCAACTTCTTCCTCTGTATCTTCTGCAGCTCCTGCGGTGGAATGGCAAAAGATATTTCCAAGTGAAATTGGGACTTCAGCAACTTGCATTATTCAAACAAGCGACGGAGGATACGCTGTCGGCGGCGATGGAAACTACAAAAATGGCGCCCCCGGTTACCTTGTCAAGCTGGATGCTTCAGGCAACATACAGTGGAATCAAAGCTATTTCACCCAAAACAAATACTCTAATGATATTCAATCTATAGCTCAGACAAGCGACAGAGGATACATATTCCTAATTGCTTGGTCTGAACTGATAAAAACAGACGCACAGGGAAACCCCCAGTGGAACGTAACCTTCACGGGGGTAACCATTAACTTGATGATTCCGATCAACGGCGGATACGTTTTAGCCGGCGACGTAGCAACTGCTATAATTCGAGACGGACGCACTGAAGAAAACTTTTGGCTGGCCAAAGTGAACCTTACCGGAGCTATGCAGTGGAATAAAACGTACGGCGGCACCGGAGACAACGAGGCGAACTCTGTTATTCAAACCAGCGACGGAGGATACGCTTTAGCAGGCGAATCGAACGCTTTCAGCAGCGCCGGAGAATACGATTTCATGATAGTCAAAACAGACTCGGCAGGCAATCAGCAATGGCTTAAAACGTTCGGAGGCGCCGGAGGCGACAGCGACGCAACCTCCATAGTTCAAAGCATCGACGGCGGCTACGTCTTAGCCGGGTACACCTCCGCTTACGGCTTAGGCAGCAACGTCGCTTGGCTAGTTAAAACTGATTCAGCCGGCAACCCACAGTGGAACAAATCCTTCGCTATTGAATTTCAAAGCTGCGCTGGAAACGCTTTCGTAGAAACAAGCGACGGAGGCTTCGCTATTGCATGTTACGATCAGCCGCCAGGTTTCCCGTGGGAAGGTAGCTACTTCGTAGTTAAAACTGAGCCTGCTTTGCCTCCTCCTTCGCCTTCTCCTTCGGCGTCTTCTTCGCTGAGTCCAAGCCCCACTGTTTCGTCTTCGCCTGTTCCGCCTCCGGTTTTAGGGTTTCCTTCAACCACCATAAACACCGACGGAAGCGTTAGTCCTGCTTCTGCGCCTATAGAACGCAGCGGAGACGTTTACACGTTCACAGGTAACCTTCAGGGTCAGCTAATCGTTGACCGCGATAACGTTGTCGTCGATGGGGCTAGTTTCTCGCTTCAGGGGAACGGTTCCGCAGGCAACCTATACATTCGGCTAAGCGAAACAGGGTTAAACCTCACCGGCCGAACCAACGTGACCATAACTAATCTGCAAATCTACAATTACAACAACGGCATCTACATCAACAACTCCACCAACCTCACCCTCTCCGAGAACAACATAACTTTGGACGGCTACGGCGTCTTCGAAGCAGCATCCACATTCGTCGACTACTCCAACAACACCATAACACAAAATAACTACGACATCTACTTCAACGCGCCCAGCGAAAACAACCAAATAGTCAACAACAACATCGACTCCGCCATGTCCTTCGGCATCACTCTAAACGACTCCTCCGGAAACGTCATTTTCAATAACAATTTGACCAAGTCAGGTATCGACGATGAATCTGGCTCAAACAACCTAATCGCTGGGAACCTCATGTACAGCAGTAGCTTCGGCGTCTACTTAAACGGAGCAACCGACTCAATTATAGCTGCAAACAACTTTACCGCATGCAGTTCCGGCATATACTCTCCAGGCGGCGCTTCTGGCAACTTAATCTACATGAACGATTTCAATGACACTTACGCAAACGCGTTCGCTAGAAACCAGAAAAACACGTGGGATAACGGGACCGTCGGAAATTACTGGAGCGACTACCAGACCAGATACCCCAACGCTACAGAAATTGACAATTCAGGGATCGGAGATACCCCATACACCGTGAGTTACGGTTACATTTCAGGCGACCTTGGGCCAGCTCCTAATTCAAACACACCGAACCCAAACGACGTTGATCATTACCCTCTCCTATTTTCTGTTTCAAGTGTGTCCGCCGAGGTTTTGGCGCAGACATTGGTTTTGGCACACCCATGGTCACAAACCTCAACCCCGTCAACCTCAACGAATCTGATTCTGTTTGCATTTCTAGCAATAGTTTTAGTTGTGATTGTTCTTGTGGCTGTTATAGTTTTGAGGGGCCGGAAAAATCAGGCTCAAGCCACTTCATCTGCTCTTGGACGCGATACGACCAAGATTTTGCCCTCCAAACTTGCAGAAGCCTTATTCGCAAAAATAGCCGGTGAATAGATATGGGTTTGCGTAAGAGGTTTAGGGATTTTAGGGATTGGTGTCCTCAGCCACCCGATCGTCTGCCTACAAAATTAAAGCGATACTCCATGTTTATGAATAAGCAGGTTAGAAATAAATGGGGTTATGCCCCAATAGTTGCTGGTTTTTTCTTATTTGCTTTTGGAGTAGTCGCATTAACAATTCAGTTAATTGTAAACAGTGACCTATTTACGGGAGTTTCTTATTTGGATAGATTCAATTTCTGGTATTTCTGGGCGCCAATTATCTCTTATTCCCTGATAGCTGGCGCATTATTTGTAGTTGTCGGAATAGCAATCTTGAAGGGTATTAGAAATCCCTTATCTTATGCCTCAATAGCTGGCGGATTTATCTTAATCATTATTGATGCATACACATTATTCATTAATTTTATAAATCCCCACATCAATGCCATAGGTTTTAGCAATTTAGATAGCGTCAGTTTCTTTTCTTATCTGATGGCTGGCGCGTTTTTTATAATCCTTGGAATAATAGTTGGGTTAAGGGTTACAGGTAAAATAGGTTATGTCTCAATAACTGGCGGATTAGCCTTCCTCCTTCTCGGAGTATCCATATTAATGGTTAATTTAGAAAGCCATACTTCACCAAATTGGTACATCAATTTACGGTACTCTTGGGCATCAGTTATCTCTTATTCGCTGATAGCTGGTGCGTTATTCGTAGCCGTTGGAACAGCTTATTTGATAAGGGCTAGAATAGAAATTGGAAACCATGAAGGAAATGTTGTCCAAATAGCAGGTGAATACATTGTGGGTTTGCGTAAGAGATTTAGGGATTTTAGGGATTAGTGTCCTAAACCGCAAAGTCATAGCTCTAATTACAGCTTTAAGGCTGAACGGACCCGAAAGAGACTATGTTAACAACATAGATTGAATTGCAGAAAATAAGCCAAAATTTAGCAAGAATTGAGCAAAATGCGGGTGGAGAAGAATTTGAGCCCTCGACCTTAGTTTAGCAATGTCGATGCTCAGGTACTCGGTTGAAAGAAGAGTTTGTCCACACATAATTTATAATACTGTAGGAAACTAATTATTATCAGTCTTTTGCGGTGCTTAAAGATGAAAGCGAAAAATGTGCTCGAACTTATCGGCAACACTCCTATGGTTGAGATAAGACGCTTGAATCCTAGCCCTAATGTTCAGATGTACATCAAGTTGGAGAAGTGCAACCCGGGCGGGTCGGTTAAGGATCGAATCGCCAAATACATGATTGAGGAGGCTGAAAAATCGGGGGTTTTGACAGGCAGCAAAACGGTGATTGAACCCACGAGTGGAAACACAGGCATCGGGTTGGCCTTAGTCTGTCGGGCCAAAGGGTACGACTTGGTGCTGGTTATGCCTGAGACCATGACGTTGGAGAGGCGCCAGATCTTAATTTCGTTGGGGGCTAAGATTCTGCTCAGCGATGGGTCCAAGGGAATGGATGGAGCTGAAGACTTAGCGCATGAAATAGTCAAACGTAACCCAGAAAAGTACTTCATGCCCAACCAGTTTGCAAACAAAGCAAATATCATGGCACATTACCAAACGACGGGTGAGGAGATATGGCGAGACACCGACGGGCAGGTCACTCACTTCGTGGCTGGCATCGGAACCACAGGCACGTTAATGGGTGTCTCGAAACGGCTCAAGG
>Ga0187868_1001092_pt1 | contig 20100 bp, 17 predicted proteins | sample June2016WEW_13_4_FD_133014 | JGI IMG/M metagenome (GOLD analysis project Ga0187868, IMG submission 133014) | Peatland microbial communities from SPRUCE experiment site at the Marcell Experimental Forest, Minnesota, USA - June2016WEW_13_40 | ecosystem: Environmental > Terrestrial > Soil >... | reverse complement strand
CGCCAATACATGCCGAAAGGCACTGACCTCTCGGTCCTGGGCGCTCGAGACCTCGCTGCCATCGCCCGCAGCCTCAACAACAGGCCACGCGCCACCCTCGGATTCATGAAACCATCGGAGAAGTTCGCCGAGCTTCTTGCGCACACTGTTTGAATCCGCCGAGCGAAAGCCCGATCAGTTGGTTCCCCGGAGAAGGCGGCTCATCCGGTGCCGTACCTGTCACTATCGCAGTCACCAATCCGCTCACGACAAGCAGGGCGAAGGCGACCAGCACGGCCAGTGCCACGATCTCAGGCAGCTCCCAAGGTGAGCGAGGTGGTGCGTAATCCTCCTCGTCCGGGACTGCTGCGGTGGGAACGAGCTGATCGGTCATGCCGGAAGCGTAAGTTGCTCACCGCGTTCGTACATGCTTTTAACTTCACTGGCAGGCTCGGACTGGATCACTCACGCACGGCGGTCGTGCCGTCGACAACGATCAATGGGCAGGGCCAGCAGATAGCCCCACAGCCGCTCGTGCAACACGCATGCACGAGTGATGGAACACGCCCCACTGCCCGCTAACAACCCTCCGGCCCTGGTCCTTGGAATCGAGTCAGCTCTACGTCTTCGGGGTAGCGGTTCAGGTCTGCTCTGAACTGGCCCCTGGTGTACCTAGCCACCTGAGGTCGAAGGACACCGTGTCGGTTGGACGCGTGGATGAGAACGTCGTTGTTATATACCGACACAAGCAAACGATGCGGAAGTCCACATCGGTCTCTCGCGCTCGGAGCGAACAGCTTGAGGATGATGTCGACAGCCTGGCCGGTCACCGGGCTTGGTGCGCCTATCGATGCCGCACCCACCATTGTCGAGGCGATGTAGGAGACCATCGCGGGATCGTGGGAGTGGAACAGGGCAACTTGCACAGGCTCGACCCCTGTGACTGCAGCCCGCCGCGGGCACGGGTGAGGGCTCGGGGCACAGCTCTGTTCTAGCCCTTCGTCCTGAGTTTGGGTCGGATCAGGTCCTCATTCCAGCTGGTTTGGGCACCAATCGACTGGCAGGACCGAGGAGTGAGGATGTGCTGCTTACTGGCCTGGACACGAGCCACTCTGCGGCCCGTAGCCTCCTTGGAGTGAACATGGGTGATCACTACCAGGTGAGTGTGACGGCCTCAAGCGCCGATGAAGCCGAGCGCCTGGGGCGGATGGCAGTCGAACGTCGGCTCGCGGCGTGCGCACAAGTCTCGGGGCCGATCACCTCGACCTACTGGTGGGAAGGTGAGGTCACCACATCAACCGAGTGGGTGTGCACGCTCAAGACGACAGCGCACCGGGTGGAATCGCTCACCGAGGCGCTACGAACGAGCCACAGTTACGAACTGCCCGAGATCATCGCAACCCCGATTGTTACCGGTGACCACGCCTACTTGGCCTGGATCGAGACCGCGACTCACTCGGATGGGTGAAACCCCAGGTCGAGAGCTACTGGGTTCTGTGGTTACCGGGGTGGCCATCGCCGCCAACAAGGTCACCGTCGCACGCGCCGCGTTGTGCACCGACGCGGCGACCGCCGAAGAGCCAGACGATGCAACGATGCGAACGTTCTCGCCTTCGGGCTCCGGCTCACCTCCGAGGACGTCGCGAGCGAGATGCTCGACGCGTTCTCGTCGACGGAGCCCAAAGAATCCGAGCGTGCCGCCATCTCACGTGTCGAGGATCAGAGCTAGCTCTCGGCGATGGCGCCCTCGCGGCCGGTGTCATGATGCGCGTGTCATGATGCGCGCGGTGGCTATCTCACGCGATCGTGCATCTGGCGCGGCTAAGACGGATCCCCGCCGGGTGAAGGGCGCGCCTGGACGCTCCGCGCGTCCTGGAAGCAAGAGGGAGCGACGGCTCTGGGAGAGCGGGCACCGGCTGGTCGCCGGGGTCGACGAAGTGGGGCGAGGTGCCTGGGCGGGGCCACTGAGCGTGGGAGTGGCAGTGCTTTGCGCACCTATCGCACGGGCGCCCAGGGGGCTGCGTGATTCCAAACAGATACTCGAGGACGACCGCGAAAGGCTATTCGACAAGGTGGCCGCCTGGTGCACGGCCTGGGCGGTGGGACACAGCGAACCGCAAGAGTGCGACCGCCTCGGCATGACGGCGGCTCTCGGTCTGGCAACGCGAAGAGCATTTGCCCGGCTGCCCGAGGACCTGCTTCCCGACGCCATAGTGCTCGACGGGAACTTCGACTTCATCAGCCGAGCGAAGGACGCAGGCGCGCCGGTCGAGGAACCCTTCCCGGATCTGTGCGCGCCGAGGGCGCACGACACCGACGGGTGCGCGGACGTGGCACTGCCTGCGAGCTTCGACCCGGTGGTGCACACGGTCGTGAAGGCCGACACAAGCTGTGTGTCCGTCGCCGCGGCCTCGGTTCTTGCCAAGGTGACCCGCGACCGGATCATGCGAGACATCGCCGAGTCCTTTCCGCCTTTCGACTTCGGCCGCAACAAGGGTTACCCCTCGCCGACGCACCAGCGGGCGCTCCGAGGCTACGGCTTGAGCGCCATCCACCGCCGCTCCTGGGTGTACGTGGAGAAGCTGCCTTGGGCCGACCCCGAGTCGTCACGTCTCCGGGGCAGGCTCAATCGAGAGCCCGAGAACGCTTGGGGGCGAAGGGCACCACACTCGAGCCGCTAGCAAAGCGTCTTCAGGAGCCGCCGAGGAAGACCGCTGCGGTAGAAATGGAGCCGATGGCCTACCTGTTGGCCGTATGTGCGGCGATGTCCAATGCCGTCACGACCATTCTCCAACGCATGGGCGTGGAGACGGCTCCCTCGGACACGAGGCTTCGTTGGGGCCTCATGGCTCACGCGCTCCGGCGGAAGGTCTGGCTCGCGGGGTTCGGTGTCATGACCTGTGGGTTCTTGTTGCAGTTCGCTGCCTTGCACTTCGGTCGGCTGAGCGTCGTGCAGCCCATTCTCACCCTCGAGCTGCCCTTCCTGGTCGCGATCCTCGGGGTGTGGTTCGGCCACAGGCTCACTTGGCGCGAGTGGTTGGGGGCGTTCATGGCTGCCGGCGGACTGGCGACGTTCCTCGACCTGTCCCAACCCGGTGGTGGTTACCTTCGGCCTGACCTCGGAGACTGGGTTCTGGTCTCGACGGTCGTGGTGGGGTCGTGCGTCATCGCGGCAGCCCTCGCGCACATTGGGCCGGCCGCATGGCGGGCCGCGATGTTCGGGATATCTGCCGCGGTGATGTTCGCTTTCACCGCGGCAATCATGAAGGAGATGAACGCCGACATCTCCCAGGGCTGGGGTGGGGTGTTCGTCAGCTGGCCGCCCTACGCGCTGACGGTGACTGGCCTGACCGGGGTGTTCCTGGCGCAGAACGCATTCCACGCGGGCCCTGTCACAGCCTCACAGTCCACGCTCGTGATCATGGACCCGCTTGCGTCCATCGGGATCGGCATAGGCCTCTTCGGCGACCAGCTGAAGACCGCCGGGGTGCGTGGTCCCGGTGAGGCCCTCGGGCTCTTGGTCCTGATGGCAGGGGTCTTCTACCTCGCCCGCTCCCCGCTCGTCGCCACCGTGAAGGAAGGTGACATGGAACAGCACATCTTGTCGTTTCGGCCTCATGGGCTGTCCTCCCGGCGCCGCGTGAAGACGATCGCACGGGCCGACGTGCCGACCGGCACACCCGAGGTCGTGCCGGCTCCGCGAGGCGCGCGCGGATCAGATGGCTCGGAGACGGCCGCCTGGGGGTCACAATGAGCGCCGGCCGGCGACCGCCGGACCCCTCGGAGGGATCCGGTGCAGCATCGGACGTGACCGCTTCCTCCTACGACCCGTGGGACGCGGTGGTCGAGCGCATCCACGATGCCGCCGCTCTCGGGAAGATCGACCCGGACGTCACGAGGATCCTGTGCGTCTGCGAGAGGATCCTGGAGGTGGCGGTCCCGGTGCGAATGGACGACGGCCACGTCGAGGTGTTCCAGGGATGGCGTGTCCATCACGACACCACGAGGGGCCCGGCAAAAGGAGGCATACGGTTCCATCCCGATCTGGGAGCGCACGAGGTCGCGGCGCTGGCAGCGGACATGACACTCAAGACCGCTGTGGTCGACATTCCCTTCGGTGGCGGCAAGGGAGGAGTCCGGTGCGACCCGGGGTTGCTGTCGGCGGGCGAGCTCGAGCGGCTCACGCGCCGCTACACATACGAAGTCGCCTCGCTTCTGGGGGCAGATCGAGACATCCCCGCGCCCGACGTGAACACGGACGAACGCGTGATGGCGTGGCTCTTGGACACGCTCGACATGCTGCATGGACGCGACATGCCGGCTGTGGTGACGGGGAAGCCGCTGGCGATCGGGGGCATGCGCCTGCACACCGGCGCAACGGCCTCGGGCGTCGTGCGTTGCGCACGCAACGTCTTTGCCGAGCTCGACATTGCGCTCCCCGGAGCACGTGCGGTTCTTCAGGGGTTCGGGAAGGTGGGCGCGCCGCTCGCGTTCCTGCTTTCCTCGGCCGGGATGAGGGTTGTCGCGGTCTCCGACATCTCCGGAGCGGTCCACAACCCCGGAGGGCTGGACGTCGGGCAGCTCTCGGACCATGTGGCGCGCACCGGGAGCGTGAGCGGGTTCGAAGGGGGCCAGCGGATCGAGCCCTCCGAGCTGTGGTCGGTCGAGGCCGAGCTGGCGGTACCGGCCGCCCTCGAGGGAGCGCTCGACGAGAAGGCGGCGCTCGCCTTGCAGGCGACGGTGATGGTCGAAGCCGCCAACGGGCCGACGACCCCGGCAGCAGACCGGGTCCTCGACGACAGACGGGTCACGGTCGTTCCCGACATCCTCGCCAACGCAGGCGGTGTGACCGCCTCGTACCTGGAGTGGGCCCAGGGTCGACAGGGTTATCCGTGGGACACCGAGGTTGTGGCTGCCCGTTTGGCGGACACGATTGACAGCGCGTTCGCGACGGTGTGGGCCAGGTCGAAGGACCTGGGCGTGTCGATGCGGAGGGCCGCCGGTGTGGTCGGGGTGGAGCGCATAGCACAAGCGACGTTGGCCCGCGGCCTGTTTCCCTGACCGGCTGGCGGGACCTGCTGTCCGGACCGGCTCACCAGCCTCGGTCGATCCACTCCTGGAGGTGGGGGTGTTCGGCGCCGATGGTGGTGTCGGCGCCGTGCCCGGGTAGCACAAGGGTCGTCGGCCCGAAGCGGGCGAGCAGCCTCTCGTCGATCGACGTGATGATGGCGCCGAAGTCGCCCCCGGGGAATCTCGTCGCTCCGGGCCCTCCTGGGAACAGCGTGTCGCCGCTGAAGAGCAGCGGGGTGCCGCGGACGAAGAAGCACATCGACCCCGGCGTGTGCCCTGGGGTGGCGATCGTCTCTATCTGGAGTCGTCCCACCTCGATCACCGAGTCGTCCTCGAGCAGTTGGTCGTAGGAGGGGAGCATCCCGGCGTCCGCCTCGGTGACCGACACCTCGATTCCGGCTTCGCGTACGGCCGGCACGGCTTGGATGTGGTCCCAGTGCCCGTGGGTCTCGATCACCTGACGGACGCCCAGGCTCTTGCACATCTCGAGCAGCAGCTCGTGCTCGTTGGCGGCGTCCACCAGCACGGCGTCACCGGTCTGCTTGCACCTGATGACGTGCACGTTGTTGTCCATGGGCCCGACGACGACTCGATGGACCTCCACCAGGCTGTCCTCGTAATAGGCCATGGCTCGCTCCTCCGGCTCCGGCTCCCGGAGCTGAGCTTATGGGCGCGACGCTCCTGACGGCCCCACGGCCGAGGAACCGGCGCTCTTCGGTGGACAGGACTAGACAGGAACGGTCGCAAGAAGGGCCGCGCCGAGCTGACCGCACGAGCAGGGCGCACGTGCGGGCGGTCCGAGCCGGACAAGCCCGACGAGGGGGTTAGACCGATGAACTTTGCATTCAGCGAGGAGCAGGAGGAGCTCAGGCGTTCGGTACGCCGATTCCTCGAGGACAAGTCGCCGATGTCCGAGGTTCGTCGTCTCATGGAGACCACAGAGGGTTTCGACCGGGCCGTCTGGGACCAGATGGCGCACCAGCTCGGACTTCAGGCCTTGGCGATCCCCGAGGAGTACGGCGGGGCGGGGTTCGGATACGTCGAGCTCGTCGTGGTCCTAGAAGAGATGGGCGTGGCACTCCTGTGCGCTCCGTACTTCGCCACGATCGCGCTCGGCGCCAATGCCCTGTTGTCGTGTGGTGACGAGGAGGCGAAGAAGGACCTTCTTCCCGGTATTGCAGCCGGGACCACGATCGCCACGCTCGCGCTTACCGAGGACAGCGGACGTTGGAGCACCGACGCGGTGACGCTGGCGGCTTCGGAGACTGGCGGTGAGTGGAGACTCGACGGCCACAAGATGTTCGTCATCGACGGGCACAATGCCGACCTGCTTCTGGTGGCTGCGCGCACTTCGAGCGGCGTGAGCTTGTTCGCGGTGGACCCAGGGGCGTCTGGTGTCACGCGCACGCCGCTGGCGACGATGGACCAGACCCGAAAGCAGGCCAGGATCGAGTTCGTCGCCACTCCGGCGAGGCTCGTGGGAGCCGAGGGTGGTGCCGATCGCGTGCTGTCGCGCACGCTCGATCTCGCAGCAGTCGCTCTCGCCGCCGAGCAGGTCGGCGGGGCGCAACGGTGCCTCGACATGTCGGTCGACTACGCGAAGAACCGGATCCAATTCGGCAGGCCGATCGGGTCCTTCCAGGCGATCAAGCACAAGTGCGCCGACATGCTGATGGACGTCGAGTCCGCGAAGTCCGCCGCGTACTACGCGGGGTGGGCCGCTGCCGAGGACTCAGAGGAGCTACCCGTCGTCGCCAGCCTGGCCAAGTCCTATTGCTCCGAGGCGTACTTCCACGCCGCGGGCGAGAACATCCAGATCCACGGAGGCATCGGCTTCACCTGGGAGCACGATGCTCACCTCTACTTCAAACGCGCAAAGTCCTCCGAGCTTCTGCTCGGCGATCCCAGCTATCACCGGGAGCTACTCGCCCGGCGAATCGGGATCTGAGAGCGCTTGGAGGCTTCGAGCGACTCGCGCACGGGTGCAGCCGGTGACGCTGAGGCCGTGGAGGACTCGGGGAATCGAGCCGGGTGAAGCGACACTACGGGCGTAGGTCGTCTGTTTTTGCCTTCTTGGCGACTCGCATCTTGCGCCGGCCCTCGTGCCCGGTCGATCGCTTCAACTGCTGCTTGAAGGCGCGCACCTTGGCGAGGGTCTCGGGGTCGACGATGTCGGCCACTGACTGAAAGCTCCCGGGCTCCGAGAACGGTGCACTCGCGTCCTTCCAGCCGGGAGGCCGCACGCCGAGCTGCTTGCCGAGAAGGGCGACGAAGATCTTCGCCTTTCGGTCGCCGAACCCCGGCAGCTCCCTCACCCGCGCTAACAACTCCGAGCCCGACTTCGCGCCCTTCCACACGTTCGAAGCATCGTCTTCGTACCGGTCGGCGACGACCCGGCACAGCTCCAGCACGCGTGTCGCCATCGAGCCCGGGAACCTGTGCAGAGCCGGCCTCGCAGAGAAGGCGCCGGTCAGCTCCTCGGGGTCCATGGAGGCGATGTCGGAGACTACGAGCCCGCCGATCCGGCGTTTCAGCTCTGCCGGTCCCGCGAACGCCCATTCGAGCGGGACCTGCTGGTCCAGGACCATGCCGATCAGAAGAGCGAGCGGGTTCTCCGAGATCAGCCGGTCGGCCTCTGGATCCTGGCTCAGGTGCAGCATCGGGCTCATCGTCCGCGAAGCGCCTCAGATGGCCCAGGGGTCGCAGGTCGAGGGATCGATGCCGTAGCGGGAGACGGCATCGGCCACCTCGTCGGCCTTTGCCTCACCCGTCTGGGCCAGCGCGGACAAAGCCGCCACCACGACGTGCGCGGCGTCGACCTCGAAGAAACGCCTTAGCGCCGCTCGGGTGTCGGAGCGGCCGAAGCCGTCGGTGCCGAGCGATGTGAACGGACGCCTCACCCACCTCGATATCTGGTCGGGAACCGCGCGTACGTAGTCGCTCACGGCCACGACCGGGCCTCCCAGGTCCCCCTGCCCGGTCGCCAGCGCCTCGGTCACGAACGGCACTCGCGCGCAAGCGCCCGGGTGCAGCCGGTTCCAACGCTCGACCGAGAGGGCATCTGCACGCAGCTCGGAGTACGAGGTGACGGACCACGCGTCACAGCTCACGCCCCAGTCGGCCGCCAGCAGATTGCGCGCCTCCATGGCCATCTGCCACATCGGTCCGGAGAACAGCAGCGTCGCACGCCGGGTACCCGCGGCTCGCGAGGCCGATTCTCGCGAGCTCGTCTCTCGACGGGCGGGGCCGTGGCCCTGTTGCGAGCCCTCGCCGGAGAGCCCCGACGGCCCCGCGAACCGGTAGAGCCCGCGCAGGATCGCTGCCCGTGTCTCCTCGCCGGCGGAGCCCTGCGGGAGGGCGGGCATCGTGTAGTTCTCGTTGTACAGCGTGAGGTACCAGAAGCGGTCCTCGGGATCGGGCCCCAGGACCCGACGCACGGCCTCCTCGACGATGACGGCGATCTCGTAGGCGAACGCGGGATCGTAGATGCGGGCGGCGGGGTTCACCGACGCGAGCAACGGCGAGTGCCCGTCGTCGTGCTGGAGCCCCTCTCCCTGCAAGGTGGTGCGACCTGCTGTGCAGCCGGCGAGGATGCCACGACCACGGATGTCCCCGAGCGCCCATGCGAGGTCGCCCGTTCGCTGAAAGCCGAACATCGAGTAGAAGAGATAGACGGGCAGCATGGGCCGGCCCCAGGTGGCGTACGCCGTCGACATCGCGATGAAGCTCGCCATGGCACCGGCCTCGGTGATGCCCTCTTGGAGCATCTGCCCCTTCCGGTCCTCCGCGTAGCGAAGGATCAGGTCCGCGTCCACGGGCGTGTAGAGCTGGCCTCCAGGTGCATAGATCTTCGCCTCGGCGATCAGCGGCTCGAGGCCGAAGGTGCGAGCCTCGTCGGGGACGATGGGCGCCACGTAGCGTCCGATGCTCGGGTCCCGCACGAGGTTGCGCACGAGGCGCGCGAAGGCCATGGTCGTTGAGACGGCCTGCTTGCCCGAGCCGCTCAGGAGCTCCGCGAACACCTTCTCCTCGGGCGGCGGCGCCGGCCTGGCGCGAACCACGCGGGCGGGCACCGGTCCCGCCAGCACCTTGCGCCTGGCCTCGAGGTACTCGTGTGCCGCTGAACCCGCGGGGGGCCGGTAGTAGGGGGGGACCTCCGCATCGAGCGCCTCGTCCGGGATCTCGTCGTGCAGGTTCAGCCGGTCTCTCAGTGTACGCAGCTGCGCGTCGGACATCTTCTTGATCTGGTGAGTGGCGTTTCGCGCCTCGATCTGGGGACCGAGTGTCCAGCCCTTCACGGTCTTGGCCAGGATCACGCTCGGCGTTCCGACCTGCTCGGTGGCGAGCTTGTACGCGGCGTAGAGCTTGCGGTAGTCGTGACCACCACGGGGCAGAGCCTGCAGGTCGGCGTCTGAGAGGTGCTCGACGAGCTTGCGCAGGCGGGGATCGGGTCCGAAGAAGTGCTCGCGGATGTAGGCGCCGGACTCCGTCGCGTACTTCTGGAACTCGCCGTCGGGCGTGGTGTTCATCTTGTCGAGCAGCGCGCCGTCGACGTCCGCTGCGAGAAGCTCGTCCCACTTCGAGCCCCACACCACCTTTATGACGTTCCAACCCGCCCCACGAAACAGCGCCTCGGCCTCCTGGATGATCTTCCCGTTGCCCCGGACGGGGCCGTCTAGGCGCTGGAGGTTGCAGTTGACCACGAATATGAGGTTGTCGAGGTGCTCGCGCCCGGCAACGCCGAGCGCCCCGATCGACTCCACCTCGTCGAGCTCCCCGTCACCGAGGAACGCCCATACGCGGCTGCCCGAGGTGTCGACGAGCTCGCGGTGCAACAGGTAGCGGTTCACATGGGCTTGGTAGATCGCGCAGAGAGGGCCGAGGCCCATCGATACCGTGGGGTACTCCCAGAAGTCCGGGAGCAGGCGCGGGTGGGGGTAGCTGGGTAGCCCCCCCCCTCCGACCTCCTGGCGGAAACGGTCCAGCTGCTCTTCGCTCAGGCGGCCCTCGACGTAGGCGCGGGCGTAGATACCCGGCGAGGCGTGACCCTGGAAGTACACCATGTCGCCGAACCCGCCGTCGGACTTTCCGCGAAAGAAATGGTTGAACCCGACCTCGTACAGCGCCGCAGAGCTCGCGTAAGTGGCCAGGTGACCACCGATGCCCTCGCTGCGGCGGTTGGCGCGGCTCACCATCACGGCGGCGTTCCACCGCACGTAGCGCCGGATGAGACGCTCGGTGCTCTCGTCACCTGGGAACCAGGGCTCTTCATCTTGGGGGATCGTGTTCACATACGGAGTCGAGACGGTGGAGGGAAAGTCCACCTGCTTGGTGCGCGCGCGCTCGAGCAGCTTCATCAGCAAGAACCGCGCCCTCGTCCGGCCCCGCGCGTCGATGACGGAGTCGAAGGAGTCGAGCCACTCCGCGGTCTCCTCCGGATCGATGTCGGGAAGCTGGTGTGACATCCCGTCGAAGAGCACGACGTCATGCTAAAGGTGTGGGTCCATGAAACGCGCGTCGGGCGAAACCGTCGTCTACACCGACGGCTCGTGCCTGGGGAACCCGGGCCCGGGGGGATGGGCCTGGGCGGTCCCGGACGGTCCCTACGCGAGTGGCCCGGAGCCGCGCACGACGAACCAGCGAATGGAGATCACGGCCGTGCTGCGGGCGCTCGAGGCCACAGACGGGCCGGTGCTCGTGATGAGCGACTCGACCTACGTGGTGAGGTGCTTCAGGGACCGTTGGTGGGAGGCCTGGCGTCGGCGGGGCTGGCGCAATGCCGCGGGCAAGCCCGTGGCGAACCGAGACCTGTGGGAGCCGTTGCTAGAGGCCGCTGTGGATCGGGGCCGTCCCGTGCGCTTCTCGTGGGTGAAGGGCCACTCGGGCGATCCCATGAACGACCGCGTCGACCGATTGGCTCTGGAAGCCGCCACCACCCAACGCGCCGCATCAGGAGAGCGCTTCTCGGGTTCGAGCGAGCGCTAGCGGCACGGCCGGTGCTCCTCGTAGCATGCGCGAGATGGACCTTGCCGGCACCTGCGCTCTCGTCACCGGCGGCGCCTCTGGCCTGGGGGCGGGAACCGCCAGGAGGCTCACCTCTCTCGGTGTGCGCTGCACGATATTCGACCTCGACAAGGACCGTGCCGAGGCCCTCGCAACAGAGATCGGGGCCGGTTACCTCGTTGGTGACGTCACCGACCCCGAGGATTGCCGGCGTGCCGTCGAGCTGGCGGCAGAGGGGGGACCGCTTCGGATCACGGTCAACTGCGCCGGGACCGGCTGGGCGGAGAGGGTGATCGACCGTGACAACTCGCCCCATGACCTCGGAGCGTTCGAACGCGTCCAGGAGCTGAACGTGATCGGCACTTTCAACGTCATGACTCGCGCCGCTTCGATGATGGCCCTGACCGAGCCCCTCGCCGACGGAGAACGCGGGGTCATCGTCAACACGGCCTCTGTAGCCGCGTTCGACGGGCAGATCGGTCAGCTCGCCTACTCCGCTTCGAAAGGCGCGGTGGTGGCGATGACGCTGCCTGCGGCGCGCGATCTCTCCGCCGTCGGGATCCGCGTCGTCACGATCGCCCCCGGGGTCTTCGACACCCCGCTCTTGGAGGCGAAGCTCACCGAAGAGCAGCGTGAAGCGCTGGGGCGATCGGTGCTGTTCCCGAAGAAGTTGGGCGACAGTGCACAGTACGGGGAGCTCGTGGCTCACATCGCGCAGAACAGCTACTTGAACGGCGAGGTGATCCGGCTCGACGGTGGCATCCGCATGCCCCCCAGGTAGGCCCTCGAGTTCGAGAGCGCAGTTAGTGTGGCGGTCGGGTCGAGGCTGACGGAGGTGGTGACTACGCCCGAGGGCACCGAGTTCGACGTCGTCGTGATCGGAGGTGGTCCTGGCGGGTATGCGACCGCTCTGTACGGCGCGTCCGCCGGGCTGAAGGTGGCGGTGGTCGAGAAGGACAAGGTCGGCGGAACCTGTCTGCACCGCGGGTGCGTGCCGGCGAAGGAGCTCCTCGAGACCGCCGGCGTCGTGCGGACCGTCGCGCGGGCCAAGGAATTCGGCGTGCAGGCGGGCCAGCCCGCTGTGGAATTCGCCGTCAGCCAGGGGCGCAAGCAGAAGGTCGTCGACCAGCTCCACCGGGGCCTTTCCGGCCTGATGAAAGGCCGGAAGATCGCGACATTCGCGGGAACCGGGACCTTCATGGGAGGCGGTCGCGTACAGGTGAACGGGACCGACGGTACCGACGAGATCACCGCACGCCATGTCGTGCTGGCGTCCGGGTCCGTCGCGCGCACGATCCCGGGCTTCGAGGTGGACGGGGACATCGTGCTCACCTCGGACGAGGTTCTCGCTCTCGACGAGCTGCCCGCATCCGTGGCGGTGATAGGTGGCGGTGCGATCGGTTGCGAGTTCGCCTCGATGTTCAGTGATCTCGGGAGCCAGGTGACGGTGCTCGAGCTCCTTCCCACGCTCCTGCCCGGGTGTGACGAGGACGTCGTGGGTGTTGTCGCCCGTTCTTTTCGCAAGCGGGGCATCGCCGTGCACGCCGGGGTCTCGGTGCACGGACATGCGCCCGACGGGTCGGGTACGGCGGTCTCGTTCGGGGACAACGAGTCGGTCTCCGTGGACGCGGTCGTGGTCTCGGTCGGGCGCCGCCCCTTGACCGAAGGGCTCCTCGCCGACGGCACGGGTGTGGTCGTGGACGAGCGGGGCTTCATCGCCATCGACGGTCACATGCGCACCGGGGTCGAGGGAGTATGGGCCGTCGGCGACGTCGTGGACACGCCACAGCTCGCCCACGTCGCCTTCGCAGAGGGGATCGTCGCGATAAAGGACATCCTCGATGAGCCTGTGGTCCCCGTCGACTACACGCGCGTGCCGTGGTGCATCTACTGCCACCCCGAGGTCGCCTTCGCAGGTCTGAGCGAGTCAGCGGCGCGCCAGGCGGGCATCGACGTGCTCGTGAAGCAGGACCCCTTCGGCGGGAACAGCCGAGCGAGGATCATCGGTGAGACCGACGGCCTGGTCAAGGTCGTCGCAGAGCGTGGAAGCGACGGACGCGCCGGTCGGATACTAGGTGTGCACATGGTCGGGCCCTGGGTGACCGAGCAGCTGGGCCAGGGCTACCTGGCCGTCAACTGGGAGGCGACCCCCGAGGAGGTGGGCCAGTTCTTACAGCCCCACCCGAGCCTGTCCGAGGCCTTCGGCGAGACGATCCTCGCCTTGACCGGCAGGGGGTTGCACATCTCCGCCTAGGGGGCTTCGCTAGGCGACGAAGCAACCTACCTTCCACGCCCGGCGGGATGAGAATGTCGGTATGGCGAAGCGCTACCGTCTCGGATCCGTCCGTCGAACGGTCAACGTGCTCGTGACCGCAATGCTCCGTCTCGGCATCGGCGGAAGGTCGACCTATCTGCTCACGACTACGGGTCGCAAGACGGGCGAGAAGAGGATGACGCCGGTGATCCTGGTCGAGACCGATGCTGGACGGTGGCTCGTCTCGCCGTACGGAACGGTGGGTTGGGTTCACAACGTGCGCGCCCAACCCGAGGTATCGCTTCGGCGTGGCAGGAGAGTTGAGACGCTTCGTGCCGAGGAGGTCGGCTCGCAGACCGCAGGAGTCGTGCTCCAGCGTTACATCCGCAACGTGAGGGTGACGGTTCCGTTCTTCGATGTCAAGCGCGACGACCCGCTGGAGAGGTTCGTTGAGGAAGCGCCCCGCCATCCCGTGTTCAAGCTCGTCGCGGGACCAGAGGTGCGCTGAGCCGATCGGGAAAGCGGCCACCGTTTCCCAGCGACCCCTGATGTGTGCCTTGCACCGCATCCGCGGACCGGATAGGGGAATTCTATCGGTCGGGAACCGGACTTAACCGAACCTTCATGGAAGCCACGGTAGTTTCCTGACCATGCTCGAACAGGCTGCATCCCTTGTCCGCATGGACTTTTCCCCTCCGCACCGTCAACCTCTCCCCGGACGCGTGGTGCTCGCCACTGTCGCGTCGATCATCGGCTGTCTCGTCGCGGACGCCATCTTGGTGAAGATCGGCGAAACCATCTTCCCGGGCACCAAGGGGTATGTTCACTTCCGGTTCTCCGATTACGGCACGCTGACCGTGATTGGCGTGGTCATCGCCTGTGCGGCTTGGCCGATCGTGACGAGGGTGACGTCGGCACCGCGCTGGCTCTTCTTCCGCTTGGCCGTACTCGTCACGCTGTTCCTTTGGCTTCCGGACCTCTACATCCTCTACCGGGGCCAGCCCGCCAGCGCGGTCACCGTCCTGATGATCATGCACGTGGCCATCGCCTTGGTCACCTACAACCTGCTGGTACGCGCCGCACCGGTGAGGCCGGCCCGCCAAGGCGCGTACTATCAGTCCGCCGTGTAGCAACCACCGCCGAGGGCGTTCCGGAATGCTGGCGAGGGTATCTGGGAATGTCTTTTAGAGGGAGCCGGGAGTGAGGTCCGGGTTCCGTCATTTTCGAGTGGACAGCAGCACCGATCCAATGTGGCACCGATCCAATGTGGCGCCGATCCAATAAGGTCACGGGATGCGGATTCTGGTACTTGGTGCAGGTTTCGGCGGTCTGGAGCTGTCGACGCGGTTGTCCGAAGAATTCGGCGATGAACTTGACCTCATCCTGATCGACCAGGGCGAGGGGTTCGTGTTCGGGTTCTCGAAGCTCGATGTCATGTTCGGGCGGGCGCTGCCCTCGGCTGTGGTCCACCCCTATCGTGACCTCGTCAAGCCGGGTGTGCGGTTCCTCCAGACGACGATTCGCTCGATCGATCCTGCAGCCAAGAGCGTTGAGACCGACGCCGGCGCGTTCGAGGCCGACATCATGGTCGTCGCGCTGGGCGCCGACCTGGACCCCTCGGCCACCCCCGGACTGGTGGAGGGGGGTCACGAGTTCTACACGGTGCCGGGGGCATTCGCCTTGCGGGACGTGCTGCCGAGCTTCGACGGCGGCCGGGTGATCGTCGGTGTGGCCTCGACGCCGTTCAAGTGCCCTCCGGCGCCTAGTGAGACCACGCTGCTCATGCACGACTACCTCACAGGACGGGGCATTCGTGATGACTCCGACATCTCGCTGGTAATGCCCTTCGGTGTTCCCATCCCGCCCTCCCCGCTGGCATCGGAGGCGCTGCTCGCCGCCTTTACCGAGCGGGGGATCAACTGGCACCCCGACCGCCTGGTAAGGGGACTCGACCCCGACCGGGGGGTCGTTCTACTCAGCGACGGCGCCGAAATGGCCTATGACCTCTTCTTGTGTGTTCCGGTGCACCGAGTGCCCACCGTTGTCGAGGAGTCGGGGTTGGCGGTCGACGGGTGGGTTCCGGTGAATCCGCTGACCCTGGAGACAGCTTTTCCGGATGTATACGCGGTCGGTGACGTGACGAGCGTGGGAACGCCAAAAGCGGGAGTCTTTGCCGAAGGACAAGGCTCGGTGGTCGCCGAACAGATCGGCGCTCGTCTGGGTGGCAATCCGAGACCCGCAACGTATGACGGTCGTGGGGTCTGTTACGTCGAGTTCGGTGATGACCTCGTTGCCCGCGTCGATGTCACTTTCATGAGCGGCGAAACTCCTGTCGGGGACCTCGAAGGGCCCTCACAAGCGCTCGCTGAGGACAAGGGTGAGTTCGGCTCCCACCGCATCCAACGCTGGTTCGATCGCACCTGGGCCGGAGGCAAGCAGTCAGCGATCTGACTCGCGACGCTAAGCACCAAAGCAAGAGGGGCACACTCTCCGGCGGTCAAGAGGTCCGACCGGATTATGCCGCGCCCGTGCGGGGAACGAGCGACCGGCCCGTGCGAAGCTACGGGAATGTCACTTGGACAAAGATCGCGCAGCCACCGCCAAGTTCCAACCAATAATCAGGCGTTCCATGCTCGCTGTCACTCGCCCGTCCACTGGTCTGTCGATTCCTCCGATCACTCGATCGCTCCGGACCCGGCAACTCAACCAGAACCAGGGCGACGTGAGCCAGGTGATTTGACAATCGAGGTGGTCCCAGAGGCCCAGCACTCGGAGATCCCGGTCGTTCATTTGCATTCGGTGCGGACCAGCCGGGGCGAGCCGACCCCGTGTGGGTGACGATGGACTTGCCCATGCCAGGGTGCGGGCCAGCTAGGGCGAGCCGGCGTCGGGCCTCTGTAGTCCACTGCCGCCGAGCCGGTTCCAGGGCAGGGTCCGTGCATGGCACACGGACGAATTTAAGAAGGTCGCGGGCGGTCCGCACCCCAAGAGTTCGCGTGGTGTTCACCTTTCGGTAACCCAAAGTTCAGCTTCTTGTCACATTGACCTGGGAGATTGCGAGCAGGTGTCTGATTGGGAGGAGAGGACAGTTGTGACCGAGCTGGACGTGACGGGACCGTCCACGAGGGAGTCGGGCGCAGGGGCGGGCGATCCGATCCCACAGACCGGCCTGGCTGCCCCGGGCCCAACCGTGAGCCAACTCCTCGATGAGGCACCGATAAGTAAGTTCCACCACCGTGCCGTCCTCATCTCGGGAATGGGATTCTTCACCGACGCCTACGACCTCTTCGTCATCGGGACGGTGGCCGCGCTCGTGAAGACCCAGTGGCACTTGTCCACCACCCAGACCAGCTGGGTGACGGGATCGGCCATCCTTGCTGCATTCTTCGGCGCCTTGGTGTTCGGCCGGATCGCCGATGTGCTGGGTCGCAAAACGGTGTACACGGTGGTCGCAGCAATCATGATCGTCGGCGCGCTGACGTCGGCGTTCGCGACTGGGTTCGCCTTCCTGGTGGTTGCCCGTTTCATCCTCGGCCTCGGCATCGGGGGTGACTATCCCGTGTCGGCCGTCCTCATGAGTGAGTACGCCAACCGCCAGGACCGGGGGCGGCTGGTCGGGCTCGTCTTCTCCATGCAGGCGCTCGGGCTGGTCGTGGGCCCGCTGGTCGCCCTGGTGCTGGTCGCATCGGGTCTAAGCCACGACTTCACCTGGCGCATCATGCTCGGACTCGGGGCAGTGCCGGCGGCGGCGGTCGTCTACTTACGGGCGAAGATGCCCGAGTCGCCCCGGTTCAAGGCCCGCGTGCAGGGCAGGGCCGACAAGGCCGCCGAGCAACTGCGCCTTTTTGCCGAGGGGGCGATCGACGCGTCGGGCGTGACCGCCGACGGGGTCCGGCACATGGGACTGCGCGAGTTCCTCACCAACCGCCGCATGCTCATGCTCATCCTCGGCACCGCTGGCACCTGGTTCCTGTTCGACTATGCCTACTACGGAAATACGCTGTCGCTTCCGAGCATCCTCAAGGATGTTGCGCCGGGCGCAAGCCTGGAGACCAAGTTGGCTTGGACGCTCGCCATCTTCGTGATCTTCGCTTTGCCCGGGTACATCATGGCCGTCGCAATGATGGACCGGATTGGTCACCGCCGGTTGCAGTTCATCGGCTTCGCCGTCATGGCGACCGCTTTCCTCGTGCTCGGGACGGTTCCGGTCCTGACGACTGCCGTGGCACCCTTCCTCGCCATCTTCGGCCTCAGCTACTTCTTCATCGAGTTCGGACCCAATACCACCACCTTCGTCCTGCCGTCGGAGGTGTACCCGGTGAGCATGCGCACCACCGGACATGGCATTGCCGCGGGGATCGGGAAGCTCGGGGCCTTCATCGGCGTATTCCTGGTGCCGCAGCTGCAAAGAAACATCGGGCTGCGCGGCATGCTGCTCGTTGCGGGCGGGGCCGCCGTCTCGGGCTACCTCCTCACCATGGTCCTTCCCGAGCCGGCACGACGGACACTCGAACAAGTGTCGGGCGAGGACAACGAGCATGTGGTGGTCGTCCCGGTAATGGACTTTGTCCCAAACGCGGCCATGCCGACTATCGGCATGGTTCCCGCCGGAGACCCGGTCCCCGTTCTTCAGAACTAGCCCGCGCCCCACCCGACACGTGCCCGTGTGGGAGAAAGCTGGTCTTGCCGCGCCAGGGTCCGGGAATGTCACCAGAGGGAGGAGGGAGCGGGGTTCGCGAGCCGGCGGGGACCACCCCGGGGCGGCGGCTGCTCAACGGCCGATGCACACGATATGCGATCCTTCTGAACACTCAGGAGGCCTCAGCGAGCGTGCGATACCCAGGCCAGCACTTGGACGTGAGCGGGCGATGTCGCGGGCCGCTGGCGAGCGCTCACGGTCACGTTACCCATGTGAACGCCAGCGCGACCACCACGGCGACGGTGAGTGCCACGAAGATCCGTCGGAGCCTGAGTATCAGCTTGGGCTCCCGGTGCCCCTCGAATACGGTTCGCAGTCGCTTACGACTCGCTGGCTCGCCTCGTGAAGAACGGGACAGCCGCCATTCACCGGCTGCACGTGACAGATCTTGACGGCGTTGCTCGGCGACTTGATAGGCGAGGTACGGGTGCACGACGGACTCCTATGGCTGTGGGTTGCAGTTGACGCACGGTCACTGGAGGAGGCGATTCGCATGACTACAACGTGCTCAGTTGCTTTTGTATGTCCCGCCTGTGGCAAAGGCCGGAGGCAGCCGCCAAATTGGGAGGTTCGTGTGAGGACGAGCACCCCATGTGAGGGAGCGGCCGCAGCCAGACAGGTCGGCGGACCGATGCGTGGCTCCCGGATCCGTCGTGGTGCCGACCGATAGGTGTGGTTCCCGTGGGGACGACGGGTTCGCTCACGCCAGTATCTGGGAATTTCACCGGAGAGAGCGGGAGTGGGATCTGAATCTCGGCATCACGGCTCGGGCCACCGACACCGTCCACTGAAGTCCGGAGGACCTTCGAGCCTTGTCTTCTGCCGATCCTGGGGTCACGCTGTAGATGTGCGGAGACAGGTGGCGTTGGGAATCAGTTCGGTGGTTTTGGCCCTCTTCATCGCAGGGTGTAGCGGCGGTCCTCGTCAAGCAAGTCAGCAATCTCCGAGTATCACCTCACCATCATCGACTACCACTACCTCGGTCACGACGAAAGTGAGTCAGCCGAGTGGTTCTACGACTGGATTGACACCAGAGTCTTCGATTTCGCCCTCACCTACCGTGACGATTGCGGGCTGGACCGGGCGAGAGCCCGCCACGGTCTACTTTTCGGGAGATGCTGGGAACGTCGCCACTGGGCTCACGTGGGCCGTCTGGAACCAGAGCGAGGCGGTCGGACATGGAACCAGGCAGGAGTTGAGTTGTATTCCGGACTGTGCTGACGGAACGGCAACGCCTTATCCGGTGACCCTCACGTTGACCAAGCCAGTGGATGGAAAGTTCACCTCCATCATCGAGCAGACAGCGGACGGGAAAGGAACGACCGAAACGTTCACTGCGCCCTTCGGGCAAGGGGCCTGCACGAGCAGCGATGAAAGTAGCTGCATATTTTCGTAGTTTTTCCGCCTGACGTCGGCCATCCGGTATCTCTGGTAATCCCGGATGCCAGAACGCCGCGGCTTCACACGCGAGAGATTCGCGGATACATCCGCAACCCACCAACCAGCCCGTAGACTGAAGGCACGATGCAGGCGGCGGATGTCCGGGAATCAGCTCCGAGATTGGCGGTAGCGAAGTGAGAAAGTTCGGGTTTGGCCTACTCGTCTTGTTAGTTTTGGCGGCGCTTGCGTTATTAATCGTGTTCTTCGCCTTTCTGCGACATTGGGCGGCAATTCACACCGGCACTCTCAATGAGAGCGGTCCCTATTACGGATTCTGGTCCGGTTTCGGTTCCGACATCGGTGAGGCGACACTCATCACTGCGGTCGGCGTCGGGGTATATACCGGTGTTCGTAAAGTTAACTGCCACACCAAGGGGTGCTGGCGAATCGGCCATCATCCACTAGAGGGCACTCCGTATCACTTGTGCCGGAAGCACCACCCCGATGTACCGACAAAGGGTGCTTCGCATGAGCAAATCCTTGAGCAGCACCGCAAGTACATGGAAGCTCAGTGAGCAGCAACAGCGCATAAGTGATGCGATGAAGGGGCGGGGCCTCCGCCCCTTGTGAAGTTTCCAGTGATCAGGAAGACACTGGTGGCTTCGCAAACCACTTCGACAAGAAGAGGAGGCCCCTGTGGAACGACGTTATGTCG
>Ga0187868_1001087_pt1 | contig 20139 bp, 15 predicted proteins | sample June2016WEW_13_4_FD_133014 | JGI IMG/M metagenome (GOLD analysis project Ga0187868, IMG submission 133014) | Peatland microbial communities from SPRUCE experiment site at the Marcell Experimental Forest, Minnesota, USA - June2016WEW_13_40 | ecosystem: Environmental > Terrestrial > Soil >... | reverse complement strand
TTGACGGCCGGACGGAATTGCTGTTGAGCGCGCCGTTTATCAAAGGCGTCTCGACTCACGGCACGGGCTGCACTTATTCGGCGGCCATCGTGGCGGCGCTGGCGTTGAACCATGATTTGCCGCGCGCGGTTGAAATCGGCAAACACCACGTGACCGCAGCCATCACGCGGAGTTATCGCATCGGAAGACATTCCGTGCTCGGACATTTTGCCTGAGCGTGAAATTTTCACGGTCGCCACAGCCGGAAAAACTGGCTGCCATTCGTCGCGCCGAGCATGACGCAATTTTGACTATTGGTCACGGCGGGAGTTGGGTTATTTGTATTCCAAACCGGCGCAGCCAGATTAGTGGCGGCTTGGAGGACGAAGCCCGCCGGGTAAATCGGCCATTTGAGAACTACATTGGTGCCGAACTTGGCAATATCCAACGGCATGGAGAAAAATTCAAATGCGAGCGCGTAGGTTTCGCTGCTGCTGACAAAACTCCCGCCGGCTTTCCAAACCTGCAAATCGTATCGCCCTTGTGCGAGGCTCGGCACAAAGAGGTGCTCCACATTATCCACGGCGCTGGTGCTGACCGCCACGAGATTGCTGTTGGCAGCGTTGTATAAAAACAGGTTGAGGTTGTTGATGGCCGTCTGGTTTCGTTGCCGGTTCCAAACGAGCGTTGCCGTCGCCGTGAACGCGGCATTGCTGACGCCATTGGTGACGTTGAAATAATAATGATTCACCCCATCGGACTTGGAACTGCTGGTGTTGGTGTTGAAATCCCAGCCGCTTAAGGTGCTGACCGTGCCACTGGCGCCAGTGGGGAGATGTGCCCCGCCGGTGGAAACGCTGGTGGAAACAATATAAACATGCCTGCCCCCGGCTAGTTGCTTATAGGAATTGAAAACATTTAACACGCCCGCGCCGTAAAGCGGGTTGAGCGGCGAGGAAGGACTGTTCGTCCAATCGGCAGGCTTGATGGCGCCGTTTAGCAGCAACGCTTTCACCGTGCGGATGTCCGCGGCGGCATTCGTGCCATTGCCGCCGTCACCGCGCAACCCCGCCTGCATGAGCACTGCCGCCGCACCCGCGACTTGCGGCGTGGAATAGCTTGTTTCACTGGCCGGGGCCATGATGTCCGGCTTGGCCCGGCCGTTGTCCAGTGTCGGCCCCACGCTGGAACCGCCGCCGTAAGCACCGACACCGATGCCATTGTAACACGTCGCCGGCGGATTTACCGCGCCGCCGTTGCCCACGCCAGAAACAAACAATGTATCGTATCGCGCGGCGTAATTGTCGTATTGCGAGTCAATGGTCTGTTGCTGGTTGGTGGTGGTTTCGCTGAAGATAAAACTCTGGTTCACCACCGGATCTTTGATATTGGCAGGATTCGCTGTGTTAATGATCGAGCCAAAAAAATAATTCGCGTCATAATTGTCCACGTGAATGATATTCGTGGCCACGCCGCCGGGAATGCCATAAAAATATCCCGCCACCGCGTCCGCATGACCTGATTCGGTATTGATGGAATTCGGATAAGTATTCACCGAGCCTAGACTTGAAGTATAAGTAAAAAGGCTGACCGGTTGTCCCACCCCGCTGGCATTGGGGTTGACCTCCCAATTTGTCGTGCCAATGTCATACGCCTCCGGCTGCGCCACGCGGATGCCAGAGCCATTGACGTTGGTCGTTACCGTCTGCAACAGCGTAACGCCGATGGGGTCGAGATTCTGTGCGCGGGCGGCCATTTGCCCCAAGAAAACAAAGGCTAGAAGGAATTGTGCGCCGCGCAATTTCATGAGATTTTCATTTTTACCGCAAATTTTATGCCCAATTCCAACCCCATATCTGAAGTTTGAGGCGGTTGCGGACTCCTGGAATATAGCCGCGAATCGAACCAAAGCAAATCACTGCCATTTCCTTTTCAAGCCGGAACGCTACACTGCCAGCGTGTCCGACACACTGGTTGTCAACGAAATCTACTTGAGCCTGCAAGGCGAAAGCACCTTCGCCGGACTCCCGTGCATTTTTGTCCGGCTCACCGCCTGCGATTTGCGCTGCTCATATTGCGACACCGCCTATGCCTTCATCAAAGGCAAAAAAAAATCACTAGAAGAAATTTGCACGGAAATCCGGCGGCTGGCTAAACCGTTTTTCGGAGGGACGAGTTCCGCGAGTCCCCAATCTTTTGATCAGGGGCTCGTGGAACTCGCCCCTCCGATCAAGAACAACATTCGTCTGCCCTTGGTTGAATTGACCGGTGGCGAACCGTTGCTCCAGAAAAATTCCCTGCCGTTGATGAAATTGCTGTGTGACGACGGTTTTACCGTGTTGCTTGAAACCAGCGGTGCGCATGACATCTCGCCGGTTGACCCGCGCGTCCGGCGCATCATGGATTTAAAATGTCCCAGCAGCGGCGAGGCCGGACGCAATCGCTGGACCAATCTCAAACTCCTGAAAGCGACCGACGAAATCAAATTCGTCATCGGCACGGTTGAAGATTATGAGTGGGCCAGGCGGCAAATCGCCGAACACCGGCCAAACATGGTATGCCCTCTGCTCTTTTCGTGGGTGCATCCGCTGGCGCCGGAGCAACAAAATAAATCATTGAAAAAGGTTCCCGCCGGCCAGACGCCGGTTTCGCGGCGCGAATTGGCGGAAAGAATCATCGCCGACGCGCTGCCGGTGCGGTTTCAAATTCAGATGCACAAAATCATCTGGCCGCCGGAACAAAGGGGAGTTTAGTGAGCAAAAACCGTCAAATTCTTGACCTGCTGCGTGATTACGAGTCGCGCAACATTGTGTTCATGGAGCCGGATGGCTCCTGGCCCATCATTTGGGAACGCGCCAAAGACGTTTACGTTTGGGACGCTGACGGGAAAAAATATCTCGATTTGACCGCCGCGTTTGGCGTCGCCGCCGCCGGTCACACAAACCCGCGCGTCGTCAAGGCCGGGCAAAAACAAATGTCCCGGCTTTTGCACGCCATGGGCGACGTGCATCCGCACGCGCGCAAAATGGAACTCGCCCGCGACTTGAGCCGAATCACATTTGAACGTTGGAGCAACGGCAAAAAATCGGGCAAGGTCATTTTCGGCAATTCCGGTTTTGAAGCCGTTGAGTCCGCGTTCAAAACTGCGATGCTGGCCACCGGCAAGCGCGGTGTGATTGCCTTCGAGGGCGCATATCACGGCCTCGGCTACGGCGCGCTCAACGCCACCCACCGCAATTTTTTCCGCAACCCGTTTCATTTTCAACTTCGCGAGTTTGCAAACTTTGTGCCGTTTCCAAAAAAATCCGCCGACCTTACTGCCGTTGAATGGTCCATCCGCCATTTTTTCCGCCGCGAATGGATTGGCGCGATTCTCGTCGAACCGGTGCAGGCCCGCGGCGGCATCAATATTCCGCCAAAGGAATTTCTGCCGCTGCTGCGAAAACTTTGCGACGAACACGGTGCGCTGCTGATTCTCGATGAAATTTACACCGGCTTTGGCCGCACTGGAAAATGGTTTGCCTGCGAACACACCGGCGTCGTGCCCGACCTTGTCTGCCTGGGCAAGGCGCTCACCGGCGGTTTCCCGCTCTCGGCCTGCATTGGCCGTGCCGACCTGATGGACACCGCGTGGCCGGCATCGCGCGGCGAGGCGATTCACACCAGCACCTTCCTCGGCCATCCTGTCGGCTGCGCGATGGCACTGGCACAAATCAAGGAAATTGAAAACTCGGATTTGTCCGAAAGCAGCGCGGAACTGGGGGAATTTCTGCTGGGCGAACTGCAATCGAAGATTTCGAGTCCGAAATTGCAAATCGCCGTGCGCGGTTTGGGTTTGATGGCTGGCGTCGAACTGCACTTGTCCGACGGCAGGCCAGCCACCGACGCGGCCATGCAGGCCATTAAAACCATGTTGCAGCGCGGCTTCATTCTGTTGCCCGAAGGGGAGTATGGCAACGTCATCAGCTTTACCCCACCGCTGACCATCACCAAAGCGCAATTGGCCAAAGCGGTCAACGCGCTGGCGGAAGTCCTAAACCACGGATAAACACGGATGGACACGAATGAATACGGATTGAACACCAAAGTGCACGACTGTGTTTTCTCCCTCTCCGCCAACGGAGTTGGGGGAGAGGGCGGGGTGAGGTGGCGTGTGAAAATCAAAACCACTCGCCCTGTCCCTCTCCCCGCTGGTGCGGAGCGAGGGAAAAAGCAACCGGTAATGCTGTATTCATCTGTGACTGTATTTTTCCAATGAAGCTTTCTGAGATGCGGGAACTGCTGGCCACGCGCGGGATTCAACTGACAAAATCCCTCGGCCAGAATTTTCTGCACGATGGCAATCAACTCCGGCGCATCATTGATGCGGCGGAATTGAAAAAGACGGACAAAGTCCTTGAAATCGGCCCGGGTCTGGGTCCGCTGACGGAATTGCTCCTGCAAAATGCGGGTGAGGTTTTGGCGGTTGAAAAAGACGCCCGGCTTGTGAAATTTTTGCGCGAGCGGTTTCCCTCCGTTTCGGAGGGGCGAGTTCCACGAGCCCCCAACTCTGCCAACGCAAAAAATCAGGGACTCGCAGAGCTCGCCCCTCCGAAATTTACATTGCTCCACGCCGATGCGCTGGAGTTTTTGCAGCGCGAGTCGCACGATTGGCGCGATTGGAAGCTCGTGGCGAATTTACCCTACTCCGTCGCTTCAACCATCTTTGTGGAACTGGCGCAATCGCCCAAACGACCGGAACGGATGGTCGCGACGTTGCAGCTTGAAGTTGCCCACCGGCTCATGGCCAAAGCCGGTGACGAAGATTACGGTGTGCTGACGCTGCTGCTTCAGCTCGACTACGAGCTGCGCGAGTGGTTCAAAATTCCGGCCGGCTGTTTTTTCCCCGCCCCGGACGTGGATTCGGCATGCGTGGTTTTGATTCATCGCGCCCAACCGCTTTTGCCCGAAAGCCAGCATGCGGCGTTTGTGAAAATTGTGAAACGGGCGTTTTCACAGCGGCGAAAAATGATGTTAAAATTGCTGAAGCAGGACTGGCCTGAGCAAAAATTGAAACAGGTATTTCAACAATTGTACATCTCACCACAGGAACGCGCGGAGAAGTTGAGTTTGGAACGGTTCGTGGCGTTGACGGGAAAACTTTTCAGCAATTGAAAATTGATTAAAGTTGACCGCACGCTCCATGCATTGTAGTGTAAGTTCAACTTTTTTAGTTGAGCCGGGAAAACAGTAAAATAATTAGTAATAATCAGCAAAATAAAGATATGAAATCAAACAAGCCGGCTTTCGCGGTCATCGTAGTTGTGCTTGCGTTGTGGGCTTCCAACGCCCAAGCACTGCTTCTCGACCGATTTGAAAAGCTCAACTTCAGTCTTACTGCCGCACAACAAGGGCTTGAAAACTCTGAAACATCTTCCAACGTTTTTGTATCCACCATCAAGACCTCAAAAATCACCAACAAGGACCTCTTGAGCTTTTTGGCCACGGCCTTAAACACAAACTGGCCTGCTGGCGCACAACTGGCGCTGGGTGAAATAGAAGTGACAAGTGGTCCAGGTTTTGGTCCTCCTCCCATTATCTGGGACATATTTGTCGTGGACAAAACCGGCACGAACCCCGTTTTTGACGTCAGCACAGGGATAAATGTCGGTGACACCAATGTTGCTTACTTTAGTTTTGATTCCGACCTCACTGTTGTTAGGAGTAAAATGGAAGGCAAGGGTGAGATTATTGTCCTGACTGAAAACGCGCCGTTCGGACCGGGAATCGGTATCGGTAGTAGCGGTGGTAGTATCAGTAGTAGTGGTACTAACTTCGGGAGAATTTTCTTTCATCTCTTCAATGAACAGAATGGCATCACCAACACGGACCTTTATTTTGATGGTCTCAATGCAATCGAGTTCCATTCAAATACGACCGTTACCACCAACAAAATCACCGCGTATAACATCACCAGTGAACAGGCACCAGTCACCGGCGACGGCACATTTAATGACGAATGGACCGTGGTAAAAGGCAAGGTGACCGGCTCAATGAAGTGGAAGGAAAACTTGATCCCGCTCCAGCCAAGACCACCAATAATAATACCAACGAATTGGCCGCCGCCAATTCTATTCACCAATACAATACCATTCACTAATATATTTACTATTACCAACGTACCACTACCAATAGCATATCCAACAACGAATCCACCGCCGCCAATAATAATACTCAATCCAATACTCAATCCGTAGGCAAAAACGCAAACGCCGGCGGGTAGTGTCATCGCGCTGCGATGACTGCGTCCCATGCAGCGGCGCAAAGGAAAGCAACCGAGGCTGTTCCGCCCTACGCAAGCGGGGGACGCCGCGGCGCGGCATCCCTGCCACTGCAAACTGAGTCACCACCAAAAGCAGGTCGTTCTTTCCAAGGATGATGGCGGACAATAGGATTTCCCGGCACAAAGCCAACTACACTTTTGTGAGTGAAGAAATTTTTGACGTCGTCAACGAGCGCGACGAGGTGGTCGGGCAAAACACGCGCCGCGAGGTGCATCGGCTCGGCTTGAAGCATCGCGCGGTGCATGTGCTGGTGTTCAATTTGCTCAACGAGGTTTTTCTCCAAAAGCGCTCGATGACCAAAGACCGCGAGCCGGGCAAATGGGATTCCTCGACCTCAGGGCACGTGGATTCCGGCGAGGATTACGACGCCTGCGCGGTGCGTGAATTGCGCGAGGAAATCGGATTGACCGTCGAAAAAGCGCCGGAGCGGCTGTTCAAAATTGCCGCGGGCCCGGAAACGGATGCGGAATTTGTCTGGGTCTATCGCTGTCAGGCCGAAGGGCCGTTCCAATTGCATCCGGACGAAATCGAGCGCGGCGGCTGGTTTGCGCCGGGAAAAATCACGCGCTGGATCGCGGAGAAACCGGGGGATTTCGCGAGCGCATTCCGGCTGATCTGGGTGAAATTAAACGCAGAGGTGCCGCGGAGAGCGCAGAGAAATTAGGCCTGTTCGCAATAAATTCCGCCCACCATACAGCCGCATATTTTGGACTGCGCTGGCAGAGCGCAGCGGCGACAGCGCTTTGAAAACCGGCGATTGTGGGATTTTACCTTCTGCGAAAGCGGCGTCGCGCTCCGCTTGCCGCCGCAGTCCTAAAACGTTTCGCGCCTTTACTTGCGGCGAAAATGGGGTAGTTATTTAGCCATGCAAGATTTTCTGGTTCCGATTGTGGTTGAACAGACCGGGCGCGGCGAGCGCAGCTGGGACATTTATTCACGCCTGCTCGTTGACCGCATCCTTTTCCTCGGCACGCCGGTGGATGACATGGTTTCGAACGTCATCATCGCGCAGCTTTTGTTCCTGCAAATGTCCGATCCCAAAAAGGACATCCATCTCTACATCAATTCGCCCGGTGGCAGCGTCACGGCAGGACTGGCGATTTACGACACGATGCAATATCTCACCTGCGACGTGAACACATACTCGATCGGGCAATCTGCCAGTATGGGTGCTGTGCTGGTCACAGCCGGCACCAAAGGGAAACGCTATGCCTTGCCGCATTCAACGATCATGATTCATCAAATCCTCGGCGGCGCGGAAGGCCAGGCCAGTGATGTCGAAATCCGGGTGAAATACATGCTTAACCAGAAGCGGATTCTGAACCAGCTTATCAGCAAACACACCGGCAAGTCTATCGAGCAGGTTGAGAAGGATTGCGACCGCGACAATTTCATGACTGCCGAAGAAGCGAAGGCTTACGGCCTCGTGGATCACGTTGTGCAATCCCGCAAGGAAATCCCGGGGTCTGCGGAGAAAACCTCGGTCGTTACGTGACGTTTTGCGCCAGCCCCTCTCACAATCCGGAATTTGAAATCTGCAATTTGAGATGGCCCGCCCGAACAACATCACCATGTGCAGTTTCTGCGGCAAGTCGCACGCGGAAGTGCGCAAGCTCATCGCCGGACCGGACGTTTATATTTGCGACAACTGCATCATTCTCTGCAAAAACGTCCTCGACCGGGAATTCGCAGCCACTGCCAAAAAGCAGCAACCGAAGTTCACCGTTCCCAAACCGGCGGCCATCAAACGGCAGCTTGACCTTTATTGCGTCGGCCAGGAACACGCGAAAAAAACCCTGGCCGTGGCGGTGCATAACCATTACAAGCGGATCCAGCCGGAACCGGCGGCAAAAAATGAAGAGGCCGGCAAGTCTTCACCCCAGCCGCACGCCGACGTTGAAATCGAGAAGAGCAACATTTTGATGATCGGGCCGACCGGCTCCGGCAAAACGCTGCTCGCGCGCACGCTCGCCAAAATTCTCGACGTGCCATTCGCCATCGCCGACGCCACGACGCTCACTGAGGCCGGCTATGTCGGCGAGGACGTGGAAAACATCATCTTGCGGCTGCTCCAAAACGCCGATTACGATGTGAAGCGCGCCCAGCGCGGCATTGTTTACATTGACGAGATTGACAAAATCGCGCGCAAGGCGGAAGGCCCGTCCATCACCCGCGACGTTTCAGGTGAAGGTGTGCAGCAGGCGCTCCTGAAAATCCTCGAAGGCACGGTCTGCAACGTCCCGCCCCAGGGCGGACGCAAGCACCCGCAGCAGGAATACATCCGCGTGGATACGACGGACATTTTGTTCATTTGCGGTGGCGCGTTCATCGGGTTGGAGAAAGTCATTCACCGGCGGCTGGGCCGGCACGTGATTGGTTTTGGCGCAATTAGGGAGGCGCAAAAAAATACCGGCGCAGTGCGCAATGAAATTCTCCAACACGCCGAACCGGAGGATTTGCTCAATTTCGGCTTCATTCCCGAATTTGTCGGCCGGCTGCCGGTCGTGACGACGCTGGCCGAATTGACCGGGGAGGAGTTGGTTGCAATTCTCACCGAGCCGAAAAACGCGCTGACGAAGCAGTACGCCAAACTCATGGCCATGGAAGGCGCGGAGCTGGAATTTACCCCGGACGCCCTGCATGAACTGGCGGCGCAGGCGCTGAAAAAGGGCACGGGCGCGCGGGCGTTGCGCGGGTTGATTGAAAAACTGATGCTCGATTTGATGTATGAAGCGCCGGACAACGGCAGCATCATTCACGTCAAAATCACCCGGCCGGTGGTGCTGGGCGAAAGCAAACCGATTGTGCGGCGCAAACAGGACTCGGAGGCGGCGTAGTTCTATCGTTGAAACAAACCTTTGACCTTTGTGAAAAACGAAGGCGAGCGCAAATGGTTGATGTATTTTGCCCAAGAATCTTCCGTTTCAAATTTTCTTTCAATTCGCGCTTCTTCGCCCCGCATCAATTCCAAAATCTGATCGTCCTCGTTTTTGTCCAACCAGAAACCATGTTCAGGGCAGCAATCGAGTTGCAAATCGAAGAACCGATAATCGAACCGTTTGAGCGGTGCGAAGCAAACCGGACATTTAAGTTCTGTCTCGTGGCTGACGAGATAAAGCGAACCTTTGTTCGCCTCATTATTGAAAGCTTCATTTTCCAGTTCATCCAATTTGGCAGGCGTGAGCCACATTCCCTGACAATTCGGACAAGCCTCGACTTCCACACCACGATCATTTTGGGTTTGAAGATCAACATTGCACTTTGGACATTTCATTCAAGCGAGAATACTTGAACCGTTTGCACAATTGCAACGTTGCGTTCACACGCCAATATCTTCATTCCAAAGTTCCGACCTTGCTTTGATGAAATCGCGCATGAGCTGGATGCAGGCCGGGTCTTGTAGCACTTGCACTTGCACGCCCTGCGAGCGGACGTATTCCTCCGGGCCTTGAAAAGTTTTGTTTTCTCCGACGACGACGTGTGGGATTTTGTAGAGCAAAATTGCACCGCTGCACATGGGGCACGGCGAAAGTGTCGAATACAAAACGCATCGCTGATAGACCGACGCCTTGAGCCGCCCGGCGTTTTCGAGGCAATTCATTTCCGCGTGGTGAATCACGCTGCCGTGCTGCACACGCTGGTTGTGGCCGTGCCCGATGATTTTGCCGTCAAGCACCAGCACCGAGCCGATGGGAATGCCGCCTTCGGCCAGGCCGGTTCTGGCTTCTTCAATCGCTGCTTGCAGGAAAACATCCATGCATGGAGTGAAGCATGTGACCGGTTGGATGACAAGCCGTCGGAGGGACGAGTTATACGAATCCCTGAATTTTAGGACTCGCAGAGCTCGTCCCTCCGGAAAAAATTATCGGGCAAAAATCTGGCGGATCACGTCTTCGATGGGCACCTCCTGAATGTCAATGTCGCTTACCGGCAAATCATCCAGCAACAATTTGCAAACCGGAATGACGCGGTCACGTTTGACCTTGAACTTGATGGAGCCGGCGTTTTTTTCAACGACATCACCGTAGCGCGCCAGATTTTCCGCCGGATAATCGTCCGCCTTTTCGCATTGAATGGTGATGAGTTTGGAGTCGGCAAAACGGTCCACGATTTCGCCCAGCCGGCCATCGAAGAAGATTTTGCCGCGGTCAATGATGATGACACGGTCACAAAGCGCCTGAATGTCGGCCATGTAATGGCTCGTGAGCAAAATCGTCGTCTTTTGCCCGGTGTTGTGGCGGAGGATGAATTCACGGACGATCTTTTGCGAAACAACGTCAAGGCCAATGGTCGGTTCGTCGAGGAACAACACCTTGGGCTGGTGCAGCAACGAGGCGATCAATTCCATCTTCATGCGCTCGCCGAGGGAAAGCTCGCGAACACTGATGTTGAGCTTGTCGCGGACGTTGAGCATTTCACTCATCTCGGCGACGGTACGTTCGAAACGGTCGGCGGGAATGCCGTAGATTTTCGCGTTCAGTTCGAGCGATTCACGCGCGGGCAGGTCCCACCAAAGCTGGTTTTTCTGGCCGAGCACGAGCGCGAACTGGCGGCGGTAGCCGTCGGCGCGTTCCCACGGAACATAGCCGAGCACGCGCGCCGAACCGCCCGTCGGGTAAAGCAAACCGGCGAGCATCTTGAGCGTGGTGGTCTTGCCCGCGCCATTCGGGCCGAGAAAACCGACGAGCTCGCCGGGTTCAATCTTGAAGCTGACATCATTAACGGCGATGAGTTGCTCGTATTGGCGCTGAAACAACCCTTTGATGGCGCCGCCAAAACCCGGCTGTTTTCTATAAGTGCGAAAGGTCTTGGTGAGACCGCTGACTTCAATGACGGGCATAAACGATTGCGAATGGCAGATTGCCGACTGCGGATTTAATTCGCAATCAAGTTTAGCGCATCAACTGCTTTTCCAAATAATGGACGACCTGGCGGACGTTGGCGTCCACTTCCATGCGGTCTTTGACCAGGCGGCAGGCGTGCAGCACCGTGCCGTGATCGCGTCCGCCGTAGGCTTCGCCAATGGTGTTGAGCGAACTTTCAGTCATCTGGCGCGAAAGATACATGGCGATCTGGCGCGGGAAGGCGATGTTTTCCGGGCGGCGCTTGCTGGTCATGTCGGCCAGGCGAATGTCAAAATGTTCCGCGACTTTTTTCTGAATGACTTCGATATTGATGGAAAAACGGCCTTCTTCGTGAAGGATTTCACGCAACAAGCCTTCGACGACTTCGATGGTGAGTTTCTTGCCCGTGAGGGAGGCGTAGGACGCCACGCGGATAAGCGCGCCTTCCAGCCGGCGGACGTTGGTGCGGATGCGATTGGCCAGGAAATTCATGATGTCGTCCGACAGTGTCACGCCCATGATCTGCGCCTTCTTTTGGAGAATGGCCAGGCGCATTTCGACATCCGGCGGTTGAAGGTCGGTGACCAGACCCCATTCGAACCGCGAGACGAGGCGGTGTTCGAGCCCCTGAATTTCGCTGGCCGGCCGGTCGCACGTGAGCACGATTTGCTTGTGCGCCTCGTGCAGCGCGTTGAAGGTGTGGAAAAATTCCTCCTGGATGCGTTCCTTGCCGGCGAGAAATTGAATGTCGTCAATCAACAGCACGTCGGTCTGACGATATTTCTTGCGGAATTTGGCAAGCTGGTTGTTTTGGATTCCGTCAATGTATTCGTTCGTGAATTTCTCGGATGAAAGGTAGGCGACGCGCGCGCCCTTTTTGTTTCCCGAAACGTGCTGGCCAATGGCGTGAAGCAAATGCGTCTTGCCCAGGCCGACGCCGCCGTAAAGAAAGAGCGGGTTGTAGGATTTGCCGGGCGCCTGGGAGACGGCGAGCGCGGCGGCATAGGCAAAATTATTGTTGTTGCCGACGACGAATGATTCAAAGGTGTTTTTTGGATTAAAATGCAGTTCGCTGTTGGCCGGGCGCTCGTGAGCGGGTTCGGGAGCTTTTGTTTTGACTGGAACTGGCGCAGATGCGGACGGAGCCGGCGCATTTCCTGCGGCAATTTTGAATTTGACCTGGAGTTGGCGGCCGGCAGCAGTGGCAAAAGCGTCTTGCAAGAGACTGAGATAATTGTCCTTGAGCCAGACTCCGCTGAATTCGTTGGCCGCCTCCAATGTCACGTTGTTGCCGTCAATCGCGCAGGCTCGCAGCGGCGCGAACCACATGTTGTAGGTGTCGTTATTCAGCCTGGAACGGAGATGTTCCCGCGCAGAATTCCAAATTTTTTCAGCCGAAAGTTGCATTTGCACTTTGTCAAAAAGCCCGTTTTTCAAGCGGTTTATTCACCTAGCCCCCAACTCAGGGTTGGCCGCCAGTTTCCGCCTCTGTTCGCCTTGGCAAAGAGCCATGACCCCGAGAAAGCAGACATACATTCAACTCTACTGCCAAAAGCTTCATTTAACAATCGAAACAACCTGCTTATTTTCAACATCTTACGAAAAACAAAATCCACACCACCGTCACATGTCTGGTAAAAATGATAAGACGCCCCAAACAACTTCAATTAACATGAGCGTTTTATGCAATTGGAACGAAAGTATCTAGGATAACATATTAACTTTTGTTCACGAGTTATTCACAGGAGGCTAAATCAAGGGTTTACTTGCTTTCTGACACGCAATATTTGATTCAGACCGCTTGCTCGCCTGTTTCACCAGTACGAATGCGAACGATGCTCTCGACGGCACTCACAAAAATTTTCCCATCACCGATCTTGCCCGTCTTGGCCGCTTTGACAATCGCGTCCACTGCGGCAGCGGCCTGTGTGTCAGCCAGCACAACCTCAATTTTCACCTTGGGCAGAAAATCCACCGTGTATTCACTGCCGCGATAAATTTCCGTGTGCCCTTTTTGGCGGCCAAACCCCTTTACCTCCGCGACGGTCATTCCCTGAACCCCAAGAGCGGCCAGCGCAGCTTTTACTTCCTCAAGTTTGAACGGTTTGATGATGGCCTCGATTTTTTTCATACCTCGTCCGCACGTTAATTTTTCTGAACGGATGTTAACAGCCGGCCCCATGCTGTAAACAGGAATTTTCAATGCCGCAGTTCGACGAAGTTATATCCCGGCCCCGCCATCGGAGCACGGCTTCCCCGGGCCGCAGTGGCGTTGAACTTTCCGCAGGCTGTGGACCCGGGGCAACCGCGCTCCGGATGCCGGCCACGGGCTGGCGGCAGAGTCAGCAAGTGCACCCGGTTCGAAAGGACGCCCGGCCCGCGCCGAATGACTGCCGGAACCCACTTCTAATCAGAGGCTGGGTGGTGGTAATATAAGCTAATACTTCGCAAAGTATAATTGACAATGATTAGCAGATGTGATTAACTGGCTCCAGTGCAAGGCGGTTATAAGGTGCTCTTTGATTTTGACAGTTTTCGATCTGGGCTTTGGTACAAGCCAGATTGGAGTTCTCCGTAATCCTACGTTGTACTCATTCTAAATTCCCCGGGTCTTTCGGCCACCCTCTGACTGATTGACCCGGCTTTTCTTCCCAATTTTATCGCACCTGACAATTTTAACTCCGTGCGTTCGTTGACACCGCTTTTTGCCGCTGTTACCGTTCGCGTTCCGAAAAATGGCGACGGACTACAAAAGCACGCTCAACCTGCCGCGAACCGGCTTTCCCATGAAAGCCGACCTTGTCGCGCGGGAACCGGAACGGCTCAAAAAATGGCAGGCAGCCGGGCTTTACCCAAAAATTCAGGCGGCGCGCGCGGACGCGGAAAAATTTGTCCTCCACGACGGCCCGCCCTTTGCCAACGGCGACGTCCACATCGGCACCGCGCTGAACAAAATCCTCAAGGACATCATCATCAAATACAAGACCCTCCGGGGTTTTAGCGCCCCCTACGTGCCGGGCTGGGATTGCCACGGGTTGCCCATCGAATTCAAGGTTTCCCAGGAAATGCGCAAGGGGAGCGCGGGCGTCTCGCCTGCGGATAAATCATTTGATGCCGCCACCATCCGCAAAGCCTGTGAAGCCTATGCCCGCAAATACATTGATATCCAGCGCACGCAGTTCAAACGACTCGGCGTTCTTGGCGATTGGGATAATCCCTATCTCACGTTCGACAAGGAATATGAAGCCGACGAACTGCGCCTGTTCGCGGACATCGTCGAAAAAGGTTTCGTGTATCGCGGCAAAAAACCGGTCTATTGGAGCATTCCTTGCCGTACCGCGCTCGCCGAAGCCGAGGTCGAATATCAGGACCATGTCAGCCCGAGCATCTACGTGAAATTTCCCGTCGTCGGCCAGCCGAACACGTTCGTGCTGATTTGGACGACGACGCCGTGGACGTTGCCGGCCAACCTTGCCGTTGCTTACAACGACAAATTCCAATACGTCCAGGTCGAAGTTGCGGGTGAAAAATACATTTTGTTCCGTGGTTTGCTGCCCGCTGTTGCGGAGAAGTGCGGTTGGAGTAATTACAGCGAACAATCGTTCCCGACCGAAAAGCTTGCCGCATTGCAGTTCCAGCATCCGTTCTGCAATCGCACCGGCAAGCTCTATCCTGCCGGGTTCGTCACCAGCGACACCGGCACCGGCTTCGTCCACATCGCACCGGGACACGGGTTGGAAGACTATCAGCTCGGTTCGCAGGTCGGTTTGCCGATTTACTCGCCTGTGGACGACGACGGTCGCTTCGCGCACACGAGCGATTTGCCCATTGAGCAACAAATGCCTACGAACTTGGTTGGAAAATCTATTTTGGAAAAGCATGGCAAGAGCGATGCCAACGAAGCGGTGCTGCATGAACTGCGCACCCGCCATGCGCTGCTGCATCAGGAAAATTATCATCACAGCTACCCTTATTGCTGGCGCAGCAAGACACCGGTCATTTTCCGCGCGATGGACCAGTGGTTCATCAAGATTGACCACGTAGCCGCGCTTGTAAAAGCGCGGACTGAATCGGCATCAACCGGAGACCGCGCTTTGACAAGCGCGGCTACGTTCCGCGCCGCCGCTCTCGCCGAAATTGATCGCGTCAAATGGGTGCCGGACTGGGGCGTCAGCCGCATCAAAAGCGCGGTGCAAACCCGTCCCGACTGGTGCATTTCGCGCCAGCGCACCTGGGGCGTGCCGATTCCTGCGTTTTACGACGCGAAAGGCGAACCGATTCTCGATGCCCAAACCGTCCGCAACACCGCCGATTTGATTGAAAAACACGGGTCAAATGTCTGGTTCGAGAAATCCGCCGCCGAACTATGGTCGCTCGTGAAGCCAAAGAATTGGAAAGGTCCGGAAGCCGTCACCAAATCCAACGACACACTGGATGTGTGGATTGATTCTGGTTCATCCTCACGCTCGGTGTTGATGCGGCGGACGGAACTGCACCATAAAGTAGGGCAGGCGTCTCGCCTGTCCAGCGAGCGCGCCAGCGCGAGCGGTCAGGAAACTGCGCCGACTGCGTCGGCGCGGGCAGGCGAGACGCCTGCCCTACCTTGGCAAGCCGATGTCTATCTTGAAGGCAGCGACCAGCATCGCGGCTGGTTCCAATCGTCGCTGTTGCTGTCGCTGGCTGGTAACGGCGCGGCGCCGTTCAAAACCGTTTTGACGCACGGTTTCATGGTGGACGCCGACCGCGAGAAAATTTCCAAGAGCAAACAAGCCCAGGGCGTTTACGAAAAACCGCAGACCGCCGAGGCTTACGTGAAGAAACACGGCGCGGACATCGTCCGCCTGTGGGTCGCGTCGCAGGATTATCGTAACGACATCGTTGTGAGCGAGGAACGCATCGCCAAGGTCGGCGAAACCTACCGCGGCATCCGCAACGCCTTACGCTACCAGCTCTCGAACCTTTACGACTTCGATCCGGCAAAGCATACCGTGCCGGATGACAAGCTCACCGGCTTGGACCGCTGGATTTTGGGCGAATTCTCGAAGCTGGAGCAGGAAGTCATCAAGGCCTACGACGACTACGAATTCCACGTCGTCTATCAAAAAGTCAGCCAGTTCATCGCCGTGGAGCTGTCCTCGATCTACCACGACGTCATCAAGGACCGGCTCTACACCGACCCAGCCAATTCGCATCGCCGCCGTTCAACCCAGACCACGCTGCACCGGCTGGTGACCGGCCTCTGTCAGATGCTCTCGCCGATCCTGGCGTTCACGGCGGATGAAGCGTGGGAATTTGTGTCGGGGAAACCGACGGGGTCGGTGCATGAATCGCTGTGGAAGAAAAACGAATTCGCTTTTTCCAACGAAGAAAGTCATAAATGGGACAAACTATTTTTATTTCGCGATATAATCTTGATGGCGTTGGAAAAGGCGAGACAAGAAAAGCGGATTGGAAAATCTTTAGACGCAAAAGTTGAAACGCGAGGTTCTTCTAATTTTCATCAAACTGCCGCAGAAAATTCGGAATCATTTCGGGAAATTTTAAATGTTTCGCAGATAAAAATTACGCCTGTATTTCCATTGGTCCAAGCCGAAGCTGAATACGGAGAACGGTTCAGGGGCATGATGAATTTTGGGCTGGGAGTGTTCAAAGCCGACGGACAGAAATGCGAGCGCTGCTGGCATTGGGAAATGGACATCGGCAAGAACTCCGAGCATCCGACAATTTGCGGGCGTTGTATCGAGGCGGTGAAGCAATTCAAGACATAATCGTGGCACAGACCTCTGGTCTGTGTTTCCAACCTCTCACAGGCCAGAGGCCTGTGCCACATTTTCAAGCCGGTTGCTGTTGGGTAAGGCAATGGAGCGAGCCGGAACCGAGCACAAGATCAACGGCGTGAATGCCCACGACCGGCCGGTCTTTGAACAACTCACTCAAAACGCCGAGCGCAACGCGGTCGTTTGGATCATTGAACGTCGGGACGATGACGCAGGCATTGGCGATGTAAAAATTCGCGTAGCTCGCGGGCAGACGGCGACCGTCAAAACACAGCGGCGCCGGCATGGGCAGCGGCACGACTTCGGGCTTCGAGCCGTCTTCCAGCCGCAAATCCTTGATGCGCTCCCAATTTTCCGCGAGCGGACGATAATTGACGTCGCGTTTGTTTTTTTCCCTGATGAGCACGAGCGTCTTCCGGTTCACAAAGCGGCAGATGTCGTCAATGTGACCGTGCGTGTCGTCGCCGTCCGGACCCTTGCGCAGCCAGAACACGTTCGTGACCCCGAGATATATTGCAAACGTCCGGTCGTATTGCGCCCGCGTCATGCCGGGATTCCGAACCTGGATTTTGGGATGCAGATAACATTCCTCAGTGGTGAGCAACGTCCCGCGACCGTTGACCTCGATGCCGCCGCCTTCGATGACAAAAGGCCGGCCATCAAACTCAGCGCGGAAAAGCCGTTTACGCAACCTGCGCGCCGCCATTTCCGGCACTTGGCGGTCCTTCTGCCAGTCGTTCTGCCTCGCCCACGCATTGAAATGAAAATGGACGATAGCGGTTTCGGATTTTTGGTAGGGCGCGTCACTCCGTGCGCGCCGTCCGTCGGCGGGCAGGGGACTGCCCGCCCCACCTTTCCGCCTTACAAAAATCGGCCCGCTGTCGCGGATCCAGCCGCGATTCGTGGGATGCTCGACAAATTCCACCCGTTTCAAATCGCAACCCGCGAGTTTTAAACAACTGGCGGCAAGTGTTTGCTCGGCCTGGTGCCGGACGAGAATCCGCACGATTTCACTTGGGGAAATTTTGCGCACCATCTCGCCATAGACCCAGCGGACGGCCTCCATCTTGCCCGGCCAATCGGCCTCATGGTGCGGCCAGGCAAGCCAAGTGGCTTCGTGCCTTTCCCATTCCGCCGGCATGGAATAGCCGAGTTTGGCAGGTGCGGCGGCATCTGCGATTTTTGGTTGCGGCATAAAGGTCGCTTGGAGGTTAAAAGTTTTACCCGGCAGTGGCAAATTTTGAATTTAATGTTGGCAAGTGGCACAACACCCCATTCGTGAGCGGACAAATGTACCGGCCGGCTTTGTTCTTTACACGAAAGAGGTGGATCTCATCCGCCCCTTTCAAGTCATCGGACGGCAGGCTTTCTGCTTACAATGCCTCTTCTGCTTGCTAAAATGATTGGCGTCAGGCACTGTATATTGGGGCGTTTATGAAGGTCAAAAAAACTGGTCGATCAAGATCGGATCGTGAAAAAGGGACGGTCCGACGTGCAGAGGCACAATCTTCTGCCATCCCTGCAGCCTCGCAGGAAGACGAAGAGAGCCTGCAAACCTTTTTCAATGCGCTGGACGATCTGGTGTTCATTTTTGAACCCGAAGGGCGCATCCTCTTCACAAATCCCGCGGCGCAAAATCTGTTGGGATACACCCCGGTAGAACTGGCCGTTATGAACGCTCTTGATCTCCACCCGCCTGAACAACGGCAGGAAGCCGCAAAACTTTTGGCCGGCATGATTGCCGGTAAAATCATGATTTGCCCCATTCCGTTGCAGGCCAGGGACGGGACCCGCATTCCGGTGGAGACGGAGATCTTGCATGGCCAATGGCGCGGCAAGAAGGTGCTGCTCGGCATTTCGCATGACATCACCGAGCGCAAGCGGGCGCAAGAGCGACTGACGGAATCCAGAAACTACCTTTACAAAATCATCGACTCCCTTGCCGAGCCGATCTTTGTCAAGGACCGGCTACACCGCTGGGTATTGCTCAACAACGCCAACTGCGATTTGATCGGACGCCACCGGGATGAACTCCTCGGACGATCGGATCACGATTTTTTCCCGAAAAGCGAGGCGGATGTGTTTTGGTTGAAAGACGAGGCGGTTTTCACCACCGGGAAAGAGAATATCAATGAGGAAAAAATCACCGACGCCAAGGGAGAGGTTCATACCATAATCACGAAAAAGACCCTGTACACGGACGAGAAGGGTGCAAAATTCATTGTCGGCATCAGTAACGACATCACGGAACGCAAACGTGTGGAGCAGGACCTCCAGAAGTTTGAGTTCTCCATTGATCAGGCCTCGGACGCAATCTTCTGGATGACCCGTGAAGCGGGTTTCTCGTACGTCAACGAGCAGGCGTGCCGTTCGCTCGGTTATACGCGCGAGGAATTGATGCAACTGCATTTGTGGGACATTGACCTGGTTTTTCCGAAAGAGCGTTGGGACGCGGAATGGAAGCAATTCCAGGAAAACAGACAAGGTGGCGCGCAACATTTGGAAACCTTTCACCGCCGCAAGGATGGGAGTGTCTTCCCCGTCAGCATTTCATCGAAGCATCTCTGGTTCGGTGACACTGAATTGCACGTGGCGGTCGCACGGGACATCACCGAGCGCAAACAGGCGGAGGAGACCATTATCCACGAACGCCAACTGCTCCGCACGCTGATTGATCTGCTGCCCGAAATTTTTTACATCAAAGATCTGAACAGCCGTTTTCTGGTCGCCAATGAAGCTCTCGCCAAACACTTCGGCAAAGAGACTCCCGCCCAAATTCTTGGCCTGTCGGACGCGGACTTTTACCCCGCCGAGCTGGCCGCCAAGTACCGCGCCGAGGAAGTAAAAGTCCTTGGGGGAGAGCCGCTCATTGAGCATGAAGACAAAGGCGTTAGCCCAGGTGGCCGGGAGGGCACGTACTTGACGACCAAAGTGCCGTTCCGGGACAGCCAGGGACGGATTCAGGGCTTGGTGGGAATTGGGCGGGACATCACCGAGCGCAAACAGGCGGAGGAGACCATTATCCACGAACGCCAACTGCTCCGCATGTTGATTGATCTGCTGCCCGAAACCTTTTACATCAAGGATCTGAACAGCCGTTTCCTGGTCGCCAATGAAGCTCTCGCCAAACACTTCGGCAAAGAGACTCCCGCCCAAATTCTTGGCCTGTCGGACGCGGACTTTTACCCCGCCGAGCTGGCCGCCAAGTACCGCGCC
>Ga0187868_1001083_pt1 | contig 20196 bp, 16 predicted proteins | sample June2016WEW_13_4_FD_133014 | JGI IMG/M metagenome (GOLD analysis project Ga0187868, IMG submission 133014) | Peatland microbial communities from SPRUCE experiment site at the Marcell Experimental Forest, Minnesota, USA - June2016WEW_13_40 | ecosystem: Environmental > Terrestrial > Soil >... | reverse complement strand
GCGGACCAAGCGGGGCAGGCGTTGATTCAGAAATGGATTCAGTTTATTCGCCGACCTGATGTCCGGCCTCACGCAATTTTCTTGAGCGACTACGACATGCACTTGACCGAACGCTTGGTGCAAGGGGTGGATGTCTGGCTCAACACGCCGCAGAGACCGTGGGAGGCGTGTGGCACGAGTGGCATGAAGGTGCTGGTCAACGGCGGCATCAATCTTTCGGAATTGGACGGCTGGTGGGCGGAAGCGTATGTGCCGGAGTTGGGCTGGGCGCTGGGCGACGGTCAGGAACATGGCAGCAATCCGGCCTGGGACGCGGCTGAAGCCGAGGCGCTTTACGAACGACTTGAACGCGAAGTGATTCCCGAATTTTATACCCGCAACGAGAAAGGCATTCCCACCGCCTGGGTCGCGCGGATGCGTGAAAGCATGGCGCGGTTGACTCCGCGCTTCTCCGCCAACCGCGCCGTGTGCGAATACACCGAGCAACATTATCTCCCGGCGGCGGTCGCCTACCAATCGCGCGTGGCCAATAAAGGCGTAATTGGCAAGCAAATGGTGGACTGGCGTCACAGCGTGGAACAGAAATGGGCCACACTGCACTTCGGCACGGTGAAGGTGGAAACTCGCGACGGGAAACACATCATTGAAGTCCAAGTTAGCCTTCATGGCCTCGACCCCAAGGCTGTGCGGGTGGAGCTTTATGCCGACGGGATTAAAGAAAATCTTCCTGTGCGGCAGGAGATGACCTGCCTTCACCCGCTGGCCGACGAATCAGGCGGCTACGTTTACAGCGCGACCGTATCTGCGGCTCGCCCGCAAGCGGATTATACGGCTCGCGTGATACCGCATTGCGACGGTGTCGCAATTCCACTGGAAGACTCACGAATCTTATGGCAAAGATGATGAACGACCAGCTTGAGCCGACGGTGTTCGTCATTTTTGGCGGGGCCGGTGACCTGACTTGGCGGAAACTCGTGCCGGCCTTGTTCGACCTCTCGCAGGATCGCAGCCTGCCAGCGCAATTTGCGATTATCGTGGTGGACCGCATCAAGCTTGGCAATGACGCACTGCGCCGCCGGCTACACGACGGCGTCAACCAATTCTCCCGTTTCGGAAAATCCAAGGCTACCGCTTGGAATCCGTTCGCCGAGCACGTCCACTACCAGCAGGGCGATTTCAAGAAGTTGCAAACTTACACAGCCTTGGGCAAACATTGCGCGAAGCTGGAAAAGGAATGGGGTGCCAAAGCTCATCGCATCTTCTACATGGCCACGCCGCCGAGCATGTTCGGTGAAATTCCAAAATATCTCGGCAAGGCAGGATTGGCGCGCGACCGGGAATGGGCGCGGATCGTGATCGAAAAACCGATTGGCTACGATTTGGAATCGGCGCGTGCCTTGAACGCCGTTCTTGCCGCCAGCTTTGAGGAGTCCCAAATTTTTCGGATTGATCATTATCTCGGGAAGGAGACAGTGCAGAACATTCTGGCGTTCCGTTTTGCCAATCCGCTGTTCGAGCCGATGTGGAATCGTCGCTACATTGATTATGTGACCATCACCGTCGCCGAAACCGTGGGCGTGGAACATCGCGGCGGCTATTACGACCACGCTGGAGCGTTGCGTGACATGGTGCAGAATCACCTCATGCAACTCCTTTGTCTCGTGGCAATGGAGCCGATGGTGTCTTTTCAAGCCGACGAAATCCGCAACAAGAAAGTAGATGTGCTCCATGCGGCCCGTCCGATTCACCGTGACGAGGTTCAGCAATACGCGGTGCGCGGACAGTATGGTTCTGGCAACCCCACTGGCAAAATAATGCCCGGCTATCGCGAGGAAGACGGTGTCGCACGGGATTCCCAGACAGAGACGTTTGCCGCGTTGAAGCTGTTTATAGACAACTGGCGCTGGCAGGACGTGCCGTTTTATCTGCGCACGGGGAAGCGCCTGCCGCAACAGGCGTCGGAAGTTTCCATACAATTTCGCGCCGTGCCGCATCAGTCCTTTCCGCCCGAAGCCTCGCTCGGTTGGCAGCCCTCACGGCTCATCCTTTCAATCCAGCCCGTCGAAGGAATCGTGCTGGGCTTTCAGGCCAAATATCCAGGACCGAAGATGCAACTGCGACCGGTGGACATGCGGTTCAGTTATCGCGATAGTTTCGCCGCGCCTTCGCCTGACGCCTACGAAACGCTCCTGTGGGACGTTATGAAAAACGACGCCACGCTCTTCATGCGCGCTGATCAAGTGGAAGCGGCCTGGCAACTGTTGATGCCGGTGCTCGAAGCGTGGCAGGCTACGGCACCTAGCGATTTCCCCAATTACGCCGCCGGCACCTGGGGGCCGGAAAATACTCAGGGACTCCTCGCTCCCAGACATCGTTGGCCGCTGCCAACCGAATTAGTAGCCACCAGCAAGAAGAAGGGGAAAAACTCCTGACTCAAGCCAACATGAAAACTCCGATTGAATACATCATCGTCGCGGTGCCTTTCCACGCCGATGCGGCAACCCATGACGAGCTGGCGCGAAAAGTGAACGAAAAACTAAACGCCGGTTACAAATTGCTAGGCGCACCATTCCTTAGTGAGGAAATGATGTATCAGGCCATGACGAGGGCGATTATCCAGAATTCACCGCTCCCGACCCCATGAAAAAAGGAGCAGCAATCTCGGCCTTGTTTGTGGACATCGGCGGCGTCTTGCTCACCAACGGTTGGGATCATCATGCCCGCCGACGGGCGACGAAACATTTTAAGTTGGACTGGGCCGAGATGGAAGAACGGCATGGCTTAAACTTTGAAACTCACGAGGAAGATAAAATTACTTTCAACGAATATTTAGACCGCGTGGTCTTCTATAAAAAGCGCGCGTTCACACGGGCGGAGTTTCGCCGCTTCATGTTCGAGCAGTCGAAGCCTTACGCCGAGATGATTGAACTGGTTCGCAAACTAAAAGCCAAATATGGATTGAAGATTATCGTCGTCAGTAACGAGTCGCGCGAATTGAACGCACATCGTATCAGCACCTTCAAACTTGTTGGGTTTGTGGATGCTTTTATTTCCTCCTGCTTCGTTCGTCTCCGAAAACCAGATACGGACATTTTCAAGCTGGCGTTGGACATAGCCCAAACACCCGCCCGGCAGATTGTTTATATCGAAAACACGCCGCTGTTCGTCCAGATCGCAGAAGGCATGGGAATTCGAAGCATTCTTCACGCGGACTATAAATCCACTTGCACGAAACTGGCTTCGTTCGGATTGGAGGTCGCAATATGAGTGAAAAACCATCCATCCTGACAATCAACGGCGGCTCTTCGAGCATCAAGTTCGCGTTGTATGAGACGGTCAAGCCGCTGAAGCGCGGGCTTTACGGAACTGTTGATCGCATCGGCTTGAGCGGGACAAATCTGACGTTCAATGAACCAACGAAGAAACAGCCGAAAAGCTTCAAACTCGCCGCTGCTGACCACAAATCAGCGGCGAATGCCCTGATAGACTGGCTCGAAAAGCAAATTGATTTCAAATCGGTAAAAGGCGTGGGACATCGCGTGGTTCATGGGATGAAACACACCGAGCCAGAGATTGTCACAAAAAAACTATTGGATGAACTGCGTCGCATCAGCCCAAACGACCCGGATCATTTGCCGCGAGAGATTGAACTCATTGAGGTGCTTCGCCAACGCCATCCGAAACTGCCGCAAGTGGCGTGCTTTGACACGGCTTTTCACCAAACCATGCCGCGCGTGGCCAAGCTGCTGCCGATTCCACGACGCTTCGACGCCAAGGGAATTCAGCGTTACGGTTTCCACGGTTTGTCCTACGCCTATCTGATGGAAGAACTCGCGCGTCTTGGCAACCCCGCGGCCACAAAGGGCCGCGTCATCCTCGCGCATCTCGGCAACGGTGCCAGCTTGGCTGCAGTGCGCGATGGTAAAAGTATTGATACGAGCATGTGTTTTACACCGACGGCGGGCTTGGTGATGAGCACGCGCTCCGGTGATTTAGATCCCGGACTCGCGCCGTATCTCGCTCGAACCGAGCAGATGACCACCAGCCAGTTTTACAAAATGGTCAACCACGAGTCGGGCCTGCTCGGCGTCTCGGAAACGAGTTCGGATATGCGCGACCTGCTCGACCATGAAAAGCAGGACGTGCGCGCGGCGGAAGCAGTGGCGCTGTTTTGTTACCAGGCGAAAAAGTGGATCGGCTCCTTTGCCGCTGCACTCGGTGGATTGGACACGCTCGTATTCGCCGGCGGTATCGGCGAAAATGCACCACTCGTCCGCAAACGTATTTGTGAACGACTTGGTTTCCTCGGTGTCCAATTGAACGAGGCGCGGAACGCAAAGAATGCGGCTGTGATTTCCAAGAATTCCAGCCGCGTCACCGTGCGCATCATTCGCACGGACGAAGAACTGATGATTGCGCGCTCGGTTCTGCGCGCCTGCCCGAGTGACACATTTATCAAGAGCGCTTTGCGGTAGGGTTACACCCCATAGCGAAGCTGTCCCCGCCGCTGCAATTTGATCCTGGCATCCGTGCTGATCGCGGTGCGACCGATTTCTCAAACACGCTTTCGGCTAGACGCCAGCAGCGAACAATAACGAAACGCAAAAAACGCAAGAATTATTATGTTAAGCAAATCAAAAACACTGGAAGGTTACAAGCTGGACAGCCTCGACGGGGAAATCGGGAAGGTCAAAGAATTTTACTTCGATGACCGGCACTGGACCATCCGCTATCTGGTCGCAGAAACCGGAACCTGGCTCGTGGACCGGCAGGTGCTGATCTCCCCGTATGCACTGTCCGCCGTGGACAAAGAGGCAAAAAACATCGCCGTTGATTTGACCAAAAAGCAAATCGAGGCCAGTCCCTCCCTGGACAGTGACAAGCCCGTTTCCCACCAATTTGAGCAAGCCTACTACGGGCATTATTTATACCCGATGTATTGGGGTGGCCCTTACAGTTGGGGACCTTATCCCTACCCGATGCGTGACCGTGAGCAATGGAAAAAATCCGCCCAGCCTGAAAAAACATGGGATCACCATTTGCGCAGCACCATCGGCGTGAGTGGCCATCACATCCAAGCCTTGGACGGCGAAATCGGCCATGTCGAAGATTTCATCATTGATGACGAGACATGGGCGATTCGTTACCTCGTCGTTGACACCCACAACTGGTGGCCGGGCAAAAAAGTCCTGGTGTCACCGCAATGGATCGAGCGCGTGAGTTGGGGCGAACGAAAAGTTTTCGTCAATCTGGATCGTGAGACCATCAAAGAGTCGCCGGAATATACAGACGTGGCTCTGGTGACGAGAGATTATGAGATCGCATTGCATGGACACTACAACCGCAAAGGATACTGGATTGATGAATTGGCGGCCGTGTAACTTTCCGATTCACGCGCCGCCTTCGCTCACGGTCTGGATTTGCCATTGCTGGGCAGGTCAGAGCGAAACGAAAGGAGTTTTATGATGAACCAAACTAACGGATGGATGGGTGGATGGTCGGGCGGCGGGATGTGGATTTGGGCGGTCATTGGCGTGGCGCTGGTGGTCCTGCTAGTCGTTGTGATTGGCAAGCTGTCGAAGAAATAATCACGGGCTAATGAAAAACATGAAAACAAAAACTCTCACGCCTGAACTGCTCCACAAAATGGACGCCTACTGGCGCGCCGCCAATTATCTGTCGGTCGGCCAGATTTATCTTTACGACAATCCGCTGCTGAAGCGACCGCTGAAACTCTCTGACGTGAAGCCGTTGGTGGTCGGACATTGGGGCACAACGCCCGGCCAGAATTTTATTTATGTGCATCTCAATCGGGTCATCAAAAAGTATGACCTGGACATGTTCTACGTCGCCGGCCCCGGCCACGGCGGCCCGGCGATTGTGGGGAACGTCTATCTCGAAGGCACTTGGAGCGAAGTTTATCCGAACGTCACGCAGGACGAAGCCGGGCTGAAAAAACTGTTCACGCAATTCTCGTTTCCCGGCGGGATTTCCAGCCATGTGGCACCAACCACGCCCGGATCAATTCACGAAGGCGGCGAGTTGGGCTATTCATTGTCGCACGCTTTCGGTGCGGCGTTCGACAACCCCGGCTTGATCGTTGCCTGCGTTGTCGGCGACGGTGAAGCGGAGACTGGCCCGCTGGCGACCGCGTGGCAGTCCGATAAATTTCTCGATCCGATTACTGACGGTGCGGTGCTGCCGATTCTGCACCTCAATGGCTACAAAATCAGCAATCCGACTGTTTTAGCGCGCATTGAGCCGGATGAGTTGGAACAGTTTTTCCGTGGCTGCGGCTGGACGCCTTATTTTGTGGAGGGTGACGAGCCGGAAAAGATGCACGAACTCATGGCCGTTACTTTAGAAAAAGCCATCGAAGACATCCGGAGAATTCAAACGAATGCGCGGAACAAAAAAGACACCACGCGTCCGCGTTGGCCGATGATTGTCCTCAAGTCGCCGAAAGGCTGGACGGGGCCTAAAGAAGTTGATGGCCTGAAAGTGGAAGGCACGTTCCGGGCGCACCAAGTGCCGCTATTGGTGGACGCCGAACATCCCCAACACGTCAAACAACTTGAAAAGTGGATGAAAAGTTACAAGGCCGAAGAATTGTTCGATAAAAATGGCCGGCTCAATTCAGACTTGGCAGAACTTGCGCCGAAAGGCAACCGGCGGATGGGCGCGAATCCCCACGCCAATGGCGGAATTTTGCTGCGCGACTTGCGGATGCCCAACTTCCACGACCATGCGGTGAATGTGCCTTCGCCCGGCGCAGTGGACGGCCAAGATACGATGGTGCTGGGAAATTTTCTGCGCGACGTGGCGAAGTTGAATCAAAATAATTTTCGCGTCTTCGGTCCCGATGAGACACTCTCAAATCTTTTGGGCGCAGTCTTTGAAGTTACCAACCGACAGTGGGACGCGCGCGAAGTAAAGAATGATGAATTCCTCGCCCCTGCCGGGCGCGTGTTGGACTCGATGTTGAGCGAACACCAGTGCGAAGGTTGGCTGGAAGGTTATTTGCTGACCGGAAGGCACGGATTGTTCAACAGCTACGAGGCATTCATTCGCATCGTGGACTCGATGTTTAGTCAGCACGCCAAGTGGCTGAAGGTCACGCTGGAACTTCCGTGGCGTCGAAAAATCGCTTCGCTGAACTATCTACTCGCCTCGCACGTCTGGCAGCAGGATCACAACGGCTTCACACACCAAGACCCCGGCTTCATGGATCACGTCATCAACAAGAAGGCCGACATTGTGCGCGTTTATCTGCCGCCGGACGCGAACTGCCTGCTCTCCGTTTTCGATCATTGTCTGCGCAGCCGGCATTACGTCAATGTCGTCGTCGCCGGCAAACACGCCCTCCCGCAATGGCTGACCATGGACGCCGCCGTGGTGCATTGCACCGAAGGCATCGGCATCTGGCAGTGGGCCAGCAACGATCAAGGCTCAGAACCAGACGTGGTGATGGCTTGCTGCGGCGACACGCCTACGCTGGAAATTTTGGCAGCCGTTTCGATTTTGCGCACTCATTTACCCGAACTGAAAATCCGAGTGATCAATGTTGTTGACCTGATGAAGTTGCAATCAGCGAGCGAACACCCGCATGGGTTGAGCGAAGCCGATTACGATTCGCTGTTCACCAAAGACAAACACATCGTTTTTGGATTCCATGGTTACCCGTGGCTGGTCCACCGGCTGACCTACCGCCGGACCAACCGCAACATCCACGTCCTTGGCTACAAGGAAGAGGGAACGATTACGACAGCCTTCGACATGCGGGTCCAGAATGACTTGGATCGCTTTCATCTGGTGCAAGACGTGGTGGATCGGGTGCCGAATTTAGGTTCCAAGGGTGCCTACCTGAAGCAGCAGATGCGGGACAAGCTCATCGAGCACAAGCATTACATTGATAAACACGGCCAGGATTTGCCGGAGATTCGGAATTGGAAGTGGGGTCAGGACGAAACGCAGAACGGGAAACCGCTGGCGGAAAAAACACTTGTGCCGGAACTAAAGTTACGGCGAATCAGCGGGACCAAAAATGGAAAACATAACCGCCTGACACGAACCAAAGGAGCGTAAAATGCCCATTCAAATCAATGAAGAAAATGGCGGGAAGCTGCTCGTCGTTCACGTCAGCGGGAAACTGGTAAAAGCAGATTATGAGCACTTCGTGCCCGAGTTCGAGCGGCTCGTCCGGCTGCACGGAAAACTGAGCGTGCTGTTCGATATGACCGGCCTTCACGGCTGGACAGCCGGTGCGTTGTGGGAGGACACGAAGTTTGCGACGCATCATTTCAGCGACATTGACCGGCTGGCGGTGGTCGGAGAGAAGAAATGGCAGGAAGGGATGGCGACATTTTGCAAACCGTTCACGAAAGCAACGGTCAAATACTTCGATCACGCCGATGCCGCCGGGGCGCGGAAGTGGTTGGACGAATCTGTAGCAACAGGAAACAAAACAGGAGGACGACACATGCTTAAACACCAACTGCTTTTGCCGGAAGGAATACTCATTCTCGAACCCGACGCGCCGCTCGAAGCGGCCGACTTCAAGGGCCTGGTTCGCGAGATCGATCCATATATCGCGGAACATGGAAAACTATCGGGCTTGATGATTCACGCCAAAGCATTTCCCGGCTGGGCGAATCTCGAAGCGTTTCTCGCTCACATGCAATTCATCAAAAGCCATCACCAGAAGATTGTCCGACTGGCGATGGTCACCGACAGCAAACTTCTGGGGGAATTGCCCAAGATCGCCGCCCATCTTGTGCATGTTGAGGTCAAACACTTTTCGGAATCGCAGCACGAGGACGCGCTGCGCTGGCTCAAGGCAGGAACTCCGGTCAGTCCCTAATCCGCACAGGAAATATGAATGAATTAAAGCACGATCACAAGGCGCATGGAGATCCTAATGGCGGCCCGATTAACCAAGGCCATCCTCCTTATTGGAGACGCGCGCATCGGGACTGGCGCATCTGGTTTTGCGTGATTGTGATGCTCGTGGCCATGGCGGTTTATTTGATGACCGGCGATTTGCGCTGGCCATTTCATGGCCATCCACAGCCAATGGTGCCCATCGCCGGTTGAAAATATTTGGCGAGCCGCCAATTACCTACATGAACACGCAACTGTTAATAGATACTGCCAACAAACTTGTTGCCGACGACAAAGGTTTGCTGGCGATGGATGAAAGCAATCCGACCTGTAACAAACGATTCGCAAAGCTCAACATTCCGCAAACGGTGGAGGCCCGGCGCGCTTATCGGGAGTTGATTGTGACCACGCTCGGTCTCGGCGAGTGCATCAGTGGCGCGATTCTTTACGACGAAACAATTCGACAGCAGAAGAAGGACGGCACCACCTTTGTCAAAGTTCTCACCGATGCGGGCATCATTCCCGGCATCAAAGTAGATACCGGAGCAAAAGACCTGGCCGCTCATCCCGGCGAAAAAATCACCGAAGGTCTGGACGGATTGCGCGAACGGCTCAAAGAGTATTATCAAATGGGCGCGCGTTTTGCCAAGTGGCGCGCGGTGATCGCCACTAGCGCTGATATTCCCAGTCGGAGTTGCATCGAAGCCAACGCGCACGCGCTGGCACGTTACGCCGCGTTATGCCAGGAAGCCGGCTTGGTTCCCATCGTCGAACCGGAAGTGCTCATGGACGGCGATCATACTCTGGAGCAGTGCCGCGCGGCGACGGAGGAAGTCCTGCGAACCGTTTTCAACCAACTGAATTCCCAGCGCGTGTTGTTGGAAGGCATGATTTTGAAACCCAACATGGTGCTGCCGGGATTGAACTGCCCCACGCAAGCATCCGTGGACGAAGTAGCCAACATCACGGTGAAGAGTCTCTGGCGAACTGTCCCCGCTGCGGTTCCGGGGATTGCATTTCTGTCCGGCGGGCAATCCGCTGAACTAGCCTCAGCCCGTTTGAATACCATGAACCTTCGATTCAAGTCGAAATTGCCTTGGGCACTGGCGTTTTCGTTTGCCCGCGCCATCCAGCAACCGGCTTTGGAAATATGGCGAGGTGACGAGGCCAACGTGCCAGCGGCACAGCAGGCGTTGCTTCATCGGGCCAGATGCAACCGGGCTGCGCGTCGTGGTGAATACACTGCCGCTATGGAAAGAACATGAGCATGACAGCAAAAAGACATGCCAAAGATGAAATACCTTTGTATCCGCTTCGATTTGAACCGATCTATCAGTATCGGCTTTGGGGTGGCCGGCGTCTGGCCAATCTGCTCTCTGCGCCGCTGCCCGGCGATGGCCCCATCGGCGAAGCGTGGCTGTTGAGCGACCGCGAGGACCATCCGAGCCGCGTCGCCGATGGGCCGCTCAAGGGACGGAGCATCGGACAATTGCTTCATCAGTGGCCTGAGCAGGTGCTGGGAAAACTGGCCGGGCGCTTTCGCCGGTTTCCACTGCTGCTGAAGTTTCTCGACGTGCGCGACACGCTCTCGGTTCAAGTGCATCCATCGGATCAGCAGACCCAATACATTCCTGTAGGCGAAACCGGGAAGACTGAAGCCTGGGTGGTGCTGGAGGCGGGGACAAAAAGCCGCATTTACGCTGGCCTCAAGCCTGTCACCACGGCTGACACTCTGCGACAGGCGCTCGCAAATGGAACCGTGGGAACGGTGGCGGACCAGCTCGCCTCCTTCACTCCGAATCCCGGCGACGGAATTTTCATACCGGCTGGGACGGTTCACTCACTGGGCGACGTGGTGGTCTTTGAAGTGCAGGAAAACAGCGATGTGACCTTTCGCCTTTACGACTGGAACCACGTTGATGCAAAGACCGGCCATCCCCGACCTCTGCAAGTTGATCAGGCGATGGCCTGCATTGATTTTTCGCAAGGTGCAATCGGTCCGATGGTGCCAATGGTGGATGAGGTAAAGCCGGTGTTGCGCGAGCGGCTCTTTGATTGTGAACATTTCGGGTTGTGGCGGTTCGGCGCAGAATCGCCATTTGGAGTCGGCGCCGAAAGAACCCCGCGGGTGCTGGTGTGTCTCGCCGGTGACGGTCAGGTGGAGCACGATGGCGCCAATTACGCCATTGGCAAGGGGGATGTGCTGCTCCTGCCCGCTGTGGTTGGAGCGTGTTTATGCCGACCGCGTGGTGCCATCAGCTTGTTGGAAATTTCACTGCCGGAAGGCAACTAACCCATGAAGAAACTCATCGTTTTCGATCTGGATGGCACGCTTGCCGAAAGCAAGGCATCGCTCGATGCCGAGATGGCCAAACTGTTAACCGCTCTGCTGGGTATTGTCAAAGTGGCCGTGATTTCCGGCGGCGATTGGCCGCAGTTCGAAAAACAAGTGCTCTCCAATCTTCCCCATGACGAACGCCTGAAGAATCTTTCGCTGCTTCCCACGTGCGGAACAAAGTTCTACCAATACGCAGGGGATTGGAAAAAGATTTACTCGGAAGATTTCACTGCGGATCAAAAAGAAAAAATCATCAATTCGCTAAAACAGGCAGTCGGGTCATCCGGCTTCAAGGTCGAAAAGACATGGGGCGAGCAGATTGAAGACCGGGGAAGCCAGATTACGTTTTCCGCATTGGGACAGCAGGCACCTATCGAAGAAAAGAAAAAATGGGACCCTGACTTCACCAAGCGAAAGAAGATCAAGGCGCTCCTCGATAAACTGATTCCAGAGTTTTCCGTGCGCTTAGGAGGCACAACTTCTGTTGACGTCACCAAGCCGGGCATTGATAAAGCCTACGGGATTCACAAACTCCGGGACACTCTTGGTATTGCCATAGATGAGATGATTTTTATTGGGGATGCTTTGTTTCCCGGCGGAAACGACTATCCGGCCGAACAAGCCGGTGTCGTGTCCATCCGCGTCCGCGACCCCAATGAGTCGAAACGGGTCATTGAAGCCATTGTCGCTTGTCTGGGTGGCGTTCAAACCACAAAACCTCGTGAGGAGAAGACCGGATGAGTGGCTTTCAATTACAGCGCCTGGGAATGTTGATGGAACCGGAGCCGGGCAATCCGCAGGAGATTGAAGGCGTCCTGAATCCGGCGGCCACTCGCGGCCCGGACGGCAAGCTTTACCTGTTTCCGAGACTCGTTGCAAAGAACAACTATTCACGCATCGGCATCGCCCGCGTAAAATTCAACGACGCCGGCGACCCGTCCGGAGTCGAACGTCTCGGCATTGCGCTGGAACCGAAAGCTGATTACGAGCGGCGGTCTGACGCTAGCGGCGGCTGCGAGGATGCCCGCGTCACCTTCGTCGAGCCGCTTCAACATTACGTCATGACTTACACGGCGCTTTCGCCGAGCGGACCCCGAATTGCCCTGGCGATGTCGGAGGATTTGTTCCACTGGGAGCGGATCGGGTTGGCGTCCTTTGAACCCTTTCAAGGCATTGACTTCGTCCACGTGGACAACAAGGACGCCAGCATCTTCCCTGTCGCCATTCCCAATCACGCCGGGAAAAGGCAACTGGCTCTTCTCCACCGTCCGCTTTTTCCCGGCACCCGCCCCGAGGAAACCGCCTGCCAAGGCGAGTCCCGGATCGTGGATCGTGAACATGAAAGCATCTGGATTTCCTATTGTCCGATGCCGTCCGCAGGCATGGCACCGCATCGCCCCGGCTTGTTCAACTCGCATCATCGGCTGGCAACTCCGGTGTCGCCCTGGGAGAAGTTAAAAATCGGCGGCGGCACTCCGCCTATTCTAACCAAACACGGCTGGCTGATCCTTTACCACGGCGTGAGCAAAATGGCGGAACCGGGCAGCGACGGACGCCAGCTATGCTACTCGGCCGGGGTGATGGTGCTCTCGAAGGAGCATCCGCGCACGATTCGCTATCGTTCGGTGGAACCGGTGTTGACGCCTATGTTGCCGCAGGAACGACACGGGACCATCGCCAACGTAGTGTTTCCCACCGGCATTGACCGGCGCGACGATCTCGGCACGCCAGACCGCTTCGACGTGTATTACGGAATGGCGGACAATCGGATTGGCGTGGCACGCCTTGACCTGCCGGAACATCTGCCACCAGGAGCAGCCGCCGACTTGCCGGAAGCAGCGGGTAATTCGCCCGTTCTCGAAAATTCAAGACCGTGAAAGGACAAATATTATGAAGCCAGACACAGATCCGCCCAAGACGCCTGATTCCAAGCCGAGTGCATCCGCAGAATCGAAGCCCAACGCTACCGATGCCAAGACTGACGCGAAGCCCACAGCCCCCGCATCCAAACCGGGCGCGAAGCCTGATGTCAAACCCGAAGCCAAGCCGGCTCCGCAGGACGATTTGAAAACGCTGCCGCTGGCGGAAGTGGAGAAAAAATTGGAATCCTCATCGGACGGCCTAACCCAAGCCGAGGCGCAGAAACGGCTCACGCAGTATGGGCCAAATGAACTGGTCGAGAAGAAGACGAATCTCCTGCTGAAATTCCTTGGCTACTTTTGGGGGCCGATTCCGTGGATGATTGAGATCGCGGTAATTTTGTCGGGCGTGGTCCGGCACTGGCCGGATTTTTTCATCATCCTCCTTTTGCTGGTGACCAACGCGGTGGTCGCTTTTTGGGAAGAACGCCAGGCGGGCAATGAGATTGCCGCCTTGAAAGCCAAACTGGCGATCAAGGCGCGCGTGATACGCGACGGCAAATGGATCAACCCGGCGGCTCGCGAGCTGGTGCCGGGCGATGTCATCCGCCTGCGGTTGGGCGACGTGGTGCCAGCGGACGCGCGCTTGCTGGCGGGCGACGAGGTGTCGGTGGATCAATCCGCGCTGACGGGAGAATCGTTGCCCGCAACACGCAAATCCGGGGATGCCGTGTTTTCCGGTTCGATCATCCGGCGCGGCGAGATCGGCGCGCTGGTGTATGCGACGGGGGCAAAAACTTATTTTGGCAAGACGGCGCAACTGGTGCAGGAAGCACTCACGGTCAGTCATTTTCAGAAGGCGGTTTTGAAGATTGGCAATTATCTGATCATACTCGCGGTGGCGCTGGTGGCAGTGATCATCGGTTTCGCGATTTATCGGGGTGACGCAATCCTCACGACATTGCAGTTCGCCCTAGTGCTGACCGTGGCGGCGATTCCCGTGGCGATGCCAACGGTTTTGTCGGTGACGATGGCGGTCGGTGCGCGCTTGCTCGCCAAGAAACAGGCGATTGTGAGCCGGTTGGTAGCCATCGAGGAACTGGCTGGCGTTGATGTGCTGTGCGCCGACAAAACCGGCACGTTGACGCAGAACAAGCTGACCTTGGGTGATCCGTTCAGCGTAAATAATATTCCCGCCGAACAAATCATCCTGTCTGCCGCGCTGGCATCGCGCGCCGAGAACAACGACACGATTGATCTAGCTGTTTTGGGCGGCCTGAAAAATAAAGACGCGCTGAAAGAATATCAGGTTGTCCATTTCCTGCCGTTTGATCCGGTGCATAAACGCACCGAGGCGACGGTCAAAGGCAAAGACGGAAAGACGTTCAAAGTGACGAAGGGCGCACCACAAGTGGTTCTGGCTTTGTCGGCCAATGTTGGTGAGGTCAAAGCGGCGGCGGAAAAAGCGGTCAATGATTTCGCCGCGCGCGGTTTTCGTTCGTTGGGCGTGGCGCGGGCTGAGGGCGACGGGCCGTGGCAATTTCTCGGTGTGTTGGCTATGTTTGATCCGCCCCGCGAAGATGCGAAGGCCACGATTGCGACCGCGCTGACAATGGGCGTCAAGATCAAGATGGTGACAGGTGATGCACTGGCGATTGCCAAGGAGACGGCGAAGACGTTGGGAATGGGCACGAATATTCTTGATGCCAAAACTCTCGGCGACTCAAAAAAACAAGAGTCACCGGAGGTGATTGAGTCAATCGAGAAAGCGGACGGTTTTGCCGAGGTGTTTCCCGAACATAAATTTCACATCGTGGATGTTCTGCAAAAACGCAACCACATTGTAGGCATGACGGGCGACGGGGTGAATGACGCGCCCGCGCTGAAGAAAGCAGACTGCGGCATCGCCGTTTCGAGTGCGACGGACGCGGCGCGCGCGGCGGCGGCCATTGTGCTGCTCACACCCGGCCTGTCGGTGATTATTGACGCCATCAAGGAGAGCCGGAGAATTTTCCAGCGGATGAACAGTTACGCCATTTACCGTATCGCCGAAACACTGCGCGTGCTGTTGTTCATGACGCTGGCGATTCTGGTTTTCAATTTTTATCCCCTGACGGCGGTGATGATCGTGATGCTCGCGCTGCTCAACGACGGTGCGATTTTGTCCATCGCCTATGACAATGTTCATTACAAGAACAAGCCCGAGTCGTGGAACATGCGCATGGTGCTGGGCGTCTCCACGGTCTTGGGTGTCATCGGGGTCGTCTCTGCTTTCGGCTTGTTCTATCTCGGCGAGCGCGTTTTTCACCTCGACCGCCCGCACATTCAAACGCTGATGTATTTGAAACTGTCCGTGGCAGGACATCTGACGATTTTTCTCACGCGCACACGCGGAGCGTTCTGGTCAATCCGTCCGGCAAAGATTTTGTTGATCGCGGTGTTCGGCACCCAAGCCGTGGCGACCTTGATCGCGGTTTATGGATTGTTTATGACGCCTCTGGGCTGGGGTTGGGCCGGGTTCGTGTGGGGTTATGCGTTGTTGTGGTTCCTCGTGAACGACCGCATCAAACTGCTCGCGTATCGGATTTTTGATCCGGTCAAAGCCAATGCTCAAACGAAATTGAAAGCAGTGCCGCAGGCAGACGCCAAAGTCGAAACGAAAGTTGATTCCAAGGCCGGGGCTAAACCTGAAGAAAAAGTTGCACCGGCACCGGAAGCTTCTACTGAAGCGAAGCCTAAAATCGAAACCAAACCTGACGTGAACTCCACACCTGAAACCAAAGCCAAGACAGCGACTGATTTGACCCCGCAGATCGCGGCACGGGCCTATGAAATTTACGAGCACCAGGGTCATCGGGACGGTCAGTCGGCGCAGAATTGGGACAAGGCCGAACAGGAGATTCGCGAAACTCAAGGCAAGGCTGATCCAAAAGCTGAAACCAAACCAGCGGCTAAAGCCGGGTCGCAGCCGGAAGTTAAAGCTGAACTTAAACCTGACACCAATTCAAAACCGGACGCCAAGGTTGAGCCGACGCCAGCCGCAAAAGTTGAGCCTGAACCTGAAACGAAACCTGCCGAATCTCAACCTGAAGCCAAAGCTGTGTCGCTGTCCGAAGTCAAAGCAGAGCCGAAACCAGACATTAAAAATGACGCCAAGCCAACCGACAAAGTTGAGGCGAAGCCGGATGCCAAAGTAGAAACAAAATCTGAATCGAATGGAAAACCTGCGGTCGGGGCGTCGCCGCAGCTCGTTAAGCGTGTCCATGAATTTTACGAGCAATTGGGGCGCGAGGATGTCCGCGCCGTTGAGGAATTGGATCAGGCGAAGCAAAGGACTCCCGAAGTGGAAACCAAAAAATAAAACGGCTCAAAAAATGCGGCTGACGTAGCTGAAAGAATAAAGATGAAAATCAATTCAAAGGATTTCCGGGTGCGGCCTGGAGCCAGGGTCAAACTCAATAAATGGCCGACGACGGTCAAGCCGTTTTGCAAGTCGAAGAAACGGTATCAAAAACTCCTGGAAAAACACGTTGAGCAGTTGAGTTCATTGCAACAACTTCACTACGCCTCCAACCGCTATGCGTTGCTGCTGATTTTTCAGGGAATGGATGCCGCCGGCAAGGACGGTGCCATCCGGCACGTCATGTCCGGGGTCAATCCGCAAGGCTGCGAGGTTTTCAGTTTCAAACAACCGACCGCTGATGAGTTGGAACATGATTTTCTCTGGCGCACAAACCGCCATCTGCCGGAACGCGGGCGAATCGGCATCTTTAATCGTTCCTATTACGAGGAAGTGCTGGTCGTCAGGGTGCATCCAGAGATTCTCCGCAGTCAGGGGCTTTCGGAAGAGCTGTGCGACGAAAAAACCATCTGGAAGGAACGGTATCGTTCTATCGTGGATTTGGAGGAGCATCTCAATCGCAACGGCACGCGGGTCATTAAATTTTTCCTGCACCTGTCAAAGAATGAGCAGCGAAAGCGATTTCTCGAACGTATTGATGAGCCGGACAAGAATTGGAAATTCAGCCTCGCCGACATTCACGAGCGAAAATACTGGAAGCATTACATGAATGCTTATGAAGATTGCCTGAACGCGACCAGCACCGATCACGCGCCTTGGTTTGTGATTCCCGCCGATGACAAGGAGAATGCCCGGTTGATTGTTTCCCGCATTGTTCTTGATACACTTAATGAATTTAAGATGGCGTATCCCAAGACCACTGCGAAACGTCGGCGCGAATTGGAATCCATCCGCAAAGAACTTTGAAGGCGAAACCATGGGGTGTCCCTCAAATAATTTTTGAGGATTGATACATGGTGGAAAAAATGCCCCCCGATTTCTTGGAAACCGAGATCGGTTAGCTATAAAAATAACCCAAACTGCGAAGACTAGAATGATTTGGATTTCCAATGACGATGTGGTCGAGAACTTCGATTTTGAGAAGTTGTCCAGCCCGGATGAGGTCGCGAGTAATCTTGATGTCCGCTTCCGACGGAGTTGATTCGCCGCTCGGATGATTGTGACAAATGATGATGGCTGATGCACTGGCCATGATGGCCAAACGAAAAACTTCTCTGGGATGACAGAGAATCGTATCCATCGTGCCAATGGACACCAGATAATGACCCTTGATGCGCCGACGTGTATTGAGAATAAAAACCACTAGACATTCACATTCAGAATTGAAGTAAGGATGAGTGGCGATATGTGTTTTCCAATAGGCGGCTGCCTGCTCCGGTGTTTCACAATGTTGCATGGTTTCGGGCGTGGGACATTCACGCAATGAAACGATTTTCCATTCCTGCGGTTGAGCCGGGAATTTTATCGGCTTGATGACTTGATTGATGGGCTGCGGAGCGGTTGCGGGGCATTCTGTCGAGATGAGGTTTTCGGTTGTGTTCATGTTTTGCGTTTTGTTCTGAAGGAGCGGGACTGCTCTCTTCACCGCCCGGAGAGAGCAGGACCGCTCCTGACAAAACGCACCCGACTGTGCCCGCGCCGGCGGGCGGCGGAGCATCAGCAACTGAGTGACGGCGGGCGCAAAGATGTTGCGACCGCCGGCGCGATGTTGCGCGGAGCAACCAGAGGCGCGGGTGCAGACGGGATGAACACAACGGAAAATCGCATCGGCGGATGCCTATTGAGAGAGAGCACGCCAATATCAATGACGGATGGCTTTTAGCCCGAACTAACGGTTTTTTTCAGCCGAAAAAAGTGCCAGTGAAAGTGCCAGTGAATGGGTGATGAACGAGTAATTGGTGAGTAGTTGATCGGTATTGGGTGCGAAATTGCTGGTGCTTGACAAACATGCAGAAATGCCTGATTCTATTGGCGTTCGTTAGTTATGAGGCTGTTCGCCTCTGGTGGCGGGGTGGTAATTGCGGAGTAGTGGATTTTGAAAAAATCCACTAACCCTGTTCGATTCCGACCCTCGCCTCCAGCCTTCGCTCGCAGGCGAGCTTCGGCTGGCCTGTCGGCGTAGCTTTTCCGCAAGCGCAGGCTGACAGGCCAGCCCTGACAAAAGGGATCTGTTTGAACACAAACAACCAGGTTGGTTGCGCAGGCTGCGCGCCGGCCCGTCCTCAATCTTCAAATCGCCCGGACATATCTATCTATATCTCACCGCTATATCTCACCGTCACCGGCCTCGAACGTGCCAAAACGGTTGGTTACCCGGAGCGGTTCGCGCAGCAGACGTTGGAGCACAATTCCAAGGCGGTGCATCATGGGGTTGCTCTTTCCCTTTGTGGCATGATGCGAGTAGCGATTAAAGAAGGCATTGTTCATCGTGACATCAAACCCGAAAATATCATAGTGCGGAAACTGGCTGTGCAGGGACCGGAGTTGCCTCCGGTCCCCCCTCCGCACAGATCCGAGTAGGGAACGGATTACCGCACTCAGCTATCAGGATTCGGGCGACAGCCGTCCAGGACGAAGGGAAGAAACATCCCGTTTAAACGACGACTGTCCACCCGAATCAGAATTTGGCACCCGCATCGCCACCCGCTGCGCCTTCAAACAGGTTTCGCGCGGCGACCGGTTCGGAATGCGGCTGGTTCGAATGAGAATGGGCCGGGCTTCTGCCACCCCGTAATGGAAGCTGGTTTCATCTTCATAGCCGACCGGCACCCGGAAATTGATGGCCTTACACACTTTCGTGATGGTCCGGACCAGAAACCTGACTCCGCGCCATTCGATCTCAAAATGGCGTTGCTTTCACACGGCAGGGCCGTCGTTGTTCCGCTCGCCGTTCTGCGTTCGTGAAAAATGTTCATAATTACTGTTACCCTCCGAAAGGTCTGGGTGCGACTAGGGTGTTCCTTGCCGCCACTGGGAAAACCCCTGGTCTCAATTTGGAAGCGCAAGCCGGTGAACGATGAAAGGGTGAACCGGCGAGTCGCTCAAAAGTCCCTGACGCAAACGTGTCGCTGCCGCGCCAGGATACAATTGCGCGACGCCGATGGCGTGCGAGAGGGCGTTCTGGCCGGGCGGGGTTGCGCCGCGAATGGCCGACAACGGACCCGGGTGCAACCGCAGGGTGTCGCATACGTCGTTGAGTCCCAAGGCGTGCGTCAGTTGGGCATGGATCAGACTGACCACATGGCTCCCCGGACGGAAGGTGCGGTGCTTCTCCTCCACGGCGTGCTCGCGGGCCAATTGGGGCACCAAATGGTTGGGAACAAGGTTGCAGAGTTGGCGCAGGAGCGGGAACTTTGCCGGCGTTGGCTGGCGTTGAGTTTGATTTTTCATACCCCGCCTTGTGGCCGGGGCCAAACCCGCAAGCCAACTCTTTTCAACCCTCAACCCTCAAACCGGTGAGATGCCGGTGCATAATTTTCATATAATTTTGCAAAAGAACACAGTATCACTCGCGATGGTTTTATGAGATTTTATAAGAGTTTAGTTCATTCAAACAATGATTTATGAGCCAATTTTTACCGCTGGGCAAATTTTCCTTCGGCATGGGCGACCGCTTTGCGCATCAGGGCAAGGCGCAGCTTCGCGCTTGCATCCGCGCCACCGAACTCGGCGCGCTTTTTGTTCCCGTCTGGAACAAATCCAACCGGGAACACACTTTCGTCGGCAGCGACCCGTCCAGCACGCGCGCCGCCGCCGAT
>Ga0187868_1001082_pt1 | contig 20213 bp, 19 predicted proteins | sample June2016WEW_13_4_FD_133014 | JGI IMG/M metagenome (GOLD analysis project Ga0187868, IMG submission 133014) | Peatland microbial communities from SPRUCE experiment site at the Marcell Experimental Forest, Minnesota, USA - June2016WEW_13_40 | ecosystem: Environmental > Terrestrial > Soil >... | reverse complement strand
GATAAATGGAACCGATGATGGTCCCATTTGGACCCAACTTGAAGCATCTAAAGCATTGATGTAAAGTGTTTTAACTTGTTAAATCGGTGGGCGTGTAGCTCAGCTGGGAGAGCACCTGCTTTGCAAGCGCGTTCCGGGATTCCAAGAACTCCTTCCGTTGCGTTCGGTTTTCAGTGTTTTCAACAATTTCGGGGAATCTGCTCCTCGCTCGAAGTAACCCCCGAGACTGCAATTACATAGGGTTATGGAACAGTAAAAAACCAGGTTTTTCATGAATTCTTTCGTCTATCGGTACATGCTCACGGGGCAAGAACTTCGGAGTTGCTTCGTTCCATCGCCTGCCCCCGAAACGCGTTGCCGTACGCTTGCCCTTATTCCCTTCACGCTGCGGCTCCTTTCCGGCGAAGTGTTCGATACACAAGTGTCTCAGTCTAGGGGTTCACTCCATGGACTCCCGAAAAGTAGGGGTGAATCCCCAACGCCGTCGGCGTTGTAAAAGGAGGCAATCAAGGACTTTCGAAAGCCTCTCGCCACCTCACGAATCTAAGCTTGGTCCTGATTCTGGTTGACGCTGCGCACGAGGCTTGTCTCGATCCGCCATCCATGGACTCTATGGCGGATTATCGTTTCTGGCTGGCGGGATCAATCGAATCGCGCGGTTCGACGCCAAACGCATGGAGCATGTCGGGTAAGACCACGACTCCAAGGAGATTGTGGACGTTCGCCCGGCTCACCACGGGCAAGACATCCAGTTTTTCGGTGCCCATCCGTTCAAGCACCACGTACAGCGGATGGTCCGCGTGCACGTGCGGGAAATCGTCTGAATCAAAGAATTCCGACAGCCGTTTGCTCTCCTCGCCCTTTTCCGCTGCCTGGTCGATTTGCGCGCGAGTAACGACGCCCACGACGCCTCGCGCATCCACGACCGGCCATGCGTGAAACGCGCTGCCGCGTGTCTGCGTCGCGGCCTCCTTAACCGTCTCGTCCGCTTGCAGCGTTTCCGTGATTGCGCGCATCAATTGTGCGACTTGCCGCTGGCCTTGCCGACTCTTCGCCATGCCGCTTGGCAAATGGATGCCGTCTTGCACCGCCAGAGCCTCGTAGATCGGTTCTCGCTGTAGTCGCGACGAAAGGAAGAAGCTCACTAAGTTGGCAATCATCAACGGCACGATCACCGCATAGTCCCGCGTCGTTTCGAAGATCATCACTACCGAAGTCATCGGCGCGCGTACAATTCCCGCGAAAAGCGCGCCCATCCCAACCAGGGCGTAGGCCCCCGGCTGGGCGGTGTGTGCCGGTAGAAAATGGTGGGCCACGCTGCCCAGCGTCCCGCCCAGCATCGCCCCGATGAACAAACTCGGTCCGAAAATTCCACCCGCGTTGCCCGAGCCGTAGCTCGTGGTCACTGCCACCAATTTGAACACGGCCAATACCGCCATGAGCTCCAGAGCCATCCGTCCGTTTAGGGCGTCGCCGACGTAGCCGTAGCCCACCCCTAGCACCTGCGGCACACGCCACGCCAACAGCCCAGTCAGCACACCTCCTGCCAGCGGCTGAAACCACGCCGTCCAACGCGGCAGTTTCATGAAGCGCTCGCGCGTGGCCAGTAAGAGCTTGGTGAACGCCGCCGATACGATCCCGCCTGCCACTCCCAATACCGCATATAGAGCGAATTCGATCGGGTGAACCAGCTCGTACTGCGGAACGTGAAACAGTGGGTTGTTACCGAGCAGCAATCGCAGCACCAGCCAAGACGTCGCCGAGGCCAGCACCACCGAGCCCAGCACGGGCGCGTTCAGGTCGCCCATGATCTCTTCGAGCGAAAAAAGCACCGCTGCCAGAGGCGTATTGAACGCCGCGGCGATGGCTGCCGCCGCGCCAATGGGAATCAGCGCCTTCACGCCAGCCGGCCGTAGTCCCAGCCGCCGTCCCAGCACCGATGCAATCCCCGCGCCCACTTGTACAGAAGGTCCTTCCCGTCCCAGCGGGATTCCACTTGCCAGCGTTGCGGCGGTGCAGAAAAACTTGCCGAGCATCGTTCTAGCTGTGATCACCCCGTCGCGCGCAAAGAGAGCCGCCTTGGTCTGTGGAACGCCGCTGCCCCGCGCGTCCGGGAAATACCTCCAAAGTAGGTAGCCCATCCCCAGCGATCCAGCCATAGGAATCAGCACCCGCCGCCATGCTGCGCTTCCCACGGGATAGAGCCGCATCCCCAGCCGCTCGGTCAGCAGTATGAAGGCGACCACGGCGAGTCCCGTTAGCGCGCCCACTACCAGCGACAAGATCAGCAGGATGCGGTCTTCGCGCTGCCGCAGCACGTCCAGCCAACGCAGCATCCCGATGCCGCGCCATCGCGCTCCGGTTGTTTGCGCCTCGCTCATCATTCTTACCTCTGTATATCTCCACCGACTCCGGTTGCCGGCTTATTGGGATGTTTTTCGCAAGAATGCTCGCTAAATGCTTGGTTCAGCGGTTTCCCGGAGTCGGAGCTCCCATAGAACCAGGAACACAGACTGCATCCCACAGCCTTGTGCTGCTCCTTCCAGATCATCGTTCGTTCGGAAATTTGCTCGTTCATTGGTCGATTTCGGGCAGCCTACTGGAGCCGTCCTCTCGGGGCCGTATCAGTCCCGTTGAAAATGAAAAATGACCGGGCCGCGTGGTAGGGACGAACCCACGTGACATGAAGTACAGACTCTAGACGGCGAGACTGGCTCGTATCAAATAAATTCGGACTGCACGGGCAGCGCCACGATCAAGTTTCCAAACGGTATGGTCGTCAAGCTCCTGCTCGTTCTAAGCAATTTCGGACAAACCATGCACACCATCGTTTCCGAGCTTGATACACCGCCCGATCCAATGGGGAACACGAAGGTGATACCGGCCTCGATTCACAGCGATGCCGAGAGGCTATCGTTCTTCTAAATCGATTGGACGTTCGGAGTTGGCACCCCGGAACCCCCTTCAGTCTCTCGCCCTTGACGCGCGCCTGGATAGCGCAGCGGGCTAGCTTCCAATAAGTCGAATTGCCGGCATGTAACCCAAAACAGATGTCAGCCTCCCTCGATCACACAGTTCCGAACGTAGCACTCCTGCTCACGAGGCAGGGGCGCCACCATGATTGTGTTGGGCAACGCAGAACCGCCTTATCTAACTCTCGTTGCGATTACATTTCCGGCAGATCATCCGGGTAATGAATGCGCCATTGTGCATCAAACTTGGTCTTCTTCATTCCGTGTGCAAGAAAGAAGTCGTACTTCATTTCAAGTTTTCTGAGGCTTGAAAGTGATTGGAGATCGATCCCCGCTCTCTGTAGGTAGAACCCGATGGCTTGATGGAAGGGATACACGTAATCGAGTTCTTGAATTATTTCCGCGAGACGGTCGACCGAAAGTTTTTTGATCGCTCGGCCGTAACTGCGCATAACGTTTTCTGTGCCCCCCGCGTATCCAGGCCTCACCGTCATATCGATCAGCGTCCGTTCTAAATTTGTAAGCTCCAGTGTCTCGCCTTGGGTTCCGGTGATCTCCTCGACGCCTAGCCGGCCCGTGTCTTTGCCGCTCAGTAGCATAATTCTCGTCTTGCTGTGAGTGACGATAAAGTGAGATTGCCTCTGTTTTGCGGAAAATGCCCTGTTGAGACCTGCTTGAGTGAGTGAGCCGGACTGTTCTTTCGCGGACTGCTCTTGATTCACATAGACGAATTCGGGTTGGTTGTGCGTGAGGCCGTGAAGAAAAGCGGCGGTTCCGTGAGAGAGATATGAATACGGCCGCAACGAAAGCGCAAGCTCGTATGGCGTAAATTGGCCTGAGTGAAAGCGAATGGTGTGAAGAGGGTAAGTGGAGGTGAGGTGAACCTCCTGAAGCGTTTTGGTTTCGAGAGCCAAATCGCGAAATTTGTTTTGAGTGAGGCTCCGAGGAAGACCCCATTCCGTGCGGATCTGGGTGAAGATTTCTGCCAGATCGCCGGGAGAAAATAGCCTTTTGGGGATCGAAGTTAGCTTCTTGGTTAGGATTTCGGTTACGTGAGTCTTTAGAGAAAGTCGAGCCATAAGCGGTGGGGTATATATACCCCACCGCTTATGGCTGTACAGGCGATTCTTCGAGGGCGGATGATGTTAGGTATATATACCTAACATCATCCTTGATCACTGAGAAAATAGAATGTACCTATATAGCGGATGTTTGGGTTGCAATATACCTCTATATGGGTATAATAAGACACATGACCAGAGCGAGCCAATCTTATACCGCGCTACCCGTCGTCGTTGCTGACCAACTACAAAAGCTTGGCCGCGATCTCACTGTGGCCCGCAAGCGCCGACATCTATCGTTGCGCGAAATGGCTGACCGCATGATGGTCAACCTAAAAACTGTGCAGCGACTGGAAAAAGGTGACCCTGCGGTGGGAGTCGGAATTGTCGCCGGGGCGCTCTGGATTCTCGGTATGCATCGGCGTCTAGGTGATTTAGTGGCGCCCGAAACTGATACAACCGGATTGCAAGAGGACATTAGGAATTTACCAAGGGATTTTCGGAAAACAAAGAGCCGCAACGACAAGTATGACTTTTAACTGAGCCATGCCAGAAGCATACGTCTACGTCTACCTTGAAGAGGAACCGGTGCCAGCCGGCGTGTTAGAAACAATTGGCTCGGGGCGCGAAGCGGCCGCTCGCTTCCGTTACGGTCGTAGATACCTTCAGCGGAAGGATCGGCTGGCGATTGACCCCATTCAGTTGCCACTACCTGATGGCGACCCTGACCGTGACTACATTACTCCAGAGGATTTTGTCATTTTCAACGGCATCCGAGATGCTGCGCCGGACGGCTGGGGAAGGCATCTTATGGATCGTGCCGCTGGCGCGGTTCCTCTCTCCGAATTCGATTACTTGGTAGCAACCGGTGATACTCGCGTCGGTGCGCTGGCCTTCGGGCCGGACCTTTCCGGTCCTAAACGCATCGTGCCGTGGAGTGAACAGAACCTGCATGGCGAAGACCTCGATTTAAAAGGCATGCTAGAGGCTGTGCAGGAAGTGGACACAGCTGACGATCTGCCGCGTAAGCATGGGCGGTTCCTCGCTCGCGGCTCTTCGTTAGGCGGAGCGCGTCCGAAAGCGACGACGGAATACGCCGGAAAACAATGGATCGCGAAATTCGGCCGCACTGACGATCACTTTCCAATGTGCCGCACCGAATACGCAAACATGAAGCTCGCGCAGGTTGCAGGCATAAATGTGCCGCCTGTCCGGATTGAAAAGGTACTCGGACAGGACATCTATCTCATTGAGCGTTTCGACAGAATACCAAACGGCGCGACCTATCGACGCCTACCATTCATCTCCGCGCTAACCATCACCGGCGCGCATGAAAGCGAGTCTTCGCGGCAAAGTTACCGGCGATTGGCGGAACAACTACGGCTTTTCGGCTCCGACCCGGTGAGCGATTCGAAGGACTTGTGGCGGCGGATGCTTTTTAACATCCTGTGCAACAATACTGACGATCACTTAAGAAACCACGGTTTCCTGTGGGACGGCAAAGGGTGGCGACTGTCTCCCGCGTATGACATCGTGCCCTATCCACAAGTAAGTTTGGAACGAGACCTCGCGATCGGTGTTGGGAGTAACGGCCGCCAAGCAACTCTAAAGAACGCATTAAGCGAAGCGGCAAGCTTTGGATTCTCCAAACCGGAAGCTATTGCGCTTGCCCTCGATATCCAGAAAACAGTAAGAGCAAATTGGGAGGGCGTCTACCGCAATAGTGGTATCACCGCCGTTGAACTTGAGCGGCTGCGTAACTGCTTTATCGCTTGCGATGAACCAATCCAGCAGGTCGACGGCGAAGCCATCTAGGTCCGCAGCATCGCGCGCGACAATTTCCAGTAGCTGGAGGCGAGCCCCCTGCTCACTAGGCAGGTGCACCACTCAATCATGAGCATCTGCTTCGTTGGTAGGGGGTCGTTTATCTTAAGCCCTTAGGTGCTGGCGAGACCATGTGTCTGCGCCAACTGACCCGGGCGTTTGGACTACGATTCCTGAGGAGCGATCGTAAAACCTTCGTCGCTGTCGGCGGTTATCCAGCTCACTTCCCAATCAGGAATCCAAGGTCTCGAGACTCGAATTCACTCGCAGGGCTTGTTGCCCTGCAGCATGTTGAGATAACAACCGTACCAGTCTTTGGCGAGGATCTGCTGCCCGCGCTCGAGCGTGATGGACACGGTTGGTGGATACTTCTTGCTCATCGAACTCATTTTCGCGCTGGGAATGCCGAAGCAAATCTCATCGTGCACGTGGTTTTCGACTTTGTCTTTTTCCAAAGCGCCGGGGAGAACCTCGGAAGAAGCGGGATTATTATGATTCCACTTCGCTCGCTGGCTTTGGGTCATCGGATGAGCTACGTCACCGTAAGCCTCTGGCCAGAGATTTGTCTTGCAGTCGGGGCATCCACCCACCTGAAGAGACTCCAAATGGTCGAGCTCATAGTGAGTCGGGTCCGTAAAACCGTACTCCGTCATCGTATCGGTCTTGATCGGGCCCGTGACGCTTGTAGGCGGCCGGACCGACGCCGTTGACCAATCTTTATTGCAGATGTTATCCGCGATGTTTGCCTGGGTAATGTCCAGATTGGGCGCACCGGGAGTGCGCACCGAATCCGGATAAATTTCTGCGGGCCCAGCCTTCCCTGGCCCACCCTCGGGCGGGGTTGCTGGGGCAGGCGACGGTGTAGGTGCGACGACTGAGGCTACGTGTATGTTCCTACCCCAAACCCACCCCTCGGCTCCATCCTCCGTTTTGACGTGATAGTAACCGCTCGACGCTTCGGCCTCGACGAGCGTTAGTTTCTCCGGTGGGCTGAGTAACCGGACCGATGAACTTGCGGATGTCGGCTCGGAGCGCAGATTGACATTTCGAGTGACGGTTGCGTCCTGTGCGAAAGCAGTGGACCCGAACAGGCAGACAATCAATGCCACCCACACAATCCACAACAACCCAGAAAATCTCCTCACCACGGCTTACCTCCTTGACGCGAACAATTTGAGGGTGTTTACTGCGTACTACCTAATCTCTTTGACTAAGAATGTCAAGGGCTCGCACCAAGTGTCCGCGACCTTAGTTGGCAAATAGATGATCGCAATAACAGCACTCGTCTTTTTCTCGTCGGAGGTTTAGCCGTGAGCAAATTGCAAGTCCGCATCTTCGATGGAACCCGTCAGCTTTTTTCCGCACCGGTAAATTTCCTGATTACGATCACCGATGGCAACAGGACGCAGCACGTCCGGGACTACTATCAAGCGAACGACATCACCTTCGACCTTCCCTTCTTTAATAACTTCGGAGACAACTACACCGCCGTGGTTTGGGCGGAGGGCTGCAAACAAGCCGGCTTTGCACCGGTCATCCTGTCGAACCAATACCTCAAGACCCTCGACATCATGCTCATCTCCGGCAACCCTGGTTTCAGCTTTGCCAATGCCCGTTGGGATGTCGCAAAGGCTCGTTATCCCTTTCTCGGCACCGATGTCGACGACGCGACCGGCGCCGCGCGCTACGACAACCTCCTTGAGGCGAAAAAGCCGCTCGCGTGCCTGCTTAACCTCGGCGAGGCTATGAGCCAGATTTCCCTCTCGCAGGGGACGCCACTCGACTACATAAAGCAACTCCGCTGGGATGCTCCCTACGCTCCCGCGCAGGACCGTTTCTTTGCGTGGTGCGACCGCCGACTCATCGATCAAGTCAAGGCTGCCGCTGCAGCCCATGAGTTCGCCGTTGAAAACAATCCCGGGCTTTTTCATCCCGGAGCGACGTCCAGCTGGAAGCAGATCCAATTCGGCGAAGCCAATGTCCAGCTTACGTTCCATGAGGACGAAAAGATGGTCATCGGCGGAGTGGATTGCGTCATGGTCGAACCCGACATCGACTATTACCAGGATCTTGCCGCGCACGCCCTATTCGAGGTCTTTCCAAATGCTCTCACACACTCCCTTACCGATCCCACGGAGGTATATGTGCTTCGCTGGATCGCTGGGCAAACGGCGGGAATACCGGAGTTCGCTCCCATCTATACGCTGACTTCCTAACGAAGGTTGAAGAAGCTATTCCGCAACCATTTCTGACGGCCCTGCTGGAGTGTTATCGCGCTAAGAAAGACGGACCGGCCTATGAACGATCACAAGACCAACCAGGGCCAGAGTGGAGGCGTGAATATTGGCGGCGGAAACGTCACTGTGGGCGGCGACATAATAGGTCGCGACAAGCTTGTCTATAACGAGATTCCTCGCGCGCAAGTCGACCAGCTTTTCCAGCCCTTGCCCCAGGCTGTTTGCGAGCACCAGCAAGAGAGCCACAAACTCGGACATCTAAAACCCGAGACCGCTAAAGCCAAAGAGGCGGATGACGGAACCATGGCGAAACTGATTGATGCGCTGCTAGTCCTCGTGCCCGGCCTCCTCAGCACAGTCGTTAGCGCATTCGCCAGCGCTCGCGCTCTATGAAGCGATAGCATCGCCAAGCGCGGTGGGGGTCCGGGATCAACTGGCCGAATGGCGAAGGTGAGATGTCGCATGAATCTTCCGGGGCAACTAACGATATCAAGAATAGCGAGGTCGTTAAGTTCCTCTTGACGTAGCCCGACCGCCGCTATAGGTTGCTTCCCTCCTTCGTTCCAGGACCATTTAGTGGCGGATCAATCCAACCTGCAGCCCGACTATGGCGCTAAAGACCTCGGCAAATACCAGGATCTTGGCCGCGGACCTGCGACCTCCTATTTCCGGCGTCTCGCGGCTCAGGCGGGAATTCCGCCCGATGCCGGAACCTTTGCACGGCTCGCCGCCTTCACGAGCAATCCCGCAAACTGGGGAAAGTGGGCTGAGCACGTCCTGCGCTATATCGGAAACGGAAGGCATCCTTTTCAAAGCTACGGCGACGCTTCCGGCGTGTATCCGTTGGACGACAAGTCACTGCTCGCGGTCGCGGGTGATTGGGGCACCGGAACCGATGAAGCGCAGCATGTGATCACAGAGATGAAGAATCACAACCCCGACTACACGGTGCATCTTGGAGATGTGTATTACGTCGGTGACCTTCCTGAAGTGGAGGAAAACTGCTTTGGGGCGCCGACCAACGGAATTACGGGGGTGAAGTGGCAGTCAGGAACAAAAGGCAGCTTCGCATTGAACGGCAATCACGAAATGTACGCCTGCGGCACGGCCTACTTCCAGAGATTTCTCCCGTCACTGGGATTGGTCAATCAGGCGGGTCAACCCGGCGGACAAAAAGCCAGCTTCTTCTGCCTGGAAAACAAGTATTGGAAGATCATCGGGCTGGACACAGGTTACAACTCCGTCGGTGTTCGCACCGTACTGAGTTTCCTCAGCAGGCTGAAAGCTGTGCAATGGCCTCGCAAAACGACCTGGTTTAAGCCGAGTTGCAAGCTTCCCGACGATCTGATGGCCTGGCTCAAGAAAATCTTGCCAACCACGCCTGACTCGAGCAATGCCGGCTCGGCCGGCATCACTCCCGCGATCGTTCTGCTATCCCACCACGAATACTACTCGAGCTTCGATGATTGGTATCCCATACCGGCAACACAACTACGAAGTCATCTCTCTCCCCAAAGGCCCGTTCTCTGGTTTTGGGGCCACGAACATCGCTTTGCCCTGTACGACCGCTTTGGAACAAAGGACGGGATCCAGGCGTTCGGTCGTTGCATCGGCCATGGAGGCATGCCGGTGGATCGTCACGCCGTTCCCGATATCACCGATTGTAACTGCATCCTCTACGACAACCGCCGGTACCCCACGAGTGAAAACATCGATGTCGGCTACAATGGATTTATTACCTTGGCGTTCGATGGACCATCGCTTCAGGTCAACTACTACGATTTGTTCAGTACTTTGCTCCTAACAGAGTGTTGGACGAGCGATGGAAAAGGACAATTGCAAGGGCCAAAGTTTCGAAGCGTCAACCCGGATCTCAAGCAGAACGATGCCCGTTACATCAAGGAACATTCCTGAAGAGGAAGCAAACCCATGGCGACGAATCCGACTCCCGCAGCAGACGATTTCCGAGCTTTCTCGATCGAGCAAAACAAGGCCCTTTGGGCCGAGATCGCTGAGAATGTAAAAGAAGCGCGGGTTCTGGAAAGATATGCCGTGATAGCAACGGCCGCGTACTGGGCTTTTCTCATCAAGGATGGAAAGGTTCCTCTTACAGGGATGACCTATCTCGAGTGGATGCTGATACCCGCTCTGCTCGCCATTTTGGGCGGCCTGCGATCTATGGCTCTGCTATCAAGGATAACCCTAATGGGACGCTATATACGCAAGATTGAGACGGACATCGGATATCGAGGGTGGGAGACTTTTCTGGAATCCTCCCATCGGAAAGGGTCCAAGCCGTTTCTTTCCACCGGGGCGGTCATCTGGGTTTGTATCCTGCTGATGACCATCCTTGTTCCGATTCTGTTTCACTACTTCGGCTTCGAGCCATCGACTGGCTGTCCTCGCTGCCCGTAATGTTTTATCCCGGCCAAAAGAAACTACGCGCATGCGCGCCACCCGGGCATATAGCCGGCTATGTTTGGGAACCTGACGTTCTCACGATCTTCCTAGCGTCGGGGTTTTTCAGCGATTTGCCGGATACGCTCTTCGATTATGGGGACTCGCGCTTGACTGCCCAGATCTGGCTGAACATACCCAGGCAGCGCCTCGCGAAACGCCGTAGTGTCAAAGAGGCCGCCCATCTCCGCGGCAATGTACGTTCGGACGCTGTCTTCTTGCGCCTTGATCTCGTCGACGATCGACGCGCGTCCGTCGATGACGCTGACAATGTCCTCGAGATCGCGGCTCATTCGGTAATCACCCTGGCCGCGTCCTTTAAAGGCTACGATCTTCGTAGCAATAAAGTACGGCGCGCTGATGAGTTGAATATGAAGATCGGCTACCAGGGTCTGAGGTTGCGCAGATTGAATAGCAGCGGCATACCAGGGATTGGAATACCCGAGGATTTTCTCGTCGATCGGCATCACGTCTAACTGCTTCTCGTTAATCAACCACCGGCATCGCGGCGCTCCCTCGCGGATATCCTCGCTGAAACCAAGTGCGCGGAGGCGTTCGGAAAAATCCCAATACTCAACCTGCGAAGTAATCTCAACCACTACGTCGACGTCCAACGTCGGGCGAACCTCCGCGGCTCCTGGGTCGGTGACGAAGAGTTCCGTCGTACATCCACCCAGAAAAACGACTTCACTCAGCAGGGGCTGAAGATGTCTTGCAACCTCTACTAAGAGATCGAAATTGGCGGTTGCCATACGTGAATTACGCTAGTCGACTTCGTAGTTCCTGCTCTGCCATCTGGCGGTCTCGCGTCCTTCCATCTCGAACAGCATCGACGAGTGCGAGCATCTCGTAAAGCTTCCGGTCCGCCTGCGCAGCTTTTGGAACGGTCTTGTACAACGGTTTGAGCGAGTAGCCTCGAGCAACGCCTTCGGGAGATGGCCAAACAGGTGGCGGATCATTGCCGGCAGAAATCTTATGCTTCAAAGGTTCCGCAGCGTAGGAAGTCGGTATTCCCCTTGCCAGTTCGCCTCGCTCCGGTGGAAAGCTATACTTTAGTCCGTGAACCAGGAATTCCAGTACCGCCGCCTTGTTCGGTACAGCCTCATCGGGCTCCTGCCCGACGATTAAATGTGCTTCCCTGGCTCGCTTGACCGAAGCATGGACCTCGGACGGACTGAGAAAAAGCTCCTCCCCCATCTGCGCGTAGCTTGGCCGATCATCACCATAACCGAGGAGTTTCAATAGCACGACCACGTCTTGCGGTTTGAGACTCATGCCGTAATCATACATTCGCTATTCGCGAATAGCAAATACAAATATACTTCCATGTTCCATCGCCATTAACCACCCTATTTTTAGGGACTTGGAGATGGCGAATCTGGAGCCTCCAGAACAGCGAATCGTGCCGCGTGCCTGGGAGCTCATGAAACCCCGATCACCAGTCATCTCCAACTGGCGAGAAACCACGGCTGGAGCGACGAGTAACAGAAGAAGATGTGTCCTCTCTCTTCCTGCGTTAATGCTCAGCCGCTTGGTAGCCCTGGAGTTACCCAGCCTTTGTGTGAAATCCTCAAAGGCCGGGCAAACCAGGCAAATTCCGCCATCTTTGAGGCAGATTCCAGAAGTGAACCCCTGACTGAGACAAGGCTGTTCGGTACAGCCTTATCTCACGCCATGAATACCCGGAAACCAAGGTGCGCCTAAAGGCCCGTGCAGCGGTCGCCTCACATTCCCTTTGGGCCGCGTGCTTTTTGGGGAATCCTTACGGATAACGGAGCGCCTGCTCACCAGGCAGGTGCTCTCGTCGGCAGCTTTTTGACCCTCTACTTAGAAGGTGCGCCGTACAAAACTCTAAGTGGAATCCCACTGCTATGCGGAGGCCGAGGTGGCTAGCTCCCTTGGGCTTATACCCAAAGGGAGCTACCGCGGTCCAAGGGGTTTCAACAAAACGCCGGTCTCGGGTCGCGTAAGGTCGCCCCACAGCTGACTATCTGTCGGCGCCCGGCTCCGATTTAGGCTTGACGATCGTTCCTGCTCGCGCCTCAGCCTCGCCCCAGGAACGACGATAAGGCAAGCCAAGAATGCAGTCGATCGCAATCTCACCTTGAGCCATGCGATTAAGAAGCTCAACTATGCCTGGCTGCATCCTTGCGGCGGCCGCATTGCCAGTGACGGATAGGGAGTAGTGATGACGGAAATGAGGGTTTGCTTCTCGTTGCGCCAAGATGATCGCGAGTGTCGTCCGTGAATGGACGGCGGCTTCATGAACGGCCTTTTCGAGCTTAACCGAGTCCGCAGTCCGCAAGTCAAAAGGCACTTCGATTAATGCGATCTTGCCAAAATGCTCGGCTGAGGTTTTGGTTTGCTTGAGCTTTTTCTTAAGTTTTGCCGTAAGCCTACTGTAGTGGTCGATTTGGCTTGCAGGCCTTCCGAACTTCGTGAACAGACGGACAGCCTCATGCTCATGGAATCTTTCGCCCTTCTCGTATCTGTCAGCAATCTCACGGGAGTTTATTGCCGGAACCCGGCAGAGACTGGCGGCCGAATCCCAATCCGTGCCGAGAACATTCACTACGCCGCCGTCCACCATCCGGAACGGAATCTGTTCTGAAGTCTGTTCGAGTTTTTCGAACGTCACTGTCGTTGATCCGTCGGAATATTCCGCAGGAAGCTCTGACCGTCGAGCATTCCCCAAACACTTGCGAACAAGTTGGAGTACGCGATTATATGTAGCTCCTGTGAGAGCTTCAGTGGAACGGATTTTTATGCAAAGTGGAATCGCAATGCTCTTTGTCCCGTCGCTGATCCGATTGGAAAGCCTTTCCTCCAATGCCGCCGGATCCGTAATTTGCGGCGAGCGTCCAAGTCGCGAACATTCACAGGGGATGTCATATCCAACGACACTGAGCGTGAAATCTCCAATACTGCTCGGGATCTCAGGATTTAAACGAACTTTTTCAGAAATACGGGTTGCTCTCTTTGCCCGTGTCGCCATTGCTAGTTCGAAAAACACCGGCCAGAAACTGTCATGCTTGAGCTTCTCAATCTTGTCGGGCAGTGCCGTGTCGTCTTGGAACGCCCTGAAGTACCCGGCCAATTCCAGTACCTGAATTATGTGGGAATCAACCATCGCTGAGAGTAGCCACTTCCGCAACGGGTTCGATTCGTCATCCAAGAAATGTACAGGCTCTGAATTCGTTATCAGAAGTCCTTCCAGATAATCAGGCCCAAGTACTAGTTTCAATAGCGCAATGCTGTCCTCTACAAGACCAACGGGCAGGTCGAAATCGTCCCGTCTCGCGTTGGCTCGGAGAATCCACTGATACAGCAGCTCATCCAGACTGGGCATGATGTGGAATTATCGCGCACTTAGACCGCCGCTGAACGACAATACGAATCACAAGGCGCGGTCTGGCGCCGGCATTACTTAATTCTCTGGTCGCTCAGACATCAAGACCGCTATTTCGATCTTGGGTTCGGATCGCAGATCGACGCTCGCTGCAATACGCTCAGCATAATATGGCCCGAAAATGATAACCACGCGCAGGATGCTCGACGCGTTGCCGTACAATCCTAATACGCTACTTTCGCGCCTTCGGAGCTAGCTTAAGAATTTCGTTTAGAGCTTTCCTTGCCTCAGCGCGGACCGCGGTCTCTTTGGACAAGCCAAGCAGCGTGTCACAAAACACCAACAGGTCCATCAAGCACCAATTCACAAAGGGCAGTGAAGAACCTGACACATTGTTCTCTATCGTCAGCGTTCCATCCGCTGCGATCGTGTGGTACTGCTGTAAACAGACTGCGTTCGGATGAGCGTACTCGCTCAGCAAACCGTATGTGTCCTTCGCTTCCTTGTACCCGTACGTTTTCTCCTGATGTGCTTCGTACTCCGCAATCGCTTTGCCAATGCGAACGGGATTCGGAGCGGTGGGCATGGGTGGGCCGAAGGCAGGCGCATACTGTGCACCGAACTTGTTGGCCCAAAGGTTTCCGATGGCGGCAGGCGTCAGTATCTCCCATGCCTTTTCCCAGTCTTTCTGCTCATAACAGACTTTGAGCTTGTTGCTCATGTAGCACGTCTGCGCCGCCCATTCAAAAACGTGCCTGCTTATCACATGAGAGGCTGGAACATTTTCGGCGCCTGCAAGAAGGATCAGCCCACTCAGGACTTTGCGAATATGCGCGATGACGGAATAGGTGTACATCCTGGCTGCCCAATTTATCAGTTCCTCTGTGCGAGGTTGTTTTGGTCCCACATGTGGCCGCGCGAGTGGCGGGAAGTCCACGCGCCCCAATCCGTCATGGACCAACTTAATTGGTTGGATGCCCAGCATATTTTGTTTGCAGTTTACGCGTGCCGATCTGAAAGGAAAAGAAGCCGCTCACTCGGTGAAGTCTCAGACGCAACGATAGGACTGCTCTTCCGACGTGCGATCGACGATAGAGCCGACCAGTTGTTCCGGCGTGCCGTTCCGGGAAATTGTTTTTCGAGCTTCGCCAGGTACTCGACGCAAAGGACAGGCTTGATGATGGACATATAGAATTGTCTAGAAGAACTTCTGCGTCGATGTTGAGGCTTTCTAGCGACGATTTGTCGAAGATCAGGGATGGTCCTCGCGACATATTCCTAGTGGATCTAAAGACGTCACATCATGTCTTCCACACCATTGGCTTCAACCCGCCGCGCAAATAGAGAGGGTGGCGCGGAATCTTAGAATTCTTGGTCAGCTTTAGATAGTGGAGCTGGATGCCAAATTCGGCGAACCACGCGATCACGGTTTGGTCCTGTTGTCTGTGACGCCCATCCTCGCCCCAGGCTGCGATGCACATTCCACCGGAACGAACAACTTTGCGCGCCATACGCTCAAGATGGTAGCGGTTTTCCGGCCCAACAGGGTCAGCCGCGCCTTTCATTTTGGACGGCTTTGATGTTCGAAAAGCGAATAGGTTTCCGACGTAGAATCCCCCATAACCCCATGATTTGGCAAATCCGATGCATCGCTTGACCGTGCGGTCGTCGACCTTGTGGTCCGCAGTCGATGGATTAAGCATGATAAACAGACACAAAGGGCGCGATTCATCCCAACAGCGCGAGAGCCTGTAACGGTATCGCCCGCAATCGCTGATGACCGCTTTAGATATCGTTTTCATTTGAGAAGAATATCCAATTCGAGCAGTTCAATCGCTAACTGGCAAAGCTCATTTCGATTTTCGGCCATTTCCCATCCATCTAGCGCAAGTGTGCGCTACGGTCGGCCGCTGGTATCATATGGTTTATGAGCCATGGGCCTATTCTGATTTTCGATAAGTCGGCGCTGCAGTCATTCAGCACAGACGAAGCGGTCTGGTTAGACAATTTCTTCCAAAGCAACCTTACTCCGCTGTTCTTCATAGAGACGCTGGCCGACTTGGAAAAGAAGATCAAGGGCGGGAAGAGCCCTGAAGACGTTGTTGGCGATATCGCTCTGAAGGCTCCGGACCGTGGAGCCCACCCAAATGCCCACCATTGGCGCCTCGTAGAGGCAGAGCTCTACGGCTTGGACACTGTAGCGATGGATGGGCGAGGGATCTTGACTGGCGGGGAGCCCGTTATGCTCAACGGGCAGAAAGGGATCATTTTTTCGCAGTCGCCGGAGGAGGAGGCGTTCCACCGCTGGCAAAGGCGCGACTTCCTCGGGGCCGAACGGAATGTCGCTAAAAAGTGGAGAGCTGCCCTCGCAGTATCGGATTACGAGGAGCGTTATCAATTTTTTCGGCAGAGATTTCTTGGCGGGAGGAGCCTGAAGAACTTTCAAGAGGTAAAGAGCCGAACTGATGAATGCATCGACCGTGCGGACCAACAGGGCGCTTTAAAAATAGGCATGACGCTTTTCAATATCGTGCCTGAGGTGCAGGAAACAATTATCGAACGATGGCGAGCCGTTGGGGGCCCGAAGATCCGCCAATTTGTCCCATATTTCGCCTTTCTATATTCGGTCGAGCTGTTCTTCTATCTTGGATTGGCTTCCGACCTCATCTCGCGGGATCGCCCTACGAACAAAGTCGACCTTGCGTATCTGTACTATCTCCCATTCTGCAAGGTATTCACCTCGAAGGATAAGTTGCACGAGCGAACGGCTCCCCTGTTCATGCGTGCGAATCAGACATTCGTACGATCTGAGGATCTGAAAGCCGAGCTTGCAAAGCTAGATGCTTACTATTCCGCGCTGCCGGATGAGATAAAGCGAAGTGGACTCCACCGATTTGCAAACAACCCGCCGGAAGACACTTCATTTCTCGTGACTAGGTTATGGGATACGTATATGCCGAAATGGCGGGAATGGAAGGAAAAGGAGAAGGAGATCACGCCCGAGATGCAGGAGGCGCTTCGCCAATTGACGGAAAAAGTAAAAAGAGAATCACAGCCTGGCAATCCACGCGAGCGATTCACCGTTGGGGAGGCGAATTACTTACACATGGAAAGCAAAGCACGGAGCAGAAGAGGGAAATGGGAGGTTTTCGGAGCAGCCGTGAAATAGGACACACGTTTGCTCCAGAACTGCGAAGCGACGAACGGATCGAATCTATCCATGTCTGACGTTAAGACGCCCCGGAGCTAGAGGTGCACCCTGACTTCGCAGGGAAGGACAAGGGACCGCTTAATATTCCTTCGGTTTCAGAATTGTGCTAGGTTGAAAGAGCGGGAGGAAAAAGAACATGACACCAGAGTTCGCGGCAACATTGGCCGGGATGACGGCCGACCAAGTGACTGCGCTTCTTCAAGCAAGGGGTATTCACGTTGCTCGACGTTTCGTCGACGGGCAACTGACCTATCCGGTGTATTTCGAGGCTGAGGGCAAGCCTGCTTTCAATACAGGGAATACCGTTCCCAAAGCTCTTTTGGACGTGCGAGACAATGCTGTGATCCGTATGGAGTTTTTCCCTGAAAATCCCGCCTGAGGCTTTGCATTGAGGCTGCGTCCAGAAGTGGGCCGCCCTTCTTTTTTGGGCCAATTCGCTTGCCAGCACATTATGAGGAATCAAATTGTCTGAACCGACCGGACCAACACAACCACCCGACCCTCACCAAGGGCCCACGCTCGTCGACATTGTCAACGTCATCGCCGACCGAGCCAAGCCCATCATCGACCTAATCACAACTACGATGCAGGAGCGTCAGAAGGGTATAACTGAAGAACTCCGCTTCCAGGCACGCATGGCATGGGTCGCGATCTCCGTGGTTATCGTCGTTGTCGGTGTGGCAGCTTTTCTGACTCTTCGCGGAAAAATCGACGGCGCAACCTTCACGTTCTTACTGGGACTCATAGTCGGCTACGTGCTGACGTTCGTACGCGATCAAATTACGGGGCCTGAGTAGGCGGTTTCAGTAACAACTCGATGGCTCCAACCATCTGGTCGAGTTCTGGTTGACAGTAGATTTGTGCAAGATTGTTTGGTTTGGGCAGAGCGTCGACCCGACGCTTCCACTTTTTATCCAGCGCCGCAATATTTGCGAACGCACTCGCGACGATGGCATGACAGAAATCCGCGCCGTCATTCCTTTTAAGCGTATCGCCCCGCAAGATCAAATTCCGCACCAAGCTATATTGTGTGAAAGTCGCAGGCATGTCCTGTCTAAACGCGAGGATTGGAAAGGCCTCTTCTAGCCAAGCGGGATTCCGCTTAAATTTTATCCGACGCTCGGCGGTCTTATTGATAAATGCGGTATCAAGGTCCGCCAGGCCTCTTCGAATCGAATCTCGCTGCTCGCCGACCCAGTCAAAGATTCCGCCCAGGCGCAAAAGGTCCCTAGATGGATCGAGGATTGTTCTCGACTCTCGAGGCACGCCCGCTAGCTGAACACTGAAATAATCCTTAAGAAATCGTCCACAAATGAAGGTTTCAGGCGCCGTGGCGCCGTTCCGTTCGCGATTGACTACTTCGACCGTGTCAAGCTCTGCGGGCACCCAGTGCGGCCCGATATCGTCGAGGAAGGACCGAACTGCATCGATGGACCCTTCTTGCGGTCCAATCAATTCGGCAACGTTTGAAATTGAAAACAACAGATCAACGCCGGCGTGAATCGTATCGAGGAATCGTCGGCGTCGCCCGGCATCGCCCTCAGCTAAATCAAACAGTGCGAAGCTGTCGAGATAAACCGCCAACCCGCTCACGGTGACGTTGAATGCAGCCGACGAACCATCTGCGCTCACGGTTAGTCTAACCATCTGTCGAACTTAGACGAGAACCAATTTAGGCAAGAAGTTCATGTAGTTCTGTGGGTTCAGTGAAGAACAAGATAGTGTCGAGGGGGAGGCAATACTCGTTCGGAACGTAGTTGGCCCTTTTGCGTAATCGCATTAACTGATCGGTGTTCAATCTTCCCGCCGAACGAGTCCGCATGATCGGTTTTGGCACCACGAGACAGATTTCTTCAACTAAGAACTTCTGCCCATCGAGTGGGTCCAGAAGCAATGCGTTTTCGGGTACGGGTCTGTCGGCCCTAAATTCATCGGCGTGGAAAGCCCCCGGCATCGGGCCCATCTCCCAAATATAACGGTGCTCATTCATACCCGCTTAGTGTACCACGGCCTTATTTAGGTCATTCATAAGGCCGGTCCAGGAAGAGGCCGATAAGCGGCAAAAAAGACTCGGTCGCACCTCCTCGATTTGTCCGCTCTTCGAAAGGCCTATCTCCAGCCACCAAGCAAAAACGATGGCTGTGCCAAATCAAGAAACAGGATTCTCCTGTGTGAGGCTTTTGGATTGTCTTCACAACCGCAGCTCTTGATGACAGTATTTTGCAGCAGGCCGCGTCGCTCCGATCGAGAAGCGCTAAGCTGGCTGCACCGGGACAGCAACGCGCAGGCGGACGCGCACTTCTTCATACACTGGAATAGCCAGTTCCTCTGCCACTTCCAAGGTCACAGCGATTGCGTACGGAACCTCCTCCGTGAGCTTGCCAGCGTCTTCTCTGCAATTCACTTTTACTGTCAGACTGTTGCCATCGACGAACGCTACCGCGTCCTCACCCTCAAATATTTCGTGTTGAAGTGTGCCTCTCCGAACGCCCTGATGGTCCGCACAAATGCGATCAACAGCGAGTGGCCCAGCGGGGGAGGAAAACCACAATGCCGCTTTGCGATAATTGCGATGCTGTGGATTGATAGGAGATAACCACCCCAATGTGATGGCAACTCGTCGCCGACCCCGAACACCACTCAAGCTCGGTGGGAGCGGAAACGTATAGACATGGCCCTCTTCATCAGATATCTGGCCCGTTCCGATGACCGTTACACGCGACTCGGAACACGCTAGCACCTTTTCCAGTTCGATTTTGCCGTAGCCAAGATAGCGAGCTACGTGCTCCCTGAGATTGTCATCAGGATGAATCTCTTGCAGTAACGGATTCAGCCACGCCGCATCATCCGCCCAGGACGCACCGTGAACCAGCAAGGTCTTCATGAGTACCACTTCAGAGCCCAGGGGAACTCGAGCGCCCAATGTATCAACCATATCAGAAATTAATTCGCAACTCCGAACTCCCAAAGCTGTAGCGTTGCTCGTGCCGCGCGTGTAACGAGTAGCCGCAAGGTTTCCAGCAACTGCGCCAGGAGCGGCCACCTTGATTCCAGGCGGTCTCCCTGTTTGTTCATCCAGGATGATCGTAGCTGCTTCACCAG
>Ga0187868_1001079_pt1 | contig 20236 bp, 17 predicted proteins | sample June2016WEW_13_4_FD_133014 | JGI IMG/M metagenome (GOLD analysis project Ga0187868, IMG submission 133014) | Peatland microbial communities from SPRUCE experiment site at the Marcell Experimental Forest, Minnesota, USA - June2016WEW_13_40 | ecosystem: Environmental > Terrestrial > Soil >... | reverse complement strand
GGACTTGGTGGTCCTTTCGACGGGTATTAAGCCCTCTCAGGGGACAGTTCAAGTTGGAGAGACACTCGGCATCGAACTAGGTGATGACTTGTTCGTGAAGGAAAAACACCCAAAACTTGAAGGCGCTAGTACGAACACTAAAGGGATCTATGTATGCGGCACCGCCCAAGGTCCCAAAGATATCACCTACAGCGTTTTACAAGCAGATGCAGCCGCTCTCGAAGCACTATCGCTTGTTGGTCAGGACTACGTATCAATAGAACCGCTTTCAGCCTTCGTTAAGGATAGCTGCAATGGTTGCGGTATGTGTGTACGGCAGTGCAAGAACAATGCCATAAAGATGGTTGATCGCAGAGCGACGGTAGATCCGATGCTCTGCACCGGTGGCGGCGCGTGTGTACACGTCTGCCCCACTGCAGCCCTTGATTTGCACGGGTGTACGGAAGCCCAACTTGAAGCTTCCATACGCGGGGTCCTTGCAGGTAAGCGCGAAAAAGAGATAAGGAACATAGCGTTCCTAGACACAAGAATTGGGTACGCAGCAGCTGACAATATTGGCGCAGCACGGCTCCGCTACCCCCCTTCTATTCGGATCATAAGTGTGCCATCAGTGTTGCGACTCGCGCCTCAATACATAGAGCTGGCGTTCCAATTGGGCGCTGATGGCGTTTTTATCGGACAAGGGTTCGAAGCCGAGAGTTGCGGTGAGAACTTCGAAAGTGTCGAAACGCGGCTCAACGATTTGAGCAAGAAAGTTGTACAGCGTGGGATTGATCCCGCGCGACTAAAAATTTACCGCGTTTACATCCCGCACTTTGTGGGCTTGCACAAGCGTCTTATGCAGTTTGATGGCAAGATCAAAGAAACTGGAGAGATGGAAGAAGAGCTCGCAGCGCCTTAAGCCGAAGCCGTAAAATTTTGTGCCACAATCAAACGTGCCTATAAGAAGCATAGAAGGGATAAACGCCAAGATAACAGCCGGAGAGATCACCGTTTGTACCGCTTCCGAGTTTTGCGATATGGTACGGGCTCACGAAGACGTCAATGAAGTAGACGTTGTTACCTGCGGCACAAAGGGCATCATGAGCGGAACATATGCCACTCTATCCTTTCGCGCCACTGCTCCAAATGTTTTTGAGACGGCCCAAATGGCTTGGCTCAATGATGTCCCCGCTTTCGTTGGACCGTGTCCTAACGAAAGGCTTGGATTGCTTGATTTGATGGTTTATGGTACGGCGGTTAGCCGGAGCGACACCAAATACGGCGGCGGCCATCTCTTTCGCGATATTGTAAGCGGGAACGATATCGACTTTGACGTATTGACAAGTACGGGGCTCCATATAGAAGGGCAGACTAGCCTTGAAGACATGCAATTTGCGAGGCTCTCAGCTACTCGCAACGTATTTAAGAACTACAATGCGTTTGTTAACCCTAACGACACGTGCGTCAGGTCCATTTTTTCTGTTACGTGTCTCGAAGGACCGTATAAGGAAGCTAGCTTCTCTGGATGTGGAGAGCTGAATCCTTTGGAGAAAGACCCTCAGCTCGAAACTATCGGAGTTGGCACAAAAGCCCTGTTCAACGGTGCCGTTGGGTTCGTGACAGGGACGGGAACACGAAGTACCCCCCAGATACCGAACCTTTCAGGATATGCACCTCTAAACGGCATGGACCCTAGATATGTGGGTGGCTTTAACACGTCCGCAGGTCCTGACGTGTTCTGTTCGTGGGCGATCCCTATTCCGATTCTTAATACCTCTATACTTGAGAACGTAAGCCGGACAGATGATGAGATCCCCCTGCCAATTGTTGATGTGAATGGGCGCACGTCACTTGGTTATGCACGATACAGTGACGTCTGGCAGCGCGAATATGGCCGGATAAGTTTCTCAAACAACGAATGCAGGAGTTGTAAAGAATGTGAAGTCGCTGAGAATTGTCCAACCGCGGCATTCACACCGAACAAAGGAATTGATCGCAAAGAATGCGTGCGGTGCGGCGCTTGCTTATCATCTTGTCCGTATGGCGCTCTAAAAGGTAATCTGGGTGCTATTGATCTAAATGGGCTACAAATTCCAGTCACGCTAAGGCAATCAGATCGATCAAATGCAGACAAACTGACGCGAGAGCTCAAAAAGAAGATCGAGCAAGGTGAATTTTTGCTCAGCACGCCAGTGCAAAGTATCAAGTAGCATCTGGATTCTGCGAGTTTGCTTTTTTGCGCCTCGAATGCTATTGACACCGAGCCCAAGATTGACAGAGCTTGACAAATCAGAGATCTTTGTGAAAAGCAGAGCCGTTGCAGTTACAGAAAGCTAAGCGATAACAAGTCGCATTGAATAGAAGTAATATAGGGTTAGAGCATATTCAATATGAGGGGGCCATAGGGTAGCCTGGATATCCTTGGGGACTGGGGGTCCTCAGACCCGAGTTCAAATCTCGGTGGCCCCACTAGATAAACCTCGCTCAACTTAGTAACCCTTACAAAAGCTAATAAATAGCGCGCGCAATACATAACAGCGTAGCATGAGTTTCGAGAATGCTGATGACTTTTTATGTCTGTTGAAGGTGCTTGCGATTTAGATTGAGCATTCCGTGCGCACCATACTTTGCTAATTCATTGGATCAAGGACCATCTGTTGGGAGAAAATAACGTGTCTATTGGGATTACAACGTACGGTGTGTACATACCCCGATACAGGATCAGAGTCGAAGAGATCGCACGAGTCTGGGGTGATGACCCCAACGACATTAAAAAAGGCCTGCTGGTTTTTGAAAAATCAGTCCCAGACCGAGATGAAGACACGGCTACTATCGCAGTCGAAGCTGCTCGCTCCGCGCTTCAGCGATCTGGCTTAGCGGGAGCCGAAATTGGAGCTATATACGTCGGCAGCGAATCTCATCCTTATACGGTCAAGCCGACGGCGACGATCGTTGCTGAAGCGGTCAGGGCAACGCCGGAGCTAATGGCTGCTGACTATGAGTTTGCGTGCAAAGCGGGGACCGCTGCTTTGCAGACGTGCCTAGGATTGGTCGCTGCGGACTATATCAAGTATGGCATGGCTATAGGTGCCGATACAGCGCAGGGAGCCCCCGCAGATGCTTTAGAATATACAGCGGCAGCAGGCGGCGCGGCTTACGTCGTTGGAAAAAGCCACGTGATTGCTGAAATTGAGGACACATATTCATTCACCACTGATACGTTCGACTTTTGGAGGCGGGAAGGCCAGCAATACCCGCGACACGGGGGGAGGTTCACAGGAGAGCCAGGCTATTTCAAACACGTTTTGGCAGGGGCGCGAGGATTGCTTCATAAGACGCACAGCAGGCCTGAGGACTTCGACTTCGCTGTCTTTCATCAACCAAATGGCAAATTTCCTCGCAAAGTTGCTTCCACACTTGGTTTTTCACAGCAACAAGTAAAACAAGGTCTTGTGGTCGAGAAACTGGGTAATGCCTACTCCGGGTCATCACTTATAGGACTGGCATCTGTGCTGGATGTTGCGGAGCCTGGCAGTCGCATCTTTATGACCTCTTTTGGGTCAGGCGCAGGCAGCGATTCGTTCACATTTCACGTGACAGAAGAGATCAGTAAGATACAAGATCAGGCTCCAAGCGTTGCAGAACTGCTTGCTGCACCGATTTATCTAGATTATGCAATTTACGCTAAACATAAAAACAAGATCGTACTCTAAGGATCCAGCACCGCAATACGGCGATTCACAATGAGAGAAGTAGCTATCGTTGGCATAGGATGCACAAAATTCGGCGAGATGTGGGACAAAAGTTTCCGCGACCTTTTCATCGAAGCGGGCTTGATGGCGCTTGAGGATGCCGGCATGAGCGGTGCGCAGGTAGAGGCGCTTTACGGAGGCAACATGAGCTCAGGAATATTCATCCAGCAAGAGCACGTCGGCGCGCTTATCGCCGATTACTCCGGCCTCATTTCCAACAATGTGCCAAGCACCCGAGTGGAAGCCGCGTGCGCCTCAGGTGGTCTCGCGCTGCGAAGTGGCATCATTGCAGTAGCTTCAGAGTACCATGACATTGTTATCTCCGCAGGCATAGAAAAGATGACGGACATTGGCGCAGAGAAGGCGATGGACGCGCTCGCTGCTGCTGCTGACCGGGAATGGGAGGCTGCAGTTGGCGCCACGTTTCCGGGACTCTACGCCATGATGGCGCGGGCACATATGCACGAATTTGGTACCACGCGAGAGCAGCTCGCCCAGGTAGCCGTTAAGAATCATTACCACGGTTCAATGAATCCCAGGGCACAGTTCCGGAATAAAATCACAATTGAATCGGTTATCAGCTCACCCCTTGTCGCAGATCCTCTCCGACTTTTCGACTGCAGTCCAATTACAGACGGAGCGGCTGCAGTTGTTTTGGTTCCTGCCGAAAGGGCGCGAGAGTTCACAGATACTCCGATCTACGTCAAAGCCGCTAGCCAAGCCAGCGATACAATCTCTTTGCACGATCGCCGCAGCCTAACGAGCATCGATGCGACCACCGTTGCAGCAGATCGAGCCTTTAAGACCGCGAGGCTAGAACGGTCAAACATCGATGTGGCTGAGGTGCACGACTGCTTTACAATCGCTGAGATAATGGCGATTGAAGATCTCCGGTTTTTTGAAAAAGGCCGAGGAGGTCCCGCAACGCTTGCAGGCGATACCGCAATCGGTGGTAAAATACCGATAAACACTAGCGGGGGGCTGAAGGCTTGCGGGCATCCAGTGGGGGCAACGGGAATAAAGCAAGCGGTGGAGATTGCCGAGCAGTTGAGAGGCGATGCAGGAAAAAGGCAGGTTGAGGGGGCTGAAGTCGGCTTGACCCACAATGTCGGCGGAACGGGTGGCACCGTCGTTGTGCATATCCTAGCGAGGTGATCCATGACCGTTGCGCGTTTTTGTAGAGAAATACCCAACAGGTATAACCTCATCGGCACAAAATGTGAGAACTGTAATACCTATTACTTCCCCCCGCGGCGCGTGTGCATCACTTGCAGACGCAAGGGCGAGATTCGCGAATATCAGTTTGAAGGCACCGGAAAAGTTGTAACGCACACTACGATATATTCGGCTCCTGAAGGTTTCAGCAAAATGACGCCATATGTTCTGGCAATTGTGGAACTCGACGAGGGGCCAAACTTTACGGCGCAGATCGTTTGCGATCCGTCTGAAGTCAAGATCGGAATGCGCGTTAAGTCGGTTTTTAGAAAGCTCGGAGAGGAAGGACCAGACGGCGTGATCTACTACGGGACGAAATTTGTCCCAGCATGAACTGTTCAACCATCAGCGGTCGCTTGCTTTTCATTCTTTTTTGAGAATGAGCTTAGATGCGCAGATAGCCTCTCAAACAAACGTTCCGTGATTCGCGAGTGGTCTGCGCAACGAAGATACCTTTACGTCGTAATCTCACGTTATCGCGCCACGCGGAAGGCTGTACTGTCACCGCCCAAGCGTCGCGTGTGCTCTCGCAAGATGTCTTGCAGCGAGCGCTGCTATAAGAGAGAGCTCGCCCGCAAGCACGGCACAGCAGATGATTTCAGCAAATTTCTTAGCGTGTGCTCCTGGGGGCTTCCCTCCGCCTGCCACATCCATTATCGACAAACACTCGTGCTGCGTTTTGATCGAGGTTCCGCCGCCTACCGTGCCAACTGGCAGAGAGGGCATGCTTACGGATGCGTACAATTCGTCTCCCCGAACAGAAATGCTAGTAATCGCCGTCGACGCATCGACAACGTGAGCCGGATCCTGACCAGTTGTAATAAAAATAGCCGCTATGACGTTTGCTGCGTGCGCGTTGAAGCCCAGCGATCCCGCTTTGGCAGATCCAAGCATATTTTTCCGATAATGAACATCTGCCATGCCTTCAGGGGTCGTCTTCAGTTGGTCGTGAATAATGCGTCGAGAGATAGAGGTTTCGGCAACTACGTTTTTGCCTCTGCCTTCAATTAAGTTGATCGCGGCGGGTTTCTTATCTACATCCATATTGCCTGAAAGCGCTACTAGCCGAATGTCGAGCTCATCAACAATGATGTCGGCAAGTCTGTCAGTAGCAATGGTGACCATGTTCATGCCAAGGGCGTCTTTAGTGTCAAACGCACACCGCAGAAAAACGTTGTCCGCAACAACGTAAGGGTCTACTCGAACGAGCTCACCGTGTTTCGTGGTCTCCCGAGTTGCTTTCTTAAGCTTAGTAAAGTTTTCTGGCTTCTTGACCCATTCAACTACGCGCCGCGCTTCGACCACATCGGCCACCGCGAAAACTGGAGCGCGGGTCATTTCGTCGTTGAAAATCCTAACAAGGGCACCTCCCGCAGAAGTAATTGCCTTGCAACCTCGGTTCACAGAGGCGACCAAAGCCCCTTCCGTCGTAGCCAGAGGTATGTAGAACTCTCCATTCGCATATTCCCCATCAACTGCCAGAGGGCCAGCAATGCCGACTGGTATTTGCACGGCTCCGATCATGTTTTCGATATTCCGTTTCGAGGAGGACTCGGCGTCAATGACATAGGCGCCGAGCGCATCCAATGCCGTTCCTGTCAATTTTTCGACCGCTTTGCGCCTGATTTCAATTGCCTCTGACGCAGGAAGATCTATTTGATGGAGCCCCAACTTTTTCGTTGCGACCTTATCGATGAGCATATTATCGTCCCTCACGCAAAGCCCCCAACAGTTTCGTGCGTGCATTGACTCGCGCCATTTCCTAGTCGCCGGCGACCGAGCCCAAAAGCTTGTTTTTTCGCCTCTAGCTCAGCTCAGCGACGATATACCACGACTTAAATTATTTATAGAGTAACCTGATATATAAAGATGAATTGTTATGCCTCAGTGGCTAAGCCTGGTATAGCGCGTCCTTGGTACGTTTCTCGAATCGAACACAGAGAGGACGAGGTCGCGGATTCAAATTCCGCCTGAGGCTTTTTCTTATCTGACTCTGCAAAGAACATGTTCATAGGCATTGACCACGGAACCCAAGCTGTTCGCTTTGCTACTTTGGATAAACGAAAGCTTGAGCTTCCACGAGAAAACATTGTTGAGTCTTCTGTCGTGCACGATATGGAGGAGGGGCTAAACCTTAAACTTGAGTTTGTCAAGCTCATCGGGCTCACATACTCCATGGGCGATGGTATCACGAAGATCACAAACGCCAAAAAAGTACGTAACAGAGGCATCAAGGCTGTTGGCGGAGCTGGACGTTACATCGGAGGAGGCACCGCCGTCTACGATGCAATTCATAAGTCAGATGCGCCTGCGATCGTATTACCAGGAATCCACGACGAATCAAACGTCGACTTTCGAATGAAGTTCTTTTCCCACGGAGCCTCACCGGAAAAGGTCGGATTAGCCTACTATGTCTCTAAGTATCACAAAGACCGAGACTTCATATTATGCGATGTAAGCTCCAATACCGTGTCTCTCGCGGTCGCGGAATCGCGTATCTTAGGAGCAATTGATGCCGCAATATTTGCACCGGGAGTGACGCAGGGACCCTTGGATCTTCAAGCAATACGGGACGTAGACAGTGGACTCATGACTGCCAACGAGGCTTTTTCTCGCGGCGGCCTCTTGAAACGCGGCCTTAGCGAGCATGATATGATCGCAACGCTGGCACTGTATGCGGCGATGGAGATCAACGCACTACAAGTCCTATTGCGAGACTATTCAGCACAGGGATCAATATTTTTGGCAGGGTCTGCAGCCGCTAAAGTTAAAGTGTTATTAGACGAGCACCTGGGCACCTCTTCTACCGTTCTTGACCAGTGGAGTGCAGCAACGGGATGCGCGGCCATCGCTAAAGACGTGTGGGGAGGCGCTCTCGATATTATGGGCATCCAGGTCGATTTCTAAAAGCGTCGGGGTTGCACACGCCTCAATGGAGCTGGCTTACTGCGAACCACCTTTGACCCTACCCGACTTCAACTCACTAGATAGCCATTTTGAGCACAGAATCTACCAAACGAGCGTTTAGAATCAAATAATGGGTTCGAAAGGATTAAATCAGATTGAACGATTAATGATGAACAACGGAGGCCATTAAGTGAAAGAGGTACGCATACACGGCAGGGGCGGACAAGGCTCTGTAACCGCCGCCGAACTACTGGCCGTCGCAGCGTTCGAAGACGGAAAATACAGCCAGGCATTCCCCTTTTTTGGCGTTGAGAGGCGCGGCGCACCAGTTACTGCATTTACGCGCATGAGTGATAAGAAAATTCGTCTGAGAAGTCAAATCTACGAACCTGATTACGTTATCGTTCAAGACGCAACGCTAATCTCGGCGGTTGACGTTACTGCTGGGCTGAAGCCTGAGGGCATGGTGATTGTCAACTCGGAAAAATCAACTGAAGAGATAGGACTCGACGCCGAGATTGATGTAAGGATGATAGACGCTACGGCAATAGCCCTTGAGGTTATAGGTCGACCTATCGTTAATACAACCCTGCTGGGGGCGTTTGCAGGAGCCACTGGCGAGATCAGCATCGAGTCGATCAAGCGATCGGTGCTAGCTCGATTCCCAGGGAAAGTCGGAGAGCTGAACGTCCGGGCAGCAGAAAAGGCCTACCAGCTTATGGCCGCAACCGAGAGAAAACCCCACAAAAAGACAAGAGCCCGAAAGAAGAAGGAAACACGTGAAGGATACGAAAAGATCCCAACAGCAGCAATTGGAAAGCCTGGAACCTCAGAAGTCACAAAAACTGGCGATTGGAGGGTATTTTATCCCGAGTTCGACATGGAGCAATGTACCCGCTGCGGCAAATGCTTCGAGAACTGTCCTGACGCTGCCATCATCGAGCGAACGTTGAGCGGACAAGAAGCCGATGAGGCGCGAAAGAAGGCAGAAGAGCTCGAAAAGGCGGGCAAGATTACGAAGGCCGCTGTCAAGAAGGCCCACATCCGATATGAACTGGATCCGACGTATTGTAAAGGGTGCGGAATATGTGCTAATGAGTGCCCGATCAAGGGTATCAAAATGAAACTAGAGGAGAAGTAGCATGAGAGAGATAATGGAAGGATCTCACGCGATTGCACTTGCAGTAAAGGCGGCACGGCCAAACGTAGTAGCAGCTTATCCCATAACACCACAGACGCACATCGTGGAAGATATCTCTCAATTAATAGCGGACGGGGACCTCGATGCGCAATATGTGAAAGTGGAGTCCGAACATTCCGCAATGTCAGTATGCCTCGGCGCGAGCGCTACTGGCGCGCGAACGTATACTGCGACAACCTCGCAAGGCCTAGCTCTGATGCACGAAGTGCTTTTTAACGCGGCAGGCATGCGATTGCCGATTGTTATGACCGTAGCAAACAGAGCACTCTCAGCACCCCTCAGCATTTGGAATGACCATCAAGATTCCATTTCAGAGCGAGATTCGGGCTGGATTCAAATCTATGCAGAAGATAACACCGAAGCGAGCGACCTGACAATTCAAGCGTATAGAATTGCGGAAGACAGCCGAATTCAAGTTCCGGTGATGATCTGTATGGACGGCTACACGCTGACTCACACCTATGAACCTGTCGAACTCCTCGAACAAGACCTTGTCGATGATTTTTTGCCACCTTACCGGCCTGCGGACTTCCTAAACGTTAATGATCCAAAGTCTTTCGGCATGTTTGCCGATCCTAATTACTACACCGAGTTCCGGTATCAGAATCACCGAGCGCTAGAAGCGGCTAAGGCTGTAATACCGGAAATATCGAACGAATTCGGTGAAGTGTTTGACAGGGATTACGGCGGCCTTATAGAGGAGTACAGGTGTGATGATGCTGAGTATGTGCTGATGGCGATGGGATCTGTAGTCGGCACTTTGAAAGATACCGTTGACGATCTGCGCGACGACGGCGTTCGAGCTGGCGCTATTAAACTGCGTTCGTACCGCCCATTTCCGGTCGACGAGATACGACACGCTTTGGCGGGGCTGGAAGCCGTTGGCATTTTAGACAAGAATATCTCACTTGGTTTCGAAGGGGCACTTTTCACCGATGTCAAAGCGAGCCTTTATCACGATGACAACGCTCCTAGGGCCTTCGGCTTCATCGCTGGTCTTGGGGGCAGAGACATCCCAAAACGAATGTTTGTAAAGATGTTTGACTGCATTCGCGAGGACAAGAAAATTTTGAACAGCAAATTTTTCGACCTGAACACTCAGATTTTGGATTTCCAAGAGGTTTAGACATGCGAGCAGAAGAAGAGCGACCAATAGACTTGTTAGCGTCGGGCCACAGGGCATGCGCAGGATGTGGCGCGGCACTCACGATACAAGCAGTTTTGAGAGCAACAGGAGCAAACGTGTTCGTTGCAAATTCAACCGGCTGCATGGAAATCATTTCCTCGCAATATCCGCAATCCGCTTGGAAAGTTCCGTGGATCCACTCGCTTTTTGAAAACGCAGCAGCGGTCGCCTCGGGGATTGAAGTGGCGCTTAAGGCACTCGGCAGAGACGAAGAGGGCAAAGTCGTGGTGATTGCAGGCGACGGAGGAACCGTCGATATAGGCATGCAGGCTATTTCTGGAATGATCGAACGGGGTCACGACGTCTGCTACATTTGCTACGACAACGAAGCGTACATGAATACGGGAAATCAGCGCAGTGGCTCCACGCCATTCGATGCCTCCACCACTACGAGTCCATTCGGCAAGAAATCGTTCGGAAATGATCGGCCGAAAAAGAACATGCCTGCCATAGCAGCAGCTCACGACATAGCCTATGTCGCAACAACCTCTGTCGGTTATCCGAGGGACTTAGCAAAGAAGGTGCAAAAGGGTATTGCTGTCCGCGGCCCGGCGTATTTGCAGATTCACGCTCCTTGCAACGTTGGATGGGGCTTCGACAGCGCAAAAACGATCGAGATCGCACGACTTGCAGTGGAAACCGGACTTTGGATGATGTACGAAATCGCGGATGGTGAACTCGTCAACGTGATGAAGGTACCTCGCCAACGGCCCGTTGAAGAGTATCTCAAGCAACAGAGACGATTTGCTCACCTTTTCAAGATGCGTGGGGGCGAAGCCCAAATTAAACTAATTCAAGACTACGCGAACTATAACCTAGAGCGCTATAAGGCAGCTTCTCCCATTGGAACTCGCGAAATTCAGACGTAAACGTGACACCATCACGATAGTGCGACGATTGCGTACGACACGACACGCATTGTTGCGCTATTGTGTCACTCTAAGAACTATCCCATCGAAGAAAGACCTTTGCGCGTGTGGTTCGTTAGAGGCGCTCAAGGTTAGAGAGCGCCTCATAAAGCGTATCAAAATCCGCTTCTACTTCAGTGGGTGGGCTTGATGATTTTATAACAGTTTCAGGATCCTTTAAGAGATGACCAGTTGCAATGCAAACCACAATCTCGTCCCGCTCGATTATGCCTTGCCTAGCTAACTTTCTTAGTCCTGCGATTGAAGCTGCACTTGCCGGCTCGACTCCGATGCCTTCCAACCGTGCTAAATCTTTTTGAGCTTTGAGTGTCTCTTGATCGGTTACTGATTCTGCGACGCCGTTAGATTGTCTTATCGCTTGCAGGGCCTTGGGCGCATTAATCGGGTTGCCAATTCTGATTGCCGTCGCGACAGTTTCGGGTTCGATGACGGGCTCGATCTCAGCCAAGCCGCGTCGAAAAGCATCCACGATCGGAGCAGACCGACTTGCTTGTATCCCTGTCATCATCGGCACGTTCTCAATGATGTCGAGTTCTCGGAATTCCTTGTATCCCTTATAGATTGCGCTGATATTGCCTGCGTTGCCCACGGGTACGATTACTCGGTCAGGCGATTTCTCGCTGCCGTACGCGACAAGCTGATCAACCGTTTCAAATGCGATCGTTTTTTGCCCTTCTAACCTGTAGGGGTTCACTGAATTTAGAAGGTAGAAACCTTTTTCCGAACAGAGTCGTTGAACAAGCAGCAGAGCATCATCGAAGTTGCCCCTGACAGATAGTATTTTTGCACCGTGCATGAGTGCCTGGGCAACCTTTCCCAATGCTACGTGACCTTGAGGTAAAAGAACGACTGCTTCCATGCCGGCTTTTGCAGCGTAAATCGCCATAGATGCAGAGGTATTCCCTGTCGAGGCGCACGCCACGGTCTTGGTCCCAAGTTCGGCTGCTCGCGAAACACCTACGGTCATGCCCCTGTCTTTGAACGAGCCTGTAGGATTCATGCCCTCGTGTTTAATGTACAGCTCCTTGACGCCACACTCTTCTTCAAGCCTTGTGCACCGGTATAGAGGCGTCCCCCCCTCCATTAGCGAGATCGGAACTCCAGAAATCGGAAGGAGCTGGCGATATTTCCACACGTGCGGCGGAATAGCCGAGAGATCTTCCAAACTGAATTGCACTTTCGAGAAGTCGTACCTGATTTCTAGAAGACCGTCGCAACTGCACGTATTCGCGACGGTTGAGAGGTCGTGCTTCTTGCCGCACTTGATACATTCTAGATGCATAGTCAACCTGCTTGGATCGCTTCGAGTTTCTCGCGAACGAGTTTCTTAGCCTTCTCTATGGCTTCAACTATCTTATCCGCGCGCGGTCCGCCGCCCTGCGCTCGCTCAGGCCGCCCCCCACCGTTACCGCCTAAGAGATTACACGCTTCTTTTACGATCACAGCGGCGTTTATCCCTTTTTTCGCTGCTTCGGTGCCCACGGTGATAACCATATGTGCCTGGCCGGCGCGGACCCCTCCGAGAATCACAACGGCGTTGTCCGTTAACAGCCCGCGTGAGATACGCAGAAGCTCTTTCACGTCTCCGTCAATTTTCAGGCTTGAAACTTGAATGGAGCCGACAGTCTCGTCGACTCTCACAGTCGGTTCGAGCGCTGCCGCCGATGCCTGTGCCTTGCCCCTCTGCTTCCATTCTTCAAAGAAACGGGCTACGGCGGATGGGAGTTGTTGGGGAGGGACTCGAAGAGTCTTTGAGGATTTGTTGATGATAGCATCGCGCTCCTGATCGTACAATATCGCCGCGATGCCGGCAGCAAATTCAAATCGCTCCACCCCGTCTTGTATTCGCTCCGTCTTTACGATTCTCAATGGTCCGACTTTGCCCGTGCTCGTCATGTGGGTTCCCGCGCACGCTTGAACGTCGGTGCCCACATGCACTATTCGAATGATCGCTCCCGGTGGCACTCCGCCTTGGTAGAGTGCGAACCCGTACGCCTGTTCCGCTTCGTTTCGATCCATCCATTTCTGGTCCACCGGAAGGTCATCCATGATCACGCGGTTAGCCCTTCGCTCAATTTCTTTCCGTTCGTCATCGGTCACCTTCTTGTAGTGCGAAACGTCAAGGCGCGATCTATTTACTCCTTTCTGCGCCCCTTCCTGCCAGATATGATTGCCAAGAACGTCCCGTATCGACGCAAGTAATATATGCGTCGCAGTATGATGCCGAGCAAGCGATTGTCTTCTGTCGATATCGATTTCACCTCGCACGCTCTGGCCGATGACAAAAGGCGTAACGTCCTCGACTTCATGAATCACAAGCTGCTGTACGAGGCGCGCGGCTAGCACTCGAACTTTCGTTCCTAAGCCTGTGGTGATATGGCCTGTGTCTTCCGGCTGACCCCCACCGCCGGGATAGAAAAGCGTTCTATCAAGGATTACGCCCCCCTTAGACAGACCAATGACTTGCGCTTGAAAGGTCACTTGTTCTGGTTCATCATAAAACAATCGATAAGTAGCAGGCAGGTCGAGGACACCTTCCGTGGTCGGTTCTTCGCGAACTTCGACGCGCTCGTGCATATTGGTAACTAGGGAGTAAAAATCATCAGGCAACTCGACGTTCGTTCCGATCTCGTTACCGACCGCCGCAACAACCTCGGGAGGCATCCCATGAGAGTCATACAGCTTCACAAGCTCTTCCAAAGGGAAACTTTGTCCCCGATAGCGCTGTGCCACGCTGGCAACAAGTCTCTTGCCCTTACCTATTGTGGTGCTATACTTTGTAGTCTCGTGCCGTATCATATCAATGATGGTTTCCTCTCGAGCTTCGTACGACGTGAAGGCGCTCAAATTCTCTATTTGTTTCTTCATAACTTCTTCCAGCCCGATATCGCAGTTCAAACCCTGCAACGAGCGAAGCGCCTTTCGTATCACGAGTCGAGCGAGATATCCAGCTTTGACATTTGAAGGAACGATGCCGTCGCCCAGCATAAACACTAGACATCTTGAATGATCTGCAATCGTGTATACGGTTTCAATTGGCTCCACGATCCTCATCAGTTCTTCAACAGCAATGCCGATGCTAGTCGCGACTCTTTTCCGGAGACCGCGGAGATTGGAAGCGTTCACGCCAACTAAACCAGCGAGTCGGGCATTTTGTGCGAGTATATTCGCATAATGAGGATCTTCAAGCGAGTGCTCTAGTCCGGTGCCTTCTATTAGGTAATTGACGATATCAGGCATCACAGCGTCATATATGGTCGGTTTGCCGTTTGCCGCCCAAACCATGCGCTCCAAGCCATAACCCGTATCGACGATCGAGGTCTCCATGTGCTCATAGCGCTCACCTTTGATCATCATCCCCGTTTTTGACCGCTGCATATCCATAAAAACGAGTGTTGCGAGCTCCAAGCCCCCGACAAGCACTTCCAGCGACAGCCCCGCATTACCGCCTCCTGCCCAGGGACTCTCCTTATACGTAATAGCCGACGGGTCGGCTCCCAACTTTTGAAGGAGGGTGTCGCAATATGCGACTGTTTCGTTGTTCCAGTAGATGTGGCATCCAGGGTAATTGAATGCGTGATGCGCCATCATTTCAAAGTTCGTTAGGTGTCTGCCGCTTTTGCCGACCATATCGATATCTTTCAGTCGAACGCATGGCTGTGATATCGTGAGTGGATTCGCCGGTGGAGGCACCTTACCAGACGTAACAAGTGGCTGAAAATCATATATTGAAGCGTTGACTAGCAACACGTCTTCCCTCCACCGTGCAATGATTGGATATGGCTGAACGCGAGTGTGTCCGCGACGCTCGAAGAAAGACAGATAGAATTCCCGCATATCATTGAGCTGGCGCTTTTTCAAAACCGGAGCGCCGATAAACGTATATGGCGCGCACGGGGCATCGCCGCAGGTACTTTGCTCCTCTCGTGTCCAAAATTGACTGCCGCAGCTGGCGCAGCGCTTTTGTGCAAAGTCGTCTCTCAGATATTCAAGAGCGCCAAGGCTTAACTGTTCGTTCGACATTTAACACACGTCACGCGATAATCTCAGTGTAAAAAGACCAGGTAGACCTTTTTTAAATAACTGGGCTGGAAAGTATTAAAAAGTTGCGTAGCGTAGTAAAGGCGTATGAATGAAGAGCGAGGCACTGAAAGCGCTGAAGACGTCGTCAAGAAACTTAAGAAGAAAGTCGAAGCACAATGCGGCCCCATTTTTATTTCCAAGATGAAGTTCAGGGAGCTTGTTGACTTGTACAGCGCTTACAAACGGGAATACGGCCAAGGGTTTGCTGCTGAAGAGATCCAAAACAGAATTAAGTCGGAGTTGCAGTAACGCAGCCGCATAAGCTTTATCTCTTCGGGTGCGTATAGTCTGAAGCAAGAGTTGATTTGAGTGGATATTGAAAAGCTGCATCGCGGAACCGAACTGCTGAAAAGGGGCTTCGCCAAAATGCAGAAAGGCGGGGTCATAATGGATGTGACCACGGCAGAGCAAGCAATCATCGCTGAGAATGCAGGAGCGGTTGCCGTAATGGCGCTCCACGCTGTTCCGGCAGATATTCGCAAGGCTGGGGGAGTAGCGCGCATGGCAGACCCTCTTATTGTCTCACAAATCATCGACTCAGTTTCTATACCGGTAATGGCCAAGACACGGATTGGACACTTCGTCGAAGCTGAAATCTTGGAAGCGCTGGGCGTTGACATGATTGATGAGTCGGAAGTCTTGACTCCTGCAGACGAGCAATTTCACATTGAGAAGCTACGATTTACGACGCCGTTTGTATGCGGAGCGCGGGACCTTGGAGAGGCCCTAAGACGCATCAACGAAGGCGCAGCGATGATCCGCACCAAAGGCGAAGCGGGGACAGGCGACGTGTCAGAGGCTGTCCGACACATGCACGCCATCATGAGCAAGATTAGGGAACTAAAAGGCAAATCTGAACAAGAAATCACTCGGGTTGCACGTGAGATTGAGGCGCCCGCCGACCTAACAGCCGAAACAGCCGAAATGCAGAGGTTACCCGTCGTTAACTTCGCAGCCGGTGGAATTGCTACGCCAGCTGACGCAGCTCTTATGATGCGTATGGGTGCAGATGGCGTTTTTGTAGGCTCAGGAATCTTTAAATCAGAACAACCTGAAGTGATGGCAAAGGCTATTGCTGAAGCAGTCAACAACTTTGACGACCCAAAGGCATTGGCAGAGATCTCCAAAGGTCTCGGACTACCAATGAAAGGATTGTCTGTAGGCCAGATACCTAAGGAAGAAATCCTTCAAACGCGCGGATGGTAGAAGTTAGCGCGGAGACATAGCCTACAGGCACACCGCTGATTGCAGTCGGAAACAGGCATGCTCTTTTCTGACGATGATATACGTGGTCTGTGCCTCGTGCGTCATGCAACGGGTGTTGCTCAGGCAGATTCGCGTGCTATGAAAATGTTCCTGGCTAGTCGAGCATAGATGAGCTTCGAATGGGAAGCGGCTACTGCGAACAAGCTCGGTATTCGCATCTAGTTCAACCGACGGGAGTTATGTCGTGCGTGATCGGGTTCAGAACAAGCGAGGGCTCCGAAACAACGCATATCGGACAGAAAGTGATGCTAAGAATATTGCGACGAACGCTATCGACGTGCATTGTACGCCAGTGGACATATCTCGTCAACGATGAGTCCAGACTCGCAGGAACATACGACAGCTTACGTGCTTACTGTGATTTGGCGCCTTCATAAACAGCTTGTGAAAATGTTAAAGTTCAAATCGCAAGGAAAACTCCCGCTGCAGGTAGCAAAGATTTGTTCGGACAGCAAGAGCATTCGCTAAAGCGAATTCACGAATTCTTGAACTTGCTTTTTCACTTCAGTTAAGATGTCCAAGTAGTCTTTCACCGAAACGGTGAGTGGTATGAGTTCTCCCAGAGCTGCCGTGCTAGGCCACTGGGTGGGGGCAGGTGTGTTTAGCACAAGGTAGTCCTGGTTTTGAATGTTAGCAGATTCCAATATCTTCTCGAGCGCGTAAAGTGAGCGGTTCTCAAACACGGGGATCGCATATTCTTCAATCGTCGGGAACGCTTCACCTTCACGCGTGTAGTTCAAGTACATCGTCGCATCGATGAGCCGATACGCAGGAAACGCGGCCTCGTTGCTTATGTCAAGATACACGGCATCGTCCCATTCAGGTGAGCCAAAAAGCTCACGGTGTATCCACGTGAGATCAGCTCTTCGATTCAATGACTTTGCGATATCGACGCATTTCAACAGTATGACGCTCAGCGTTTCGTTAGAATCGAGATCATCTTTCACTTCATTGATCTTCGTTGCCAAACTCGATTCGTCAATGACGGCCTCGATTGGCGTAATTGCGTCATTATAACTTAGGGCGGTAAGTTCATTCCGAATCTCAGCCGCCTGACTGGCACTAGCCGAGACTGCTGCTATGTTGACGTTGCCTTTGACTATGGTGGTAGTTTTCGGGGGTAGTTTTGGAACCACAGAGTCCGGCGGTTGTTCCGGTCCAGGTTGCACTTCCATCGGCGGCGTATAGGCGAGATCTTGGTAAGATTCTTCAGAAAGAGGTATCGTGGTCGTCGTTTCTGGGTACGCCTCTGATGCAGCTACTTCTTGAAAGGTTTCCTCGTCGCTCGCGGCTTGGTTGATGGAGCTTCCAGTTTCTTGTGCCGGTGAGCTCCGCCGACGGGCTCTCAGCACTAGGGCTACGGCAACAATGATGATTAAAATAGCCAATCCAATTGCAATTATGATCCCAGTACTTTGAGAGATTGTGGGCACGGAGATTTGTAAGATTGGTATTGTATCACCTCAAAAACTACTTATGAGTATAGATGGATGCTCATAGATAAATGCTCTGGTGATTGAGCAACGCTGCTGCAATGTATTAACCCTTCTGGTTATCGAAGCTTAGCGACCGGAACTTGCCCGCATAAGCAACCTGCGTGATCGTTTGAACAGCGCTCAGTCCAAACCATATGCGCTTCAAAAAAAATGGTGGGCGCTGAGAATGAACCACGAGTGAGAGGACAATGCAGCGGCTGATATCAACAAAGCTCACGCTACGCTGATAGCGCACATTTTTGATTTCCCCCTCGCATTCTGGCGAACAGGTTTCAACGACTCAGTTTCCATGTTTTCAGCGTGACCGCGCGACGCTGCGGTGGATGCGCACGAACGCTGGACTGACCAAAATGCGTTCTACTTCGCTCTCTGTGAAAGCCCGTGGTACGTGCATCGATTTGCCGAGAAAGGCAATCGAGGAACCACTGATGCGAGATGGAAACGTTTTTAGACTAGAAGAGCCAATCGGAGGGGTGGCGTTTCTTCTAAATTGGGAGGTGCATGATGGCGTTTAAGGATTCGCTTATATCAGCGTTGCTGGTTGTCGCAGTTATCATTATACTGATCCTCTTTTTACTCCTCGGGTGGTGGATTGGAAGTTTATTGCTGCCCATGCTTGTGTTTGGCGGCTGGCTGCACATCGTTGATATCATCATTAAGACGATCGTAGGCTTGATCATAATCGGGGTTGTAGTTGTAGTCATCGGCTACATAGCTTTAAAACTTATATAGGGGGGTTCAAGCCCTAAACGAAATTCTAGCAATGGCGGCGCGAGTGTCCAACCGTAAATATAGCTAGCGCCATTAAACCTGCTTCTCACGAAGCGCCCGCTCCCACCCCATTTTCAATATGTTGACGTCAATCTTGAACGGCAGACCTTGCAACGCTTGAATTCGTTCCGGTGAGATTGGTACAGGCAGATTAGGTGGGACCGCTTTATTCTTGGATACCGCAAACACAGACCCCCATACGTCCATCATGTCTAAGCTTTCGATAAATGCGCCTTTGGCAACTCCTTCCTTGTACGTCTCGTCTCCAACGAACATGTTTAAATCAAACGGTTCGTAAAGTTGCATATCAGCGGCGTAGTTTTGGAATAAGTCCCACATGAGTTTCTCAACCTTGCGTTCGGGGTCGCGTACGTTCAAACCAATAACCTTCCTCGCCTCACGTCTGTTGATAAAGTGCGTGTGTGTGTACAGTTTCTCGGTCATTATTTCCACGATCTGAGTAACCTTGGCCTCGTTTTTTTCACCGCGCATATGAATCTTGAGCAAGTTCGTGGCCAACATTCGGATACGCGTGTGTTGCCGGTAAACATTTCCTAGCGCAAGCGGATGGACTTGCTTTGAAAGTTCATTGAAGACCTCAATTATGTGGTCCTGCTCGCTGATCTTAGCTGCCTCGCGAGCAAGGGTGAGGTATGCGGTGACGTCCTCGACACTAATGCCAAGAGGGATAGCGGGATTTAGCGGATCGCGAGGATTGAATTGGTTTGCGGTAGTCGGATCGACCGAACTAAGCGTTCCACCTGTCCCCATCAATATTTCATCGGCACCAAGACAAATTAGTGTTCCCGCGCTATGACAGTGATAAGGCACGAGTGCCGAGAACTTCGTCGCGAACTCTCGAATGAAGTTCACCATTGGCCACGGGACGTCAGCGTCTCCTCCGCGAGTATAGATGAACAAGTCCAAATGATCGACATCGCCTAACCGATCGAGATGGTCATAAACGAAACGCAAGTGATCTTGCGACACTTGGCTACTCATCCCGGGGATATTAGCATTCGTTGGGCGATCGCCTGTAACGTAGCAGATCATCTCGCTGCCGCGCAAATCTTGCAGTTCCTGAATGATGTCGAGTCGTTGCTTGGTTAGCTCCGAAGCCTCCGTGAGATAGCTCATATTTCACTCTATCGGGACTTTCGTATATATACATGCCATCATATTTCGAGCGCGACAAAACGACTGTCGCGCCGTAGCCTCTTGCACAAGCGACGCGACGAGAACTAAAGTGCTCGCGTCAGTTGTGCCAGAACCTGCGCGTGAGTGTGTACTGCCGCTCGTGCCTCAAGATATCGCGGTAAAAACCTTCTTCATCTCGGCGCGCTTTTCGGATGACTCTTGATGCGGCTTCAGGGCCCAAGCCGCGCGATGCTAAAGCGATGACTCCTTTCTTCCCGTGAGAAAGAACCAAGTTAGCATTTCTATAGACG
>Ga0187868_1001059_pt1 | contig 20479 bp, 17 predicted proteins | sample June2016WEW_13_4_FD_133014 | JGI IMG/M metagenome (GOLD analysis project Ga0187868, IMG submission 133014) | Peatland microbial communities from SPRUCE experiment site at the Marcell Experimental Forest, Minnesota, USA - June2016WEW_13_40 | ecosystem: Environmental > Terrestrial > Soil >... | reverse complement strand
GCGTGGAACTCGCGAAAGGCGGGCTCAGACCCGATACCATCAGCGAACGCGGTCACCCCCGGTGGCTGCATCACCATCCCGGAACCCTCATAGAGGGTGGACCAGGGAACGGGGTCCGGTCAGTATGGCTGGGGCGGGCCTCGAAGGTAGTGAGGGAACTTCTTGAGGCGCCCGCGCTGCACTCCCGAGGGCTGCCGACCTCAAGCGACAAGACAGAGTTACGTCCCATGCTCCTATGTCAAGCGACCAAAGCCTCTGGCCTTGAGATCGAAGGCGGCGGCATCGGCGATGAGCGCTCGAAAGACGGCGTCCGAGAGCCGGCGTTTGAGGCAGCGCATCGCTTCGGTACTCGTGTTGCCGCCGGCTCGCCGGCGATCGAGGTACGCGCGGGCGCTCGGGTCATGACGGGCCTGGGTGAGAGCGATTCGGTGGAGAGCGGCGTTGAGCTGTCGAGTGCTGGCTCGGTTGAGGCGGTGGCGAACGTGGTTCGCCGACCAGACTGGAATAGGCGCGGTGCCATTGTGGCGGGCGAAGGCGTCCTTGGACCGGAAGCGCTGAGCCCCAGCCGTCTCGCCGACAATCTTGGCCGCTGAGAGGGCCCCACAGCCGCAAATGGCGAGGAGGGAAGGGGCGAGTGGGATGACCAGCGCCTGGATCTCGTCCTCGAGCTCATCGACGTGTGAGGTCAGGCCTCGGCATCGAGCCACGAGCTCGCGAGCTAGGCGAGCCTCCATGCTTACCGATGGGCGACCAGGCTCGCTGGTGGTCGAGTACCTGACATGACCGGACCGCTGAGCGACCCTCGCACTCATGGCCGAGCCGGCTGTGGCAATTCGCTCTCGTGATCCCATCGCTGCCTAGCGGGTCATTATCGGTCGCGGGCGACCCTCCTCAGGACTTCGAACACACCAACGATGGGTCGCCTATCTACATCGCGGAAGCCCCCAAGCGTCGCTCCATCTCGAAAGCGGTGCACCCTAACCCGACCCCAGCTCCAGCTCGAGTCGCGGAGTCGTCTGATGAGGGTTCGTTGGAGTGCGACCAATCGACCCCGCATCGCGAACTGCGTGGTGTTGAGGTCGCAAGCCGGTCACTGAGCCGTAACCGACACACGAGGTGCCCACTCCCGGCGCCGCTTGCCACAGCTTCGTTGCCCTTCCGGGGACGGCTGGGGGCGGATCGCCAGTCGAGCGTAGCGACGGCCGCCTACGATGGGGTTCGAAATGTCACCGAATCTGGGGGAATCACGCCTCGGCCGCCGCCATCTCCGGACTATGCCCACTGCCGTCGCTTTGCAGGCCGTGATGGACATTGTCGACGGGGTCACCATCGGCTATGAGGTGTTGTCTCGACCCGCCGCCGGCCGCAATCCGCTCCGAACCATCGAGGCTGGCGTGGCCGCGGCCCACGTGACGGCGCCAGCCGTCGTCTTCGTCCCTGTGCCTCGGCGGGTACTGGCAACCTCAGGTGCCGAGCTCACCAACCATGTGGGGGAACTGCGGATCGCCCCAGGTCGGCTCGCCTGGCTCATCAGCGACAGCGGCCGAGCTGGACTGCGCGCGGCAGAGGAACAGACGCTTCGACAGCTTCGCGATGCCGGCGGCCGGTTGGCCGTTGACCTTCCTACTCCTCCGTCCCTCACGCACGGACTCGTGGCTTCGCTGCATCCAGACTTTGTCTTCCTCGACCTTCGAACTGGCTGGCTCAGGCATGGAGATCTGGCAGACGCCCAGCTCGCAGCGACCATCGCCTTCGTGGCCCGAATGAACGGAATTCTGCTCGCTCGTGGCCTGGACACCAGCGCCGCCGCGGCCGCCGCCCTGAACGTGGGGATCCAGTACGGGGTCGGGCGTCATCTGGAGAGCCCCGTCGTCCTAGAGCCGGATCTGGCGCGAGCTGGCGACACCGTTGTCGGCTCATCCTGGTTCCAGAGCCGGGAAACTCGTGTCATCACCGAGAGGGAGATGTCTCTGAAAGAGCCTTTCGTGCTCGAGCCTGCCCGCGTGGCGCCGGGATCAGACGTCACCGAGGCCACCTTCGCGCGGCTACTCTCTGAGACATCCGACATGCTGCAGGCCGAGCATGATGCGGAGGCAGTCCTCCGCGCCGCCGCAGGCGCGTTCCTACAGACGATTCCCGCCGACCGGCTAGTGGTCTTCGAGGCGGACCACCACCTCAACCGGATGAGACCCCGGATTCTCGCCGGTGCTGGCGCAGAGGGGTTCACGGGTCAGGACATCCCACTCAGCTCCGGGATCACCGGCTGGGCCTTTGCTCGGGGCGTCCCCTACCGATGCGGCGACACCGAGGCCCATCCGGCTTCCGCCGCCCTCCCGCGCAGCGACCGCCTGAGGGAATCTCTCCTCGCCATCCCCCTAGTCGCCAGCGACCAGCGGATGGGGATCATCGATCTCTGGCGCCAGGGGCTGGACAGCTTCAGCGATGAGGACCTGGAGCGGGCTGCACTCCTCGGCCTGATGACCTCGGCGGCCTGGCGCAGCGCTCGGCAGTTCGCCGACATCGAGCAGCGCGCGCTCACCGACGCCCTCACGGGTCTCTACAACCGGCGCTGGTGGCGAGACATGGCGCCGCGCCTGGCGGCCCAAAGCCGACGCAACCAGACTCCGGTCGGGATCCTCCTGATGGACCTTGACCACTTCAAGCAGGTCAACGACAGCGCGGGGCACGCTGCTGGAGATGCCGTACTCCGCGCCGTCGCCGGCGCTCTACAGGCCTCAATTCGCGAAGGCGACTATGCCGTTCGCTACGGGGGTGAGGAGTTTCTCGCCATCCTACCGGGTACAGACAGCCCAGGGGCGGTGCGTGCCGCGGAGGCAGTGCACACGGCGATCCGTGGTGCCGCGGCCGGTTCCGGGGTGGCCGTGCCGGTCACGGCATCGGTTGGCGTCGGAGCTTTCCCCGAGCACGGAGCCAGTCTCGATGCGGTGGTGCAGGCCGCTGACCAAGCGATGTACCGAGCCAAGCGCGAGGGCGGCGATAGGGTCCTCATAGCGTAGTGGTCAGGTACCAGCGTCGTTAGATGGCACCAAGTCCTTATCGATCGCGCCCGACTACGGACTACAATCGTATTCACTGCGGCCTTCACCCCCTGGCCTCGAGGGCTAGGGCCGAACCCAGCTCTCCTACGCCGTCTGGGATCCCCTCAACACCGCCACTAACGCCGGGGCTCGCCAAAGCGGGGCGGGGTCGGGAGTGCGGGCACAGGCGCGAGGGGACGCGACCGCACTCGGGCTCGAGGATGTCGACCTAACCTGCTTCCCTCTCTCTTGCCCCCTCCCATGAGTCCCGGCGCCGGTCCTCTCATGAGGCGCAATTCCAGCTGGCTCGACACCATTGCCTTGGCGACTTTGGTCGCGAGCTACGAACCATGAGGGTGCGCATCACGAGCACACCGCGTCCAAGAGTTTCCGCGGTTGACGCGACGGCGGCCTGTGAACCGCCCGCAGCAGTTGCACGAGCGAGCCCGCGGCCATAGCGTCACAGCCCCAGTCGCGACCCGGGCCAACGACATGGGTAAGCGACGACCTAACACCCAGCGATCCGATCCGGACCGGACAAACCGATCGCCACCGCACGGTTGCTCACGGGCAACTCAAAGCCTCGGTTCTCCGTCAGCAGCCCCTGCTTGCGGCGCACCGCCCTCGGGGGCGGCATAACCGCGCCACCCATCAGCCTAAGCGACATCGACTGCGGCTCATTCGGATACAGAGGATTCTTACCGTCCAGGGTAGGCGGCGCCTTGAACTCTTCCACCCCCCCGCACACCCCACGCCCCCTCCGGCGCCGGACAGCAGGCGGGGTCCCGGCAATCTGCCGTGCACGGTCGGTCCTCAAACTGCTAGAACGAGATGAGTGCCACGACGCCCCGCGAATTGCGCGGTCGATGACGGGTCGCCGCCGGCCGCCTCACCGCTGGATGCGCGCCGAGGCGCCACCAGCCACTGCGCGCACCTCAGTCACATCCGCCATCGACGTGTCCCCCGGATAGGTCGCGACCAAAGCTCCATGCGCCCAGCCGAGCCGGACCGCCTCCTCAAGATCACTCCCACAGAGGAGGCCGTAGAAGAGGCCTGCCGCGAAACCATCACCACCACCCACCCGGTCGTAGACCTCCACCTCCGCCTGCGGGGCCACATAGGACTTGCCATCCGTCCACCCCACCGCGCTCCACGAATGCCGATTTGCAGAGTGCACGTCTCGCAACGTGGTCGCGACGACACGAAGGCGAGGAAATCGGGCGACGAGCCCATCGATCATGCCAAGGTATGTGGTCGGGTCCAAGGCCAAGGCCGACGCCACCTCGGGCCCAGCGATCCCGAGGCCCTGCTGCATGTCCTCCTCATTGCCAACCAGCACGTCGACATGTTCCATGATCTCGCGTAGGACGGCCTGAGCATGGGCTTGACCGCCGATCGCTAACCACAACTTCGGGCGGTAGTTGAGGTCGAACGACACGACCGATCCCGCAGCGTGGGCCGCCACCATCGCTTCCACAATGAGTTCTGCTGTAGTCGGCGAGAGAGCTGCGAAGATCCCCCCCGAGTGGAACCAACGAACTCCTCGACCAAAGATGGCTGCCCAATCGAAGTCTCCCGGCCTCAAGCGAGCAGCGGCCTCATCGGCGCGGTTGTAGAAGACGTTGGGACGCCGCACGCCGAAGCCTCGGTCACTGAAGACGGTCGCGATGTTAGGGCCTCGCACCCCATCGTGTGCGAAGCTCCTGTAGATAGGGTTAACCCTCATCGTGCGTACCGCGCCGTCGACGAGCTCGCCGATCGGGTAGTCCACCATCGCGGTGGCAATCGCCGTGCGCAGATGAAAGCAGCTTGCCAGATTTGCCATCACGTTGAACTCGCCACCGGACACGTGAATGGCCGCATCGCACGCCTTTCGGAACGGAACCAACCCGGGATCGAGCCGGATGACGAGTGCGCCCAGACCCAGCATGTCGAGCGCGCCGTCCTCGGGGATCCCTAGCATCCGCCTAACCTCACTCACCGACGGTATCTCCTCGTCACCTGATCTTCCCCGGCTTAAGGGCCGTTCCCAGACCCCTGACGTCCGCAACCTTCCATACCGCCATAGTGGGCATCACCCCTCCCACACCCCCGCCAAAGACACGCGGCACTTCTCACTGAGGCGTTCAAGCTCATCGCGAAGACTTTCGGATAGGAACACTCCCTCCGCGCGCCTGGTCCGCTCGCGCGCCTCCGGTTCGCCCGGCACCAGAATCTCCGAACCGTCGGCTTTGCGAAGCGCCTTGATCTTCTCCACAGTCGCACTGACCAGGCTCTCGTACGCCTCGTGCGGACCGAAGACGGCGGGATCGATGACAGCGATGAACACCCCTCCGATCTGACCGCTCTCGCCACGATGGGCAGGATCGACCGGAGCTCCGATCAAACTTGGCGTTGGGTCTTCGATCATGGCCAGCCCGCCGATGAGCGCGCTCGCGAGCGCCAAGCCGTACCCCTTGTGCCCGGCCGATGTGCCACCGAGCGGCATCAGACCGCCTCCGGCCGCGAAGTCTGATGGCTCCCGCGACGGCCTCCCCTCACGATCCACCAGACTGTCGGGAGGCAACACCACGCCCTGTTGTAGCGCCACCGCAATCTTCCCCTGGGCAATCATCGACGAGGACATATCGACGAGCACGGCCGTCCTGCGCCCGGCGGGGACTCCAAAGACCCATGGGTTAGCGCCGAGAAAGCGGTGACTGGTCCCCGGTAGCACCATGCCCCCCACCCCGGGCCCTGCAGCGCCGATGGTGAGGACGCCGACTTTGCCTCTTTCAGCAACGTACTCCACGTACTCGCCAAGCCGTCCCGTGTGCGTGCAGTGGCGGACGGCCGCCACGGCGATACCGTTCTCCGTGGCTCGCCGCTCCGCCCACTCGGCTGCGAACTGCACGCTGACCTGCCCAAACCCCCACCCGCCGTCGATCAGAGCCGCTCCCTGGACTTCACGAATGACTGCCGGCACGGCTGACGCCACGATCTCGCCAGATTCGATACGACCGACATACTGCGGCAGCCTGATTACGCCGTGGGAGTCGTGACCGGACAAGTTGGCCCGTACCAGGTGCCGCGCCACCTCCACCGCTGTGTTGGCAGGTGTGCCTACCGCAACGAGGACGTCCTTTACGAAGCTCTGTAGCGCCTCAGGCCGGCACATGCACCCGCCGTTCTCCGCACGTCCGTTCTCATCAGTCATACACGAACTCCCTGGATACAACCTGCTCGTGAGGTGCGTCGTCACGGAACCCGCTCAGCCGGGTGCTGCGCCCTACGACGCAATGGACGCATCAAGTCCTTGTCCTCGAGATGAGAAGCTAAACGCCCATGGGTGTCCAGGCGGCTCGATCGTCGTCGCCGATCCGCAGGCGTCTCCGTCTTCATCCAGGCCCGCTCGCGCGCCCGCTGTCTGCCACGGTGGCAGGCAGCTGGGCCTCGATCGAGTCACCCAGCACCTGAAGGCCAGTGGGGAGAATAGTCACCTCGGGTATATGCACCCGTCCGGGAAGGTGGAGGAGGAAGCGACACACATTCGCGACATCAGCGGGCCTCAATGCCGCTGCTCGAATAGCGGCATCGGGAGGGGTGGGACGCTGATCCAACAGTGGCGTGTCGATCAGCCCTGGCATGAGCACGGAGCAACGGAGACGACGTCCGCGATCCTCGATCCCGATGGCTCGTGCCAACCCCACCAGCCCTGCCTTCGCCGCTTGATAGGCCGCGCCGGACTGGTCAGGCCACAGCGCCGACACGCTGCTGAGCAGGATTATGTCCGAAGGGCCTCCAGAGAGATGCGGGAGGCCTGCGCGAATGGAGTAGAAGGCTCCGCTCAGGTTGGCAGCGATCAACGACTGCCAGGCGTCGACGGTGAGCGTGTCGAGTCCCCTCGTCGGCACCTGGAAGCCGGCTGCGTACACCAACGCCTGAATACCCCCACTCGCTCCTATCTGTTCCATGGCACCTTGGACTGCCTGCGGGTCGGTAATGTCCACCACGTGGAACACCCAGTCGCCACGCGGCGGATGCAGGTCGAGGCCGTGCACCTCCATCCCCTCCTCGACTAGGGCACTCGCAATCGCACCTCCCACCCCACCGCTCGCGCCAACCACCACGGCCCGACGACCGACCAGGCTCCTCACGGCACCGCCCTCCACGCTTCGTCGATTCGGCTGCGGAGGTAGTCCACACCGCGCGCCACATCCGCCCGGGATTCAGCAGCGGCATCCTCGAACGAGATATAACCACGGTATCCTGCCCGCGCGAGCCGGCGGAAGATCGCGGCAAACTCAACGTCGCCTTCTCCGAGCGCACTGTGCTCGCGTCGGCCCCATACGCGATCGCCCGCATGGACGTACCCGACCCGGTCAATCACGCGATCGAGAAGCCGCACTGGGTCAGCTCGGACCACCATCGGCTGGCCCGTATCGAAGTTCACACTAACCCGGTCCTTCGGCAGCTCAGCAAGTAGGCGCAGCCAAACCTCCGGCTCCCTCGCGAAATCGAACTCATTCTCCGACCACATCCGGTCTCGAAAGTGGTTCTCGAGTCTGAGCGACACGCCCAACGGCCGCGCCATCTCGCTCATGGCGGATAACCCCTCAACCGCAGACCTCATGCCCTCCTCAAGGGACACGCCTGCACGCTCGATCCCCGCCACCACCCGGATGTTCGGAGCACCCAACGCGGAGGCGAGAGCCACCAAGCGCCGGGCTTCCTCAGCGCTCCGTCGACGGGCCTCGGACGCGGGATTCGCAAAGTCCGTTCCCGTCGTCAGCTGAGACACGTCCAGACCTTCGCCGTTCAGCATCGCACGAGTGTCAGCCGCACCACCTTCCGTTAACACCATCGCCTCGTGCAACTCGATGTGCTCAAAGCCGAGCGCCCTAGCGTCGGCCGCGATCTGTCGGAGCGACACGCCCCCCCTGACCACGCCCCGAATCAACCGGACCGGAAACCACGTCAGTGCAGGCCGGTCACCGCCGCTCGCGGACGTGAGCGTAGCGGTCGTGGCGGGCATAGACCTCGGCACGGTCATCACCTCGTCTGAGCTCATCACGGATCTGCTCCTCAATTCGCGTCACCTCCTCCGCATCGGCAGCCACCTGCTCCGCCATCGCCGCCGGCACAATCACTACCCCGTCCGCATCAGCGACGACCATGTCGCCGGGCTCAACCACGACCGTTCCGCCCACCTGGCCTGACATTGCCACCGGGATTCCGTAATCGACGTGTAGCCAGCGGCCTTCGACACGCGCCGCCGAGGCAAAGCGCGCGAAGGCCGGGAAACCCATCTGTTCCAACTCATGCGCGTCTCGTGTTCCCCCGTCAATGACCGCACCAATGCACCCACGCATGCGTGCACTCAGCGCCGTATTTTCGCCCCACGGCCCCGCTACCATGTACATACCTGTGTCGACTACAGCCACACATCCCTGGTACATATGACGAAACATCTCGTAGCCTGGCGAGTCTCCCCTTGGCGCTCGCGCGGTCGGTGTGGCTTCGCCAACGACGCAGAATGCCGGCCCCGCGACTCGCATACCGGGTGCCACGGCTCGGATCCTCGAGTCAAGGATCTGATTATGATAACCCATCGCATCCATGACGTCGCCAACACTGCACGTTCCCAGTCGGCCGAATCGCTCGCTCAGAGCGGGGTTGCCCCTCGAACCCCCAGCAGAGTCTCCGGTGTGCTCAGCCATTTCGACCTCCAAGGTTGGCCTTCAGTAGTTGGCTACATTCCGTCTGCGGTACGGGTGTCCCAGCCGGCAATGCTCCCTCGGCTAGCAACTCCGCCCACATGGCATCTGGTACCGGCTCTTCGAATAAGTCAATCACCTCGGTCGCGTGCTGCGCGGAGCCGGCCCCAACCACCACGCTCGTCACGGCCGGATGGCCCAGTCCGAACTGAATCGCGGCGGCCTTCAGGGACACCCCATGACGCTCGCAGATCGCCTTGATCTGCAGGGCGCGCGCCACCAGGCCCTCGTCCGCAGTTGGCCGATAGCGATATGTAGCGCCGACCTTGGGGTCGGTAAGGAAGCCACTGCTAAAGACGCCGCCGTTAATCACGGAAATGCCCTGCTCCGCACAATAGGGCAGCAGTTGCTCCTGACCCTCGAAATCGAGCAAAGTGTACTTCCCCGCTAGCAGCACACAGTCAAGCGCGCATTCCCGCGCAATGGCATAGCCCACCCGCCCCCAGTTCGTGCCAGTTCCGATCGCCCCGATCACGCCCTGCGCCTTGAGCTCGCTCAGGACCGGGAACACCACCTCCACGGCCTCACGAACGTGATCGTCCGGATCGTGCATGTGGACATAGTCCACCCGGTCTAGGCCAAGTCGGGTCAAGCTCTGCTCCAGTCCCCACAGCATCCCTTCCCGAGTGTAGTCATAGTAAGGGAACACTCCCTCCGGCGTACCGTGGTAGTAGGGCGTGCCATCCGCCCAGTACAGAGCTGGATCGGGGGCTGCTCCCCTCCTGACCGGGCGACCAACCTTTGTGGAGACCACAAATTCACCCCGCGGCTTGTCACGCAGGAACCTCCCGAGTCGCTCCTCGGCGATGCCGTAGCCATACACGGGGGCAACGTCGAAGGTTCGCAAACCACGATCCCACCACGCCTGAAGCACTCCCTCCGCGTCTTGGTCAGAAATCACCTTATACAAGTTTCCAAGCGGAGTCAGACCAAGGATCAAGCGATCCACGAATACCGAGGTCTTCCCCAGCGGACTGCGTTCACACGGATCTCGGAACATCATCACCTCATTTCCGTCGCTGTGCTCAAACTCGCAACGGCGGTCCGCAACATAGCCATCTCACCTCGCCTTGGTCATGCCGCCAATCGCCAGCACGGCGATAATCACCGCACCCTCGGCAATATCCTGGTAGGCCGCGCTCAGCTGGAGAACATTCAGCAGGGTCACGAGGAGGCTCAGAAACAGAGCGCCCCCCCAGATGCCGGGGATATTGGACCGTCCACCAGCGATCAGCGATCCACCGAGCACCACGATGATGATGGACGTCAGCAGATATGCGTCGCCCATTCCCAGGGCCACGCCCGTGTATGCGCCGAGAAGCACGCCCCCAATCGCCGCCAGGACACCGCTCGCGAGGTAGGCGCGCGCTATGACCCACGTTGTGGCGACGTCCGCCAAACTCGCGGCTGCCCCACTTTGACCGATTGCCTGGACGGATCGACCATACCGCGTCTTCACCAGGACGATCCCCGCGCCGATCGAAAAGACGATGCAGATGATCGCCAGCCACGACACCCCGCCGATGTCAGCACTCACAAAAGCCCGTAAGCTACCGGGCACCGCACCGCTGAACCTCGATGCTTCAACGAAGCTCGCAGTCGCCGCCAGGAGACCGGTCGCGAGTGTCGCCACGATCGGGGGGATCCCCAGAACCAGGATGTTGAAGAGGTTCACAAGACTGATCGCCAAGCCACAGCCTATCGCGGCGGCGAATCCCAGCAAAATGTTCCCCGATCCACTCATCACCGACACGCCCACGAAGGCTCCCACTGCCATGCCATTGGGGATCGAGAGGTCGATGTTGCCGTTTCCGAGCGTGATAATGAAGAGTTGCCCGGTTCCGACGATGATCAGGAAGGGCGCCACGCTCAGCGCCGCTTCCATCGTCTCAATCGTACCCTTTCCTGAAACCACCCTAATCGCGACCCAGATGATGACGACTGCCACAAAGGACAGCGCCCACGGTTGCCGACGCAGCCCGCCGACCCTCCGCAGCATGGTGGCCATCACCTCCGCCTCCTCATGAACACACGACCACCCAGCACGATGATCAAAATCAGTCCCTGCGCCCCGGTATCGAAGTCCGACGACACGTTCAAGAACCCGAGGACCGTCCCCGTTAGGGAGATCGTCATCGCCCCAAGCACCGTTCCTACAGGCGCGGCCACGCCGCCCGCGAACTCCGCCCCACCTAAGATCACTGACGCGATCGCAAGCAGAGTGAAGTTGGCTGAAGCCGTGACGTCACCCGATGCGGTGATCCCCGTCAACGCCAAGCCCGCGAGAACCCCGAACGCGCCCGCGAGGAGGTACGCCACCACCCGAATGCGGAGCATCGACCACCCGGCCAGACGCGCAGCATCCGGGCTGCCCCCAGCTCCCCGTAGTACCACGCCGAACGGCCATCGGTAGCACAGGAAGTACCCAATGAGCGCCACGACCGCCGCTAAGACAATTGGAAGCGGAATCAGTGGAGGCTGCCACGAGAAGAATTGCGTTAGCCAGCTAGGCGCGCTGCCCCCTGGGATTGGCAGAATCGTCAGCCCCAGTCCAAGCCAGACGAAGGAGGCACCCAAGGTCGCGACAATCGCCGGAACTCGTCGCACGTGTACCAGTGCGCCGATGAGGCCGTACGCGACGACTAGTCCCACGCAACCAGCGACCGCCAACCACGGCGACGAGACTAGCCAGCTTGCAATGATCACGTTGGACAGGCCCACCGCGTAGCCCAGCCCCAGGTCGATGTCGCCCACCAGGATGACGAACGACACTGACATTGCTGCGAAGATCAGCGGAACCGCAGGCGACAGTAGGAGGCCAACGCCGCGATAGCTGAGAGCGGTCGGCTCCAGTGCGAAGCACGCTCCTAGAATCAGGACAAACGCCACCCCGGGCAGGCCGGCGCGCAGCCGGCTTCGCCAGCGCCCCACGGGACGCACGTCCTCAACCGAGTGCTCGCCAATCGCGCCAGCAACTTCCATCGGGCTAGTCGCCTCCGCCATGCCCCTGAACCTCCTCCACCAACGGCTCCGTGAACGAGGCGGCGACCATTCGCTCCGCAGTAAGGTCCTCACCGTGCAGCTCTGCGACGATCTGACCCCGCCGCAACACTTCGACACGGTCACATTCGAGCAGCTCGATGTTCTCCGTCGAGAACCACAGAAACGCGCGGCCCCCACGAGCTTCCTCGCGCATGTGAGCATACGCCTGCTGCTTCGTCCGCACATCCACCCCCCTAAAGGGATCGTTCAGCAGAATCAATCGTGCGTTCGATGCCAACGCACGAGCGAGCAGCGCCTTCTGCTGGTTGCCGCCGCTCAACTCGCCAATCCCTCGCTCGGGCGAGCCTGCGATAGCTAGCCGCTGCGTCCACTCGCTCACTAGTAGCCGTTCCGCTGGAGCACTGATGATCCCCCAGCGCGCTAGGCGTCGCAGGCTATTCACACTGACGTTCTGCGCGACGGACCAGAGGTGAAACACGCCGGCACTTTGCCTATCCCCGGTCACGTAGCCAACTGTGCCGCTGACGCGAAGATCTCGGCGACCAAACTTTCGCCGCGACTCTCGCCAAATTGCCAACAGAAGTTCGTGTTGGCCTTCCCCCTCGAGCCCAGCTAGCCCAACGATTTCGCCTGGTCTCACCTGCAGCGTTACCCCGTGCAGGGTTCGAGTGGTCACTCCGCGCAGAGCAACTAACGGTTCCCCCTCTCCCACGGGCGTCAACCCACCCGCCTCGGTGATGGCGGTGGATACCGGCTCGCTTGTGGCTCCCATGAGACCAAGCACGTCAGAGGCCGAAGCGTCTCGCGTCGACAGAGTACCAACCACTGTTCCATCGCGCATCACTGCGACGCGGTCCGTGTTCGCCAGAATCTCCCCTAACCGATGTGATATGACGATAACTGAGAGTCCCTCACTCCGTTGAGCCTCACGTAGGAAGTCAAACAGCTGACGAGCTGGCTCTCCTCCCAGGGCCGAGGTCGGCTCGTCGAGCACAAGGACGCGAATTGGGAGCCCGTCTGGAACGATGGCCTCTGCAATCTCCACCATCTGCCGCTGAGCCAGGGACAATTCGCTGATTACCGATCCAGCCGAGATCCCGTGCCCAGGGAATACACGATCTAACTGCTCCGTGATAAGCCGCCTGCAGCGGCCGCGCCATCCTACACCCCCCAACGCCGGATGCCCAACCACAGTGTTCTCAAACACTCGAAGTGTTGGACACAGCGACAGCTCCTGAAATGCCATCCGGATGCCCCACTGGCGCGCGGTCGGCGTTCCATACGGATGTTGAATGGCCTGTCCACCCACAATCACACTCCCCGAGTCCGCCGCCGTTATGCCCGTGAGGATGCGCATGAGCGTCGTCTTGCCAGCACCGTTATGCCCCACGAGGCCCAGGATCTCGCCACCCCGAAGGGATAGGTCGGCGGATGCCAAAGCGCGACTGCTCCCGTACGTCTTGTTCACTCCACTAAAGGTGACGAGATCACCGACATCGCCACCGGATGGCGCAGCTATCCCGACCATCGCCCCAGTCACGATGCTGGCCCGCCCGCGCAGGTAAGGCGGACCACTCGGCTTCCTCTCTCGGCTGGAGTGGTCCGCCCTCCATATTGGCTCGGCTGGTTGAGCCGCTTAGCAACGCACCGCGCCCGGGCCCGATCAGGGCACTCGGCCGCGGCGGTTGGGCCGGTCTGGTTCATGCCGAGCCCCCCGACTTCCTCGGCGGCAGGGATCGAATCCTCGGGGTGCCGCTACGGACGTCGTCTATCGTCAGACCTCGGCGTGCAGTTAGCAGGAGCTCCCACGATATGTGATCCAGCGTTGCAACGAGTGTCGCCTCCAGGCTGCGCCGCACGCGCGTCCCCTCGGCGGCGTGGCTAGCGACGATGTGTACCACCGCTTCTGGAAGTCCAGCCGCCATGGCGAGGTGCGCGCCATAAATTGGATGACGAATGGGTGGATAACCGGTTCGAGCGCGCCCATCGCGCCACGTCGCGGCCCGCAGCCGATCGTACTCGTAGATCTTGCCCACGTCGTGGAGGAGAGACCCGGCGATCAGTGTGTCCCGGTCAACCTTCACGTCGGGGAAACGCGCCTGCATCGCGTCAGCCGCAGCGGTTGCCATGGCCGTCACGACGCGTGTGTGGGCTACAAGATTGACGCTCGGGTCGAGGTCGTACTCTCCAGGCACGTCATGAATACTCGAGAACGAGCTCTCTCTCAGACCGAGCACGAAGGCGCTCCCAACCCGCCGCCTAAGCTCAGGGTCCTGAATCTCATCGGCCTCTGGCAGGGCTGAGAGCACCGCATCGATGGCTCCGCCGTCAACCTCCATGTCCGGCTCCTCTTGACCGTTCACACTCGAACTCCTCGGATCTCGCCGATGGTGCATGGAGGCAGGACTAGTCCATGGGTCTCCCGGCCGTATCCCGCCTGTCGCGAGGTCTCGAGCCGGCTCGCGTACCATGCTGCCCCCTGGTGTGCTGGCTCGGGCACGACGTCAAGCACATACGCCGATACGGCTTGTGCACCCGGCATAGCCACCCATATCTCTCTCTCGTCTGGCGACAGGTTCGCCACCAGGACTACCTCGCGACTGCCCGCTACCAGTGCCAGCGCCGGGGTGGTCGCAGGGTTGGCGAGGACTACGCTGAGCATCCGCGCGTCACCAAGATCGGCAATCAGCGACAGCACCTGCCAGACTGGATACAACTCGGGCAGACCAGCCTCCGGGTCTTCGCCATTTACGGCCCGTGGGCGCTGCATCAACCCTCGTCGACCCGTTGTTTCGAAATAGGTGACAGCCGCTGCACCGCCGCGCGCCAGCGCCGAGAGGCTGCCCAGGGTCCAACCCGCGACAAAGAGCGAGTTCTGGCGTGCGTCCACCGCAGCGTCCGAGCCCGAGGCGATCGCCCAGGTCGCGGCGGGAGACCGAGCCGTGGAGTTGTAGCGCGGCAGGAGCGTCACAGGGCCGACGGACACGGGCATCGTCCCTACGCGGCTTCGCGCTTGCTCCACCATCGACGCCTGCACCGCCAAAGTCTCCGCCAACGACTCGTGGTCGAAGACATGGAGCTGAGGGGTCACTGGGTACCCAGCGACCTCCATCTCAGACACTGGCAGCGAGGCCCGGTTGAACTCGGCGAAGTGTGCCCGGCTACCACCACCGCAGGCCGCACTGATCCTCGCGGTCCTCAACGCGTCGCGAAGTCCTCTGAGCAGCGCGAGGGTTGTGACATGCTCAGCTCCTGAGAAGACCAAGACGCGCGCAACCCGCGCGGAACCGAGAGAGGCGGCCAACTCCGCGAAGCCCTCGCCGTCATCGGCCACCACCTCGAGTTCAGCTGGAACCCCTAGCGCCGCCGCGTTGGCGAGGTCTGCGACCAACCCTCCCCGCCATGTTGGCAACCTGAGATCAACCACAACGCGCAGATGGGCGAGGTGGAGCAGACGTAGCGCCCTGACCTCCTCGGTGCTGAGCGGCGAGCCGGGGTCCGCCGAACTCACGCCGATGGAAGGTAACGCGGTTCCATCTCCTATGCCGACCCGGACATCCAGAGCGTGGTCCAGTTCCGAGGTGCCTGGAGAAGGCGTACGTGCGAGTTGCGGAACCCGCATGGGATCCCAGTCCAGGGTGACCGACTGTCTGAAGCGCTGGCCCTTCTCGACCCTGATTGGAATAGGATCATTCAGAGGAGGACTGTAGGTCTTGTAGGAAGCATCGCTCCAATTGCGCTGATCTTCCATTTCGAACAGTCCGCCATCGAGAGCCACCCGGCAGTCAGCCTCCCGCCACTGAAACTGGAACCCGACGATCCCTCGGAAAGGCTGGTGCGGGGAGATCTCAGGCGGAAACCATCCGGCAACGGCGCCTTCCCTCGTTGTCACCGTGAGAGGGCGGCCAGCCAGCGTGACGGGATGCAGCAGGCACAGCGAGATTCGGTTCGCATGAAATGCGCTTCGCGCTACCGCGTCCCACGCGACACGCAGGCAGTTTGCTTTGCCGATCACACTTCCCTTCCACATGAGGTTGACGTCGCCGGCGACGTGCTCAGCTACGAGATGGATCTCGAAGCCTGTGTCGCGCTGCAGGACGGCCTGCTTAACCAGGCGCACCGGGATGGTCTCCCAGTCTTCATCCCTGACCGACACATACACCGAACGTAGTACCTCAAACCCACCAATAGCTATGTGATTCACCACCGTGCCGTCGAGGGACAACTCGACGGGGCCTAACCTAAACCGCAATCCAACCGCGGCTGGGCCGGTCGGGCCCCATCGAGTTGTGCTGTCCCTCTTCGGGCTCATGGGCAAGATGGAAGACACAGCGTCATCTGAGCTGAGGCGGTCGCCCATGAGATGCCAGGAGTTCTAGGGAGCGCTGGTTGGGACGGGCGGCAACGGCAGTGGGCCGCCACCGTAGTTCGCCTGGATCAGCTGGTTCGTCTCGGCGAGTGTGTAGAGGTAGGTGGCGATGTTAGACGCTGGAGTCACCGCCTCCCACTGGCTGATGCTGTCCGGGGTAATCGGGATCGGCGGCGCCTGCATCAACTTCGGGATCCCTTTCGCCCCGTTGAGCAAGTCCAGAGTCTCCCAAAACGCGGCTGACGCCACGCCAGGCTGAGCTCCGATCGACACCGTCTTATAGCCGCTCGGGATGCTTTGAGACCAGAACTGAAGCGCCTGCCCGGAGTTGTCGAGTGCGACCGGTGGAACGGTCATGTGCGCATTCTGGTAGGCGGCGACGACGCCCATCGAATCCCCGCCCCCGGCGGTTAGCACTCCATCGATCTGTGGCAGACTGGGCAGTTCGGCTGCTACCGCGCTCTCGGCAATTGCCTCACTTGACTGTCCAGTGACCGTCGCGACAACCTTGATGTTGGGGTAGTTCTTTAGAACGTCAAGCTGCGCCTGATACTTGGGAAGCTCGGTCTCTGTCCCAACGAGGCCTCGGACAATCATCATGTTGCCCTGGCCCCCCATGAGTTGCGCCATGCCCTGAGCCATCTCGGTGGAGATGACTGGTATGTCGTCGCCCAAGTCATACTCGCACTTTGTCGACGCCAAGGAGTCGAAGACGACAACGGTGATGCCTTGACTGCAGGCTTGCTCGATGACGCCATTCAAGGCGGTCGGCGACGCTGAGTCGATGTCGATTGCCTTGACACCTGTCAGAAGCAGGCTTTGAATCTGCGCGATCTGCTCTGTCGCGGTGTTCTCAGCGGTGTTCAGGATCTTGTAACCCTTGATGCATCCTGCAGCTTGCGCTGCCTCAGCCTCATCCTGCCAGGTCTTGATCATTGTCTGGCGGAAGGCGTTGCCGGTGTAACTGTTGCTGAATGCGATGACGTCGTTCGCGGTCTTCGAACAACTGCTCGGGAGCGACAGGCCGGCAAGCTGAGCCGGACTGAACGATGGTGTGGTGCCCGGCGACGCCACCGGAAGTTGGTCTACCGACCCCGTCTTTGGAGTGGCGGTCGGCGCCGAGCTGCTCGCTCCGCACCCCGCCACTATCAACAGACCGGCTGCAGCTGCCCCCAGCCGAGCCGTAACTCGGGTACGTGGCGAGTGCACCCGTGAAAGAAATCCAAACGCCGACATTAGCTGCCTCCTTATCCTTGCTAGGACTCCGTATCTACGAATGGAGCGCGCGCCTCCATCGCGGCGATGAGCCGCGTTTGAACATCGAGGAGATGGACGATGAGGATCGCTGCCGCGGCGGCCGCATCGCGGGCGATCACCGCGTCTGCAACCTGGTCATGAAACCGGAGAGCTGCCTTCATGGACTCGACGCTATCGGAAGCGATGCGTCGAACCCCGATGGTGGCGTCCGCTAGCTGCACTTGAATCGCCTCGAGCAAGGCGTTGTGCGTGCAGGCCCCGAGGATCTTGTGAAACTCGACATCCAGCCTCGACCATTCCTCGCCATCCACAGCGAGGAGGCTTAGTTGCTGTGCGGAGTCCGCCAGGTTCTGCTTCAGGGCGTCGATGTCCCGGACGTCGCGCCTTAACGCCGCAGTCGCGGCAATCACCGACTCAATGGCCTTGCGAGCCTCGAGAATCTCTGTCACAGACATCGCCGCAAGCTGGTTACCCACCTCCAACTCAAGGTGATGTCCCTCAAGGGCGGGTTTCTGGGTCGCGAACGTGCCCACCCCGTGGCGGACATGTACGAGGTCGCGCGTCTCCAGGATCCGGAACGCCTCGCGGACGACGGTCCGGCTCACACCCAACTGGATGGCCAACTCGCGTTCGGGTGGGAAGCGGGAGTCGGTCCCGTAGCGGCCCGAGGCAACCCAGCCCTGAATTCGGGCTGCGACCTGCTGGGCCAGGGGGCTACGGCGGTGGTCTGACATCGGACCACAGCCTAGGGAGACGCTCAGCGGGTTGTCAATCACCCATCGGGGTGATGGTGGTCGCCTAAAGACATGAAGATTCGATCGACCTTCGCCAGGCCGTCTGGTCATTTCACGAGGGGGCGATCCGAGCCGTATCCAGCACCATCTAGGGCCCCGGGGCGAACGGCGCGACCTGGTTCCGCGGCGGCACTCAGGCGGGCAGCGCGGTCCGGGCCTTTCTGCGATAGGCCCCTGGCCCCGGCCGGGGAAGGCCGAAGGCCCTATGCCCACGCCCAGCGTGGCCCGCCGGATCCGTCATCCACCACGATCCCTCATAGAGGGTGGACCAGTGGATAGGACCGGCCAGTCACCCCGGGCGGTTCGAGAGCCTTCCAAACACGACGGGGCGAAGCGGACGAAGTCTAGCCCGCCAGGGTCAGCTGGGGACGGCGTCAGTCCTGCCCAGCAGGGGCGTCGGATCTCGGGGCGATGGCTTGACGTCCCTTCCATGGATAGCCGCAAGCAGGACTTCGATATCAGAGCCCTTGGTGACGAACGCCGAGACTCCCGCTGCCGCGATCGTGCGGACCACGAGACCGTCGCCGAACCCGGAGTATGCAACGAGCCGGATGTCTGGACAGATCTTCCGCAGACCGCGTGCGGCCGCCCAACCGCCACCATCGGGCATGTTGACGTCGATGACCGCAACGCGGGGGTACGTGGCAACAGCCACTTCGATCGCATCGGAAATCCGACAGACCGCGCCGACGACGGTCAGGGTCTCGTCCGCTCCGACTGCCTCTTTCAGTGCGTCGAGCACCAGCAAGTTGTCGTCGAGAAGGAGTACACGCACGCCCTCGGAAGCGGCCGGGGACGGTGATTCGGCCTGGGCAGGCTCGATGCAGTCCGTTATCGCGGTGATTCCATCTCGGTTCACAGCGAGTAATGATCGCCGCGCAGGGGAGGACCGGGAAGATTCGGATGCGCCAGCCTCGAATGGTCCACGTGCACCATAGGGCGCCTCGAAAACCGCCCCAGCCGCCTTGGCTGCGAACGGCTGTGTGTGATTACAGGTAGCGCTCACGTCTCATCACAGGCTGAAACTCGCTGCAATGCCCAGAGCCAGGATCCTTTCCTACGAAACCGCTGCTACGAACAGACTCGCACACGGGGGCAAGTGCCTCAGTCCACGCCGACGAGGACCCCGCGCATCACCCCCTGAGCCCCTCACGGAGCTCACCCCGCCGCTTGCGCCGGGCAAACCGACATGCCACGGCACCGTCTTGCCTTGTGACAAACAGACGACGGGTCCGTCACACCTAGCAGCTAAACATGGCTTTAGGATGCCAACGCGCCGCAAGCAGCGGATCGGCTGTCACACAGGCGCCTTGGTTCAGAGCGTGCACCCACCAGGGACAAAGCGGCGGTGACCCCACGCGACAGAGTGAAGAAGGGCGACGACATCATGGACGGGGCGGCCCCAAGGCTCGCTGTGGGCGAACAGGCGGGCCCACCTGGCTCGCAACGCACCCCGACCGCTACGCCATATACGGCGGTGGCGGCCCCATTCGAAGGAGACGCCGGGTCTCTGTTCACACGAAGCAGACGGTCGCCGTCGGCACCAGGGCAGGCTAGCCCCCGCCACGCGAAGGGCGGCGCCACCGGAGTTGGAGTACCCCTCCATCGGGCCGGATCCATGACTCCTGACGATTCTCTCCCTGACGCCTCTGCGGCGGGCGCGACCCACCATGGCTCGAATGGAGAATCGGCAGCCCACGAGCGCTGGTTCCGCACACTGGTGGCCAACTCAAGCGACCTCATCGCCGTCCTCGACGACCAGGCGCGGGTGCTCTACGCCAATCCCTCCGCCAAACGCATGCTCGGCTTCATACCGGCTGAGCGCGTCGGACGAAGCACACTCGAGCTGATCCATCCCGACGATCGTGACGCGATAACAACAATCTTCCGGGAAGGTACCCATCAGTCTGGGATCCACCGCTCGGTCGTCTTCCGATTCAAGACGGCATCGGGCGATTGGCGCTCTCTTGAGGCAGTTGCGACCAACTGCCTTGGAGACCCAGCCATCGCTGGGATCGTGGTGAATGCCCGCGACATCACCGAGCAGACCCACCTGTCCCGGGCGCTGCGTACCCTGACTCAGGGCAATCAGGTGGTGGTGCGTGCCACCGACGAGGCGTCGCTGCTGGCTGACGCATGCGAGACCATCGTCGCCGCCGGGTACCTGCTGGCCTGGGTCGGATACGCCGAGCACGACAGCGCGCACACTGTGCGCCCGGTCGCGTCGGCGGGGCGGACCGAGTATCTGAAGCGCATCCGCGT